>Ga0209394_1000019_pt1 | contig 162105 bp, 169 predicted proteins | sample JNZ201metaG_FD_184122 | JGI IMG/M metagenome (GOLD analysis project Ga0209394, IMG submission 184122) | Hot spring microbial communities from Jinze hot spring, China to study Microbial Dark Matter (Phase II) - JNZ 20120812A (SPAdes) (version 3) ...
GTTTTAATTATCGATGTTCATGGTGAATATTCAAGTTTTAAAGTTGCAGCTAAATCTGGATGTGAAATTTTCGGTGTTGAACCTAAAAGTTATATTGATCAGATTGTAGAGTTTGGTGATAAGAGGTTTAGTCCAGCTGCAAATATAGATATATCTTTTTTAAGTGAGTTATCCGTTGAAGATCTCGTTTTAACTGGTAAGTGTGTCATCATCAATTTGAGGGGGATTGATTTAGAGAATCAAATTTCCATAGTTGCTTCTATTGTTAGTAAACTTTTAGATGCAGCTATTAATAAGAAGATTTCACCATTCTATTTAGTTGTAGATGAAGCTCATAGATTTATTGGTAGAGAGAAATCTGAATCTCAAATGATTTTGAGGCGTTTTTCACAAGAGGGTAGAAAGTTTGGTGCAAATTTAATTGTTGTTTCTCAGAGACCTCAATTACTGGATACTACCGTTAGAGGTCTTAGTGGTACTTGGATTATCCATAGACTTTCAGATCCCAATGATATATCTATAGCTGTTGAAAGTGGTGGTTTAGGTAGAGGTTGGGAGGATAATATCGTTTGGCTTGATGTAGGTGAATGTATTGTTACTGGTGAAGCTGTTGATAAAATACCATATGTTGTTAGAGTTAGATGTAGAGAGACTATGCATGGTGGTGCAGGTTTTAACCCCTTAGATTATGTTTCTGAAGATGCATTGAAAAGTGCTGAATTAAAATGGAAGAATTTAATGAAGCTTGAATATATAGTTAAACCTACTAAAACCTTAGCTAAACCTAAAATCTCTTCACTTATAACACAATACTATCTACCAGTTAAATTTAGTTTGGAATACTTCTCTTCAAATCTTAAAACTAGATTTCCATTTAAATTTGATTTTAGCGATTTAAAGTTGAATTATTATCCTGCCTTAGAAATTAAAGCTTCAATAATGGTTAAACGTAATAAACCTAATTTAGAGTTTACTGATGAATATAAGGTTTTTATACCATTGGTTGATGAATCTTCTGAACTTGATTTTTCACCTAGAGAAGCATACTACATAAAAGATTTTGTTGAAAGCGATCTTTCATCTTCATCTGCAAATTTTGAAAATGTAATTTATCATTCACCTAAAATTGATATTTCCAGTTTAAATGCCTATGAAAAATTTGTAAATGATTTTAAAAAGTTTGTTTCATTTAAAATATCATATAAAATCTATTATTCAACGAAATTCAAAATTTATTCTAACTATAATGAGAGTTTAGAGAGTTTTGTTAATAGGCTTAGGAAGATTAGTAGTGATCTTTTTAATGAAGCTTCTCTCAAACTTATGAATAAATATAATGAGAAGATTTCTAGGCATGAGAGGATTTTAAAGAATTTAAAGGATGAAATTAAGGTTAAAGTTCAATCTGCAAAAAGGCTTTTATCTGATATTAATGAGTTAAAGGGTAAAATTAAGGGTTTGGATCCAAGTTCTAGAGAGTATATTTCTACAAATTCTAGAATTCAAAGTTTAGAGGAAAAACTTTTAAAATTGAATAAGATGATTTCTAATTCTAATGCTGAATTAGAGCGTAGGGAGAAGGCTATTAATGAGCTTAAGAGGGAATTGAATGATAAATTGAAGAAGTTGAAATCTGATTTTGATGATTTAGGTGAAATAAAAACTTTGAGTTTATCTTTAAATAAACGTGATGTAAATGTGGATTTCACTAGGATTATTTGGATTCCAATATTTAATGGTGGTTTAAAGATTTCTAATGGATTTTCTGAGAGGATTTTGAATTTCGAGTGGAATGGTTATAATGGGCTTGGGGTTTATGGTAGATGTGAATCTTGTAATTCTACAATTAATGGTTTAGATTCTTTAAATTTATGTAGTATATGTCTTACAGTTCTATGTCCAAAACATGTTTTTGAATGTAGTGTTTGCGGTGCTAAAATATGTTTTGATCATATGTTTAAATGTGATATCTGTGGTAGAATTTTATGTGTTAATGAAAAATCGTATAATTGTAGTATTTGTGGTGCTAAAATTTGTTCTAATTGTGTTAAATATTGTGTAGATTGTGGGGATGAAATACCCTATTGCAGTAAACATGTGAGTATTTGCAATTATTGTGGGAAAGTTTACTGTGATAAACATTATAATGAACATTTAGTTTCTTGTGGGGTTTGTGGTAAGAGGATTTGTGTAGAATCTATTGAGAATTGTAGTATTTGTAATAAGCCTCTATGTAATGATTGTATTATTGAGTGTAGTAAATGTGGGAAGATTGTTTGTAGAGATCATATGTGGAGTTGTTCAATATGTGGTGTAAAGATGTGTATTAATGAGGATAGACATATTTGTAGTATATGTGGTAGAAACATATGTAGTAAGCATTCTTATAAGTGTCCTTCATGTGGTAGGGAAGTTTGCACTGAGCATATTAAAACTTGCCCAAATTGTGGTAGAAGAGTTTGTGAATCATGTATAATAACTGTTAAACGCCTATTTAGGTATAAGACTGGATGTAGATTTTGCCTTAAACCCTAAATTGTTATCTCTTCTTCCCTCAATACTTCTGAAGCCATCTTTATACAACTTGAAGGTATTCTCCTCCTCTTCAAAGCATTTATGTATGCAATTTTTGAAGAACAATGTATTGATTTTATCCTATAATATATATTTGGGTCTTCCATTTTCACATAAACCCATTTAACAATTTTATTCCTTCCAATGTCTATATCATATTTTATAAACAATTCTTCTTGAACATTAGATTCTTCAACAACTTCAAGTTTAAATCCTTCAATTACAAGATATCTTCCCTCAATCTTATACAATATCTTGTTTTTATGGAGCTTTTTAAGCATTTCAGCCTTCTTTTTAACGTCATGTACTGGTAGTTCAATTACTAGTGCCGCCAGTCCATCTTGCAAAACTTTCACCACTCTCTCTCTACAATTTTTAATATATAAATCCCTCACTCATAGTATTGTGAGGGGTATCTGAAAGTATTCATAGTAAACTATTTATTATCTCATGTAACCTTTATTTTAGCATTAGTTTAATGCTCTTTTTGGTGTAAAGGTGGGTTTAATGAATTATAGGAAGTTAATGGCTTTAATGAAAGATCTAAAGATGCTGGTATGCGAAAAATGTAATTCAAAATTGGATTTCTATAAACTCAATATTGATGATTCTAATGAAGAATATGATGTCAATGTTTGCATGATATGTTTTAAATGTAAATTGCAATATGACTTTAAGATTATTAACCCCGGTGTTATTGGTTTAGTTTCCGTAAGGGAAATTAAAGCTTCATCTTGGGATGAATTTTTGAAATCCATGGAGGAAGAGGAAATTGAAGATTAAACCTGTAATTGTAATTCATGGTGGTGCTGGAAACTATAGGGGTTTAAGTGAAGATATTATTTCCAATAGATTAAAACATTTAGAGAAAGCTGTTCTCTTAGGTTATGAGAAGCTGTCTTCTAGTGCTTTAGACGCTGTGGAAGCTGCTGTAAGTTACATGGAGAGTTGTGGATTTTTTAATGCTGGTTTAGGCTCTGTATTAACAATCAATGGCTCTGTGGAGATGGATGCTGGAATAATGGATGGTAGAGATTTACGTGTAGGAGCTACAGCCCTATTGAAAAGAGTTAAAAATCCTATTTCACTTGCTAGAAAGATCATGGAGGAAACAGACCATATTTTCATTGCTGGAGAGTGGGCTGAAAAACTCGCTGAATTTTATGGTTTAGGATTTTCAGATGAAATAATTAATGAATATAAAGTTAAAAGGTTTAAGGAGATTTATGATAATTGGATTAAAGGTGAAATTGGTAGAATGAGTAAACTTCGATCTATGATTCAGAGTTTGGGGAAGCTTTTTGATGGTCATGATACTGTTGGTGCTGTAGCTCTAGATTTTAATGGTAATGTTGCTTCAGCAGTATCCACAGGTGGTTATTGGCTTAAATTTCCCGGTAGGATTGGAGATGTCCCCCTTGTTGGTTGTGGTTTTTATGCTGATAATGATGCTGGTGCTGCTGCAGCTACGGGAACTGGAGAATATATTGCTAGATTAAATCTTTCTAGGGTTTGCTGTGAATTGATGCGTAGCGGTTTTTCAGCTCAAGAAGCTTGTTCTCTATCTATTAAACGTATTACTGATAGATTTGGTTCTGGTAATGCTGGGATTATAGCTGTTGATAAAAATGGTAATTTTGGTTTTGATTTTAATACTAATGGTATGAGTAGAGCCATTATGCATGAAGATTTAGATAAACCCATAGTTGGGATATTTCGTGAGTGAAGTAAAGATTAATTGAATGTTTACTATAAATATATTTGAGTATTTTCTTTGTGGGTTTACTTATGGTTACAAATCTTCCTCCACAAGCAAAGGTTTTGATGAGGGAGTATCAGGAAGCTAAAAGTCTACCTGAGAAAATATCTAAACTTGAAGCTTTGATTTCCGCAATTCCTGAGCATAAGGGTACTGAGAAACTTAGGAGGAATTTGAAACGTACTTTAGCTAGATTAAAATTAGAGTTGGAGGAGAGGGAGAAGAAGCGTGCTAAATCTTCAAGTGGTTTGAAATTTTCAGTTAAGAAGGAAGGTGCTGGTCAAATATTACTTGTTGGAAATACAATGAGTGGTAAAAGTTCAATATTATCATTGCTTACAAATGCTAAACCTAAAATTGGTTTTTCACCTTTTACAACTAAAACTCCCACTCCTGGAATGATGGAGTATATGGATGTAAAGATACAATTGGTGGAGGTTCCTGCAATTTGTATTGGTGCCCCTTGGATTAATCCTGCTTTAAGTTTATGTAGGAATGCTGATGGAATAATATTTGTTGTTGATGCTTCTTCTAAGGAGGCTATTAATGATTTAAAGTTTATTTTTGAGAAGTTTAAAGCTTCTAGGATAACTTTGAAGAAGCCTAATGTTAGAATTGAAATTGAACGTAGATCTTCTGGTGGTATACATGTATTTTGTATGGGTAATTTGAAGGATTGTGATAAAGATGATATTGTTGAATTACTTAGGAGTTATGGTTTAAGCAATGCTTTAATTAAAATTTGGGGTGATGCAAGTTTAAAGGATGTGGAAAATTATATTGATTCAAGTATCGTCTATAAGCCTTCAATTGTTATAGCTAATAAGATGGATCTTGAAGGCTCTCATGAAAACCTTAAGGTCATTGAGAAAGCTTTAAAGGATTTTATTAAGGTTATACCTTTATCCTGTGTAAATCCTCCAAAAGATCTATCTACTTTGAAATCTGAGATATATGGTCTACTAAATGTTATTAGGATTTATACTAAGGAGGTTGGAGGTGAAGTTTCTTCTAAACCTTTAGTTGTCCCTAAAGGTTTCCGCGTTATTGATGTTGCAAGATTGATACATAGCCAGTTATATGAGAATTTTAGCTATGCTAAAGTTTGGGGTTCTTCAGTTAAATTTAATGGTGAGAGGGTGGGTCCAGATCACGTTTTATGTGATGGCGATATCGTGGAAATAAGAACTAAATAATCATTCTATTTACTAACGGCCTTTTTCATTTTAATATTCATGTATGCTGTTCCTAAACCTATAATTATGATATCTATCATCAGCATTTCTAAGTCTCCAATTATATTCCTAGAATTCAATAGGTATGTTATGAAGGGTGTTAGAAATATTATTAATGCTGTAAATGGTATGATTAACTCCTTTAGCATCTTCATTTAATCACCTATCTATATAATGATGGTGGAGGGGTTTTTCCTTCATCACTTCTAAAAGTTTTTTCCTCTATTTTCTGAGGTTCACCCCACTTTATGTTTGGTATGTATACTAATGTATATTTTTGTTGTTCTACACTTACAACGTATATGTATAGTGTTGTATCTTTCTGTATTTCCTCCAGCTTCTCTCTTCTAAAGGCTGAAGGATATATTATTGCCATCTTCTTCTCTTCATCCATAGCTATTGCCATTAGAAATGCATATTCTCCCACTGTAAAGACGTTTATTTCATTTTTACCATATTTTCCCATATCAAGGTATTTGTGAAATTCTGTGAAGGTATTATTGTCTGTGGATATCATTATTCCGAATGGTGAATTTTCATCAGCTCTACCTGTTGAAACCAGTATTGGATTTACTGTGAGTATACTATAACCATCCTTTTTAAGAGCTTCATTTTTCTCTTGTACTTGCTTTATTAACATGTATCTTCCCAATTCAAAGTCTTTTATCATTTTTTGTGCATCAATCTTCTTCTTCCTATGGAATATCCTCCCAAATATGCTCATTATATTCACTTCATCATCAAATTATATGGATATATTCAATTATAAAGTTAATTATTTTTTGCATTTAATTTTTCTTCAATTAATTTATTAGCTATCTCTATGAATCCATCTCCATAGGATTTGCTTGTTATTATCTTTGCAACTTTCTTCGCATTTTCAGAAGCATTTGCAACTGCCACCCCTATTCCTGCTTCCATGAGCATTTCTACATCTACATCACTATCTCCAATTGCCAATACACTATCTCTATCCAGATTTAGTATTTCCATAACTCTCTTTAGAGCTACCCCCTTATTCACCTTTTTATCTCCAATATGTATTGCTACTCCACTAAAAGTGATCTTTGCATTGGGTAGTTTTTCACTAATAATCTTTAAAGTTTTGTTGTATGCATATTCCCAATCAATATTTCCTCTACGTTTAAAGGAGTAATCTACAATTCTATATTCACATTGCCAACTTTCAATCAATATATCATTTAACTCTTCTTTAACTATCCTTCTAGCTTCTTCACCTATCCTTTTATCTCCAAGAATTTCAATGTGATCTTCAAATCCTATTACTGCACCATTTTCAGCTACAACTAAATCTATTCCACCTATATATCTTGCAAGCCCCATTAATACTGGATATGCATTTCCAGAGGCTAAAACTACTTTAATTTTAAGTTTAGATTTTAATTCCCTCAATTTTTCCAATGCTTTTAAATCTAGTAATCCATTTTCATCGGTTATTGTTCCATCAATATCTACAACTATACAATTTATTTTTGAAAACATACTCATTGTTTAATCCTCCAAATCATGATTTTTGACATGTATTCTGCAATTGGACAATTACTTTGACATTTACCACATCTTATACATTTCTCATTATCTATGGAGGGATGATCTTCAATTTTTATTGATTGTGTAGGGCATACATATTCACATGAATTACATTTTACACAGTACATTCCTCTAAGTATAGCCTTTAGTATATTGGTCATGTATTCCTCAGCTTTTTCTTCACTTTCAGTTATAATAGTTATTTGTCCATTTGATGTTAGTGTTGCATTTGCTTCTTTCATATTTACAGTTAAAATATTTAGTTTCTTTGAATATTTTACTTCTCCAATTATTGGTAGAACATCCTTTATAGAATCTAAATTTATCTTTACATCTAGTTTTGCTTCTACACTGTATTTTCCTTGACATGGACTGTGCCCTATAATTTCAATTATTTTTGTGGGTAGTCTTCTTGAATCTACTTCTTCAATTTCCATTTTCATTTCTTTTGCCAATTTTCTCTGATCTCCTGGGATTTTAATCCATCTCCATAATCCCATATCAACCCATTCTCTACTATACCCTCTTTTCATAGCCCATTCATACAGTTTATTTTCCCATTCACTCCATAGTTCTGGATGTACTTCTTTTACCAATTTAAATTCTGCAAGTTCACATGATGGACATAGCCAGCATCCAAGTCTATCAAATCCAATTTGGTATAGTGGGTTTGGATCTATTTTACTCCAAAATATGTATAGCCATACATGTAATGCAGACCAATCCATTATTGGACTTGCATTTATTGAATCTGGAAGCCATTTATTCTTCCATATACTTTGAGATTTAGCTCTAGTTAGAGATTCATATTTCCTCTGACCAACCAAGGTTAGTGAACCATTTGGATATTCATTTTTCATGGTTTTTAGTATTGGAATTAATTTACACATTTTACAACACCATCTATAATCTCTTGCAGGCGGTCCAAATATGTCCAAGGATTCCCAGAACGATTTTCCTGCATCTGCTTTTATCAATTCTATTCCTAATTTCTTTGAGATTTCATCTACATAACTTACTGTTTCAGGTAGTTCTAAACCTGTATCATTGAACAACATTTTCCCATATGCTCCAGCCTGTATTGAGAGTATTAGTGTTGCTAAACTATCTTTACCACCTGAAAATGATATGCAAATCGGTTTATCATAATCTTTAGATACTTTAGATATGAATGCTATAGATCTCTTCTCTAAATTTTCTAGAGCATTCATATTTGCCTTTATGGCTTTTTGAATATTTGATTTCTCCCTTATTATATGTGTGGTTTGAGGTTCCCATGCCTTTATAACTTTTATTTGATTGCCAATATATTCTCCTACACCTATAGATTTCCCTTCTTGTGTTCCAATAACTATGATTTTCCCCTCTTGATCTGGTATTTCCCCATCAATTACTTCTGATAAGCTTATTCTATCCCACTTTTCAATTCTACGCCTCTTAATTATACACCAGTATCCGGAGGTATTTGCAATTATCCTTGCAGATCCCTCTTCTACTGGTTTAAATCTCCATACTCCAATTTTTGGATTAAAGTATATTTGGCCTATTACTCTACCATCAATTATGATTTCATCAGCTTGATCTATGTGTGGTATCTTATTCAATAACACTATTTTATCCCTTTCAATTAATGTTTTTACAGCTTTTTCATCTTTAAATTCTCGTAGTATGGCTTTAATTATTCTCTTTATATCTTCTTGGAATGCTGGTCTAGCATCTATTGGTGGTGTTGCATTTAATCTTCTACCAATTTCACCACATATTTCACATTTTGGAGTTATGAGTGGAACATTACAATTCTTACACCAATATATCTCTGCTTTTTCACGCCATATTCGATTCTTCATTCCCCTTATACTCCAGATAATTTATTGTTTATCTAATATTTGAATTGTAATTTATCAATTGTTTTTGACTATTTTATCTAGGTTTTTAGTGTTAAATTTATGGTTTGTTTATGAGTTCATTTAAGTCTATTTCTTTTCATAGTATTTTAAAACCTTCTTTACTGCTTTAACTGTTTCTATGGTTTCATCATCTGTTAATGATGGTTGTGTTGGTAAGGTTAATACCCTTTCACTAACATATTCTGCATTTGGACACATGCCCTTTCCATACCTTATAGTTTTATTATAGTATTGACATTTCCATGGGCATCCCCTTCCATGTCCAATTAAATCTCTAAATATTGGCTCCATGTATAATGGTGTTGGATATGCTACTGATACATAGACATTCTCCCTTCTTATGGCTTCATATATTTCATCTCTACTCTTACACAATCTCTCTATTTCTAGTAATATGTTATATATATGCCATACATGTTTAACATATTTCTTCTCCATTGGCTTCTTTACAAGTTCAAATCCATTTAATTCATCATTATATATTTTGACTATTTCTCTCCTCCTCTCATTCAATTCTTCTATTCTCTTCAATTGTAGTAGTCCAATAGCTGCTTGTATTTCCGTCATTCTATAGTTGTATCCCAATGTTATATAGTGATATCTAGATATTTCTCCATGACTTCTCATCAATCTAATTTTTTCAGCTAATTCATCATTATTTGTTGTAACCATTCCTCCCTCTCCAGTCGTTATATTTTTGCTAATGTAGAAGCTAAAGGCATTTATATCCCCTATACTTCCAACCTTTAAACCTCTATATTCAGCTCCAATTGCTTGTGCGCAATCTTCTATTAATACAATATTTCTTTCATTGCATATCTTCCTTATTTCATCTAATTCTGCTGGTTGCCCACATAGATGTACTGCTATAACAGCCTTAGTTTTCTCATTTATTAACTTCTCTATACTCATTGGATCTATATTATAATCTTCAATGTTTATATCTGCGAAGATCGGTATTGCATTTTGATGTATTATTGTTGATGCAGTTGCTATGAATGTGAAGGGTGTTGTTATAACTTCATCTCCAGGCCCTATTCCAGCTGCTCTTAGAGATAAATGTAATGCAGTAGTCCCATTGGATACTGCTATTGCATGTTTAACATTAATGTAATTCTTAAATTCTTCTTCAAATTCTCTTATCTTACTTCCTACACTCATAGTCCATCTTCCGCTTTTTAGAACTTTTACAATCTCATTTATTTCTTCATCAGTTAATTCTGGTAGAGCCATTATTGGTTTACTTCTAATGGGTTTTCCACCTTCTATGGCAGGTTTTTCTAATTCATACATTGATATCACTTTCACTAATATTTACTCTATTTCAGTTTATAACCTTTTTGACCTTATATTCCTAGGTTCTAATTTATAACTAAAATTATGGTTATTGTGTTATGTAAGATTTGATTTTATGATTCAATTCTAAAGTTTTCTTTTACTACACTTAATGCTATGCTTGTAACTGTTCTCTTTACATGTGGTATTGTTAATATTTCTTTTATTAGTTTATTTAAGTGTTCTCTATCCCTTAATTTTGCTATTACAGTTATATCAAATTCTCCAGTTACATCATATACACTCATATTTTCATCATATTTCGCAAGTATTTTTTCAATTTCAATTATATGTGGACCTTCAACTTGTAGCATTATTATTGCTGTTAAATCATAACCCATCTTCGAATAATCTATATCTACTGTGTATCTTCTTATAACTCCCTCCTCCTCTAATCTCTTTATCCTATTATATACTGTTCCAACTGATAGATTCATGGATTTCGCTATTTCTTTATATGTAATTTTAGAATTTTCTTTTAACATTCTTAATATTTCCATGTCTATTTCATCAAATTTAACTTCTTTTTTCATTACGCCTTCACCAAATACCTATTTATCTCCCAATCAGTTATATCTTCATCATTTAACTTATTGTTTAATATATAGTTTAGATATTCCCTCCATTCATCCCTCTTCATCTTTACGATTTCATTATGTAGTTCCTCACCTAAAATTTCCATTGTCAATTTACTATTCTCAAATATACTTAATGCTTCTCCAAGATTTGATGGTACTTCAGTGTATTTCCCACTGATTTTATATGCGTTTTCTCTACATGGCTCTCCAGGATCTATTTTATTTATTATTCCATTTACTGTTAATACCATTACTGCCATTATCGCTAGGTATGGATTGCATGAAGGATCTGGATGTCTATATTCTATTCTACATGTTTCTTCGTCTATTGCTATTGGAACTCTTATTAATGCTGATCTATTACCATAACCCCAACAAATCTTGTTTGGGGCTTCATAATTGGGTTTTAATCTTTTATATGAATTTACTGTTGGTGCTACTAGTATTGAAATTTCTTTAGAGCTTTTTAGTATTCCTCCTATAGCGTATAGTGCTTCTTGACTTATGTTATCCTTGGATTTATCGTAAAAAATGTTTCCTTCTTCATTTAATAGACTTATATGGATGTGCATTCCACTTCCATTCATATTTTTAAATGGTTTCGGCATGAATGTAGCTTCAAATCCATATTTCCTGACAATATCTTTCGTGACCATTTTTGCTATTACAATATTGTCTGCTGTTGTTAGTGGGTTTGAAGCTTTTATTGAATATTCATATTGTCCTTCAGCAACTTCGTGGTGTGTTTTTTCTAATTCTATGCCAATTCTATTTAATTTCTCCATTATCTTCAATTGTATTTTCTCTGATTTAGTATATGGTGCTACTTCAAAATATTGATCTTTATCAAATGTTTCCAAACCATTCTTCTTCCTTCTTATTATGAAGTATTCTATTTCTACCCCAATTTTAAATTTCCAATTTTGTTTTTCAAATTTTAGAATGTATTCCTTTAATTTGACTCTAGGATTCTTTTGATATGGTTCTCCATTAGTTTTTTCTACGTCGCATATCACTATTTCCATGGTTCTTCCCCCTACGTTTATAGTTTTTATGGTTCTTGGATCTGGTTTCGCTATTAGATCGCTTTCTTCAACTTTTGCATGTCCCTTTATTGAAGATCCATCAAAACATATTTTGTTATAGGTTGATATATTGCCCCTTAATATTAGTCCTCTAGGTTTTCCCTCTATGTCTATTATTAATGGTTTGAAATATCTTCCTTTTCCTTCTTCAATTTTATTTAATTTTTCAAGCACAAATTATTTGTTGGTTCATTTAATTTAAGGTTTTTTATTTATTTTTTTCATTTTTCTCTTTTGGTTGGTGAATATATTTCATTTATCTTATCATTTTGTATGGTTACTTCCATTTTTATTGTTAAATCTTTTTTAAATGTTATTTTCTAGTTATTCTTGGCTCTATTTCGAGTATTATCTTTTTCAAACCTTTGATGGTTACTTTACCTCCTTCTTCAATAATTTCTTCTCTTTCTGGAATTATTATTTTACCTTTGTACATGCCGCTTGGATTGTTTAAATAGAAAACTTGTAGTGTTAGTATAGCTATATTTAATTTTTTAGTTCCATATTCCATTAATAATTCTTTTATTTCTCCCAGGGATATTCCAGTTCTCTTTTGTAGAGATTTCATGATTTCATCTGGATTTTCATCCATAACTTCAAGTATATCACTTATATTTAGATCATGTTCCTTTAAGAAATCTTTTAATGCGTCTCTCAACCTTATATACATCTTCAAAATAAGTAAAAATAATTTTGGTTTTATTTATTCTTTGTTTATTTTACTTTGGATCTTGACTGCTTTTACTAGGTTTTTCATTAGTATTGCTATTATCATTGGTCCAACTCCCCCTGGCACTGGTGCTATTGCTGATGCTTTTGCTGATACTTCATCCATTTTTACATCCCCCACTAATTTATCCCCTACGTAATTGAATCCACAATCTACAACCACTACCCCTTCTTTAACCATTTCTCCAGTTATTGCTTGAGGTTTTGCTATATCCACTATTAATATGTCTGCATCTTTTGTGTATTTTGTTAAGTTTGGTGAATTGTATTCGCAAAGTGTTACATCTGCGCCTTCATTCAATAGTAATGCTGCTAATGGTTTTCCAGTTAGATCCGTTACTCCCACTATTACTGCATGTTTACCATTAACTTTTACTCCATACTCCTTAAATAATTCCATGATTCCCTCAGCTGCAGGCGATACTAAGCATTCCTCTTTTAAATATAGTTTTCCAATGTTTATTGGATGTATTCCATCTATATCTTTTTCAGGTTTTATTGTTCTTGAAATCTTCTTTTCATCTATATGTTTTGGTAGTGGTAGTTGAACTACTATTCCATGAACATTTACATCTTCATTTAATTTCTCTATTACTTTTAATAATTCTTCTTCACTTACATCCTCTGGTAGGTTTATTATTTCTGATTCCATTCCAAGCCTCTTTGCTCTTCTAGCTTTCATATTAACATATGATGTGGAAGCTGGGTCTTTTCCAACTAATACTAGAGTTATTTTTGGTGTTAACCCCTTTTCCACGAGTTTTTTAACTTCTAATTTTAGTTCTTCAAATATTTTATTTGATAATGTATTTCCATCTAGTATTATTGGATTTTCCATTTATCTTACCCCTATTATTTCTCCTGTTTCTGGGTCTAAATCTATATTTTCTGCTGCTGGTTCTGTGGGTAATGCTGGTAGTGTGCTTATTTCCCCACAATATGCTACTAAGAATCCTGCTCCTGCAAATACTTTTACATCTGTTACTGTTATTTTGAATCCTCTTGGTCTTCCAATTAATTTTGGATTATCTGTTAGTGACAATGGTGTTTTCGCCATATTTACTGGTAGATTTGCATATCCCCATCTAGTTATTCTTCTAATACTTGTTTTTGCTTCATCTGTGAATATTACATCATCTGCTCCATACATCTCTCTAGCTATTATCCTTATCTTCTCTTCTATTGGTATGTTTAAGTCATATAGTGGTTTAAATTCAGATTTTCTATTTTTAATGGTTTCTAAAATGGTATTTGCCAGTTCTATTCCTCCTTCTCCACCCTTTGCATACACTTCTGATAATGCTACTGGTACATCCCTCTGTCTACACCAATCCATTACATACTTTATTTCTTCTTCTGAATCACCTTCAAATTTGTTTATTGCCACTACTGCTGGCACTCCAAATTTCAATACGTTTTCTACATGTTTTTCAAGGTTTTCTATACCCTTTTTCACTGCTTCTAGATTTGGATTTGTATGATCTTTTGCTCCTCCATGTTCTCTTAAAGCTCTTATACTAACAACTATTACTCCAACATCTGGTTTTAATCCTCCTATACGACATGGTATATCACAGAATTTCTCAAATCCAAGGTCTGATCCAAATCCTGCTTCAACTATTACGTAATCTGCAATTTTAAGTGCCATTTTTATTGATATTAGACTTGGTGATCCATGGGCTACATTTGCAAATGGAATTCCATGTACGAATGCAGGTGTCCCCTCCATTGTTTGAACTAAATTTGGTTTTAAAGAATCTCTCATTATTGCAGCCATGCATCCAGCACATTTAATGTCGTTTGCTTTAACGAGTTTTCCATCCTTACTTAAAGCTACAAGTATATTTCCGAGTCTCTCCTTTAAATCTCTATAGTTACATGCTAATGCATGTATAGCTGCTGTTTCACATGCTGTTGTTATTTCAAATCCTGTTTCCCTCGGTATTCCCCCCTCTTTTCCACCTAAACCTATAACTATATTTCTTAAGGGTCTATCCTCCATGTCTTGTACTCTCTTTATGAATATGTTATGTATATCTATTTGTGGTTCCTTCCCCCTGTATATGTGGTTATCTAACATGGCATTCATTAAGTGGTGAGCCATGGTTATTGCATGTGTATCTCCTGTGAAATGTAGATTTATTTCTTCCATGGGTAATATTTGTGATCTTCCTCCACCAGTGGCTCCACCCTTTATTCCAAAGGTTACTCCCATGGAGGGTTGTCTAACAACAACTATATTCTTTAAATTCATTTTCCACATGGCTTGCCCTAATCCTATTGCAGTTGTTGTTTTCCCCTCTCCAGCTTTTGTTGGAGTTATTGCTGTTATCACGATTAGTTTTCCATCTGGTTTATCCTTATTTCTCTCATAAACATGTAATTTCACTTTTGCCTTATAATCTCCATACAATTCTATATCTTCACGTTTCAAACCTATTTTTTCAGCTACTTCTGTTATGGGTTTTAAATTGATTTTCTGGCTCATCTCTATCACCACTACTAATGTTCTTACTACCTTATTGTTGTGATTACATATATAAAGTTAAGGCAGTAGATATTTTGTGGTGTTTTATATGGGTGTTGATAAGGTTAGAATTGCAATTGTTAAGTATGGTTGTATAGGGAGTTCACCATTGCTAGAGATTATGCTTGATGAAAGGGCTAATAGAGAGGATATAATTGTAAGAGTGTTTTCCACTGCTGGTAAAATGGAGGTTGAAGATTGTTTATCTATAAGTGATTATGTAGTGTCTTTTAATCCACATTTAATAGTAAATGTAACTCCAAATGCTTCTTTGGAAGGTCCCACTAAAGGTAGGATGGATTTAAAGGAGAAACTTCCTAAGACACCTATAATTGTAATTTCCGATGATCCTGCACGTAAAGTTATTAAGGATATGGAGGATGCAGGTTTTGGATATATTATTGTTAGAGCTGATCCTATGATTGGTGCTAGAAGAGATTTTCTAGATTCCACTGAAATGGCTTTATTTAATGGATATCTACTTGTGATTTTATCTGCTACTGGTGTTGTTAGAATGCTTGTATCTGAAATCGATAAAGTTATTGAAGCTATTAAATCTGGTGTTGAAGTTAAACTTCCAAGGATTGTGGGTGATGCTCTTTTCGTTGTTGAGAATTATGGTGGATTTAAGAATCCTTATGCTAAAGCTAAAGCTATAGCTAGTTATGAAGCTGCAGCTAGAGTTGCAGCTCTATCTACTGCTGGATGTTATACCTTGAAGGAGAGGGAACAATATATTCCAATGGTTGCAGCTGCCCATGAACTTTTGAGGTATGCTGCTTTACTTGCTGATGAAGCTAGAGAGATAGAGAAGTATGGTGATAGTGTTTATCGTACTCCACATTTATCGAGTGGTGAAGTTAGATTTAAATTTAAGTTGATGGAAGAAGCTAAAAAAGGTTAAGCAATAACTTTTTATCTATATACATCACTTTTTTTACTTAAATATCTATTTTCAATGTAATTGGAGGTGTATTTGTGGGTAAATGGGTTGTATGTGCAGCTTGGCCTTATGTTAATGCTTTCCCTCATCTTGGAACTATGGTTGCATGTATAATTTCACCAGATGTATTTGCAAGATATCTTAGGGCTAAGGGTGAAGAAATTGTGTTTGTTAGTGGATCTGATGAACATGGAACCCCCATTGAAGTTGAAGCTAGGAAGATGAATATTCCACCTAAAAAGCTTACTGATGAACTTCACAATTATGTATTAAAGTTATATGAAAAATTGGGTGTTAGCTATGATAATTATACTAGAACTGAGAATCCTATACATATAGATTTTGTTCAGAAGTTTTTCATGAAATTATATGAAAATGGATACATATACGAGAAGGAGGTTTCACTACCATTTTGCCCTAATTGCAATATCTTCTTACCAGATAGATTTATTGAAGGTACATGTCCATATTGTGGTGAAACTAGAGCTAGAGGAGATCAATGTCCATCATGCAATAGGATTTTAGACCCAGTGGATCTACTGGAACCACACTGTGTCTTTTGTGGTTCTAAACCTGAAGTTAAAGTGACTAAACATTGGTTTTTCGATCTCCCTAAACTCTCGGATAAACTTATGAATTTCGTTAATAATCATAAATTGTTTTCTGAGAGTATTAAGAATTATTGTAAGATGTGGTTTAAGGAGGGGTTGAAGGCTAGATCTATAACTAGGGATAACTCTTGGGGTATACCAGCACCCTTCCCAGGAGCTTCTGGAAAGACTATATATGTGTGGTTTGAAGCTTTATTGGGTTATCTCTCAGCAACTAAAGAGTATTTTATTAAGAAGGGATTTGAAGATTTATGGCTTGAATACTGGCTTAATAAAGATTCAAAGACTGTATACTTCATTGGTAAAGATAATATACCATTTCATGCGATAATACTGCCAGCAATGCTCATGGCTTCTGGAGAAGGATATGTTCTTCCTTGGCAGATATCTTCAGTTGAATTTCTAATGTTTGAAGGTCAAGCTTTTAGTAAGAGTAGGGGTATAGGTGTTTGGATTGATGAAGCTTTAGAAATTGCCCCAGCAGATTATTGGAGGTTTGCATTAATACTAATGAGACCTGAAACTAGAGATTTAAATTTCACATGGGAATCTTTCCATCGTATCGTTAATGCTGAAATCAATGATAACCTTGGAAACTTTGTTCATAGAACTTTAAGCTTCATATACTCTAGATTTGATGCTAAGATTCCTAAACCATATGAACTTGATGATAGGGATAGATCAATGTTATATAAACTTAAGTTTGCACCTAAAAATATTGGTGCTTTAATTGAAGATCTTAAGTTAAAGGCTGCTGCTGAATCTCTACTTGAATTCTCCTCCTCCGGTAATCAATATTTAAATGATAAAGCCCCTTGGAGAACTATTAAAGAAGATTTTGAAGTTGCATCTACAACTATGTGGGTTGCAGCTAATGTCGTTAAATCCTTAGCTATATTGATGGCACCCTTCATGCCATTTTCCGCTGATAAAGTTTGGTATTATCTCAATTTAGGGGGCTCAGTTCACGAAGTTTGTTGGGATGATGCTTCAAAAGCAGATTTACAATATGGACATAGGATCAATAAGCCTGAGCCTTTATTTACAAAGTTTCCTGATGATTTTGTTAAAACTATAAATGATAGGTTGAAGGATGTGAGAATGCGTTTGAAAAGACCGGAGTTAGCTTGATTTGAGGTGGGAATTTGGAGTTACATGGTTTATTGAGGGATAAATCTTTGGCTCTTAGAGTTGCTAAGTACATTGATGAACGATGTTTTAAGAGTAGATATTTGATTATGCATGTTTGCGGCACACAGCCTTTTAAGGCTGGCCGATACATGAATATACAATAACGCATTTTGGAATACGCAACTTAATACCAAAGATCGATTTAAGAGCTGGACCTGGATGTCCTGTTTGTGTCGCTTCACCAGTAAATATTGATTTAGCAGTTAATCTATCTCTACATGAAAATGTTATTGTTACAACTTTTGGCGATATGTTTAGAGTTAGAGGCTCTAAATATTCTCTGATGGATGCTAAGAGTATGGGTGGTAGAGTTACCATTGTTTATAGTATAAATGATGCTATTGAAATTGCTAGGAAAAATCCTAATTTTGAAATTGTTCATTTTGCTATTGGTTTTGAGACTACAGCTCCCTCCACAGCCGCTATTCTTTTATCTAATCCTCCAAGAAATTTCTCTATAATACCTACACATTTATTGATACCTCCAGTTATGTCTTATCTACTCAATCTTGGTGAAATTGGTATTGATGGTTTTATATGTCCAGGTCATGTTTCAACTATTATTGGTGTTAAACCATATTTAGAGATTTCAATTTCCAATAAGGTTCCAATGGTTATAGCTGGATTTGAACCTTTAGATGTTCTATTTGGAGTCGCAATGCTTATCGATATGATTAATAATGGTGAATTTACTGTTAAGAATGAGTATAGTCGTGCAGTTAAATTTGAAGGTAATGTTAAAGCTATTCAATTGATGAATGAAGTATTTAGGGTTTCTGATGCTTATTGGCGTGGTATTGGTTTAGTTCCCAATTCTGGTTTAGTTCTTAGAGAAGAATTTTCAGATTTTGATGCTGTGAAGAAGTTTGATATTGAAGTTGAAGAAGATTATAGTATGCCTAAAGGTTGTAGGTGTGGTGATGTACTTAGGGGTTTAATTATGCCTCATGAATGCCCCTTATTCTCAAAATCATGTACTCCAGATAATCCTATAGGTCCATGTATGGTTTCTTCTGAAGGTGCATGCTCTATATTGTATAAGTATGGTGGATACATGTATTTAAAACGTTAATTTACTTTATTATCAAGTTAATTTAAATGTATAAAATATCCAAAACATTTATATTTAACTCAATGCAATCTACTATAATCTTTAGTTTAACTATTTAATTATGGTGTTTAGATATGGAGGTCGATATGTGAAATGGGTTTAAGATCTCCCAGTAGTCCTCCTCATATTGGTCAGAGTTCATCTCCAAAAACATTAGATAGGTATGTTAGTATTAAGACATTTGTTAGATTGTTTCCATATATTAAGCGTAATTGGAAACCATTTTTAATATCTGTTGTGGCAATGTTTATTAGTTCTCAATTAACCACTATTGCTCCAACATATATGAGGAGTGCTATTGATAATGGTATTGTTAAAGGTGATTTTCAAATCGTTGTTTTCTATGTTTTATTAATAGTTTCTGTAACTCTCTTAAGTGGTTTAAGTAGTTTTTGTGAAAGATATTATAGTACTATTTTCTCTCAAAAAGTTGCATTAAACTTTAGGAATGAAGTTTTTAAAGCTATTCAGAGGCAGTCTTTCTCATTTTTTGATGAAGTGCCCACAGGCCAACTTGTAGCTAGAATTACTGATGATGTTGAGAGAATTGGTAGATTCTTATCATTTCCATTTAGAAATCTTATTTCAACAATTTTCTTGGCTTCATTAGCTATTAGCTATATGTGGGGTATGAATCAGAAGCTTTCCATTATAGTTGGGGTTTTCATGATTGGGATTCTTCTTGTAAGCATATACTACAATACGGTTGTTAGACCATTAAATATGGAGGCTAGAAATCAATTGGGTATACTTACTTCAATAACTGATAATAATATAACTGGATTTAGAACTATTAAGTCACTAAGTGTTGAGGAGAATAGGATTAAAGCATTTGTGGATGAGAATAATAAGTTATGGTCGCTTTATGTTCGTATAGCCAGAATAAATGCATTTTACGGTAGAATCGGGCCACTCCTGCTAGTTACATCTAACATAATAATACTGTACATTGGTGGTTTAGAGATAATTAATGGTGCATTTACCGTTGGTGGATTAGCTGCATTTAATGCATATACCATGCTATTGATGAGACCTGTCAGTTTTATAGGAAATTTTGTTGGTATGTTTTCAATAGCTATGACATCTGCAAAAAGGTTGTTTGATATTATGGATTTAGTTCCTGAGGTTTATGAGAAACCTGATGCCATTGAGCTTCCACCAATTAAGGGTGAGGTAACTTTTGAAAATGTATGGTTTAGTTATGTTAAAGGTAAACCAGTTTTGAAGGGTGTTAATTTAAAGGTTAAACCTGGAGAGAAGATTGCTTTGATAGGTAGAACTGGTTCTGGTAAAAGTACATTGATAAGTTTAATCCCAAGATTTTATGATGTTGATTCTGGATCTGTAAAGATTGATGGTTATGATGTTAGAGATGTTAAATTGAAATCATTGAGGAGGCAAGTGGCTATAGTTTCACAAGAGCCATTCCTTTTCGCAGGAACATTTAAAGATAATATTTCTCTACCAAAACCTGAAGCTTCTATGGATGAAATTATTAGTGCTTCTAAGATAGCTAAAATACATGACTTTATAGCTTCATTACCAAATGGTTATAATTCTTGGATTGGTGAAAGGGGGATAACTCTCTCTGGAGGTCAAAAACAGAGGCTTACCATTGCAAGAGCTTTAGTGTCTGGTGCAAAGATAATAATACTGGATGATCCAACTTCAAATTTAGATGCTAAAACTGAAAGGGAATTTATTGATGATCTTAAAGTAATCCTCAAAGATCATACAGTGTTTATAGTTACTCAGAGATTACCATTGATAATGATGGCTGATAGAATAGCAGTATTAGATGATGGTAGAGTGGTGGAAGAAGGTACTCATGAAGAACTTATGGCAAAGCGTGGATTGTATTATAATATTTACGTTGAGCTTTATGCTAAACAAAGGGCTGAATTAGAAGCTTTGAAAGCTGAAGTTGAGGCTGTGGGTAATTCTGGTAAGGATGGTGGTAAATAATGGGTTTTCATATGCATGGTATGTGGAGTTTTGGTGGAGAAAAAGTTGAGACGCCTACCACAATATTACTAAGAAAGCTTTTTAGGTATATGATGCCATATAAGCTTGCAGTATTTACCATTGTAACTTGTGTTGCTCTAGTCTCTTTAACCAATATGATTTCTCCATATTTACTTGGTTTAGCTATAGACAATTATATACTTGTGGGAGATCTATCTGGGCTTCTAAACATTTCTCTCTTATACCTCTTAGTAATGTTTATGAATTGGATTGCAACGGTTATTCAAGGTTATGCTGTGGAGTGGACTGGTCAAAGATTGATTTATGATTTTAGGAATAAATTAATGGAGAAACTTATGTTTCAATCATACAAGTACTATGATGATAAACGTACAGGTGAACTTATATCAATAGTTATAAATGATACTTCAACTTTAAGAGAATCCTTTATTTCAGGTATATTCAACATTATTGGTGATATATTCTCAATGGTTGGTGTCATAATTGCCATGTTTCTATTAAATGTACCATTAACCCTTATAACTCTATTAACACTTCCAGTAATGTTTCTACTAGCATATGTTTTTAGCCGTAAGTTTAGAAAGGCTTATCGTAGGACTAGGGAGAAGATTGCTGAAGTAACCACTAGGGTTCAGGAAAGTGTTTCTGGGATTAGGGTTATACAGGCTTTTGGTAGGGAAGAGGATTCTCAAGCTAGATTTCAAATGAGCGCCCACGAGCAATTTGAAGCTCAAGTTCAAGCTGGAAAGCTTATGGCTATATTTTGGCCTGTAATAAACTTTGTTGGTTCTATAGGTACAGTAACAGTTTTGCTTTATGGTGGATTTTTAAGTGCTGAAGGTAGACTTGAAATTGGTGTTTTAGTTGCTTTTCTTGCATATGTTACTAGGTTTATGAATCCAATAATGCAATTAACGAACTTCTATGATATGTTGCAATCTGCACTTGCCGCTTCAGATAGGATATTCAAAGTTTTAGAGAGTGAAGTCGATGTTGAAGATTCTCCAAATGCTATTGAACTCCCAAAGGTTAGGGGTGATATAAGGTATAATAATGTTTGGTTTGAATATGTTAAGGGTATACCAGTTTTAAAGGGTATTAATCTTCATATAAGACCTGGAGAAAAGATCGCTATAGTTGGACCTACAGGTTCTGGTAAAACAACATTGGTTTATCTTCTTGCAAGATTCTATGATGTTACTAGTGGATCCATAACTATAGATGGTTATGATATACGTAATGTTAAACAAGATTCTCTTAGACGTCAAATAGCATTTGTACCTCAAGATACATTTTTATTCCGTGGTACTGTAATGGATAACATTAGAATTGGTAAACCTAATGCTACTGATGATGAAGTTATTGAAGTTTGTAAAAGACTTGGAATACATGATTTCATAATGAGACTCCCAAATGGATATTATACCGATGCCGGTGAAGCCGGTAGAAAACTTTCAACTGGTGAGAGACAACTATTATCCTTTGCTAGAGCTTTACTTAAAGACCCGCCAATACTAATTTTAGATGAAGCTATTAGTGCTGTTGATCCTAAAACTGAATATATGATTAAATACGCCATAAGGAAATTGCTTGAAAATAGGACTTCAATAATTATTGCACATAGACTTACATTAGCAAGAGATTGGGATAGGATAATAGTATTACATAATGGAGTTATTGAAGAAGAAGGTACTCATGAAGAATTAATGCTTAAACAAGGATTCTACTATCAATTATATACAACTCAGATTAGTGAGGAAATTGGTATAGAAGTTACTGGTAAAAATAATTCGAATTCTAAAAGTTAATTTACACTAAAAATAAATTTTAGTTTTCTTATATAATCACTTAGGGTGATTATATGTCTTGGCGTAAACGTTGGGAAGATCCTTTTGATAAATGGTTTAAAGAATTCTTTGAGGAAATTAGTAAACGTTTCTCTATACCTACTCCAGATGAATTGTTTGAAGAAATTGAGAAGGAATTTGAAAATCTAGATAAACGTGGTGTTAAAGGCCCATTTATATATGGCTTTTCCATGAAGATTGGACCTGATGGTAAACCTATCATAAGAGAATTTGGGAATGTTAAGAAGCTTTATGGTAGACCAACCATTGAAGAAGAGAGAGAACCTTTATCGGATGTCTATGAAGATGAAAATACAGTTACAATCATAGTTGAAATGCCAGGTGTAAATAAGGATGATATTAAAGTTAAAATTGATGGTAGTAGAGTTATTGTTAGTGCACAAACTGGTGATAGAAAGTATTATAAGGAGATAACGTTACCTTCAAGAGTTAAAAAGGAGAGTGCTAAAGCAAGTTATAAGAATGGTATTCTAGAACTTAAATTGGAGAAAGAAAAGGGTAGAAGAGAAGAAGGATATGAAATAAAGATTGAATAAATTTTTACATTATATAACTCTTAAAGATTCTGAAAGTGGATGCCCTTTACAGTGTAATATAAATTCCTTATAGTATCCGAAGGGTGATTGTTTAACTTTTAAACCTTTTTCACTGAGGATTGTAGTAATTATCCTCAAAATTTTAATAGTGGTTTCCAATCCTCCAAGTTTATTTGATAAATGTGCATATGGATATATTATCACGCTTTTTACTCCAATTCTAGATGAAACTTCAATTATTGATTCAACGGCTTTCATACACTTCTCTTCAAAATTTTCTTCATCATCCGCTTCAACACATGTAAATGCTACAAGTACATTTTCAAATTCACCTTCAGAATTTTCACTGGTTATTTCATCTCTAATGGGTATTCTAACTGGTTTAGTAACCTTCCACCAAAATTTTTCTGCATGTATTAATAGAATCCTCATATCCCATCATATTCTTTATCTATAAGTAATAATATAAGAATGATTTGCTGATTATTATGCGTGTAGCTTCAGTTCAATTTAATGCATCTAAATCTAAGGATGAAAATTTAAAGAAGATCTTGAAATACATTGAGTATGCATCTAAATTGGGTATTGAACTTATAGTTTTCCCAGAGTATTCAATGTTCTTCCCGATAAGTTATGAATCACGTAAATTTGCAGAATCTATTGATGGAAAATTTATAAATGAAATTAAATGTTATGCTAAAAATTTTGGTATTAATGTAGTTGTAAATATCTCTGAAGTTTCCAATAAACCTAATGACGACAGAGTTTATGATACTTCAGTCTTTTTATCACGTGATGGTGAGATACTTTCAATTTATCGTAAAACACATTTATTTGATGCATTTAACATTAGGGAATCAGACCATATAATCCCTGGAGATTATCTTGTTAAACCGATCCCATTAGATGAATTTAATGTTGGATTACTTGTATGCTATGATTTACGTTTTCCAGAAGCCGCTAGAACATTGTCTTTAAATGGATGTACATTGATATGTGTTTCTTCAGCATGGTATAGTGGTGTTATGAAGGAAATACACTTATTAACGATGATTTTAGCTAGAGCTATTGAAAATGGGGTATTCATTGTAATGGCCAATCAAACTCAACCTAGATTTTGTGGTAGAAGTTGTATTGTGGACCCATATGGTGTAATTATGGCTGATGCTGGTGAACGTGAATGCATCATCTATACTGATATAAGTATTGATAGACTGAAGGAAGTTAGAAATAATCTACCATTATTATCTCAAAGAAGACCTGAACTCTACAAAATAATTTAAAATTTATTGTTTTGAAAATACTTCACTTAATATCTTCTTAAGCCATTCTGCATCAATCTCATCAAAACTATTCAATTCATCACTATCTACATCAAATATAGCTATTATATCACCCTTTGAATTGAAAACTGGTAGTGATATTTCTGATTTCGATCTTGGATCGCATACTATATGTCCTGGAAACTTATCTACATCTGGAACTATTATTGCTTCTCTACGTTTATATGCAGTACCGCAAACTCCTGTGTATGCTATTCTTGCACAAGCTGGTGGACCTCTAGAAGGTCCAAGTTCTAGATATTCTTCCTTTGGAAAGTAAAATCCAACCCAAAAATAGTATGGAATATTTCTCTTTAAAACTTCACATACAACTTCCATTTTCTCCTTTAAGCTCTCTTTATATTTCACTTTCTCCTTTATTTCTTCATAACATTTACTGTATAGTTCTCCTTTATTCATAGGTATATCACTAAATAACTTTATAGAAGCAAATTGTTCATAAGTTTTTTTGATTTATATTAATATGGTTAAATTGTCAATTGATATAATCTTCATAGGGACTGGTGGCGGAAGATTTTCAATGGCTACCCAGAAGAGAAGGACTGGGGGGATTAGAATCATTAGTCCTAAAGCTAATATACATGTTGATCCAGGTCCAGGAGCACTTGTATATTCTATTGAAATGGGTTTAGATCCACGTAAACTTGATGGAATATTGGTTTCACATGCTCATCCAGATCATTCAAATGATGTTGCAGTTTTAATTGAAGCTATGAGTGAAAGTACAACTAAGAAGCGTGGTATTCTTCTTGCATCTACAAGTGTACTCTATGGTAATGAAGTTTGTGAAAAGATTTTATCTAATTATCATAAATCAATACCGTCTCAAGTTGTTGAAGCAAAGGTGGGTGTGTCTGTGGTGATCAATGATTTAGAGGTTAATGTTTGTAAAGCTGTTCATAGTGATCCAAGTGCTGTTGGATTTAGATTTAAGACTGAATATGGTGATTTTGCATATATGCCTGATTCAGAGTATTTTGATGATGTTGATAAGTATTATGGTGGTGTTAGATTAATTATATTATCAGTTTTAAGAGCTCATGGTGCTCCTTGGGCTGGGCATATGAGTACTGATGATGCTATAAAGGTTATTGAGAAAATTAAACCTGAGTATGCTGTAATAACACATTTTGGTATGCATATGATAATGAAGAATCCAGAGTCTGAATCTAAATTGATAGAAAGTATGACTGGAGTTCCCACCATAGCTGCTAGAGATGGTATGAAGATAAGGTTTAGTAAAACAATTAGTTTCACTTATACTGGAAAGCAAATGGATTTGAGAAGTTTCTTTGATAAAAGTTGATTTATATATCTTATAATGACAAGTTTAATGTGATTTTCTGTATTTCCTTAAAAATTTCTGTTTTAATTAGTTCTTCTACATTTCCAAGTTTCTTTTCTATGTCATATTGAAATGGTATTTTACTTAATATCTTTACTTTTAATTTTTCTATCTCCTTTACTTCTTCTTCGTTTAAGACCATATTTACTATTATTCCAATGATTTCTGCATTTTGCTCTAAAAGTAATTTTATCAGTTTATTTACTGTTTCCATTGCCAGTTTTGATGGTGTTGTTACTATTATGAATTTTATATTCCATTCTATCCTTAACATATCTAGTATTATATCACTTATTCCAGGTGGAGCATCTATTACTAAATAATCTAGAGACTTCCATTTTGTTATTGTTAATATTTCCATTAATGCATTGGATATTTCTTTTCCACGTAATGGTATTGGATTATTTTGTGTATAATACGTTATTGACATGTACTTTATTCCATATATTTCTGGTGGTATTATTCCTTTATCCTCTATTGGAGTTACATCTTTTACTCCAAGTATTACGTGTGTGGATGGACTTGTAAAATCCGTATCAAGTAATCCGACTTTATATCCCATTTTAGCTAATTGAATAGCCATTAATGTAGATATTATACTTTTACCAACTCCACCTTTACCACTAACTATTGCTATAACATTTTTTATGTTTCCTACGTTGTTATTTATACTTGCTATTCTTGGATCCAATTATTTCACCCCAGTTATGCTATCTATCCATATTCCTCTTCCATCTATTATTTCGAAATCTGGACTTCTGCATTTTGGGCATTTTATGAAGGCATGTGATGCTTCTGGTATAAAGTGTATTGCTTCTTTAACACTATCCTCTAATTCTTCACCTTCAAACGTCCATGAAAATCCACATTTAATACATTTCATTTTTGCTTTTACAATTTCCATTTTGAAATCTGCATTTGCTAAGCCTTTTTCAACTTTTAATTCTAATAGAGCGAATTTGAATACTTCTAAATCTACTTGTTGTAATTCTCCAATTTTAATTACTACTTCCTTTACCTCTTTCAATTTATTTTCTTCTGCAAATTTTATTATAGTATTAACTACTGCTTCAGCCAAAGCCCATTCATGCATTTAAATCCCATTCTAATTGATTAAGACTTATTTAAATTGATTTTTATCTTAACTCCTTATTTATGAAATCTATTAGATCTCTAAATTTTTCATCTTCAATCATATTGAATGTTTTTAATTCTATTTCATCTATCTTCATTTTCCCTAAACCTATTTCATATGCTCTTCTAATTTGCTCTTGTTCATGAACTTTTCTTTCAGTTAATCCCACGGAATTATAGTATTTTAATATTGCTGCTCCAATAGAATCAATTGCAACTCTATCTCCACCTGCAATTATTAATCCTGGTTCTGCTTCTTCTCCATGTGCTGGTCCACCTGAAATAAAACATTTCATTCCATCTAATATTATCAAATCTGCTGTATATGCTAGGTTTATTTCAGCTATTAATTCACGCATTCTTGGGCTATTATGCATATATGATCTATCAGCTGGATTTATTATTCCAATAGAATTCTTTAAGCTTAATGTGAATATTCCTCCAAATTGATGTGTTTTTAAGCATGGTAGTGATATTATTCTATCAGCTTCATAAACTGTTTTTGCAATTCTAAACCCATTAGGCCATGTTGTAGCTTTATCTGGTTTAACCCAAACCCAATCTTCTTCTTCAAAGAATGATACTTTTATATCGTATTCTTTGGCTACATTTAATATCCCATTTAATTCCATAGTCTTTTTAGTTGGAAGCCATGATGGTCCAGACATATCTCCAATTACAATCTTTTCCCTTGGAACACCATTCTTTATTAATAGTTCTAGAATTGTCTTTAATGTTTCTGGATGGGTGCTTGCTGGAAAGGGATCATGGCTATTACAATTTGGTTTTATGAGTATTCTCTCATAAGTATTATTTAATATTTTGTTAATTCCACCAATGCCCTCTACAGCCTTTAATATACCTTCAATCCTATTGTTAGTTCTAACTATCGATATTATGCTTTTACCATTTATGGTATATACATTTCCCCTTTGTGGTTTACATTCTACTTTCTCCGCTTTCTCAGCTTTTTGTGCTGTTCTTCTAAATATTTCTCTACTTTCTGGGAATAACGTTCTTAATATATTCAATTCACCATCCTAAATTACATTACAATTTTTCAATTTATAGCTATATTTGTTTTTAAATTTTACTTTATTCCTCTTTTATTGCTTGTGATAATCTACTTATACCTTCAATTATTTGCTCTTTTGTTGGATATGTGAAGTTTAATCTCATGGCATTCCTCACACTTCCATCGGGGTAGAATGGTCTTCCAGGGACATAGGCAACTCTATACTTCTCTATGGCTTTTTGAGCTATAACTTCTGTATCTACTCCCTCAGGAGCCCATACAAATATGAACATTCCACCCACAGGTTTAACCCATCTAGATCCTTTGGGCATATACATTTCTAATGCATTCATCATAACATCCCTTTTCTCCCTATATATCTCCTTTATTCTTGGTAGATGTTTCTCCATTAAACCAGTTCTTAAAACTTCTGCTGCAATATATTGACTTAATGGTGATGTACATAAATCTGCAACTTCCTTTGCTAAAACTATTTTCTCAATTATTTTCTCATTTCCAGCCATCCATCCAACTCTAAGTCCTGGTGCAATCATTTTGCTAAATGTACTCATTAGTATAACTCTATCCTCTTTATCCATAGCTTTTAATGGTGTAGCTTCAACTTTTTCATAGAGGAAATAGCTGTATGGATCATCTTCTAAGATGAGTAGATCATATTTTGATGCTATCTCCAATAAGTGCTTCCTTCTATTTAAACTCATGGAGTATCCTGAAGGATTTTGACATGTTGGTATTGTATATATGAATTTTATCTTCATTTTTCTCCTAATATTTTCCCTTATCTTTTCTTCAAGTACTTCTGTCTTCATTCCTTCATCATCCAATGGTATTCCAATTATTCTTGGTTGTAATGGTATAAAGGCGTTTAGAGCGGCTAAATATGTTGGAGATTCAACGAATATTATATCCCCTGGATTTATTAGTATCCTAGCCCATAGATCTAATCCTTGTTGACTTCCAGTTAATATTACAAGCTGTTCTTCACCTTTCAATTTTATTCCCTTTGATTCCATGAATTTCAATAACTCTTTTATTAGTATACTATTTCCTCTTGTAGGGCCATATATTAGTGCTTCTTCTCCATATTCTAGTATTATCCTTTTAGTTAATTCTGCCAATTCTTCTTTTGGTATATTTTTAGGATCCGGTATTCCTCCTCCAAAACTAATTATGTCTTTTTGAGTAGCCCATTTTAGTAATCTACGTATTTCAGATGGTTTCATCATTTTTGAGGTTTTTGAAAATAGTTTTTCATAATTCAATCATGGGCACCTCAATAATCATGTATTTCCGACGACTACTTTAATTCAAAGTATTAATAAGGGTTTTGTTCTCTCAATTCTTGAATAAATTTTTCTTTTAGTTTACTATTGCTTTTATTGTATGAAGGTTGAAGATATTTTAAGGTATTATTCTATGGATTTTGTTAGGAGTGAAATTTTGAGTTATTGTGTTAAGCGTTGGGTTGCTGTTGAAGCTAAAGAAGATGATAAAAGGATTTTCTTTAGGTATATGTGGAGGAATGGTCCACCATTATCTTTTGTAGATGAAGATTCTTTCCAACACTTTATTGATAGGCATAAAGGTGTTAATATTAGAAGTTTTTATGCATCTATTAATGTTTATAATCGTTTAGATAAGCAGGATGATGTTGGAAATATTGATAATATTTTTAAATGCACTCCAATTTGGGATATTGATGGTTCACTTAATAATGTTAAATTGACTTTAGATGTTGCAAAGGTGATACTGGATTTTCTCGATAGTAAAAATGTTTCTAAGTCTGTTTATCTTAAATGGTCTGGTAGAGGCCTCCATATACATCTCCATGAAAATGCAATTTCAAGTGATGTTCTAAGTAAGATTCATCCACTTGATATCGCATATGCTATTGTTGAGTATGCTATAAATGAATGTTTAGATAAAATTAGGAGTATTGTTTCAAAGGCTTCCAATTTAGATAGAGAATTTAAAGTTGAGAATAAAGTAGATATTCAACGAGTATTTACATGTCCTTTATCACTTCATAGAGATTATGATATTGTAGCTGTCTGCTTCAAACCTGATGAATTAGATGATTTCGATTTATGCTGGACTAATCCAGAATCTATTAAACATAATAAGGATTGGAGGATTTATGTGGAAGGTGAAGCTGATGAATTAGCTTTAGAAGCTTATAATAGAGTTGGTGGATACATAGTTAAAATGGGTAAGAAAACTAAAGCTAGTGGAGGTGACTTGAAACTTCTAAGTATTGTTAGAGATATACCTAGAATTAGAGGGGGTATTGGTAGATTTCAAGTTATGGCTTTACTACAGGCTGCAAGATACTATGTTTTAAAGGGGGATTTAGATAGAGCTAAAAGTTTTGGTTTAAATAGAGCTATATTTTATGCATGGGCTAAGTATTATAAACCTAAATATGGATTCAGTAGGAGGGATAAGTTTGGCATAGGTTCTGAAGATAAATACTCTTTTGAGAGTTTAGGAGATGAAAGAGTTCCAGTTTCAAGTGATGGTAGGTATATTATAGGTGGAGTTAAACAATCTTCAAAGGATTTTGATAGGGAAGTTGCAATTAAAATTAATTCTATAGTTCCATTTGATCTAGCATGGGAAGCAGCTTTAGATTATGTTAAACGATTCTCAAAGAGTGTGTTAGAGAGTCAACAGGAATTTTATAAAAGGGTTTATGAACCTGTTAGAGATAGTTTTGTAAATATAGTTCAAGAATATCTAGCATTTAAGAAGCTTAAGGGTGATGGTAGAATTTAAGTTGATATCTTCATGTTTTTAAATTATACTCTATTTCTAACCCTTCCACCTTTTCCTTATTCTCTTCTATCCATTTCTTAACATAGCTACATTCCACAATTACCTTCTTCCCCCTACTTTTAATGTATTTAATTGCTTCTTCAACTATTTTTGATGCTAATCCTAAACCTCTATATTCTGGTGGTGTATATGTACTGAGCATTTTAATGACATCCTCTGATTCCTCAATTTTATGGTATGCTCTCTTTCCTTCTTCTAATTCTAAGTAGAATAATCCATTACTAAATTTTACTTCATTCATTTTTGATTTTATGGCTCTAACATATTTTGCTGCTGAGAGTGCAGCCATACATCCATCTCCTACAGCTACAGCTACTTGCATTCCTCTTCCAGTTACATCTCCAGCTGCATAAACACCTCTAATATTTGTTTCTTGATTTAAATTGACATTTATGTATCCATTTTCATTTACATCTATTCCTGCAGCCTTATATATTTCGGTTTTCGGTTCTTCAACACCAACTATAAATACTGCTGCCACACTCAATTCCATTTCACCACTCTTTGATTCAATCTTTAACTTTAAATCATCATTTACTTTTTGAATCTTCAGTATTTTCCCTTCTATAATATTAACTTTCTCATATTTTGATGTTTCATCAACAAGTTTCTTGGATGGTGCTTCCATTACCACGTAGATCTTCTCAGCAAACTGGTTTAAAATAGATAATTCATTTATAACTTCCTCTTCATATCCCGTGATTATTACATTTTTCCCTCTATATAATGGAGCATCACAAGTTACACAATAACTTACACCTTTACCTATGAGTTCGCTTTCTCCTTCAAATGTAATTTTCCCTCTTTCTCTCCCAGTAGCTATTATTATTGAGTAACCTTTATATTCTCCACTTTTGCATTTAACTTTTTTCACAATTCCATTTAATTCTAAACCTAAAACTTGTTCTGGGTAGATTATTTTTGCACCAAATTTTAATGCTTGATTATACATTTTCATACCAAGGTCTAATGGATTCATTAGGAATGTAATTCCAGGATAATTGTCCAAGTGCTTCATTTTCGTCAAATTTCCTCCAGGAGCCGTTTTCTCTACTACAAGTGTATTTAATCCGATTTTTGATGCTTGTATTGCTGCAGATAATCCAGCTGGACCTGCTCCTATAATTATCAAATCGTATATTTCATTCATACTTATCACGATACATATTTCATGGTAGAATTCATATTTCTTTTGGTTTAATAAACCTGTATCCAAGGGTTTTTAATGTTTCCACTAGGTATTTCTGTTTGGAGTTTCTTTCCACGGCGCATATTGTTCTGTAAGCGTCCTCTAGATCCATCCCAACTGCAAAGACTCCGTGTCCTCTAACTATTACAGCTTTATTTTTACCTATATTTTCAATTATTCTCCTACCTAATTCTATTGTTCCACTTTTCCCTTCAATAACCTTTATATTATCCATGGTATATGCAACTTCCAATTCTAATGGTTCTATTTCATTAAAGAAGTATGATAATGCTATTGAGTATGGCGGATGTACGTGTATAATTGCCTTGTAATCCGTATTTATGTATATTTCCCTATGTACAAGTGTTTCCGTTGATGCATATCTTTCGCCTTCACTCCCCCCATGTATTGATATACATATTATATCTCTAAATGTTAGATCTTCTAATGATGCTCCCCTACGCGTTATATACATGTTTTCATTGATTTTTACACTAATATTACCACCATGTCCACAAACAAAACCTTTCTCCGTAAGTTTTCTACCATACTTTGAAATTTCAAAATAAATGGGATTCTGCATATTTCATCATAACAGAATTCTCTTTTATATCTTTAAAAATTATTTTTCTAGTTTATTAAGGGATGTGTTCAATGGCAACACATTTTTATATTCATATTTTTTTATTTAAGATTGGTTAAAATGTTTGTCCATAAATATCGTCATATAATTTCAATTTTCTTCATGATATCTTATCTTTCTCTTTTAATATTTTCTAATTCAATTTATGCTTCAATGTATAGGGTTTACTATATTGAAGTTGATGCCGCTATTGATGCTGGTACTGCTGAGTATATTATTAATGCATTATCTAAAGCTGAAGCCGCTAACTCACCTCTTATTGTTAGATTGAATACTTATGGTGGATATATGGATAGTATGGATAATATTATTAATGCTTTTATGAGTTCTAAGGTTGATGTTGTGGTTTGGGTTGGTCCTCCAGGTGCTAAAGCTGTTTCAGCTGGTACTTTCATTGCTTTAGCTGCAAATTATCTTGTTATGTCTGAGGGTAGTGTTATTGGTTCATGTCAACCTAGGAGTACGACTGGTGAACCAGTTGATCCAAAGGTTTTGAATTATGCTATTGAACGTATGAGGGCTATTGCTGAGAGGAAGTATGGTGTTAATGATAGTAGAGTTGATATTGCTGTTAAATTTGTTACTGAAAATCTAGATTTAACTGTTGGTAAAGCTTTAGAACTCAAAATTGCAGATTTTAAAGCTAATACTTTCCATGAAGTGTTATCCATATTTGGTTGGGTTGATTATGAAGTTGTTAGAGTTGAGAGGAGTATTGCTTCTCAATTATATTCACTTTTAAATGATCCATTGATTGTTGGATTATTATTTGAACTTGGTTTTTGGCTTATCTTAATAGAATTATTTACTGCTGGAATTCAACTTTATGGTTTTGTTGGTGCAGCAATGATCGTTTTATCTCTCTTTGGTATGGGTTTAATAGGTCCAAGTGCTACAGCTTTAGCTATGTTGATAATAGGCTCTCTACTTATACTTGTTGAATTGTATTTTCCAGGTATACAATTATTTGGCTTTTTAGGGTTGGTTATGTACGCATTGGGGATATTATTTATGTATAGGGAGCAACCATATATTGAAATTGGAGTTCCACAGTATGCCATTGTCTCTATGATTGCAATTATGGGTGGATTATTTATTGTATATGTAAATAATGTTAGGAAAAGTTGGAGGAGGGCAAGAGGTTTGCTGGATCCGAAAAAGCTTATTGGTATGTCTGGGTTTGCTAAAACTGATATTAAAGCTGGTGGTACTGGTGTAGTTCATGTTTTCGGTGAAGAATGGACTGCATTTTCAGATGTAGATATTAGAAGTGGTCAGAAGGTGAAGGTAATTGATGTTGTTGGATTAAGATTAAAAGTTATTCCAGAATAAACATCAACCTTTTATTCACCATTGAACATAATTTATTTTGGGTTTATACATGGTTTTATCCATAGGTGATCACCCAAGAGTTAGACTTGTACGTCTTCCAACACCAATACAATATATGCCTAAGATCAGTGAAGAGCTTGGAGTCGAATTATATATTAAACGTGATGACTTCATGGAATTAGCTTTTGGAGGTAATAAAGCTAGAAAACTTGAATATCTAATTGGTGATGCTATAAAAAGGAATTGTGATACCATTATAACCACTGGTGCTTTATGTTCCAATCATGTTAGATTAACTGCAGCTGCATGTAGACTATTTAATTTACATCCAATACTTGTTTTAAGTACTACTGGTCCAAAGAAGGTTAAGGGTAATTTACTTTTAGATGCCTTATTTGATGCTGAAATTAGAATTATTGATTTTGAAAGGAGAGATTCTCAGAAAGTTCTGGAAGAAGTAGCTAGAGAAGAGGAGAGTAAAGGTAGAAAGCCATATGTAATTCCAGGTGGAGGTGCAAGTAAGGTTGGCGTTTTAGGGTATTTGAATGCTTCTATTGAAATTTTACATCAATTAAATGAAATGTGCGTTAAAATTGATTATATAGTTCACTCTACTGGTTCTGGAGGAACTCAAGCTGCATTGTGCTTGGGTATGAAGGCTTTGAATAGTGGGATTAAAGTTGTAGGGATTTCATGTGGTCCATCAAAAAATGTTATGCGGGAGCGTATAAGTAGGATTGCTAAAGAATCTATTGAATACTTGAATTTACCAGTTAAACTTAGTGATGATGATATTATAGTTTATGATGAATACACTTGCGGTGGATATGGTATTGTCACTAAGGATGTTGTTGAAGTTATGAAGAAAGTGGCTAAATTAGAAGCTATACTCCTCGACCCATTATATACTGGTAAAGCCTTCATGGGTTTAATGGATCTTATAGATAAAGGTGTATTTGAAAAGGGTTCTAGAATATTGTTTATACATACTGGTGGTTTACCATTGATATTCCAATATGAAGAAGATCTTTGGCGTTATGGTATTCACGTATCTGATCTAGAGAAATATATGTAATTCAATATATACTCAACCCTTTTTATATCCTATGTAGAATCCCGCCATAAATGATCCTGCAAAAGGTATATTTGCTGTTATTTGACTTACTATTGGTGTAGCTCCCCCAATAATATTTTTAGTTGCATTTTCTATCTTACCTATTAAGGTTGAGTAATCCACCTTTATTATCCCACTCCACTGTAAATATGCTAATACCAATAGAAATCCTCCCACTATCACTATTAATATCTTCATTAATTTCTTCAATGCATATCCAACTATAAATCCAGTTATTGCTCCAGTTCCAAGTTGAAATAATATTGGGTCCCATTCACTCATACATATCACCAATTAATTCTCTTCTCACATATTTATACTATTTGATACATTTTTAATATAAAAATTAGGAAATAATTGTATTTTTAAGTGAATTATTTATTTAGGTCTTTCTAGAACTTTTCCAGATAGTTTCCCTGTATGTTCTCCATCTTTTATGACTATTTCACCATTTACTATTACATATTTTATTCCCTTTGGATATTGGTGTGGATTTTCAAAGGTTGCTGTATCAATTATAGTCTTTTTATCAAATATCACTATATCAGCGTAGAAACCTTTTCTTATTAATCCTCTATCCTTTAAACCGAGTTTATTTGCTGGTGTTGAAGTCATCTTTTTAATTGCTTCTTCAATACTTATCAGCTTCATATCTCTAGCATATCTACCAATTATTCTTGGGAAAGTTCCATAACTTCTTGGATGCGGTTTACCTCTTCCAAGAGGTTCATATGGTGCTATACTTGATCCATCTGTTCCAACCATTGTATATGGACTCTTCAATGCCTGTATCATATCTTCTTCCCTCATCATATGAAGTATTATCTGCACCCTCCCCTCTTCTTCTATTATTAAGTCAAAGGCTTGATCATAGGGATCTTTATTATTCATTTTTGCTATTTCACTTATACTTAATCCCTCATATTGCTTATTCTTTTCACATGAGGCTACAATTATTCTATCCCATCCAGCTAGATTTGCAAGATTCTCCCATCCCTCCAGTTTCGTTTCTATATCTAGTTTAATTTTTGCTCTTTGCTCAGGGTCTTTTAATCTTTTAATCATTTCTTCTATTCCACCCACATGTGCCCATGGTGGTATACATGCCGTTAAACTTGTACTTCCAGCTGTATATGGATAGAAGTCTGCTGTTACATCTATTCCTTCTTCTCTTGCTTCTTCAATTAATTTTATTGCTTCATTAATCTTCCCCCAATTTCTAACTCCCGCTGATTTTAGATGTGATATTTCAACTCTTATACCTGCTTCTCTACCTATCCTTATGGCTTCTTTTACTGCTTCTATTAAGTGATCTGCTTCACTCCTTATGTGCGATGAATATAATCCACCATATTTTGCAGCTACCTTTGCTAATTCAATTATTTCTTCAGTTTCCGCATAGCTTCCAGGTGTATATATTAATCCTGTTGATAACCCGAAGGCTCCATCCCTCATTGATTCATCTAATAAATTCTTCATTTCTTCAAGCTCCTCTTTTGTTGGCTTTCTATTTTCATATCCCATTACATTAATTCTAAGAGTTCCATGCCCTATTAGTGGAGCTACGTTTAATGCTATTCCACTCCTATTAAGTTTTTCTTTATATTCTTTAAATGTCGACCAATCCCACGTTATGTATTGTGCTAATTCACCAAGTCTTTTTTTGAATATATCCCTCTTATCTGGTAGTATTGGTGCCATACTTGAACCACAATTTCCAATAACCTCTAATGTTACTCCTTGTCTAATTTTACTTTCAGCTTTTGGATTTATGAGTAGAGTTGAATCTGAATGACTATGCATATCTATAAATCCAGGTGAAACTATTAATCCCTCAGCATCTATAACATGTTCACCAATTTTAAATTTCCCTTTTCTCTTTATTTCCACTATTTTACCATTTCTTATTGCTATACTTCCATGATACCATGGGCTTCCAGTTCCATCAATTATCTTTGCATTGTTTATAATTATATCGTACATTTAATTCACCAAAACAATCTATACATTAAATTATATATTTCACTTCCGACTTGATATTTGGTTAAATTTAAATTATGATTGTTGATAGATTTTTATGATATTCATGGTAGGTTTAAATGCTGATTTAGTTTTGGTTAATGGTAAAATATATTCTATGAATGATAATAATGATGTTTATGAGGCTTTAGCCGTTAAAGATGGTAAAATTGTTTTCACCGGTTCTTCTAGGGATGTTAAGGGTTTTATAGGTGATAAAACTCTAGTTATTGATTTAAATGGTAAGACTGTTCTACCTGGTTTTATAGATACTCATATACATTTTGTTGGTGTTGGTCTTTCAATTATGATGATTGATCTTAGGGATGTTAAATCTATTGGAGAGTTTAAGGATAAGGTTGAAAAAGTTGTTAAAGAAGTTGGAGAGGGAAAATGGATTTTAGGTAGAGGTTGGGATCAGGATAAGTTTATTGAGAAACGTTATCCCAATAGATGGGATTTAGATGAAGTAGCTCCGAGAAATCCAGTGTTTTTAAGGAGGGTTTGTGGACATATTGCAATAGCTAATTCTCTAGCTTTAAAACTCGCTGGAATTGATAAAAATACTCCAGATCCTGAAGGGGGTAAGATTGATAGAGATGAAGGAGGTGAGCCGACTGGTATTTTGAGAGAATCTGCTATGAGGCTTGTATGGTCTAAGATCCCCCCTCCCTCAATAGATGATTATGTTAAAGCTATAGAGCTTGCATGTAATGAAGCTTTATCCCATGGTATAACTACTGTTCATTTTGTTTCAACAACCCCCGAAGAGATTGAAGCTTTACAAATTGCTAGAGCTCTTGGGAAACTTAAAGTTAGAGTATGCCTATATATTTCAGCTGAATATTTAGATTATATATCTAAATTAAAATTGAAACGTGGTTTTGGAGATTACTTTTTAAAGATTAATGGTGTAAAAACTTTGGTAGATGGATCTCTCGGTGCTAGAACTGCTGCTTTAAGAGCTCCATACAATGATGATCCAAAAACTAAGGGTATCCTAGTATTATCCTATGAAAAGCTTAAGGATATAGTATTGAAAGCTAATGGCTGTGGATTACAAATTGCTGTACATGCTATTGGAGATATGGCTATTGAAATGGTTCTAAATGTTTTTAGAGAAGTTTTATCTATGCATCCCACTTATGATCATAGACATAGAATTGAACATGCATCAATAATTTCCCCAGAATTAATTGAACTTATGAATAAGCTAGGTATATGTGCATCTGTACAACCTAGATTTATAATATCTGATTTTTGGGCTGTGGATAGAGTTGGAGTTGAAAGGGCTAAATGGGTTTACCCATTCAATAGCATGCTTAAATCAGGTTTGAAAATTGCAGGTGGATCTGATTGTCCAGTGGATCCATTAGACCCATTATATCAGATCTATTCAGCTGTAACTAGAGGTAAATATGAGAGCATTGAATTATACAATTATACTAGGGATGAATGTTTAACACCACTGGAAGCTATTAAATTGTTTACTAGGAATGCAGCGTATATTGGTTTTGAAGAAGATGTTAAAGGTAGTATTGATGTGGGAAAGTTTGCGGATATGGTTATTCTGTCTGATGATCCTTTAACTGTTAATGAAAGTATGATTAAAGATATAAAGGTTTTAGCAACTTTTGTTGATGGAAAACTTGTTTACAAATCTAGTGTGGAATGTTTTAAATAATTCTATCACGATTTTATTTTGGTGTAGTTTATGAGTGAACTCGATGTTCCTAAGATTGTAGTTACACCTCCAGGTCCAAAGGCTAAAATGATTATTGAGAATGATGAAAGATTTTTAATGCAATCTTTCGTACGTTGGTATCCCTTGGTATTAGAGGAAGCTAAAGATTGTATATTAATTGATGTTGATGGTAACAAATATATTGATTTGAATGCTGGTATTGCTGTTACATCTGTCGGTCACTGTCACCCTAAAGTTGTAGAGGCTATTAAGAAGCAAGCTGAAAAATATTTGCATTATTCATTAACAGACTTTTATTATGATCCTGCAGTTACATTAGCTAAAAAGCTTATTGAAATAACCCCTGGAAATTTCCCTAAGAAGGTCTTCTTCTGTAATAGTGGTGCTGAAGCTGTTGAAGGTGCATTGAAGGTTGCTAGAGGATATTTTAAGGGTTCTAGACCATACATTATTGCATATATAGGTTCATTTCATGGTAGATTATTTGGAACCATGGCTTTGACATCTAGTAAAATTGCTCAACGTAAAGGGTTTGCACCATTACTTCCATGTGTTGAACATGTCCCATATCCATATTGTTATAGATGTCCTTGGAAACAAAATTACCCTGAATGTGGTTATTGGTGTGTTGATTTCATTGATGAATACTACTTTAAGAAATTTGTTCCACCAGATGAAACTTGTTGTATAGTTTTCGAACCTATTTTAGGTGAAGGTGGATATGTTGTTCCACCGCCTGAATACTGGAATAGGATAAGGAAGTTATGTGATAATTATGGAATACTCATGATATCAGATGAAGTTCAATCTGGGGTTGGTAGAACTGGTAGATGGTTTGCAATAGAACATTGGAATGTTGTCCCAGATATTATAACTGTTGCTAAGGGTATTGCAGCTGGGCTTCCATTAGGTGCAATAATTGGTAAAAGTGATTTAATGTCTCTATCAAGGGGTAGTCATGCATCTACATTTGGAGGCAATCCAGTTTCATGTGCTGCTGCATCAACTGTTATTGATATAATTAGAGATGAAAGATTAATGGATAATGCTGTAAAAGTTGGAGATTACACTCTCAAGAGATTTAGAGAAATGGCTGAGAAAATCGAGCTTATAGGTGATGTTAGAGGTAAAGGTCTTATGATTGGAGTTGAACTTGTTAAAGATAGACGTAGTAAGGAGCCTGCTATTAAAGAGCTTGAAACTGTTTTAATGGAATGTTTTAAACGTGGTATTGCAGTTATTGGTAGTGGTATTTCTTCTATTAGGATTTCTCCTCCATTAACCATATCCATTGAGCTCATGGATAAAGCTTTAAACATTATTGAATCAGTTTTATTTGAAGTGTCTAAAAAGTATTCAAAATAGTTCTTCTATCTTTCTCTTTATCTCATTTATATTTTTTGAAATATCTTTTTCGTTGATCTTCTTCATATCCATAATTATACTTATAGCTTCTCTACCCCTCTCCATACCCTTAGGCATTCCATACATTTCTATTAATTCATTCTTCAATATGATCAATGCCATCAACATTTTCTTCTTTAATTTTGCCTCTACTTCATATATCTTTAACCTATTATATCCATATTCTATTCCATCAATTATACTCTCAGTAAATTCTTCATATACATTTATGGGTTTATAATATCCTCCATGGAGGCTTAATATTTCATCAAACATTTGAAAACCTTCTGGTGTATGTATTTGAGAAAGTATTTCTTGTGCATTTAATATTGTGGTTCTTTTAACTTGATGGAAAACAAATTTTTCAGCTGAAGGTAGTGGATTCATAACATGCCATAATGCATAATACTCTTCCAATTTCATTTTTTCTAATTCCTTTCCACTAAGCTTTCTAGTTAAGTGGAAGTCTGTTATATATGTTTTATCAAATCCTACTACATGATTTGCTAAATGGGAATTTGTGTAAATCCCCATTCCACTGGGATCTAGTATTGTTCCATGTATTATTCCATTATCATGTAGAAGTCTCAGATTGTATCCACATGATGAGCCAAGCCATTTTAGATATGCTTTAACTTCTTTGACATTAATGATTTTCTCAATTTTTGGGATCAATAATCCATAGAGAATTTCATCAACCCTTATATCGTTAATATTTCTATAGAATACACATGCACCTTTAACTATCTTCTCTGATTTTTCAATTAACCTTAAGATTTCTTCTCGTTCACCACTTGCAATCTTATTTGCAAGTTCATATCTATTTTGCATTTCTAGTAACTTTATTTTTTCATATAATCCTATGCCTATAGGTTCTGGTGATGGTATATTAAGATCCTTTAGCATTAACATGTTCTCCACTTCTTTTTCTGCTTCATTGATGTCCATGAATCCCCATATTAATTGCCCTGTTCCAATGAATTCTTTCGTGAAATAATATGTGTATATGGTATTTTCCCTATATATTGGTCTTACACCTTTAAATGGTATTCCAATACCCTTCAACTTTACTATATATTCATCGTAAACTTTAATTGTAGATCTAAATCCACTGGTAAACCCTTTTTCACTAGGTAATTTATCGCTTGTTTCACAAAGTATTGGTAGTTTATTTTTTTCATGAGGATACAATTCTGGTCTTATAAGTTTTGTTTCACCATCAATCAAATAATACTCTATTGGTTCTCCTCTAAGTTTTTGTATAATCCCCTTTAATTCCATATTATCTATCCAGTATATTATTTGGGTTTTAAATATTTGTTACGTTTATTTATTCATTGATTAAGATATTTTTGGTGAATATACATGGGTAGAATTAGAGTTAGAGATTTTGGTTTAAAGATAGGTAGTTTAGATCCTGGTCCCACAAATTCAATAGTTGATGTTAAAGGGGTAATGATAGGTCATTGTACATTAATTTATGGTGAAGGTAAGTTAGAGCCGGGTAAAGGTCCTGTTAGAACTGGTGTAACCATTGTTTTTCCTCATGAAGATAAAAATGTATTTAAACAGAAGGTTTTTGCAAGTTCCTATGTCATTAATGGTTTTGGTAAACCTATTGGTTTAGTTCAACTTAATGAACTTGGGCAATTGGAAACCCCTATAGCTTTAACTAATACACTTAATGTTGGAATTGTTGCTGATGCCATAATAGAGTATATGCTTGATTTAAATCCAGATATAGGTGTAACCACTGGTACAGTTAATCCAGTTGTACTTGAATGTAATGATAGTTTCTTAAATGATATTCGTGGTAGACATGTAAAGCATCAACATGTATATGAAGCTATTGGAAACGCATCATCTAAACAAGTTATTGAGGGAGCTGTAGGCGCTGGTACTGGTATGTCTTGTTTTGAATTTAAAGGTGGTATAGGTTCTTCCTCTAGAAGACTCCCTAAAGAGGTTGGGGGATATACTGTTGGTGTACTTGTACTTTCCAATTTTGGTCGTAGGACTGATTTGATTATAGCTGGAGTTCCAGTGGGACGTGAATTAAAGGATTATGGTTTATCTAAACCTCAAGATGGAGGGTCGATAGTTATAATTGTTGCAACAGATGCACCATTAACCCCTAGACAGCTTAATAGATTGGCTAAACGTGCAACACATGGTCTTGCTCGAACTGGAAGTTATTCATCCCATGGAAGTGGTGATTTTGTAATTGCATTTTCAACAGCTTATAAAATTCCACATTATGAAGAATCGATCACATACAATATTAATGTGTTAAGTGAAAGTTATATGTCGTATATGTTTAGAGCTGTTGTTGAAGCTGTTGAAGAAGCTATATTGAATTCAATGTTTATGGCGGAAACTATGGTTGGTAGAGATAACAATGTTAGATATGCTATACCATTAGATAAAGTCGAAGAAATACTTGTAAAATATAATGTTTTGAAACGTTGAAAATAACTAAATACTACTCCATTTTTCCGATATCTTTTTCAAATTTTTAAAAGCCATTATTTTGCCCTTCTCATTTTTCCTTATAGCTTCTATTATTGTTCTTAATTCTAGTATTACATCATCATAATGCTTTTTGGATATTGGATATGGTACTCCATCTTTTCCACCAACTGCATAAGACCACTTTATTGGGTCGTATATATGGGTTACAGGATCTCTTTTTGATGGGGGGTCATTATATATTAGTTCTGAAATTAATGATAAAGCCCTTAACATGCTTGGTCCCACCCCATGTTGCAATAAGAATTCCTTAAAATCTCTAACATTCACTTTATAGATTTCTTCAAGTTTCTTCCAATTTATTTCCTTCTCATTAATTGGTTTGTAGAAAACTTTTATACGTATTGTTGTTTCATGGCCCCCTATATTATTAACCCATTTATCTAGTTTCTCACTTTTATTTAGGATTCTATTTACTTCCATCAAATATGTCTTTATCCTATTTGGTTCTTCATTTATTAAATCCAGGATTGTCTTTCTAGTTTTATGGCTCTCTTTTGCCACTAGATTAAGTACTTCTTCAACTTTTATTGGGCATGATATTGCTGTATGTGGTTCTTCAACTAGATCCTTTATGTTTTTTGAATACCAATGATATCTTCTAGCAAATCTTGTTTCTATATTCATGCCTTGTTGGATTACACTCCAATCTCCACTTTTTGATATGAGCATTACATGATGATATAAGTTGAATCCATCTTGTACTGCTGAATTATCTATTTTTGCAACAAGTCTACTTACTTCTTTTAATTTATTTGTTAATTCTTCATTGAAATTGAACTTTTTAGATATGTTGTTTATATCATCTAGTGTTTTAAGACTTTTCCTACCTTTACCACCAGCTATAGCTAAATTTATATCTATCTTTTCAAGAGCTTCCCTCAATACACCACATGTTACAGTAGTAGATCCAGAAGAATGCCAATCAAATCCTAAAACATTGCTAAAGGCTTGAAACCAAAGGGGGTTACTAATTCTCTCCATTATCTTTATTTCCCCAAATTCATTATACATTATCTCAAGAATTTCAGAAGCTAAATTTACCATTCTATTAAATAACCATCGTGGAGCTACACCATAATGTAATGGTAATTCTGCTATACCATATATTCCCATAATAAATTTATCACACCTAAATTACTCTTACAATTTTAACTTTAAAACTCTTCTTCTAATATTCCAGATAATTCCTCTATTCTCCTCCTATCTTCTTCAAACATAGCCTTCCTAAGTTTATTCTTTAACGTTTTCTCTATTGTTAAACCATATCCTTCAAGCAGCATTTCTATCTTTTTATTTAGTTTTTCTCCTTCTTCATCAAAATCCATTAATACCACTACTCTAAACCCCCTACACTTCTCTTTAATCTCTTCCACAATTTCAAACAATGGCTTATGCATTTCTCCAATGGCTATTATCTGAGATTTGCATCCAAGCTTCATTAACACTTCTCTATCCCTTTTCCCCTCAACTATTATTAAATCAACATTTTCATCTAAAGTCTTTAAAATCTCCTCTATCTCCAATCTCCTCTCTAAAACCTTTCTTGATATCTTCATTTACTTCTTCCTCGCATGGTAGAGTATATGTTTAACTTCTGGGAATAGTAGTTTCTCTAAAGCTAGCGTAACCGCTTTTTGCGATCCAGGTATTGCAGCTACTAATACTCCTTTAAATAAGCCTGCAATAGCCCTAGACATTATTGCTGCTGCCCCTATCTCCCTATAACTTAACATTCTAAATATTTCTCCAAATCCATCAATTCTCTTATCCAAAATATTCTGTAATACTTCACATGTTACATCCGTTTGACTTAATCCAGTTCCACCTATGAATATTATCATATCACTCCCCATTTCAACCTTATTAAATAACTCTTCTCTAATCATTTTTTCATTATCTGGAATTACTTCTTTACATAAAACTTTAAACCCATATTTTTCAGCTATTTTTACAGCTTCTTCTCCAGATTCATCTTTAAATTCTTCCCCACGGATCTTCTTTTCATATCTCGAAGTACTTACAACAATTATTGAAACCTTCACTTCTAAAACTTCTTTTAATGCTTCTTCTTTATGTTCCATCGACATTTAATTACACCTCCTATAAATCCTAGTTCCAGTTTTACCTTCTAAAGCTTCTAGAGCTTTTTCAAGTGAGGTTATTATTGCCAATTCCCCTCCCCACTCTATAAACCTTATACATGCTTGGATTTTTGGACCCATGCTTCCTGGTGGAAAATGACCTTCCTCATAATATTTTTTCGCTTCTTCTAAACTCATTTCATCAATTTCAATCTCATTTGGTTTTCCAAAGTTTAGTTTAACCTTTTCTACATCTGTTAATATCAATAGTATGTCTGCATTAATCATTTCTGCAAGTTTTTCACCAGCTAAATCTTTATCTATTACTGCTTCTACTCCAACATAGTTTCCATCTTCTAATAATACTGGTATTCCTCCTCCACCAGATGCTATAACTATTACTCCTTCATCTACAAGTTTCTTTATAATCTTTCCCTCCAATATCCTTACTGGCTCCGGGGATGGTACAACCCTTCTATACACTTTTCCTTCTCCTGGTTTTACCTTTTTGATTATTATCCCCCTTATTTCCATCATCTTTCTTTCAGCTTCTTTTAAATCATAGAATGGTCCTATGGGTTTTGTTGGGTCTTTAAATGCGGGGTCACTTTTATCTACTTCTACCTGTGTTATTATGGTTACGATATCTCTATGAATTCCATTCTTTACAAGGATATTTCTTAAGGTTCTTTGTATTAAATATCCTATTTGTCCCTGCGTCATAGCCCCCAATACATCTAAGGGTTGTGGTGGTATTTCATTTGATGCTAATTCTTGCTGTATTAGTAAGTTTCCCACTTGTGGACCATTTCCATGTGTTATTACTATATCATAACCGGCTTTTATCAATTTCATTAATTGTTCACATGTATTTTCAATATTTTTTAATTGTTCTTCGTAAGTTCCAATTTCTTCAGCTTTCTTTATTGCATTTCCACCCAGTGCCACTAGAACTCTCTTTTTCATTTATCAACACCTATAGTTTTGTTGAGACAAAATCATTTATTTTAATAGGAGTATATTAATGTTATAGTAGTAAAATGGTGAAATAATTGTCTAAAGTTGGTTATGGGTCTATATCTATTGCCATAGTTTTTATATGCTCTGGACTTATTTTGATATTATCTTTTGTAGGTATTCCAATGGACTTCTTTACTTCCTTTTCAATTATTCTATTATCTCTAGCTTTTTGGACTTTGATTTATGGGTTTAAATTTGGTGGTGGAGATAGATTTTGGATTGTTAATGGCTTATTTCTACTAATTCTTTCAGCTTCACTACTTTCATATTCTATTTTTCATTCTCTCATAGTATCGTTTAGCATATTATTGATATGCATTGGAGCAATAATAATTCTAGCTAGTCGTAGTAGATAATTACATTATTTCAATGGTTGTTTCTATGACTTTCTTAACTTCTTTTGGCATCATCCTCCTCAATGTTATATAGTTTAATAATCTACTTTTAAATGATAATTTTATTTTAAATCCACATGCAAAGGGGTGTCCTCCACCTCCAAATTTCTCTGCTATTTTAAGTAAATTTATTTCTTTGCTTCTATCTCCTATGTATACTGATATTGCATTATCTCTTCTCCACACGATCATGAAATCCAGTTTTAATTTTTCTGATATTTTCCTTGAAAGCCAGCTCTTTGGGGTTTCACTCTTTCTTAGATCTACAAATCCAAATTTTAATCCACTTTTTGTATCAAATATTTTAGTTTTCTTGTAGCTTTTGTTTAATTCGTTTTCAGCTTTCCTTTTAATTTTTTCTGCTCCTGATGATATTTCTTCATCCCAAAATATTCCTTTTGAAAATTTTCCTAGGAGTTTCTCTTTCCATTCATCTTTGAAACTTAAAGCTCGTAGTATGAAGCTTTCATTAAATCTATCTGTTAACGTATCTATATCGTCTGCGTATAAGCTGATTTTCTTAGATATATCATCTTTACTCATAAATTTCTCATATACTATTCTTGCTGAACTTGAAGTTTTATTTATCATTATTAAATCTATGAATTTCTCTAGGTCTTTTACATCTCCTTCTCTCCATAGATGATGATCAATCCAAAAGATTTTGTTTCCATCCATTTTTAAACGTTTTATTTCTCTTTTTATGTCTTCTGCATTTGTTGGATTCAATGAGATGTCTGTTATGTATATCAATGTTTCTTTAATGTTTACCATCTTCTTTAATTCTTCAAGTAGTGTCGATGGTCCTGTGAAAACTACTTTTACATTTTCTCTGGGTATTTTAAATTCTACTTCAAGGTATCTTAGTATTATTGCTGCTGAAGCTATTCCATCTATATCTCCATGGGTTAGTATTATGCTTTTCAATCTTTTTCCCTCAATTTCCTTGTTTAATACATACTGGTATCATGTATTACCTCCTACATTTATACTCTCCTCTTCACTCCCCTCCTCAATTCATTTATTCCATTTATCAATAGTAATATTCCACCTATTAAGAGCACTAATATTCCAATATCTTGTTCTAATGTTAATAGTATTATTCCAATGATCATCATAAATATGAATAGTATCGATGTTAGAGCCCTTTCACTCATATATCATCATCTCCATGAGCTCACTCTTTTTAATGGTATCAATCATATTCTTCATTCTATCATAGATCCTTTTTAATGCTTGTAGATCATCGTAACAATGTTCTATTATTAAGTTTATTGCATCTTGATCTCCAGAGATCGCTCTCATATAGTATGGTGGCATATCCCTCCCCTTTAATTCCACCTTCTTCTGTATGTTCATGTATTTTGCAACTGAATCTAGACTGTACTCACTTAATCTTAGCAATTTCTTTGCATATCTGTATAAGTCTATGTGTTCCTTTTCAATTAATGGTGTTGGATCTATATCATGTACTATTGCTCTTGACACCAACATTGGGATGTCAAAGTTCAATCCATTCCAAGTTACTATTCTCTCCACATCGCTTAGTTTTTCCATAATTCTTTTTATCAATTCCCTTTCCCCATCTATTATGCTTCCTTTTAAAAATTCATGATCCCATGACCCATCTTCAAACATTATTCCAACTCCAACTATGAATCCGCTATCTGCAGATAGAGATGTGGTTTCTATATCCAGGAATACTGTTTTTGGCATTTTAATCAAAAATTAATATTGCTCTTGATATTTATGTTGTTTTCCATTGAATTTCATGTTCAAAGAATTTAGGTAATCTATCTATATTCTCCTTACGTTTCCTATTATGTTCTTCAACATATTCTATTAAGGTTTTAGTTAATTTGTTTTTACATTCTCCACAAATTATTTCTCCATATGTACATTTATTGTAATGTTCTTTTATTTCCTTTAGATTTTTGAAGTGGAATATAGATAACCATTCATATACAATACACTTTTCAGGTTCCCCCCCAAATTTTCTCTGTTCTTCTATTGTTGCTCTACCACCAGTAAAAGCAGCCCATATCTTCCTTTTAATGACTTTCGGTGAATCTGTTATGAATATCGATGTTTCTGGTTTCGAAGCTGACATAGGCTCTCCAGTTAAACCTCTAATGAATTTTAAGTATATTGATGCAGGTTTAAATATCTTCATTTTTCCAGCTATATCTCTACTTAATCTCATATATGGATCTTGATCCATCCCTATTGGAACTAGCACTGGATAATTATACATTATTGTAGGTCCAAGTATATGTGATGCTTGTACTGCTGCATAGAATATTTCACCTATATTTGTTTCTTCTTCAAATCCAAATGTTGCCTTCACTGTATTATATGTTAGATTTCTAGAGAAGTTTATTGCAAGTCTATAAACCCATTCACTTCTTGTTGATATGTATAGTTTTGTATCTTCTTCCTTAAATCCAAGTGATATTATACTTAGGGCATTGCTTAAAGCATATTTATACGCTTTTTCTAAACTATCAACCTTTTGAAAAACGTATTTTTCATCATCTGATAATGGTATGAATACTTTTGCATTTAATTCTTCTTGAAGATATCTTATGAATTCAAAGAGGCATAAGTGTCCTAAATGTAATTCTTCTGATGGTCCTCTACCTGATACTATTGCAACGGTTTTCCCACCTTCCTTTTCCTTTAGGTATTTATCGAAATCTCTATGTGCAAATACCATATTTAATTGTAGAAATACATGTTTCTCTCTAAATTTATTTGCTATTTCTTCAGTGAAAGGTGAAGCTCCAAATACTTCTATGAGCTTACTATATTCTGCACTTTTCTCTAATTCCTTTATCTCACCAAACACTATCCCTCATGGAGATCCTAATAATTATATTATTGATTTCGTTTTTATATTTTATCTTGGGATTGACTTTGAAGGTTGCATACTCCTTTTCTCCAGCATCTATATCAAGCTTTTTTGCACCTTACATTGTTAATGATCCATTAAGATGTGGAGCTATTGGTGGAGGAGTTCCATTAAATGTTGGTGTTAAGGTTGCCGTGAAATTAGAGGAATCTAATTGTGGACTTTTATTGAAGTCTAGAATTAATGGTAAAAGTTTTGATTCATTTATTGTTAAGAAGGTTTTAGAATTGTTAGGTATAAATCGTGATTTGAATTATATTATTGAAGTTGATCAATTTATTGATGTTCCTATTGGTTGTGGTTATGGAACTAGTGGTGCAAGTGCATTGGCTGTTACCATGGCTTTATGTAAAGCATTAAATATTAACATGACATTTATGAGTATGGCTAGAATTGCACATTTAGTTGATTATTATTGTGGTACTGGACTTGGAACTGTTAGTGGTATTTTTGGTTGTGTTGGTGGAATTAGATTGATTGTTTCTCCAGGTGGCCCTGGATATGCTGTGGTGGATAGAATCTTTATTCCAAGAGATTGTTATATTGTTTCTGCAGCTTTTGGTCCTATTGATAAAAGGGATATTTTAAGGGATTCAAGTAGACTTAGTTATATTGAATCTCTCGGTAAAATGACATTAAATGATATTTTAAGAAATCCATCAATAGATAATTTCTTTAACTGTTGTAGAAATTTTGCATCTAAAGCTGGGTTTATGTCTCCACATTTGAAGAATTTATTTATGGATTTAGAGAAGGCTGAATTTTACTTGTTTACTCAAAATATGATTGGAGATGCTCTACATATACTTGTATATCCAGAAGATTTAGATAAAGTTAAAAATATTTTATTAAAATACTTTAGTGTTGATAGTATAATTACAGCTAGAGTGGAAGATCGTGGTCCTAGATATCTAGATCGTTTATGAAGATGTGGCGTGATGATCTTGGACGCCAGTAAAATTGCTAGAAGCATGGATTTAAAGGTTAATAGTGTTTTATGGGTTGCTGGACCTGCTAAAATAAGTGTTATTAGTGGTCTTATTGAAATTTTCGGTGCGAAAATTAAAGCTGGAGAATCTGTTATTGTTAAGAGGTATAAATCTATTTACGTTAAAGCTTTAAATGATTCCAAATTGAGTATATCCTCTGAAGCATATGTTAAGAATGTAGATAGTGATGGTATACCTGACGATTGGCGTAAACTTTCTCTTCAAATTCTCAATTTTAAAGGTAAAATTATGGTTTTAGGTGGTATTGATTCTGGTAAAAACACTCTTATCACCTTCTTATCGAATCAATTATTTGATTTAGGTTTTAAAATAGGTGTTCTAGATGCTGATGTAGGTCAGAATGAATTAGGGCCTCCAACAACGTTAGCTTTAGGTTTAGTTAATCGTCCATTAACTTCCTTAGATAGATTGGAATTATTAAAATGTACTTTTGTAGGTTCAACTTCTCCTGCATATGTTTATAAACGTTTATTTAATGGTTTGAATAAGCTTATTGCTGCATCTAGAAATTTCAATTTCGATTATCTCTTTATAAATACCACTGGATGGATATCTAATGGTGGTGTGAAGTTTAAAATTGAGAAGATTAAATTGGTAAAGCCTGATGTTATAATTGGTATTCAACGTGAGAATGAACTAGAACCTATATTTAATTCCATTGGTGATGAATATGTAGTTTTCAGAGTTTCAGCATCACAAATGGTTAGAGCTAGAGATAGATCTGATAGGAAGATGATTAGACAGATGAACTATTTTAAGTGGTTTACTAATGCAATGAATAAGAAGGTTTTAATTGATGAATTGTATGGGATTGAACCTAACATTTTTAGTGGCTATCCATTGGATGATTTAAAGTTTAAACGTATTAGTGAACTTTTAGGTGTAAATATAATTTCATCTTTAATTGCAAATGATAATAAACTTGTAGCCATCGCTACCAATGATATTGAAGTTGATAGTACTGTTAAAGATAAAATTATAAGTGAATTTGGGGTTAAGGAAGTCATCCTCTTATCCTTCTCCAATCTAATACCACTTTTAATTGCCTTTGAAGATATTAATGGTGATTTTGCTGGGCTTGGAATAATTACAAATATGGATTTAAAGAATAAATGGATACAAGTATATACTAATGTGAGTATACCATGGAATAAACTCAAATTAATCTTAGGTTTAGTTAAAATAGATCCATTAAATTTCGATGAAATTGGTTTTTCCAATATCCCAATTTAACTATTTTAACAATACCTTTTATTACTGTTTAAGCTTATTTTATTATGGTAATTATGACTTTAAGACTTTATCTGGAGGATTCCTATATTAGGAGCTTTAAAGCTAAAGTTTTACGTATCGATAATTTTAATGATTTATTCCATGTGACTCTGGATAAAACAGCCTTCTATCCCATTAGTGGTGGTCAAGATCATGATACTGGGATCATGAAGGGATTAAATGGACTATTTAAAGTTGTACGTGTTGAAGAATTAGAAGATGGGAATATAATTCATAAAGGGGTTTTAGATGGTTATATTAATGTTGGAAGTGAAGTTGAATGCTCTTTAGATTGGGATAGAAGGTATAAATTGATGAAGATGCATACTGCAGCACACATAGTAATACAATCAGTTAAGAAGTATTTTAATCAAAATGTTAATTGTGTGAGTGCAAATAAGAGTGTTAATGGTGGGCATCTTGACTTTCAAGCTCCTATACAGAGGGATATGTTGAGTAAAATTGAAGAAATTGCCAATACTATTATACGTGAAAATAGACCAATTTTAATTCATTATATGAATTTTGATGAGGCTGAAAGATATATTTCAAAGTTTGGTGAAAGTCTGGATTTATACTTAAGGAAGCATACAGTTAAAGGACCTATTAGGATTGTAGAAGTTAAAGATTGGATTGCTATTCCATGTGGAGGTACCCATGTAAAGTTTAGTGGTGAGATAGGAGGTGTGAAAATTTTAAAGAGGGAGAGTAAGGGTAAAGGGGTTGTGAGAATATATTACAATGTTATTGAATAATTTTACATTTTATTTAAGCAAATAATTTTATCTTTGCTAGTAGGCTTTTCATAGAGTATTTCAATGAGTAATGTAGTTCTGGACAATAATACCTCGTTTCCAACCCTCTTTCCCTATACCTCCTTCTTAATTCCATTAGACTTAACCCTAATACATTTATACTATCTGAAGCATATGTAAAAGTCCATTCACCACCGAATGATGGTACATAACTTGAGTATATCCCAACATATTTGAATAATTTCTTTAAAGATGTCTGTATATCTAATATTACCCTTGGATACATTTCATATCCTGATGTTTGCGTTAATAGTATTCCACCATTATTCAATAGTCCCTTTATTTTTCTGAAAAATTCTATCCTATACAATTCTATTGCAGGTCCAGTAGGCTCTGGATCTGTTAAATCCATTAATATTACATCAAATTTTTCATGAGCTCTTTCAACATATATTTTGCCATCTTCAATTATTATCTTCACTCTTGGATCTTCAAAAGCTCCTCTTGGTATATTTGGTAGATAGTTTTTAACGGTTTTTATAACTTCTTCATCTATTTCCACTATTGTTACCTCCTTTACGGTTTTATGTTTTAATACTTCTCTTAGAACTCCTCCATCTCCTCCACCTATTATCAATATCTTCTCCGGTTTTTCATGGCTTATTAATGCTGGGTGAACGTGCATTTCATGGTATAAACATTCATCTTTTTCAGATAATTGTATTAGATTATCTAATACTAGGCATTTACCATACTCCTCGAACTCTATAACTTCTATTTTTTGATATTTAGATTGTGTATACGTTATTTTATCTTTTACTTCTAGCATTTTATATGTGTGTGGTGATGTTCTTTCTAGATAGTACTTTCCAAGTTTATACTCATCTGAAAAATCCATGTTTATCACTTTGATAATATTGGAATAATTCAAATATAACTGTTATCATTAAGTTAATTGGTGATTTTCATTAAGAAGTTTTCATTTATTTTTGTGAATGAACTTGCTGGTGATATAGTTAGGGTTTTGGCTCTCTCTCTTGGTAGACTTTGGTTTAGTGAGCTTGTTGCAGAAGTTAATGCATTTAGGTCTACTTTGGGTATTAGTGAAATTGTAGATGAAGATAGTATTAGAAATTCTTTGAAGTTTCTTGAATCTAATGGTATTGTTTATTGTGAAGATAGATTGAGAAGTCAATTACTTGGTGAAAGTGTTAAAGATACTTTGGTTTCATTGTTGAATTATGATTCTATAATTAATGAGCTTAAGAATGATGAAAGGTATAATGCCTATATCTCTAAGTATCGTTCTTCATTTCTAAGTTTTACATAAAATTGTTTTGTTGAATTATCCTCCTTTTTTCCTCAATGATCTTCATTATTTGTTGTGGATTTGGTGATCCAATATTACCTTTTATATTAATGTATTCTTGTACTCTTGTTGGTATCTTATTAGTTAACCCAATTTTTCCACTAATAATTCTTATAGCTTCATAAATATCGCTCTTCGCTTCTTTCAATGCTTCAGCCATGATTTCATGTGCCTTCCTATGTGGTATACCAAATTTTATTGAGATATATTCCACTACTTCTGCCGCTATTATTGGATTGTTTTCGGCATCTTGCCTCATTCTTCTAGCATTTATTTTCATATCTTTTATTGCATCACTAATAACTTTTAGAGAGTTTTTGAGGTTTCTAGTTATATTCCATAGATGTTTTGTTGCTTCTTGTAGATCTAAATTGTATCCTGAGGGTAATCCCTTTATTATACTCATTATAGCTGTATTTTCCCCTATTGCTTCACCTGCCTGTGCCCTCATTACTTCCATTGTTACAGGGTTCTTTTTATGTGGCATTAAACTACTTGTTGCAAGATGTCCATCTGGTAGTTGTATGTAGTTGAATTGATTTGTTGACCATATTATTAGGTCTTCTGCTATTCTACTTAATGTTACTTGTAGTGCTGTTAATATTGATGATACTATTATCATAAAGCTTCTACTACCAGTAGCTTTAATGGTGTTTACATCTATGTTCTTCATTCCAAGGTTTTCTGCCATTCTAATTCTATCCATATTTACTATGCTTCCAGCTATAGCTCCTGAGCCTAAGGGTGATTTATCAATTATTTCATTTCTTATGTATTCCAATATTTTTTGATATTCTTCCATTTCCTCCTCTATGTATAGTAGATAGTGGGCTAGTGTTATTGGTTGTGCTGATTGTAGATGTGTAAAACTTGGCATTATTGTTTCAATATTTTCTTCAGCTTTTCCCAGCAATATTATTCTTAATCTTATTATTTCGCTTATTATCGTATTTAATTCACTTTTTATATGTAGTTTTATTGCTGTAGCTACATGGTCATTTCTACTTTTCCCTAAACTTATAATTTTTGCTTCTTCTCCAAGTATTTTCTCCAATTCTATTTCAATAGCTTCATGTATATCTTCAGCTTCATTTTTAAATATCCTATCTTGCTCTTTCTCCAATATTTCTAATGCTTTAATGATTTTTTCACATTGTTCTTCACTTATCAATTTTTGTTCTTTTAATTCCTTTACATGTACTTTTAATGTAGTTATAACTTCAAGTGTTATTTCTCTATCTTCTTCCATGGAGCTTTCATATTCCATAAGCCATTTTTCTTGTTTTCCCAATAATCCTCTTCTATACATCTATTTTACATCCCTCAACTTTTGATTTGCTATTACTGTTTGCATACCCCATATTTCCACAAATCCTTCAGCCATTTTCTGATTGAATGTGCTCCAAGCTTCATATGTCGCTATTTCTTTACTATATATGCTGTATTCAGATCTCCTACCAATACATATGATACTTCCCTTATACAACTTTAATTTCACATCTCCATAAACTCTCTTTTGAGTTTCATTTATGAAGGCCTCTAAAGCTTTTCTAAGTGGACTCATCCATAAACCTGCATATGATAGGTATGTCCATTCATCATCCACTATTTGTTTAAATCTTAATTCTTGTGATGTCAAAGTTAATTTTTCTAGATCTTTGTGTGCTTCTATTAATGTTATTGCTGCTGGTGCTTCATATACTTCTCTAGATTTTAATCCAACAATCCTATCTTCTATGTGGTCTATTCTTCCTATACCGTGTTTTCCAGCTAAATGATTTAATTCAATTATTAAATCTTTGAATCTCATGTGTTCATCGTTCAGTTTTATTGGTTTTCCATTTTCAAAAGTTATTTTTATGATTTCAGGGGTTTCATTCGCTTTTTCTGGACTTACAGTTAGTTTAAATATTTCTTCCGGTGGTTCTTGGTATGGATCTTCTAATACTCCGCATTCTATACTTCTACCCCATAAGTTTTCGTCAATACTGTAGGGGCTTTCACTTATTTTTACTGGCAGATTTCTTTTCTTAGCATATTCTATTTCCCAATCTCTTGTTAATCCCAGTTCTCTCACTGGTGCTATTACTTTTATCTTTGGATCCAATGATTTTATTGTTACATCAAATCTTATTTGATCGTTACCCTTTCCAGTACATCCATGTGCTACAGCATCAGCCCCCTCTTTTTTAGCTATTTCCACAAGTTTCTTTGCTATTAATGGTCTCGATATTGCACTTGATACTGGATACTTCTGTTGGTATAGTGCGTTTGCTTTTAATGCTGGGAGTACATATTCTTCTGCAAATTCTTCTCTTGCATCTATATTGTAGTGTTTTATTGATCCTGCTTTTATAGCTCTTTCTTCTATTTCTTCATAGTCTTTTTCTTGTCCAAGATTTAATGTTAAAGTTATTACTTCTGCATTATACTTTTCTTGGAGTATTTTTAGGAGTACTGTTGTATCTAATCCTCCTGAATATGCTAATACAACTTTCATTTAAATCCTTAAAGGTGAATTTCACATTAATTTTTTATAGTTTTTGTGTTTTTTAAATCATTTTCTTTTCTGTAATGTTACATTTGTTCTATGTTTCATTATCATGTTTTCCACAACGTTATATGCTTTTTGAGCATCTCTTCTATCTACTATTAGTATTGTGTCTTCATAGCATGATATTATTTGAGTTATGTTTATTCCATTCCATGCTAATTGTGTTGTTACATATGAAACAAATCCCGGTACTTCTATAACTTCTACTGGGCTTATTAGTATTATTGCTGATTGTTCATCTATTAATTTCTCTATGTTTTCTTCCCCTACTTCTCTAATTACTTCATCCATCACCTTTTTATCAAAGCTTAGTGTAAATGTTCTAGTACCTTGACTTAATTGGAAGAATCTTGATTTAGATGCTATTTTCATTATTTCATCTAATCTATTCATTACTGCATTTTGCTTTACTGTTATCACAACTATATCGCTTTTTAATTCAATAGTGCTATTTTTAAGAAGCCAACTTATTCTATCCTCTAAGATATTCTCTTTCTCAGAAATTTCCTGTGAGAATCTTATTAAAGCTACTTTTATAGCTTCTTCTCTTACTTTGCTTTTTTGAACAGCTTCTTCTACTTCACTCTTTATTTTTGATGCTAATGCAGAATAATTTATGATATCCATTTTTATGCAGTCTATTATGCTTGGATGATGTAAAATGATGTTCTTTGTGGCTTCAGCTATGGATAGTTCCTTCCTCTCCTGCTTCAAATTTATCACTTTAATTGATTTGTGTTTCTTATCTTTTTAATAAATATTATTATTTTGTTATTTTATGGTAGTATTGCTATAGCTTCTATATTCTCCTTACTAGTCTTCTTTATTCCCTGTTTAACATTTGGTGGGATTATTAAAATTTCTCCTGCCCTTACTTCTTTTTCCCAATTTTCAAATATTATAATGCCTTCACCCTTCAATACGATTATAACTTCTCCCTTTGGATGTGAGTGAGGTGTTACTTCTCCCTCTATAACTACATATCTAACGGTTATTGGAACTCCAAGGTCTAAATTCACTAAAGTTTTCCTTTTTCCATATTCAGTCTTCTCCCATTCTATTTCATCAATATTCTTTATACTCATTTCTTCATCTCCTCAAATTCTCTCTTAACTTCTTTCATTAATTTTTCATCTAATAATAAATCCATGGCACTACCAACAAGAACTTTTGTGGATAATATAGTTCTTCTCCTTCCTTCATCAGTCATTGTTGCATCTGCAAATTCTTTTGAATGCCCAGGTATAATTTCATTGGTTATTGGTATGGATGCTGATATGGCTGGTACAACTTGTGTTACATTTCCAAAATCTGTTGAAGCTACAGGTCCACGTCTAATAAGTTCTTCCATTGAAATTAATTTGAATCCATGTTCTATGAGATTTCTATCAACTATATCTGCAAGTTTATGGTAGATCTTTTTTTCTCTATATAGTGGACCTACTTCTTCCACTTCATATTTCGTTTCAGTCATTATTGCAGCTCCCCTTATACAATTTAAAACCTTTTCCTTTAGAATATTGAAGTATTCTAAGTCTGCAGCTCTTATGCTTACTCTCGCTTCCGCGTAATCTGGAATAATATTTGATGCTTCACCACCCTTTAATATTATCCCATGTATTCTTGCATCCTTCCTAATATGCTGTCTTAAAGCATCTATACCTCTGAACATTATCATTACTGCATTTAATGCGTTTATCCCTAATTCTGGGTTTGCTGCTGCATGTGCAGTTCTACCTCTAAATACTACTCTAAAACTTTGTACTGCAAGAGCTTCAGTTCTAGTTGAAGCTTTTCCTCCACTCGTTGGATGCATCATTAAGACTGCATCTATATCATTAAAAATACCCTTTTCAACCATCATTATTTTGCTTCCAGCATAAGGTCCATTACCTTCTTCAGCTGGTGTTCCTATAACTATTATTTCACCATTTATTTTATGTATAACCTTTGATATTGCTATTGCAGCTCCAACAGCTGTAGCTGCTATTACATTATGTCCACATCCATGTCCAATTCCTGGTAATGCATCATATTCCGCTAGAAATGCTATTTTAGGTTTTTCACTCATTCCTTTAAATGAAGCTTTAAAAGCCGTTTTCATACCTAGCAATTCTTCATCAACTTTAAATTCATGCTTCTTTAGAATTCCCGTTAAAAGATTGTATGCCTTAAATTCTTCACTTCCCAATTCCGGGTTTCTATATAGGTATTCACTTATAAAGAGTATTTCATCTCTAAGTTTATCAACCCATGTAAGTGCTTCCGATTTTAATTCGTGCTTCATACTTAACTCTCCATTTAATTTTACTTTTAGCTTATATTTCATACAATATTTAACTATTCCTATTCATAATATTATCATGTGGATGTTATGTCTGTTTTTATATCGCAGGAGGTTAAAAGTAGTTTTCCAGATATAAAGTTGTGTACTGCTTTAGTTTCAGATGTGGATGTAAATGTACATACACCTTTGCTGGATGAAGAGTTTCTCAATATTGAAAGAGAGATTAAAGGTAAATTATCATTGGATTCTTTGAAGGATTATGGTAATATTAGGATTTATAGAGATTTCTATTGGCGTATTGGTATTGATCCAACGAAACAGAGACCTGCAGCTGAAGCTTTGATTAGACGTATTCTTCAAGGGCGTTCTATACCGAGAATAAATGCTGCTGTAGATTGTATTAATCTTGCTTCAATAAAATTTATGGTTTCAATTGCTGCATATGATTTCGATAAGATAGTTGGAAAGATAAATCTAAGATTTTCTAGAGATGGAGAATTATTTCTTGGTATTGGTGAATCAGAGTTTAAACCTATACCTAAACAACTTGTTTTAGCTGATGATGAAAAGATAGTTGGATTGTATCCCCATAGAGATTCTGAACTTTCAAAAATAACTCCTTTAACTAAGAATATCATTATGATTTCTTGTGGTGTTCCAGGGATCTCCATCGATGTATTATTTAATGCTATTGATTTTGCATCTAAACTTCTAGAGAATTATTGTCATGGTAAAACTCTATGGATTAAACTTGTATATTGATTTTATACCATAACTCCCTTAGTACTGGTATCTTTGAAATCTTACTTTTATCTATTAAATTCCAATATATCCCCTTAGGTTTTTCCCTTATCCTATTTGTTGTTATGATCTTTGTTGGTGTTACTATGATATCTACTGGAACATCATATGGATCTACTTTAAAATCGTAATCTACAATTTGTATATCGTGAACTGTTGTTATAACTGGAGTTTCCTCTTCAACTTTCCCATATTCTCTAGCTAAACCCCATTCTATTTCAGAGTATCCTTCACCCTTCCCTATCCTATTACCACGTTTATTTACAGCTACACTTCCAACTATCACTAGATCTATTTTTGGTAGGTCCTCCGGTTTTACTTCCACACCATACTTAAATGCACCTTTAATTGTAGATGCATAATCATAATTTTTCCTTTCAATTTTATTTGGATCTAGCAATAGGAATCCATTGGAAATTCTTGGGGTTGGCATTATCAATATCTTACCCCAATTTAATGCTAATCTCCTAACACTTTTCTGCGGAGAATCAGGATTCACCTTAACTACTCTAGCCCTCTTCCATATTTCCAATGTTATTAATTTTTCTGCTGCTTTTTCAGCTCCAATGAAGTTTGGTATTCTACCATAAGCTCCTGGGAAAACTGCTATTCCTTCCTCCTCCATTTTCCTCCATATTTCCTCTCTAATCTTTTGTTTTTCATAGATCATTGATTATCACTTTGAAATGGTTTTCATTGATATAGTTATTATTCTTATGGAATTGTTTATTGCATCCAAAAGCTTTTTCCTTTCCCTTAATATTTTTGTCTCCCAAAGCCTCATTTCATCATCCTCTATATTTAAATCCATTATCTTATTGATTATACTGTATAATACTGGTATTGGCTTCCCAGTTAGATAATATCCATATGGATCATAATCATATCTTCCAGCTTCAGTTGTAAGTATATGTGAAAGTTCATGGCTTATTCTTATTAAAGCTTTATTTATTATATTTAATTTGAAATTCACTTCATCTACCAATCCTTTAATTTCATATTCCCTTTTCACATCTTCTTTACATTTTTCAAATTCTTCTAATACTTCATAAAGTATTTTTGCTCTTTCTATTGTATCGTTAATGCTAATATTAGTTTTTGTTTTTATAATGTCTTCATAATATTCTAGATTTCTCAGTAAATTTTTTACAACAACCATATGGTTGTATGGTATTATTATTGAATTGCATAGTCTGAATATAAGTTTTAGATAGAATTCCATGTGTTTCTCATATAGTTTTAGATCTATTTTGTCTATGGTGTCAGCTTCACTATGTAACCATGGACTTAGTGTAGCATAATTCAATTCTTTAACTTTTTCCTCCGTATATTGTGTGCTGAAGGATATGTATGGTATCCCAATACCCATGAAGGATTCATCTCCACCCATATATGGTTGCTTCCAAACACCACCAACACCCCAAACTTCTCTAACAACTTCTAATGCGAAATCTCTTAATTCCAATGAACATCTAACTGTTGGTACCTCTGTCCCAGTTATTCCAGGATTATCAATATTTACATATGCTATGCAATTCTCATCTAATATACTCCAATACTTATCTACAAACCATGCTGAACCTGCTGCTTCAGCTATTTCATGCCCATCCCAAAATCCAAATATAACATTTCTATTCAACTCCCCTTTATACTTCGATAGAACTTTTGCAATTTCCATCATCATAGCATTTCCACTGGAATTACATATTGCAGTTTTACCCCATGCTTCCAAATGTCCACCTACAACTATAAACTCCTCTTTTCCATTGTTTATGTCTACCATTGGTTGTGTTGCTTTCACCCATAAATTTTCCGAAGCTCCATATAACCAAACTTTTACTTCCCCTTTCTCCCTTATCAACTTCTTTAGATATTCTCCAGCCGCCCTCGTTATGCTTATAACGGTTATTCTTGGAATTTTAAGCCAACCTTCAGGTGTCGGATTTCCCCATACAGATTTTATAGCACCCTTTTGTATAACAGGATTTTCCATAGTTCCCCAATTCATTATTATCAATGCTTTTGCACCTAATTCATATGCTATTCTAGCTTTTTCAGGTCTTGGAGGATCCCAACTCATTTCTGCTAATACTATTTTATTCCTAACATCTTTACCTCTATAATCTTCATAGCTTCCAGGTCCAACGTAAATTAGTGATCCACTTATTCCTTCTTCTAATGTTGATAATATATGACCACATGGTTTTGCTTCTATAATCCTTTGTTCTGGTTCTAAAACTTTTAGTATTGCTTCCTTTGGGTAGCTGTGATATATTGGGAATCTTTCAACCCATGTACTTAAATTATATTTAGATAATTCTTCAACAATATACTTCGCGGCTTTTTCTATTTCCATGGTTCCAGCAATTCTCTCTCCAACTTCCTCCACTAAATATCTCATATATTCAAAGGCTTTTTGTACTGATGCATCTTTAAGGATTTTTCCTTCAATTTCTTGTTTTATTACAATGTTTTTCATCATCAATATATCTTTATGGATAGCTTCATATAATCATTTCCAAATAATAATTATTGATTTACTATGGATTACAATGAACTTCTAAAATTTGTAGATGATTCTTCTAGTGAGATTATCTCCTTCCTTAGATCTATTATACGTTTTAATACGTCTAATCCTCCTGGAAATGAACTTCCATTAGCTCAATACATATATGATTTCCTTTCACGTGAAGGTTTAAATTGTGAAGTTATTGAATCTAGTGAAGGTAGGGGGAACGTTATTGCATATCTCCCTGGTGAAGATGATTCAAAACGTCTATTATATCTATCACATTTAGATGTTGTTCCACCTGGAGATTTATCGCTTTGGAGTTATGATCCTTTTTCAGCTAATATGGATGGAAATTGGATTTATGGTAGAGGAGCTTTAGATTGTAAAAGCCTAGTTACTGCAGAAGTTTTTTCTTTAGTTTTACTTAAACGTTTAGGTATTAAACCAAAGTATAAGATAATTTTAGCTGCTACAGCTGATGAAGAAACTGGTGGTTATAGAGGTATTGGATGGATAGCCTCTAAATATCCTGAGAAGGTTAAAGCTGATTATGTTATTAATGAGGGTGGTGGATTGCCCATTAGAGGTAGGGGTGGTAAACTAGTGTATTTAGTGGATGTATGTGAAAAGGGTTATTGTAATGTTAAGATTAAGGTTAGTGGTAGAGGTGGGCATTCTTCAGTTCCATATACTAGTGATAATGCATTATATTTAATGAGTTTAATTGTTAAGAGATTATATGAATGTGAACCGCCAACATATAAATTTGAAATTGTGGAGGAAAGTTTTAAAAAGATTTTTAAACATTTTGCTGGTTTTCTAGGTTCTATATTGGCGTCAATGATATTTTCTCCACTACGTGGATTAGCCTTTAAACTTATCTCAAAATTTGAACCTAATATGGTTAATTTTATTAAATCGCTTATGGGTATGACCATAGCTCCAACCATTGTTAGAAGTGGTGAAAAGGAGAATGTTATTCCAAGTTCAGCTGAAATTACAGTTAATTGTAGACTTTTACCGGGACAAGATGATGGATATGTAAAATCAGTATTGAAAGAAGTTTTAAAGGGATTTGAGAAGGTTGATATAAATGTTTTAAGTTGGTTTCCAGCCTCCTACTCCCCTATAGATTCAGCTTTCTTTAATGTGATGGAATCTACATTAAAATTGATATTACCAGGCTATGATGTTAGCATAGCTCCATTTGTTATGCCTGGATCTTCTGATAGTAGATTTTTAAGGGGTTTAGGAGCGAATGTCTATGGTTTTTCACTATTAAACCCAAAATTGAAGTATAGTGAATTAATGAATTTAGCCCATGGAGTTAATGAGAGGATTGATGTTGAAAGTTTAATTCTATCCACAAAATACTTGACACTTTTACCATTAAAATTAAATTTTTGATTTTAATTTATTATCTTCACATATTATTTCCATTAATATTTTTATGGTATCTTCAACGAATTTCATACATTTCTTTTCCTTTAAATTCTCTATTCTAAATTTTTCTCTATCTTCTTCTTTTATTAGTTTTAAGCCTATTAGCTTTTCACAGTGTATTTCACCATGTATTTTTCGGAATTTGCATATTAATTCCTGAACTTTTTCCATACATTTTTCATATGTAATTAAATCCTCTGGGATATCTCTACCATATATTGCACTTATAATCATTATTCCTGCATTTATTGCTCCACATACTTCTCCAATTCTACCTATCCCAGCTGAGAATCCTGTGGCTATTCGTGGTGTTAACCATTCAGGTATTTTTGCTCTTTTATTTAATGCTATTATTACTGATTCTGCACATGAATATCCTTTTCTCATCCCATTTAAAGCTTCATCTAATATTTCCCTATCTATCTCCATTGAAATTAGTTAATGTTAAGTTATATATAGTATTTACCCTATCTATTATTGATGGATATGTTTTCTCTAGATGAAATTCTAAGCATCATAGATAGTGTTTTTGAAAAACCAATAAAATCTGATTTTACTGAAGTGAGATTTCATGGGCGTAGAGAATTATCTGTTTTAGTTAGGAATGGTGAGGTTGAGAGGATTGGTCATGGTTTTATAGCTGGATTTTGTGCTAGAAGCCTTGTTAATGGAAGTTGGGGTTTTTCTTCTACAACTAAATTGTCTCTTGATGATGTTAAATCAATTATTGATGCTTCAATTAATTCTGCGAGAGCTTCACGTAAATATATGGGTAGAAGGATTTCTTTGGGTGATAGGAAAAGTTTTAGAGATACTTATGTTACACCCATGAAGAAGGATCCAGTTAATATTGATGTTAATGATATTGTTAGAGAAGCTCTTAATGTTCATGAACATGTTAGGAGTATATCGCCATTAATAACTCTTGATACTATTAGTATTGGATTTGTTGATGATTATCTTGCTTATGCTAGTAGTGATGGCTCATTTATTATTCAGAGGATTGTTAGATGTTCTGGTACATGTTCTGTTGCTGCTAGGGAAGCTGGAAATATAGCTTCTGGATTTGAGAGTGTTGGAGCTCAATCTGGATTTGAAATATTTGATGAAACTCCTCTATTAAATGCTGCTGAAACTGCTGCTAAGCGTGCCGTTAGACTTGTAAATGCAAGTTTACCTAAAGGCGGATATTCCACAGTAGTTTTGGATAGAGATATTGTCGGTTTATTAGCTCATGAAGCTGTTGGTCATACTGCTGAAGCAGATCTAGTTTACTCTGGTAGTTATTTGGCTGGTAAAATTGGTGTTGAAATTGCTTCTCCATTAATAACTCTTGTTGATGATGGTAGATTTGAAAAAGGTTTTGGAACTATGATGTATGATGATGAAGGAACCCCAACCCAAAGAACCGTGATTATAGAAAGGGGGATTTGTAAAAGCTATATGCATTCTAGGGAGACAGCTTATGAAATGGGTTTTGAACCTACTGGTAACGCTAGGGCATGGACCTTTGAATATGATCCAATAATACGTATGCGTAATACGTATATTGAAGTTGGTGATCATAGTCTTGAAGAATTAATTGAAGGTGTAGAGCATGGATATCTATTAATTGGTGGGAGAGGTGGTCAAGCTGATTCAACTGGTGAATTCATGTTTGGTGTTCAAGAAACCATAGAGATAAAGAATGGTAAACTTGGAGATCATTATAGAGGTGTAACTATTAGTGGAAATGCATTTGATGTTTTAAAGGCTGTAGATGCTGTTGGTAAAGATTTTGCTTTAAGGAGGGGTATGTGTGGTAAAGAGCAGCCTAATTATGTTGGTATGGGTGGACCAAGTATTAGAACTAAGGTTATTGTGGGTGGGAGGTGAAGGTTATGTCTTCACTATTTGAGATTGCTGAGAAATCTGTTAAAATTGCTTGTAGGGAAGGTGCAAATGAAGCTGAAGCTTATGTAGAGCGTAGTAAAGTTTTAGAAGTCTTCTTAGAACGTAATGATTTTAAGACTGTTAGAGTTAAGTGGCATATGGGTATTGGTGTTAGGGCAATTTATGATAAGAGGATTGGATTCGCATATGCTTCAAGTCTTAAACCTTCAGATATTGATTGGGTTTCTAAGAAGGCTGTTGAAAATTCTAAGTTATCTCCAAAATTGAAGGATTGGGTTTCACTTCCACATCCAATGCCTCTACCAAGAGTTGAGGGAACATTTTGTAATGACATTGCAAACATATCTGAAGAACAACTTGTGGATTTAGCTAAGAGAAGTTATGATGCTATTTTTGAAGCTGATAAGAGAGCTAAATGTGATGATGGTAAGATCTCAGCTGTTATTGAGGAGACTGTTATAGCTAATAGTAATGGTATTCTAGTTGGTGAAGAAGGTACTGCTATTAGTGGTTATATTGTTTGTGTAGCTTCTGAAGCTGGTAAAACCTCTAGTTTCGCCACTGGAATTAGTAATGCACGTTTACTATCTCAATTTAACCCTGAAGATATGGGTCGTGAAGCAGCTCTATTAGCTGTTAGATCTCTTAATCCACGTAAAATTGGGTCTTTTACTGGTGATGTTATATTGGAGTGGACGCCAGTATCAAGTATACTAATACCTGTTATCAATTTTAGTGTTAATGCAGATATGGTTCAGAAGAAGAGTAGTTTATGGGCTGGTAAGATTGGTGAAAAAGTTCTTTCTGATGTTATTAATATCGTTGATAATGGTGTAATACCTGGTGGAATGGCTACATCTATGTTTGATGGTGAAGGTGTAGCTAGAAGGGAAACTGTATTGATTTCTTCTGGAATTTTAAGGAATTATCTTTATGATTCATATACTGCTTTTAAAGAATCTAAGGAAAGTACTGGTAATGCTGGTAGACCATCTTATGCATCTATACCTTCAATTTCACCATCAAATCTAATAATGTATGAAGGTTCTAAAAGTATTGATGAACTCATTTTAGAAGTAGATAAGGGATTGCTTGTTGGTAGGTTTAGTGGTAATATTGAACCTGCTTCAGGTCTATTTTCTGGGACTGTTAAACAAAGTGTTTATATTGAGGATGGAGAAGTAAAGTTTGCTGTTGAAGAGACTATGATATCTGGAAATGTATTTCAACTTTTAAATAGAGATGTTATTCTTGGTAAACCTAGGAGAGTTATTGGTAATACCCAAATTCCACCAGTATTATTGAGAGATGTAAATATAATATCAAAAACATAATTTTATCGCAACATTTTTCTATTATTTTTATCAAATGAGTATTTGAGTTACATGTTTGTTATACATATATTGAATGTTAAAGATTGGTTTAACTTTTTAAGTGAATTTGAAAAATTTATTAAGAGTGATGAATTTCGTAGAGTTTCAAAGTTTTCCAATACCTATATTAAGATGCGTTTTCATGGTACATTACTATTGGATGTTGATGGAATTAAGAGTGTTGGTGATTTTGAATATTGGGATATTTATGGTGATGGTAATCTCATTGGATATTTAGAGGTTGCATATATGGATCAACACTTCTTTTCATTATCTGTTGAAGCTATAGATGCCCTTTTAAGCGATGAGGATCTAAAGGAGTTTATGTTGAGTGGTGCTCGTTGGGCTTCCCCCGTCTCTCCAATATCTTTATCCTTAAGCTTTGATGTTTCTGATGAAGTTAAAAACTTGATAAATGTTTTTGTTTCAAATTATCGAGATGATTATCCCAATCAAATTGCTATGAAATTTGCTCCTAGAGCTATTATATGTTGATGGTTTATATTAAATTTTAATCCATTTTCTACCCTTTTCCTCTAGATATCTTATTGTCATTTCTCTATGGTTTCTTTTTAAACCCTTCCATTCTATTAATACATAGTTCACTTCTTCATCATTTCTTTTAATTGCCATTTCCAGCTCCCTTTCAGTTATCTTGTCATATACATATTCAGGTATTATATGTCCTATAGCATATTCTGTTTCAAGGATTTTCCTTGTAAATGTTGGTGCATAATGTGGTCCTCCAAGTCCTATGGCAACTTTATATTCATTACATTTCATTTTAAATCTGCTTTCTATAACTTTCATTATTGCTTCTGAAACTATGTATGCTGCCCTTTCATCCCTCCAATTTTCTTCTACGCTTCCAAGTTCTATGAATATTGTTGGCGTATTTTCTACGTATGGGCCGTGATGGGTTACTTCTAATCCAACTTTATACTCACTTAAATTATTTTCTCTAGTTAATTTCTCCATTTCATTTACAGCTATTTTCAGAGCTTTTGGAGATGCTATTGCTATTTTTCTTGATTCTCCACCTAAACTTGTATCTTCAGTCCAATTTCCAGGTGTATGCGATAGTAATGCTGGTATCCTACTTTCTGCTGAGTGTCTAGATGCAAATATAAATAATTCTGCTTTAAATTTATCTTCAAGTTTTTCAGCATATATTGAATCTACTGGTATTTCTACAATTAATGCTTCAATATTTTTGTTACGATATACCTTTATGCCACTTGAATACTCCATTTTAAAATTATGATTTCTAATTAACTGATTTTTTATGTTTTGTGCCGCTATATCATTTATTGATGCAAATACTATTACCCTTGATTCTATTATTATAGTCATTTAATTTCATTAATTGATTGTCCATCTAGATTTAAATCATTTTCCCAGTTCTAAATAGCCTTGGGAATGAAACTGCATCTCTTATATGCTCTAGTTTACAGATCCACCATGTTAATCTATCTATACCCATTCCAAATCCTGCGTGTGGTACAGATCCATATCTCCTCAAATCTAAGTACCAATCATAATTTTCTGGGTTAAATCCTTCAGCCCTTATCCTACTCACCAGTTTATCTATATCATCTTCCCTTTCTCCTCCGGTTGCCATTTCCCCATAACCTTCTGGTGCAAGTAAATCTACTGTAGCTCCCATTCCAGGTTTATCCTTCATTTCCTTCACATAAAATGGTTTATACTTTAATGGGTAACCCACTAGGAATATGGGTTCTCTAAGTTGATTTGTTAAGAAATATTCTTCATCTCCACCAATTTCATCTCCAATTTCTATTTTTACATTTAGTGTTTTCAATTTCTCTATGGCTTCTTCATAACTTATCCTTTTGAATGGTGTTTTTATCTCCATTAATTCGTTTGGATCTCTACCTAGAAATTTAAGTTCATATTTACATTTTTCAGCTACTGATTGGCATATGTATGATAAGAGTTCTTCTTCTAGCTTCATTAATCCATTGAGATCCATCCATGCAGCTTCAGCTTCTAAATGCCAGAATTCTGCTAAATGTCTTCTAGTCCTAGATTTCTCAGCTCTAAATGATGGTGCTAAACACCAAACTTTTTCATACGTAAATATCATTACTTCTAGGTATAATTGTGAACTTTGAGTTAAATATGCTGGTGTATCAAAGTAATCTATTTTGAAGAGTGTAGCTCCCCCTTCACATGCTGTTGTCACTATTATTGGTGGTGAAACTTCTATGTATCCATTGTTTATAAAGAATTCTCTACTTGCCTTCAGTATCTCACTTCTAATTTTAAATATTGCTTGGTATCTCGGTCCCCTTATAGCTAAATGTCTTTTCTCCATTAATACTTCAGGTGAATGCTCCTTTTTCCCAAGTGGATATGGTGATTCTGCTAAATGAACTATCTCTAGATTTTTAACAATGAATTCTTTACCTCTTGGAGCTCTATCTTCAATCTTCCATTCACCATGTAATACTACACTTGATTCTTGAGTTAATTTTTCAGCTTTACTCCAATTTTCCTCGTCAACAGATTCCCTTCTTACAATACATTGAGTTATTCCTTCTCCGTTCCTTAAATCTATAAATATTATTCCTCCATGCTCTCTCTTCCTCAAAACCCATCCACGTATTTCCTCCATATTTTCATCCTCAAACTACATGTTACATTATCTATAGAGCTCTTCTACTTAATTATTTTATCTATTTTTTATTGAAAAAAATATTATAAGTTTATTTACTTGTGAATTTTTATATGATTTATTCAATCTTTTTTCATGAATTTATTGTTTAAAATAAAAAAATTTTTGTTTTTATCCACATGAACTATGCTTTATTGCTCCACGTGGACATGCAACCACACATGCACAACACTGTATACAATTATCTATATTTTCCGCAATTGATTTTCCACCTTCTAACCTATATACGGATGTAGGACAAACCCTCACGCATTCACCTTCCCCAGTACACTTATCATAGTCTATTTCTATTGTTATCCCAAGACCTTCACTTTTCCATACTTTCACATTTGCCATTTTAGGTCAAGAAACATTATTGTGTTTAATATATATTAAGTTTTTGAAATCAATACCATGATAAATTACAGGATGTATTAATAGTAAAATTTTTAATCGTATTTTGTATTCATTAAGTGTAATCATAGGTGTGTTTCAATGGTTGGCGATTTAAAACATCAAATGGTCTATACATTTGAAGAAGCTGATCCATCAGATGTGAAATTGCTTGGAGGTAAAGGTGCTGGTCTTTGTTTAATGATTCAACAAGGACTTCCAGTTCCACCTGGAATAATAATTACCACAGAAGTTTGTAAAGCCTTTTATGAAGCTGGTGAGCAACTTCCAGATGGTTTAATGGATGCTGTTAAAGAGAAAATACGTTACATTGAGGAGGAAACTGGTAAGAGGTTTGGTGACCCTGAAAATCCATTACTTGTATCTGTTAGGTCTGGTGCACCAGTATCAATGCCTGGAATGATGGATACAGTATTAAATCTAGGTATAAATGATACAATTGTTAATGGTTTAGCAAAGCAAATGCGTGATGAAAGAGCTGCCTATGATGCTTATAGAAGGTTTCTACAAATGTTTGGTAAAATCGTTTTAGGTATTGATGAGAAGCTATTTAATGAAGTTTTTGAGGAAGTAAAGAGTAAGTATGGTGCTAAGTATGATGCTGAATTAAATGTTGAAGCTTTAAAGGAAATCGTCGATAAATTTAAGGATATTATTAAACGTGAATATGGTGAAATTATTGATGATCCATGGAAACAATTAGAACTTGCAATAAAAGCAGTTTTTAAATCTTGGAATTCTCCAAGAGCAGTCTTCTATAGAAAAGCTAATAATATTACTCCTGATATTGCTGATGGAACTGCAGTTTGCATAGTTGCTATGGTTTTTGGAAATATTGGTGAAATGTCTGGTACTGGTGTTATATTCTCTAGAAATCCAGCTACTGGAGAAAATGAATTGTATGGAGAATTCTTGGAAACTGCTCAAGGAGAGGATGTTGTAGCTGGAATTAGAACTCCAAAACCTATTGCTGAACTTAAAAAGATTAATCCAAAACTCTATAAAGAATTGTATGATGGAGCAAAACTTTTAGAACGTATTAAGAAGGAAGTTCAAGATATTGAATTTACCATTGAACGTGGCAAATTATACTTCCTACAAACTAGAAATGGTAAACTTGGGCCGATAGCTAGAGTTAAAACTGTTGTAGACATGGTTAGGGAGGGCATATTGAGTAAGGAAGAAGCTTTGTTAAGGGTTTCCCCAAATCATATAATACAATTATTGTATCCACGAATTGATACTTCAATTAAAATTTCACCAATAGCTACAGGTTTAGCTTCATCTCCTGGAGCTGTTTCAGGTATGGTTGTTTTCAGTGCTGATGATGCTGTTGATTGGAGTAGGAAAGGTTACAAAGTTATACTTGTTAGAGAGGAAACAAAGCCAGATGATGTACATGGAATGTATGCTTCTGTAGGCATATTGACTAGTAGGGGTGGTATGACAAGTCATGCTGCTGTTGTCGCTAGAGCTATTGGTAAACCTTGTGTTGTGGGATGTGAAGATATAGTGATAAACTATGATAATAAGACTTTTACAGTTAAAGGTAAGAATATTGTGGTTAAAGAGGGAGATTATATAACTATAGATGGTTTCTCAGGTAATGTTTATTTAGGGGTTATTCCAACAGTTGAACCTAAAATCTTACCTGAACTAGAAGAATTACTTTCTTGGGCTGATGAATTTAGAAGACTTGGTGTTAGAGCGAATGCTGATACACCTGAGGATGCGGAAATAGCTAGAAAATTTGGTGCTGAAGGTATTGGTTTATTGAGAACTGAAAGGATGTTTAGAGCTCCTGAGAGGCTTGAAGTATTTAGGAATGTGATTTTATCTTCAGATTTCGAAGAAAGAAAGAAGAACCTTGAAAAACTTGTACCATTATTAAAGAATGATTTCATTGAAATTCTTAAAGTGATGAATGGACTTCCAGTTATAATTAGATTGTTTGATCCACCATTACATGAATTCTTACCAAAAGAATCCGAGCTTATGTCTGAAATTATGGATTTAAAGTTTAAGGGTAAATTTGAAGAGGCTGCTGAAAAGGAGAAACTTCTTAAGAGAGTTTCAGTATTGACGGAATCTAATCCAATGATGGGTCATAGAGGAGTTAGAGTTGGGGTTGTTTATCCAGAGATATATATGGCTCAAGCTAAAGCTATACTTGAAGCTACAGCTGAATTAATTATTAAAGGTTACGATATTAAGACTTCAATAATGATTCCACAAGTTAGTGATGTTAAGGAGTTAATTTACGTTAAGGAGCATGCTATTGATGTTGCTCGTAGAGAGGTTGAAGCTAAGTATGGTATTAAAGTTCCATTTAAATTTGGAACAATGATTGAAGTTGTACGTGCATGTTTAACTGCTGATGAAATTGCGAGTGTAGCTGAATTCTTCAGTTTTGGAACTAACGATCTAACACAAGCCACATATACGTTTAGTAGAGATGATGCTGAAGCTAAGTTTCTACCAAAATATCTTGAACTTAAAATATTGGAGTTTAATCCATTTGAGACTATTGATGTGAAGGGTGTTGGTAAGTTAATGAAAATGTGTGTTGAAGAAGCTAGAAAAGTTAGAAAGGATATTGAAATTGGAATTTGCGGTGAACATGGTGGAGATCCTAAGAGCATTGAATTTTGTCATAAGATTGGATTAGATTATGTTAGTGCTTCCCCATATCGTATACTTGTTGCTAGATTAGCTGCTGCTCATGCTGCTTTAAAAGAGAAAGGATTTAAACTATCTGAGTATTAGCGGCATAAATCATTTATATCAATAAAACTTTCTAAATCTACTCTATCATTTTTCAATATTTTTACACCTTCAAATTCAAGTAGCATTTTCTTAAATTTTTGACCTCCAGGTCCACTGTAGCCACCTATTTTTCCATCACTTTTTATTATCCTATGACATGGATATACTATTGGATGTTTATTTAACTTCATAATTTTCCCTATAAGTTTTGGATTTACATTTAATGCTTTAGCTATACTACCATAACTTGATACTCTACCTTCTGGGATGAGTTGTAATATTGCACTTACTATTTCAATGTAGTCTTCTATTTTTGCTCTTCTAATCTTCCCCTCCTTGATTTGATAAACTAGTAGTGGCATTTTTCATCCCATAAATTTTTGTTAGATATCTAGCCTTTTTAACGGTTTCAGCATCAACTTCTATGTCTTCACCTTTATAAATTAGTATGTGTCTTATATTCAGATTTTTACCGGTGATCTTTTCTATCTCATTCATCATGAAATGTAGTTGTATGCAATGTGGTGATCCATCAACTGTTAATACTATTATTTCTTCTATTGGTACTCTAGAGATTATTGATGATAACTTTAAGCATACCATGTTAAAATGTTCTCTTTCTAAACATACCTTTAATTTTGCTTTTCCTTCAGAGTATTTTTCCACAATTTTTGGGTGTTCATCTATTAGACATGATCCAATCAATAATATTCTTTTCTTCTCTCTAATCTCTTTACTTGCAGCATTTACCTCCATTAATTCTCTAAATTCCATGTTTTCCACCTTAACTTTTCTTAAAGAATAACCAATTGTTTTCTCCACTTTTTTCATATTTTAATAGTACATATTCACCTCTAAGCTTATTTCCATACAATCTAAAAACTATCTTTTTATCAGTTACTTCTATTGGTTTATATATGCCTTTATCCCATATTTCCACTTTTCCAGCTCCATAATGTCCTTCCGGTATTATTCCTTGGAAATTTGCATATTCTATTGGATGGTCTTCAACCATTATTGCTAATCTCTTTATTCCAGTGGTTTGGGGAGGTTCTTTTGGAACAGCCCAACTCTTTAAAACTCCATTCATTTCTAATCTTAGATCCCAATGAAGTCTTCTAGCTTCATGTCTATGTATTACAAATATCAATTCTTTCTCAGACATTTTCCTTCAAATATCTTAAGCATATCCTATTCAAATTAAAGTTATGCTTAACAATTATTCTTAAATACACATTGCTAAATAATATTTATAATCAATTAGTTTGTGGTGTTATTATGGCTGTTAGACCTCAAATATGGATTATGAGGGACTTTGCAAATTGTAGTGGTTGTAGATTATGTGAAGTTGTTTGTAGTTTAGTTCATGAAGGTAAAATATGGCCTGAAGCTTCTAGGATTAGGGTTTTCAAATTCGTTCCAGGAGTTGAATTTCCACATTTTTGTTCTCAATGTGATGATTATCCATGTGTAGCTGCATGTCCAGTTAAAGCTTTGTCTGTTAATGAGTTTACTGGTGCTGTTATTGTTGATGAAAAGAAATGTATTATGTGTGGTAGATGTATAGATGCTTGTCCAGGTAGAGTTCCACATAAACATCCAGTTAAAAATAGTGTTGTTATATGTGATTTATGTGGTGGACATCCTAAATGTGTTGAAATCTGTCAAAAGGCTAAGTATAATGTGTTATGGGTTGTTCCAAAGGCTGGTTTAGGTAAACAGACTAAACTTTATTCTAGGAAGCCTAAGGAGATCTCAGATGAATTGGTTATTAGACTTTATGGAGAGTATGGGGTGAGATTCCTATGATTGGAGGTTATTGTGGTAAGATTTTAAATGTTAATTTAAGTTCTGGTAAGATTAATGTTGAAGATATTGATGAAGATATTTTAAAACATTATATTGGTGGTAGAGGTCTTGCCACAAAGATATTATGGGATAGATTGGGTAGAGAGTGGAGTAAGATTGATCCATTATCACCAAGAAATTTACTTATAGTTGCTACCGGACCTCTTACTGGTTTTTATCCTGGTGGAAGAGTGTGTATATCTGGTAAGTCTCCTCAGAGTAATGGTATAATTGGTTCAACTGTTGGTGGAGAATCAGGCATTGATTTAAAGTGTGCTGGATATGATGCTATTGTTATTGAAGGGGCTTCAAAAGATCCCGTATACCTATGGATTAAAGATGATGAAGTTGAAATTAGAGATGCATCTAAGTATTGGGGTTTAGATGGTAAAGATACTTTGATTAAGATAACTAAAGATGCTTTAAACGATCTAAATAGTAGGTATAGGAGATTTGGAGAATGGAAGGATCCATCAGTCTTATACATAGGTCCTGCTGGAGAAAATCTATGTAGAGTTGCTGTAGTTATGGAGAAATGGACTCATGCTGCTGGTTATGGTGGTTATGGTGCTGTTATGGGTTCAAAGAAGCTTAAGGCTATTGTTATAAAGGGTTCAGGTCCATTACCAGATATTCATAATCCCATTAAATTCCATAATCTCCTCTATAGGGCTTATGATGAACTTATTAGTAGGGATGGTATGCGTAGATGGGGTACTGGGTCTGCGGGTTATAGTGTTGGTGCAATGCAAAGTTCTGAACCTGTTAAGAATTGGCAGGAGGAGTGGCATGATGAAAGAAGCTTTGGTGTTGATGAATTTGAACGTAGAGTTTGGATTAAACGCTATTGGGGTGATTATGGTTGTCCTACAACGTGTCTCAAAATTGCATTGGTTAGGCATGGTACTTATGCTGGTTCTTTAACCGATAATCCAGATTATGAATTACAAGCATATGTTGGAACGAATCTAGGTATATTTACACCTGAAGAAAATGTATATGTTGCATCTATTGTTGATGATATGGGTATTTGTGGAATTAATGGTGGTAATGTTCTGGGTTTTGCAGCTGAGCTTTATCAACGTGGAATATTGAGTAAAGAGGAACTTGGAGGTTTAGATTTAAGTTGGGGTAATGCAAAAGCCTTCGGTGAATTAGCTAAAATGATTGCTTACAGAATTGGTATTGGTAATATTCTTGCTGAAGGAACTTATAGAGCTGCTTTAAAACTTGGTGAAATGAAGGGTTTAGATCTACTTCCATATGCTGTTCAAGTTAAGGGTGTTGCTGTAGGTGCTCATGGTATTAGGAGTAAAATGGATTATCCAACACCAATAGCTTATGCATGTTCAGTTCAAGGTGGAGATCATACTTCTGTAGCTAGACTCCCAATAGATTCAGGTGGTAGTGAAATTGTTAGGATAATGTGTGATTCAGCTGTAGTCTGCATATTTAATTTCTTCCCTAATCCTTCATTGATGTGGGAATTCTATGAAGCAATAACTGGAATTAAATTGAATCCAAGTGAATGGTGTTATACTGATGGTTTAAGGATATTGACTATTCAACGTGCAGCGTTACTTTTAGGTGGACCTGATTTCTATTGGGATCCAAGGATACATGATGATAATCCACTTAGGTTTTATGAACCTTTACCAAGTGGTCCATATAAAGGTCAAGCTGCTGATAAAAGTGAAGTTGAATCTCAAAAGAAGCAATATTATGAAGCTGTAGGCTGGGATGAATTTGGAATTCCAAAGAGTGAGAAATTACGTGAACTTGGACTTGAGGATGTAGATATAGCTTTAGAAGAGGTTCGTAGGAGAATTAAATCAAACTAAATTCCTCTCTATTTTTTCCAAAATTAATTTATATATTTCAACTGCCATCTTCATGCTAATTAAACTTATTCTTTCATTTGGTTGATGGGCAAGCTTCCAATCTCCAGGTCCAAATCCAAATGTTTTAATGTTTGTATTAGCTGTATATACACCATCAGTACTAAAATCCCAAGTTATATATCTCCCCCCTATTCCACTTATTATTTCATTTAAACCTATTCTCTCTAGGTATTCTATTGGTGTTAACCATGCTGGGAAGAAGTCTTCAACATTCATAGTAGCTCCAGTCCAGCACTTTACTTCTTCCTTTAAAATTTCCACATATCCATCTATTACCTCTCCTTCTTCAATCATTTTCTCAATTATTTCTTGGAGTGGTTTTACAATTTCCTCTTTTCCTTCATTTAATATGATTCTCCTATCAAACAATATTTCTACATCATCTGGTAATTGTGGTAATCCTTCAGGTTCACATCTAATCTTTATTGGAGTTATTGTGGATTTTCCAAGTATATCGTGTGATGGTAATATTTCACTCAATTGAATTACTTTTACTATATATTTTGCAGATGCTTCTAATGCATTTATACCTAATTTTGGCATACTTGCATGAGCAGTTTTCCCCCTTAATCTAACTTTCAGTAAACTTCTACCTCTATGTCCTATTGCTACATTGAGATTTGTTGGTTCTATTATTATTGCTAAATTTGGTTTATCCAAAATTCCTTCTTCAATTACTCTTTTTATAGCTTCTCCTTCTACTGTTTCTTCATGTACTACGAATGCCAATTGTATGTTTATTTCTCTTTCACTTTTTGAAATTTCCTGTATAGATGTAATTAGAGATGCTATAGGTCCCTTCATATCTACTGCACCTCTACCATAAACATATCCATTAACTATTTTCGCTTTGTATGGTGGATATTTCCATGCTTCTATGTTTCCCGGTGGAACATGATCCATATGTCCTTCCAATAACACATTTATTTCCCCTTTTCCCCTTATCATAGCAATTACATTTCCATATTTGTCTATCATTACCTTGTCTACTCCAATTTCAACTAGTTTATCTTTTATCTTACCTGCTATTTCCCCCTCTTCTCCAGATAAACTTGGTGTCTCAATTAATTCTATTAAAAAGTTTTGTATGAATTTTTCATAAGTCATTTTCTCATCTATATCCTGTACCTATAACTCTCATACTCATTTGTTGTATATACATCAACTATTATTGGCCCCTTCATTTCTACAATTTCTTGTAGTGTAGCAGTTAGATCTTTTGCTTCCTCAATTCTAATTCCATAAGCTCCAAAGCTTTTTGCAACTTCTGCAAAGTTTGGTGTTTGTAGATCTACTTGGAATGGAGGATATTTATGTCTGCCTCTTTGTATATTTTTTATCATTGTATATTGTCTATCATTCATTACAATTATCTTTATATTTGACTTCTGCTCTACAGCTGTAGCTATTTCTCCAAGTGTCATTAGTAATCCACCATCACCAGTTATACCAATAACATTTGCTTCCGGTTTTACCTTGCTTGCAGCTATTGCTGCTGGTAATGTGAATCCCATATTTCCAAATCTATCTGATGTTAAAATGGTGTTTGGTTTGTTTGTTCTTATGTATAGTTCAGCCCAAGATGAGCTTCCACCTACATCCAATGTATATATAATGTTATCTTCATCTACTGCTTCTTTTATTGCTTGAGCTAGGTATGCTGGATGTATTGGTTTTTGATCTGATAGTTTATAAGCATATTCCTTTAATTCTAATTCGATTTTACCCTTTAATTCCCTTATCTTCTCTTCTAAATATGTCCATTTACTTTTATAATTTAATTTACTATGTATTTCCCTTAGTAGTTGTTTTAGATATGGTGTGTTTATTTCAATTATTTTATCATTGTTTATTGATGTTTCTCCATATGGTGGTTCCTCTTGATATACATGTATAATTTTTCTGTTTTTAGATAATTCTTGCATCATTCTTGATGTTCTCTCACCTTCTTCTAATCCTAATGTTATTATTAAGTCTGATTCTTCAATAAATTTCTGTAGTTCTTCTGGTATTACGCCAAATCCCATTATTGTGTATCCTATGTTTAATTTGCTTCTAAATGGTAATGTATCTCTCGCTCTTCTAGTGGCGATTGCTGGTATATTGGCTTTCTCCATTATTTCTTCTACTTCTATGCTTGAATTAGTTCTTAAAACTCCTTTCCCACTAATTATTATAGGTTTTTCACTCTCTCCTAATACTTTCAAGATTTTATTTATTGTTGATTCATGTGATGTTATCACTTTATGTTCATATGTTTTTGATTCTTTTGAAATTTCTACTTCAAGTATATCCATGGCAAATGATAAATGTACAGGTCCCATTCTACCATTAATGGATATTTCATATGCTTTTTCCATATAGTATGGTATCTTTTCAGCTTCTTCTATTGTTTTACTCCATTTTGATATATTTGAGAATATTTTTTCTAGAAATAGCCAATCTTCAACTCCATGATAGGGTTGAATTCTTTCCCTACTTGAACAATGTCCAGTTAAGTGTAGCATTGGTGAAGCTGCAGTATATGCTGCTGCAACTCCAGTGGCTGTGTTTAATGCTCCGGGTCCAGCTGTAACTAAGCAAACACCTGGTTTTAAAGTTAATCTACCTGTAACATCAGCCATTACTGCTGCTGAATGTTCATGTTTAACGAGTATATGTTGTATTGAGCTTTTTCTTATGGCTTCATATATTTCTAATACATTATATCCTGGTAATCCATAAATCACCTTTAAATCCCTTTCTTCTAAAAATCTTATTATGTACTCTGCCGCCTTCAATTAATTTCACCTGGGATTAGAAAATTTATGTAATCTCTATTCTTTATAGATTTCGGTTAGGTTACATTTTACTTCTTTTTTGTAGTTGAGATTAATGTTATTACGTCTCTATCTCTTAAAATGTAATCTTTTGGTAATCTTATTCCAGTTCTAACATCTATGCCATATAGTAACCCCCTAGCTAATTCGCTATGGATTTCTCTTGCTAAATCTACTAATGATGCTTTTTGTGGTAATAGGAATGCATCTGGAAGTATATTACCCTTTTTATCAGTTAATTTTTCTGGGTCTTCTACTGGATAAACTACATTCATCTTCAATAATTTAAATACTGCTATATTCAATGATAGTTGAACACCAGTTCTAAGAAGCCTATTCATTACCGTGTGTTGTATATAGTTTAAAGCCCATTTCTGCCTGGGATTTAATTTTGATTCATCTAATATTTCAAAGTTTTCTGTTCCAGGTATATATTTTATTAATCCCTGTTGCTCCGCTTTTCTTAGAGCTAATTCTGCTTCTGCACTACATGGAACAACTAAATGTTGCCCGAATTCTTCAACAATCTTCTTATAGTTTTCTTCTGAAATTCCAAGGTCCATTTTATTTGCTACTATTAATGTTGGTTTTGATATCGTTCTAAGCTCTATTGAAAATCTATTTAAGTCTTCTTCACTCCAACTACCTATCTTTTTCTCTAATAATCCAGTTTTCTCTAAACTATTGTATATCATCTCTTTTGTAATCTTCATTCCAGAGAATACCTGATATAATGCTTCAACCATAGATGAACTCTTTGCATACTCTCTCTCTATCCTACTTATATTGGATTTCACCACTTTCTTAAACCATTCCATGAGTTCATGTTCCACCTCATAATAATCTGCTATTGGATTTCCAATTCCAGGTTCACATATTCTCCCTTCAGCATCTATACTTCCAGAGGCATCTATTATGTGTAGTAATGCATCTGATTTCATAGCTACATCTAGAAATTGGTCTCCTAAACCTCTTCCAAGATGAGCATCCTTTATCAATCCAGGTAGATCTATTAATTCTATTGGTATATATCTCCAACCATCAATACATTTAGAGTTTTGTGGATTATCTTTCACCTTAAATTCTCTACATACACATATTGTTTGAACATATGCTATTCCAACATTTGGCTTTTTTGTTGTAAATGGATATGTGGAAACCTCTGCACTTAATAGGGTAGCAGCATTAAAGAATGTTGTTTTACCCGTATTTGTTTTACCTATTAATCCTATTTTTATCAATTTAGTTCTCCAATTCACCTATTTCCATAAGCCACTCTTTAAGTTTTTGGAAGGCAATTATTTTTGAAGTAGATTTTGATCCTGGAGGTCCAGGCTTTTTCATGTAAAATAAATTTACTGGGTATATAGCCCCCCTCAAATTTTTTTCAATGCATATCTTTCCAAGTCTTACCAGATCGACTAAGAGTCCTGCTAATGCTGGACTATCATTCATTCTAACATTAATATAAATTTCATCTTTCAAGTTATTGAATGTGTAATACTCCATATGCATAGATACAAATTTTCTATCACCAAGAGGTTCTAGATATCCCGTTGGCTTTATATAGTGTGGTGCATTATACCCAAGTATATCTTCTATCATACTACTCTTGGTATTCTCTTTCATTATATTCTTCTCAGGTATAGTTAATGATAAGAAATCTAAATTTCCAGCTATATTGAATTGAACTATAAACTCTACTTTCCTATTCCTAGTTGCAAGATGTTCAAGTAAATCTGCGGTGAGTGGGGTTGCTCCAGTAGCTCCATCATCTCCGAAGAGTACTAAATTATGTTCCTCATATAATTTAACCATATTTTCATCATTGGCTATGGGTGAGGGTATACAATTTATGAATGCAACTTTACATCCAGTTTCTTCCTCATATTTGGCTAAAGTGTACGCATAAATTTGTGATGCCGCAAATCTATTTACATTATTTTTAGCAATTTCTTCTTCTATTTCTTCTACACTCTTAAATGTTGTTGCAATTTCTGTTGTTATAACGTTTATTATTACGTCGACCTTCATTTCCTTCCATTGATCTATGAGTGTATCTATTGCTTCCATTAGAGTTAATTTTCTCTCTAATCCTAAAGTTTCGTTTACAACTCCATTTAAACTTTTTAAGTGAATTCCCTCCATAATCTCTATATTCTTTAATTTTTCTGGTATTGGTAGTATATCTCCAATTTCTCTTTTTGCAACTTCATATACTGTTTTACCGACTTTTCTTGCATCTACATCATATGAGCCAACTATTTCTATTTCTTCTATCCTTTTTCTTAATTTATAATTTGCTAATGGGATTCCATATGGTGGTATTTCTCCAGCTTTTATCCTTTCTAAGCCTACGGCGAAATGATTCGCAACCATCCCCTGCCCAAGTATCACTGTCCTTATCATTATAATCCACTTATCAACTCCTAATATGCCATCTTAGTCTTTTAAATATTTCTCGCCATAAATATTATTTAGAAGTTCATATAATTTTATGGTTATTGTTGATGTTGCTATTATCTTTTCAAGGTCTTCTATACTCTTCCTCATATCATCCAATTTCTTCCTTAATCCAGGTACTAGCGATCTCGGGTATTCTAATACTTCCAATGATTGGAATATTTGATTTATTATTTTCATTTTTTCTTTTGCATTTTCAATTTCAGCATTTATTAAGTTTGATATAGCTTTCCTTTTTAATTCTCCCATTAAGTCTGCTAATCCAAGGATGTATGCTCTTTCTGTAACTTTTAAATAATCCATTTTTGGTATTTCTCCTCTCTCCTCTAAATCTATTAGTGCTTTTGCTTCAACATATTCTTGAAGCATTGTATTATATACTTCACTTAGGTCATCCATATAGTTGGTTATGCCCTCCATAATCTCCTTAATTATTCCTTCAGCCAATGATATTCTTTCATTGGCTTCCCTCATTTTATTTTGTTGTACTAGGGATATTGCTTCACCACAAAATCTCTGAGCTTCCTTAATTTTCAAGTAAAATTTTTCTTTTGTTTCATATTTTTCATAAAGTTTTTTCCTTATATTTTCTATTTCCTCAATTAATTTATCCATTTTAATTCCATTCATTTAAGTCACCTTAAAAATATCCCTATCTCTTTAAGTTCTTTATCTTGCTTTTCAATTAAAATCTCTTCTATTCTTTTCATTAATTCTCTATCTATTATGTTAATTATTTTCATTAATTGTTTTATTTCATCTAAGTTGTCAACTGGAATTTCAAATGTTACAGCATTATAATCTTTGTCTTCTATAAATCCCTTCTCCGCAACAGACATATATATTTCTTTGAAATCTTCCACTTCCGTTAAACTTATTAATATATTCCCCTTATCTCCAATGGCTTCTACAAATCTTTTAATTTCTTGATTTGATGGTAGTATTACGACCTTTATATTTTCCATAACCCTATATTGCTTTAAAGATACTTCAATTATTATCAATGGAGCTTTCACTAGCGTTTTTACATATCCTTCACTCTTCAATCTTGGTTTGAAAATCTTATTTGTGTAAAGTATCATGTATGGAGTTCCATCTTCATATATGCCATAAACATATATCGTCCTAAATTGTTCAATAATAGTCTTATATTCTTCAATTTCCAATTTAACTTCACATCCAATAGTTTTATTAAAGTCATATATCTATGTTTTTTGGGGGTCTGTTTGAGTAGCTCATTGATAAATTACCCGAAGGATACTATTATATCCTTTAGTCAAGATGAAGAGATGTTTAGAAATGTTGTAAGAGAATTTTGTGAGAGATATATCTCTCCAGCATGGATTAAGATTGATGAAGCTTGCGAGAAGGATCCAATGAATATTCCATTGGATTTATATGCTAAAATTGGTGAACAAGGTTTGTATGCTATCCCATGTAGTTCAAAGTTTGGGGGGCAAGATGGAACTTATACTATGGCTACCATGGCTATCGAAGAGATTTCATATGCTGATCCATCTGTGGCAATAGCTGTTTACACACTTTTAAATAATGGTTGGCCATTTGCCCTACAATTATTTGGGAGTGAAGATGTTTGTCAAGAAATTATACCTAGAGTTGCTAAGGGAGAAGCTTTTTTTGGGATAGCTACAACTGAACCTCAGGGTGGATCTGATATTGCTGGTATAAAGACTACTGCTAAGAGGGATGGTTCGAAATATATTTTCAATGGTGAGAAGGCTTACATTAGTGGTGTGGGTGAAGTTCAAAAACTTCCATGGGGTGGAGGATGGTTTTTAGTTGCTAGAACTGGATCTGCTGGGCATAGAGGTTTATCTGCATTTGCATTTCTCGCTAAGAAAAATGGAATATTGGGTAAAGGCTTTAATCCAACCATATACCATGATATTGGGCGTCATGGACTTACCACTGGAGGTTTCATATTAGAGAATTTTGAATTAGATGCAAAATACCTATTGGGAGAAGAGAATAGAGGATTCTATCATGTTATGGAGGGATTTAACCTAGCTAGAATACTTGTTTCAGCAGCATGTTTAGGAGCTATGAAATGGCTTTTAGAAAGAGCTGCTGAATGGTTTAAACAGAGAAAGCTATTTGAAGGTAGATATATATCATCATTTCAAGGTGTAAGCTTCCCCTTTGCAGAATTATACGCTAAATATGAAGCTTCAAGATACTTCGTATATAGAGCAGCAAGATTAGCAGATAAAATCTATATTGAGAAAGATCCAACATTAAACCCAAAGGATTTAAACGTTCCAGTGGCATTGGCGAAGATGTGGGCTCCATTAACCGTAGCTGAATTAGCTGAAGAAGTTATGAAATGGTATGGTGCATTTGCATATACAAAGGAATGCCCAATATATAGGGCATGGCTTGGAACGTTTTCCTATGCCATAGGAGCTGAAGGAGCACAAAACATAATGAAATACATAATTGCAAGAGACCTACTTGGAAGCGAATATGTGAGAGCATAGTTTTCACGTAGTTTCAAACAAAATTATTTTCATTTTTATATATTTTTAAATATATTTATTACAAATATTACAAAAACTTTTTAAATCCCATATACAAATACTACTATTAGCACTCCAAAAAACTAAAATTAATTAAGGAGGAACTTAAATGAACCAACTGTTTGTAGAGCAAATACTATTTACGGGTCGTGGAAGCAGTTTAGTTATACTAATACTACTGATAGCATTCTTCTTCATAGGGTTACAGCTTGCAAAGATGGGTAGACCCCCCAAAATGAGGCGTTTACCAGCTTTAGATGCTATTGATGAAGCTATTGGTAGATGTGCAGAAATGGGTAAACCTGCACTTTTTACACCTGGAATTACTGGAGGTTTATATACTGAGCAAGGTCCTCAAATGGTTTCATCAATAACTATTTTAGGTTATATTGCTGAAGGATGCGCAAAATACGATGTTCCACTAATTATCGATATGGCTGCAGGTGATGCAATACCACTCATGGATGAAACTCTTAGACTTGCATATTTAAAGCAAGGTAAACCCGAGAAGTATGATCCCAAAATGATAAACTATTATCCAGGACAGTCTCCAATGGTAACTGGAATACTTGGACATTTACAGCGTCTACGCCCAGCAGCATTCTTCATGCTTGGAGGATTATATTATGAGAGTGTTGTGATAGGTGAAGCTGCAAATATGGTTGGATCTATGAACATTGGAGGTACAGTAAATACTCACCAATTACCATTCATTATAGCAACTTGTGATTATGTATTGATTGGTGAAGAGTTCTATGCTGCAAGCACATACTTATCAAAAGATCCATATCAAATTGCAACGATAGCTGGTGAAGACTGGATAAAATTCATTTTAATAGCATTGTCTTTGCTAGGATTCATACTAGAACCACTAGGTATTAAAGTGATAAGTAATTTCTTGAGGTGGTGATGGTTATGGGTATGTCAGTTTTAAGAAGACCTGAAGTATTCATGTTTATTTCTGGTTTAGTTATGGGTTTAACCCTTTTTGGTTACTTCTTTAATGTACCACCAGTAATAGATACTGTAAATTGGCTTCAGACATTTGCAGTTCATATAAGTTATTTCGCTACATGGCTTGGCTTCTTAACTGCTGCAAGAATTCACATAACCAATATTCAACGTAAAACTCCTGGCATATGGTATTTCAGCATAATAATGTTTATATTTGCACTTGTTCCATTCTTTGCAGCTTTACCAGAAATAACAAAACCCTCTGTTACCACAATGATATATACGTGGCCCTTTAATTGGGTTTATACACCATTAGGTGCAGCGCTATACGCAACAACTGGATTCTACATATTCTCAGCAGCTTACAGAGCATTTAGAGCTAGAAGTTTTGAAGCAGCAGTATTACTGATTGCTGGTTGTCTCGTTATGCTTGGTAATGCACCAATAGGTGAACTTATTTGGAGTCAAATACCTACAATTAATGAATGGCTTCAATTAACTGGGCAAACTCCTGCTATGCGTGCTTTAAATATTACTGCAGCTCTAGGTGTAGTTTACTTTGGATTAAGAGTTGTACTTGGTGCTGAGAAGAGGGTGATCACACTTGGTGCTGGAGGTGGATAGAAATGGGTGAATCTCAATCCATATGGGTAAAGCTGGGTGCTGTAGATAAACGTATACTATATTGGATATTATTTATATCATTGGCAATACCATACATACGTCCAATAGGATTGCCAGTATCAATTGCTGAAACAAGCTATGCTTTATACAATTTCATAGAAAAACTAGGTCCAAATGATGTTGTAGTTATGGCAATAGAATTTGGTGTTAGTGCTTGGTCTGAATGTTTACCTGGATTTGTAGCGGTTTCAAAGCATTTAGTGATGCGTGGTGTTAAGATAATATACTGGTGTGTTGGCTATACCGATTGTGACTTAACTATGGAGGCTGTTATGGCTAGAATTCCACAGCTTAAGGGTCCCGGTCAGCCTGCAGGTCCCGGAGATTATAAGTATGGTGTTGATTGGGTTTATATGGGTTATATTGCTGGTGGTGAAACTACTGTGGCTCAATTGGCTGATGATATACGTCAAGTTCTTAGAGCTGATAAATATGGTACTCCAATAGATCAAATACCATTATTCCAAAATGTTAGGAATGCAAAGGATATCAAGATTGTTATAGATTCTACAACTGGAGATTATGGTGATTACTATGTTAGGCAGTGGAGGATTCGATATGGAACTGCTGTTGCTGAAATAGGTATAGCTATGAACTATTCAACGTTCATGGCATACTATCAAGCTGGATTAGCTGTAGGTGCATTGAAAGGTATTAGAGGAGCTGCTGAATATGAGAAGTTAATAGGACAATTAGGTGAAGCAACAACAAGTTTAGATGCACTTAATGTTTCACATCTACTTGTAATAATCGCAATTATAATGGCTAATTTAAGTTATGTAATGACTAGACGTAGAGGTGGTGGGTGATGCCCTATCCAACAAATCCCGCTGATATAATTGGAGCTTGGGTTGGAGCATTCCTAACTTTAGCCATTTATAGCTATATCCTTTACAAAGAAACAAGAGTGTATAGGTTAGCTGAGTACATATATGTTGGTATAGCCTTTGCTGTTTCATTAACTATCTCCGTTCAGCAGATTTGGAATCAAATAATAGTGCGTATACTTGGTGGCCAATACATTTACATTATTGGTGTAATATTGGGGTTAATGCTATTAACACTACCATTCAAAAGTATACGTTGGATAAGCAGGTATCCAGTAATCTTCCTAATGGGATTAGGATTCGGCGTTACCATTAGAGGTGCACTTACCGCCAATATTGTTGGTCAGATAAGAGGTTCAATAACTCCACCTGGAGCTACTGCTACGATGCTTGATTGGTTTAACTTTGCATGGATATGCCTTGGAACATTACTCATAATATCATATTTCACATTTACAGTTGAACACACTGGATGGTATTATTACCCAACGAAACTTGGCAGATATATACTGTTACTTGGTTTAGGCGCATACTATGGTAATACTGTGCAATTCAGAATGACCATGCTTGCAGGCAGAGTTCAATACTTATTACAAGTGTTCAAAATAATTCCATGGCCGTAAAAGGATAATTAAATTAAATAATTTAATTTTTTATTTTTTATAGTTAACTTAACATATTTGGTATTTCATATTGATTTACTGTATGTTGAATGTTGATGTAGTTTTGGGTGTCGAGGATATACCTAAATTTACATGTGGAAGTTATGCTGTTGCAGTTATAGATGTTTTAAGAGCTTCAAGTACTATAGCTACTGCTCTATTTAATGGTGCATTGAAAGTTTATGTTTTTAGGGAGATTGAAGATGCAATAAATTTCTCTAAACATAAATCTAACTGTATTTTGGCTGGTGAACGTGGAGGTTTAAGAATAGAAGGTTTTCAATTGGGTAATTCCCCCTTGGAATTTTCTAAGGAAATGGTTTATGGAAAGTATATATCTTTTACAAGTAGTAATTGTGCGAAGGCTGTTGAAGCTGCTAGGAATGTTAAGCATATGATTTTAGCATGTTTCATAAATCTTTCTTCTGCTGCAAATTACCTAAAACATTTGCATTCAAAATATGGTTTAAATATTGCTTTGATTTGTGCAGGTCGCTATGGATATCCGAGTTCTGAAGATATTTTTTGCGCTGAAATTTTGAGGGACATTATCATTGGAGTACTGGATAAGCCACCAGCAAAATGTTTCTCAAGCTTCTTAAAGCATACTTCTGCTGGTAGAAATCTAATTAAACTTGGATTTATTAATGATGTGGAGTATTGTGGTGTTGTGGATTTAATTGATATAATTCCTGTTTGGGATGGTGATGGATTTATTGGTGTTAGATTAAGTTAAATCTACCTTAATTATAAATATTTAAACCGTAAATCTCATATTTATGTTGATCTTATATTGTTGGGGGACTGAATTTGAATTTCAACATTATTTTGTTGAGGTTTATATATCTCTTCATCATAAGTTTAATTGTTAAACAGATTTCTTTTCAATTCTTTCTTGGTAAGTTTGCCAGAAACCTTAAATTTATTTTGGTAGTATCCTTTGTTTCCTTCGTTTCATCCGTAGCGTTCTACTCAATAATTTACCTATCACATAGCTATTTGAGTAGCTTTTTAATTACTATATACTTTTCCAGTGTATTCCTGTATTTATGCTTATTTATCGCTATGTTTATAGGTTTAAATCTAATTGTTGAATTCCCACTTTATACCTATGTTTTTATTAGGGGTAAATTTAGTGGAGGAGAAATTTTTAGTTTATTATTAATGGTGAATATGTTTTCATATTTATTTGCATATCTCTTTGGTTTTGTAGATCCATTATCTTGGATGTAGCTATGAATCAACCTTAAATATTTTATTTATCATTTTCTTTTGGTGTTATATTTGTGGTCTGATGTGACTACGTTAAGTGAGAAATTTGATGGCAGCCTTAAAGAAAAGGTTACTCGTTTTCCATCAATATTAAATCCTTCTTCCTGTTTTCAATGTGGTAAATGTACTAGTGGATGTACAATTATGGTTTTAATGGAAAACTTTCCACATAGAGTTGTTGATATGGTTAAATTAGGGTTGGTATCTGAACTTCTTAGATCTGATGTTATATGGGCTTGTACTCAGTGTCAGAAATGTAGAGATGCATGTCCACAAAATGTTAATCCTTCTGAAATCTTTATTGTTTTAAGAAATATGAGTATAATTGAAGGTGGAAGTGTTCCAGAAGCTTATATGAGTATGCTTTCAAAAGTTTTAGAGTCTGGTTATATTCAGGATGTGGCAAGTGTAATTGGATCTGATGGTTTAATATATGATCGTTCAAAACTTGGTTTAGTAAATCTTAAGGGTCCTAGAGATATGAGTATCTTCCAAAATAATTGTATGGAAGCTTTTCAAAGGAGTGTTTAAAATGGAATATATAATTTATCCCGGATGTTTAAGTGTTACTGAGCAATATTCATATGAAGTTTCATGTATAAACGTTTTGAATCATTTAGGTGTAGATTTTACTTATGCTGAAAATGTTAATTGTTGCGGTTTTCCTCTTAGAAGTTTAAATTCCTTTGGATGGATATACTTGTCTGCACGTTTAATTTCTGTTTTAGAAGATTACAATAAACCTTGTATATTGCTTTGTAATTGGTGTCACGCATCATTAACATATGCATTGAAAATTCTTAGTGAAAATGAAGAATTAACCTCTTGGGTTAACGATCTTTTATCAAAGGAGGATTTGAGATTTAATGGTAAACTTGTATTCAAACATTTATTGGAATTCTTATATTACGATATTGGAATTGAGAAGTTGAAATCGAATATTAAGAGGTTTATGGGAGGTTTAAAATTCTCTATACATCCTGGATGTCTATTCTTTAGACCTAGAGATATTGATAGACCTGATAACCCATATCAACCTAGAATTCTCAAAGATCTCGTTGAATTATTGGGTGCTGAAGCTAATGTACATTTAGACTGTTGTGGATGGGCTATTTACAAAACTAATAGTGATACTGGTTTAACTTTAGCTGGAAATAGAATTAAGACTGCTTATGGTACTGATGGAATAATTATATCGTGTCCTCATGGCGGTGAAATGTTGGATAAATATTATAATGATGCATGTAAAACCATTGGATTTAATGGTGAAGTTCCAGTATTATACTACACTCAGCTATTGGGTTTAGCCCTTGGAATTGACCCTAAGAATCTAGCTTTAAACCTAAATAAATCCCCAGTAAAATCACTATTAGATAAGATTGGTGTTTGATTTAGGTAATGGAACTATTGTGGAAGCATTATATACGACTTTAACTTCAGCATTTTTACCCTTAACTCTTATTGCTTCATTTATTGCTTCCTCTAAATCGTAGAATGCCCTTATTCCAATATCTTCTAAAACTTCCTTCCTAAGTGAAGTTACAGCCCATACATCTGTCCTCATAAATGTTTCTAACATTTTCGCAGCTTTATGATATCCAAGTTTATAATTCCTCTTTATATGTTCTAATGTACTCTCTATATCTTTATTTTCCCTACTCTTTAGTAATAAATCGTAGAAGTTTCTTGGACCTATACCATCCCTACATTCAGCCACTAATATTATTATTCCACCATCCTTCACCACTAATTTTGAATGTTCTATTGCTTTTTGTGCTTGATATAATGATATATCAAATGGATTATTCGCTACTGCAATTACTATATCCCCCTTTCCATGGGATTCAACTATAAATATCTCATTGGCTTTTTCTACACTTTCCATGAAACTTGTTTTTATATTACCAGTCTTTATTGATGCTAATTCTTCATTAGCATCTAGAACTATCATTATTGAATATATATCTTCAATCCTACCTAGTACTTCTAATGCATCCATCATATCTTCATGAACTGGATTTCCATTCAATTTCAATAATGTTGCATTTGAATCTAATGCGAATCTATGATTGTATTCTATTGTTTCGTAACTTGATAATCCTGGAAGTAGAAATTTCCTTCCTCCAGTATACCCTGCGAAATAATGTGGTTCAACCGATCCTATAACTATGATTTTATCAGCTTCCAATAATCTTTTATCAATGTATACTCTATTTCCACGTTTTGTTTCTCCAATATATTCATGTTCTTCAACTTTCTTTGCATCATGTATTACAGTTCTATACCTATAATACTCATATTTATTTCCCAATATCCACTTTAATTCTTCTTCAGTTGGAGATCTATGAGCTCCTGTAGCTACAATTATCTTAACCTCTTTATCTTTAATCTTTTCATGTATTTTATTAAGTATTTTTGATGTGGGTGTTGGTCTTTCTTGATCATTCACCACCAATAAGATTTTTCCCTTATCATATATGAAATCTTCAATTTCCCTATCTATTGATACATTTACATCCCTTGTAATAGCTTCCTTCAAATTTAGTGTTTCAATTGAGATTTCACTTGGTACTTTACATTTTATAATCCTTTTATTTCCATATGGAATTTCTATGATCACTAATGCTTCACCAATATTGCTTGAATAGCTGTATTTATAATTTCATCTGTAAAGTGTCTTTGTATTATTGCTCTTGATGGGCATGCTGAAGCGCATATTCCACATCCCATACATGCACCTTCATCTATTTCAGCGGTTTTCTTTTCATTATTTATTTTTATCACATTGTATGGGCATGCTGCTACACATATTCCACATCCACTACATCTTTCTTCTATTACTTCAGCTATGTATGGTTCTGATTCAATTTCATTTTTCATTAAAAGTTTTATTGCTTGTGCTGCTGCAGCTGATGCTTGTGCAATACTTGATGGTATATCCTTTAAACCTTGTGCGCATCCACAAATGTATATTCCTCTCGTAGTTGAATCTACTGGTCTAAGTTTTGGATGAGCTTCCAATAAGAATCCATCGATTCCTCTTGGAATTTTAAGTTTTGACGCTAAATCCATGGTTGATGGATTTGGAATTAAACCTACTTCAAGTATTACAATATCTACTTTGAATTTGTATAGTTCATTTAGATTTATATCGAAAACTTCAAATACAAGTTTTCCATTTTCCAATCTTATTTCCATAGGTTTACCTCTAATGAAATATATATTCTTCATATCTCTAATTCTCTTATAGAATTCTTCATACCCCTTCCCATTGGTTCTAATGTCTGTGTAGAATATGTATACCTTTGTATTTGGTTTTGATGAAGCTATATAATATGCATGTTTCAATCCCGCCATGCATCCTATACTACAACAATATGGTAAATATCTTTCATCTCTTGAACCTGCACACAGTATTATTGCTGCTTCCTCCGGTTCTTTTTCATCACTTAACCTAATTATCCTACCTTTTGTAGGTCCCTCAGATGAATATATTCTTTCAAATTCCAACCCCGTTATTACATCCCTATACTTGCCATAACCATATTCTTGTAAATCCTTTGCATTCATAATTTCATATCCAGTTGCAATTATTATTGCTCCAACTTCTATTTCTATTTCTTCATCTTGATCATTGAAGTTTATTGCTTTTGATGGACATATTCTTTCACATACACCACATATTCCTCTAGTTATTTTTAAGCAATGTTTTGAATCTATAACATAAGCATTTGGAATAGCTTGTGGAAATAGTTTGTATATGGCTTTTCTCGATTTTAATCCAAGGTTGAATTCATCCGGTATGTCTTTTATTGGACATTTCTCACTACACATACCACAAGCTACACACTTATCCACATCAACATATCTCGCCTTTTTCTTGATTTTTACCTGAAATGAACCTACACGTCCCTTAACATCCACTACCTCTGAATTTGTTAGAATCTTTATATTCCTATTCTTTGCAGCTTCATTCATTAATGGTGTTAATATACATAGTGAACAATCAAGCGTTGGGAAGGTTTTATCCAATTGAGCCATTTTCCCGCCAATTGATGGGGATTTTTCAACCATGTACACCTCTATTCCAGCTTCAGCTATATCTAATGCAGCTCTAATTCCAGCAATACCCCCTCCAATTACTAGAGCTTTCTTTGTGATTGGTAGTTTAACCCTCTTTAATGGTTCATATAAACAAACTTTTTTAACTGCTGCTCTAATTATATCAATGGCTTTCTCTGTAGCTTCATCGGGATTGTCATAATGTACCCATGCACATTGCTCCCTTATATTGGCCATTTCAAATAAGTATCTATTTAATCCCCCCTCTTCTACAGCCCTCATAAATGTTTCTTCATGCATAGTGGGTGAACAGGCTGCAACAACAACTCTATCAACTTTATCATTCTTTATATCGTCAATTATAATTTGCTGTCCATTCTTTGAACACATAAATGTATAATCTACAGCTACAGATACTTCACTTAACTTTCTAATTTCTTCAACAACCCTCTTTACATCTATTACTCCAGCTATATTCTTGCCGCAATGGCAAATATAAACTCCAACTTTAACCATTTCCCTCAACCATGAATAACATTTCTACTATATAAAAGGATTCATTTACCCATGCTCTTTAATCTTTCAATGAATTTAGGTATGAATTCATATAGGTCTGCTACAACACCATAATCTGCAGATTTAATTATCGGAGCTTCTGAATCTTTATTTATAGCTACGACTACCTTTGCATTTTGAATTCCAGCTAGATGTTGTATTGCTCCAGATATCCCTACTGCAATATATAATTTTGGACTTACCTTATGTCCAGATAATCCAATCCATTCATTAAACCATTTTAAATCTGCTGCTACAGGTCTACTACAAGATATAACTCCCCCTAGGATTTTCGCTAGTTCTTCCATTATTTTGCAATCTTCCTTCTTCTTGACACCTCTCCCTACTGCAACTATAACTTCTGCACTTTCTAATGGTACAGCACTTAACTCCTTCTTCTTTACATCAATAACTAAAGTTTTTGTTTCTATAGGTTTCACTTTTTCATATATGATTTCACATGTAAAATTCCATTCAGGTTTTGGTTCTGAAATTCTTCTAGGAACAGTCATTATGGCTTTTTCAGATAGAACTTTTATAGTTTCAACAGCTTTTGAAGCATAAACCATCCTTTTACCAATAAGTTTCCCATCTACATCAATTTTGAAGTCTATACAATCCGCTATGTAACCAGCTCCAATGTTTACAGCAATCTTTATTGCAATTTCCTTATTGACTTTATTTGATTCAAGAATTATCAATTTTGCTTCTTCCCTTTCCGATATTCCCATTATTGCATCAATTAATTCTTCAATATTTCTTAAGCCTTCTATTACGTATAATTTGTTTATACCATATCTCCCCATTTCTTCTCTCATATTTGGTTTCATTGTTGTTATTGATGAAATTGATGATTCCATGGGGATGGATTCCCTTACTTTTGCAGCAATTTCCATTAATGCTTCGAGATTTTCAGAGAACGTTACGATTTTCATGTATGTTTCACCTCTTTATAACTCCCTCTTTAATTAAATTATTTAATAGTTCATCTACGGCTTTATCTACTGGTAGATCCTTTATTACTATCCCCTTTCTTTTGATTTCAACTCCTTTAACTTCTAAAACTTTTGTTTTTGGGTTTAAATCTATCTTCAATTGACTTAAATTTATGGTTTCTATAGGTTTCTTTGCTGCTCTGAGGATAGCCATTAACTGTGGTAATCTAGGTATATTTATTTCTCTTGTTACAGTTATTAGTACTGGCATTTTAGCTTTCACTATTTCAATTCTATCTTCTAAATCTCTTTCCACAGTAACTTCATTTCCCTCTACATTTATGCTTCTAGCATATGTTATACATGGTATCTTCATGTTTTCAGCTATTCTAACACCCACTTGTGCAGTATATTTATCTATGGACATTTCACCACATAGTATTATTTGAAATGGGCCTCTTGTTTTTAGAATATTTGCTATAGCTTCTGAAACTACATATTCATCTATTTCTCCAAGATCATTCAATATATGTATTGCATTATCTACGCCCATGGCAATAGCTTCTCTCAAAACCTCTTTTGCTTTTTCCCCTCCAAGGGTTATTGCAGTTACCTTTCCACCATGCTTCTCTTTAATTTTCAAGGCTTCTTCTATAGCATTTCTATCTATATCACTAATTTTCATTGGTGTTACACTTATCAATGGTTCAAAACTTTTTGGATCTATTTTTAATTGTGCAACATCTATTGATTGTTTTATGCAAACAGCTATCTCCACATTATTCACCTTCTGAACTCAATTTTAATTTTCATTATTTAACTTTAGCGTTTACAGAGAATCTTTTTATTCTAAACTTATAATCCTTTATTGGTGTTTAATTTGGGTAGAACTTCTAGGGTTTCCGGCTTCTACAATCTTCCAGTTGAAGAGAGGCTTAAATTCGTTAAGGATTTTGCTGGTTTAACTGATGAAGAAGTTAATTTAATCTCTAGGTGTGGTAGATTATCAATTGATTTAGCTGATAAAATGATTGAGAATGTTATTGGAACATTTGAACTCCCCTTTGGCATTGCAGTCAATTTTTTGATTAATGGTAGAGATTACATTATACCTATGGTTATAGAGGAGCCTTCCGTTGTTGCTGCTGCAAGTAATGCTGCTAGAATTATGCGTGAAGGTGGTGGGATATTTACAAATAGTACTCCACCCATAATGATTGGACAAATTCAATTAGTTAATGTATTGTCTTCACGTAAAGCTGCATTTCAAATATTGTCACATAAAGATGAAATCCTTAAAATTGCAAATGAGAAAGATCCAATTTTAGTTGGTCTGGGTGGTGGCGCTAAGGATTTGGAGGTTCGAATAGTTGAATCTCAGATAGGCCCAATGGTAATTATACATTTACTTGTGGATGTTAGGGATGCTATGGGTGCTAATGCTGTTAATACCATGGCTGAGGCTGTTGCACCATACATTGAGAAGATTACTGGAGGTAAAGTTTATTTAAGGATAATATCTAATCTCGCTGATAGACGTCTCGTTAGAGCTTATTGTAGAATTCCAAAGAATGTTATTGGTGAAGATCTTGTTGAAGGTATAGTATATGCATATCATTTTGCTGCTTCAGATCCTTATCGTGCCGCTACACATAATAAGGGTATAATGAATGGTATTATAGCTGTAGCTTTGGCTACTGGTAATGATACTAGAGCCTTAGAGGCTGGCGCTCATGCATATGCTTCTAGGAGTGGTGTCTATAAGCCTTTAAGTGTTTGGGAGAGGGATGAAAATGGAGATTTAATTGGTTGGCTTGAAATGCCCATGGCTGTGGGTATTGTGGGTGGTGCTACTAGAAGTAATCCACTTGCAAAAATTTCACTTAAAATTTTAGGTGTAAAATCTGCTAGTGAATTAGCTGAAGTTATGGGTGCTGTTGGTCTTGCACAAAATTTTGCTGCTTTAAGAGCTTTAGCTTCTGAGGGTATTCAACGTGGCCATATGAAACTTCATGCTAGGAATATTGCAATTATGGCTGGCGCTATTGGTGATGAAATTGATAAAGTGGCTTCTGAAATGGTTAGATTACAAGTTATTCGTGTAGATAAAGCTAAAGAAATATTGATGAAAATAAGGGGTGAACGATAACAATTAAATTCTTTTGTTTAGCCTTTTTTTATCCAACAATCATAGATTTTTCTCTCAAACTTAACTATAACATGTTTATAATTCTTTTTGAATTCTAATCCATTTTTCTCCAATTCATTTAATATCTTCTTATATCTATCATGTAATTCTTTAAGTGCTTCTATTGCTTCTTCTAGTGTTGCTTCTTTAAATTTAACTTTTGTTTTTGGTTCACATTGTGAAAAAATGTTTAAGTCTGGTTCTATTATTTTACCTATTACAGCATATCCTCCTGTAGTTTGTGCATCAGCCATTAATACTATTGGATTTCCATCCCCTGGAATTTGTATTGCACCTGGAAGTGTTCCACAACTTATTAATCTTCCAACACCTTTAATTTTTGCTTCAATATCTTTCTCCAACCTATAACCCATTCTATTTATGTTGCTTGTAACTGTGAATTTTGTATTTGTGAAATCTTTAATCATTTCCTCCGTGAAGTATTGGAGGTGTGGTCCTAATAAAATTCTAAATTCATTTTTCATTTCTCTTTTCCAGTTTATTCTTCTTGCTGGACATGTTTCTATTATTTCGTTAAACATATTTTTAGATGTAGTTATTATTGCATTTTTGGTTAGTTCTCTTCCAATTCCAGCAGTTAGATAATGTGATCTACTTCCAAGAATTATAGGTTCATTTATTCCTCCAGCTATGGAAATATATGATATTAACCCATCTATTATTCTATTAATTTTAATCTTGCTCCCCTTCCTAACTGGTATGGCTCTCCAAGTTTCAATTTCTTCTCCATCAATTTCCCCCTCCACATTAGCTCCACAAATAGATATTATTATATCTTGTAAAACTGTAGCTTCAAAATTGCTTTGAAATATTTCTATACATGCACAATCAATATTGTTTCCAACAAGTATATTTGATGTTATAAATGATTCTTTATCCATAGCTCCAGATACTGGAACACCATACTTCCTATAACCTTCTCTACCAAGATCTTGTATTGATACACCTGGACCTGCTACATCAACCTTTAATACTGGTTCCCCTTCAATACTCAATGAAGTTTTAGGAGGTTCTTTTCTTAAAATTTCATCATATACCTCTCTACTTATTGGTTTGAATTTCACATAATCTCCAATTTTGAATATTGTTGGTGGATCTCTATTTGGATCGAATAATTTTATTGGCGTTCTCCCTATGATTCTCCATCCTCCTGGGCTTTCAAATGGATATATTCCTGTTTGTGTTCCAGCTATTCCTACAGAACCTGCAGGTACCTTTATCCTTGGATTTTCCAATCTTGGTACAGCTATTTTTTCAGGGACTTCACCCATATATGGGAATCCTGGTATAAATCCAACCATATAAACTCTGTATACTTGTTCTGAATGTATTTTAATGATTTCTTCAGGTTTTAGTTTAGTTATCTTTGATATATCTTCTAAATCTAAACCTACATCATAATCATATAATGTTGGTATCTCTATTATATTTCGTATTTCTTCTTCAACTATTTCTCTCTCAATTATATTCCCATATACTTCTAGAATTTTCTCTTCTAATTTTTTCCTATCTGTATTAAGTGGGTCTATTATGATTAGTATTGTTGTGTAAGCTGGTATTATCTCTTTAATACCGTAATCCCCCTTTAATTTCTCTATTTCATCACTAAGCATTTTTACCATAGTGTTTATTCTCTTATTTATTTCATTGCCAATTTCTATGAATATTCCATTTTCCCCCATGTGCTGCAAATTTATTTTGCGATTAAAAAGCATTCGTATGGCACCTATTCAGAATCTATAAATCTATATATTAGTAGGTTAATCTTAAAAATTGTGAGTGTAATGCTATGATATCTAATGTTAAGAGTTTTATTGCCGCAGTTATTGCTCTATATAATTATTTATTGGATTGTGGTTTAAGTAATATTTCTGAAGTCACATTATCCTCTGGAGATGATAAGTATACTTTTACTGATGTTTCTCTGAAAAATAATATTCTAAATTTTAAGTTTAATGGTAAAGATTATTTTGTGAATTTTAGTTATAACGAAATTGAATTTTCTACTGTTAAGCATGTTTTTGAAGAAGTTGAAAAGGAGGTTGAAGATTTTTTCACAGTTAAGTCTACGGTTTCCGGTAGGGTTATTAATGTTTTTGTCAATGAGGGAGATAATGTTAAAGAAAATGATCTACTATTGAAAATTGAAGCTATGAAAATGGAAATTGATATTAAATCCCCTGTGAATGGTGTTGTAGATAGAATCTTTATTTCTAAGGATATGGAGGTTAAATTGGGTTCACCATTAATCTCCATAAGGGTTTATAGGTGAGGATTTCATGGTTGAAATTGTGGATTTAACTTTAAGGGATGCTCATCAATCTCTACTTGCCACTAGATTTAGAACTGAAGATATGCTTCCAATACTTGATGTTATGGATGAAATAGGATTTTATTCTATGGAGGTTTGGGGTGGTGCAACTTTTGATGCACCATTAAGATACTTAAATGAAGACCCGTGGATTAGACTTAAACTTATTAGAGAGAGAATTAAGAAGACTAAACTTCAAATGCTTCTAAGAGGTCAAAACCTCGTTGGCTATCGCCATTATCCAGATGACATATGCATAAAGTTTGTGGAAAAAGCTTATGATAATGGTATCGATATATTCCGGATTTTTGATGCATTAAATGATTTAAGGAATGTTATGATAACTGCTAAGACAGCTAAGAAAATTGGAGCTGAAGTTCAATTATGCATGGTATATACTATAAGCCCAATACATACAGTAGATTATTACATTAATTTAGCTAAGGAAATAGCATCTATGGATGTTGATTCCATATGTATAAAGGATATGTCTGGAATATTGAAGCCATATACTGCATATGAGATTGTTAGAAGGATTAAAAGCGAAATTAATATTCCGGTGAATGTGCACTCACATACTACTGCAGGTTTAGCTCCAATAACATTAATTAAATCTGTTGAAGCTGGAGCAGACTACATAGACTGTACGCTATCCTCAATGTCCATGTATACATCACATTCACCATTAGAATCCATTGCATCATCCCTAGAAGATACACCATATAAAGTTAAGATAAATTTAAATTTAGCTTTAAAAGCATCAAAATATTTCTGGGAGAAGAGGAAGAAGTATAGTGAATACGATTATGCTTTAAAAAATCCTCCAGTAGATGTAAGTGTATTGGAGCATCAAATTCCTGGAGGTATGCTTAGCAATTTATTAGAGCAATTAAGAATGCAAGGTGCAGAAGATAAGTTGAATGAAGTTTTAAAGGAGGTTCCAAAGGTTAGAAAAGATTTGGGATATCCACCACTAGTAACACCATTATCACAAATAGTTGGAACACAAGCAGTGATAAACGTTCTATCGGGGAAATCATATTCAATAGTAATAAAAGAAGTAAAAGACTATGTTAAAGGATTATATGGTAAGCCTCCAGGTGAAATAGACCCAGAAATTGTGAAAATGGTTTTAGGAGATGAAAAGCCTATAAATGTAAGACCTGCAGAACTATTAGAACCAGCATATCAAAAAATAGTTTCAGAAATTCCAAAGGAATTTATTGAGAAAGAGGAAGATTACATAACCTATGCACTATTCCCAGATATAGCAATAAAATACTTTAAATTAAGAAAAGAAACAAAAATCAAAATTCCTAAGACATATGAAATCATAATTGGAGCTAAAACATTTAATGTATCCTTAGAAAAGTAACTCTTATATACCTCCCATCACTAAAAGAATCATGACTTCATATTTTTTAATTTTAGGGGGAAAAACAATGCTATCCTATCCATTATACCTATCACAAATTCTAAAGTCTGGTAGAGTTAGTGGACTTGTTTTCCTATTGATAATAGCAATATCTGCAGCATATTTCATTAGGCGTGGTAAAGCTGGTAAGGTTCCATATATTAGGAGGGTTTCTGGTCTTGATGCTATTGATGAAGCTATTGGAAGAGCTACTGAAATGGGGCGTCCAGTATTCTGTTCACATGGTATAGCAAGTATAGCTGATGCAACTTATGGTCCACAAACCATTGCGGGTCTCTCAGTATTAGGTTATGTAGCTCAATTATGTGCTAAATATGGTACTAGGTTAATAGTTCCAATTAGACAGGTAGCAGTTTATCCTATTGCTAGAGAAATCGTTGAAAACGCTTATAGAGCTGAAGGTAAGTTAGATCAATTTAGGTTAGAAGACCTTGTATACCTCTCAGGTTGGCAGTTTGGTTACTCTCTTGGTTATATGAGTTTAATGCGGAGGGAGAAGGCTGGTGCAAATATCATGATCGGTGGGTATTGGGCTGAATCATTACAGTTGGCGGAGGTTGGGTACATGGTTGGTGCTATGCAGGTGAGTGGAACAGCAAACACACACCAAATACCATTCTTCGTAGTAGCAACAGACTACTGCCTAATAGGAGAAGAAATATATGCAGCAGGAGCATACCTAAGCAAAGACCCAGCAATGATAGGAAGCATAGTAGCACAAGACATAGGGAAATTTATCTCTGTAGCTCTCATAGTTATAAGCTTCATTCTTCTGCTTGGTGGTTCTAAATTTATTGTAGACTTATTGAGGTGGTAGATTTATGTCCTGGCTTAAACGTGTTGAAATTCCGATAGCAATAACAATTATATGCGCACTAATACAAATAATACCATACTTTGTTAATCTGGGTGTTGATGTAGAGAATTTCCAAAGCAAATTTGTAAGTTGGAGTTTGGTTGTGGGTACTGGTGCATTATTGGTTGGTGCAATTTCTCTACTGTTAATACATGTTCCAAGAGTTACTCATCGACGTCAATACTGGGAGTACAGCTTACTTTTAATGATTTTCATGTTTATTATGGCATTACTTGGTTTACCAATTTCAGAGATTGGCTTAGGTTTAAGAAATTATTGGTTTACCTTCCTATACAACAATGTTTTAACGCCTCTTTCAGCTAGTATGTATGGTATAATTGCATTCTATATAACTTCTGCAGCTTATAGAGCTTTTAAAGCTAGATCTTTAGAGGCTGGATTATTATTGCTGGCTGGAAGTATACTGGTATTTAGAAATGCTCCATTAGGAACATTCTTAATACCTGCTTCAGCAGATATAGGCGATTGGATATTCAATATACCAAATATGGCTGTGAATAGAGCTATAATGATTGGCGGTGGGCTTGGAGCTATGATTCTTGGAATTAGAACTTTAATAGGTTATGAGAGGGGTTACTTAAGAGGTGGAGGTGAATAAGTATGGGTAGTGGTGTAAGCTTGTGGGAAAAGCTTGAAAATATTGATGTTAGGATAATATATTTGATATTGTGGATAGTAATTCTATGGCCCTTTATATACCCCATAGGTCTACCAGTAAGTATAGGTTCTTATGCCATATCATATGCTAAGACCATCGATGAATTACCACCAGATTCTATGGTTGTAGTATCCTTTGACTTCAGTCTTGGCAGTCTTGGAGAATTATATCCAATAGTTGTTGCTACCATGCATCACCTATTTACTAAACCCATTAAGATTGCTATTATCGCTATATGGGTTGATGGCCCCATAGTGGCTAATATGGTGTTAGATGAGTTGAAACCTGAAGCCCCTCCATATAATAAGAAGTACGGTGTGGATTGGATTTTCCTTGGATATGTGCCTGGGGGAGAAACTGCCATGGCTGCCCTTGGTAAGGATTTCTGGAGTACACTTCCATTAGATTACATTTACAAGAAACCTGTGAGTGAATATCCAATAATGCAGAAGTTAAGATCCGCAGCAGATGTAACTTTACTTGTAAGTTTTGAAACTGGTACTCCTGGAGCTGATGAATGGGTTAGGCAGTGGTATGTACCATATAAGGTTCCAATGATAGTTGGCTGCATCGGGGTTATGGCACCCACAATTGTTCCATATGTGGCTGGTGGCCAGGTTAAAGGTATGCTTCCAGGTTTAAGAGCTGCTGCTGAATATGAACTGATTATTGGTAGAAAGGGGTTAGGTGTTGCTTCAGCAGATGCTCTTTCCACGAGTCATATGGTGGTAATAATCTTTGTAATTATAGGTAATATTTCATATATAGCTAGGAGGCGGGTTAAATGAGCGTTGAGTTATTTGGAGTATTTTTAGGGGTATTCTTTACTCTTGCAATATACACATTTCTATATAGGGAGAATCCATATTCTAGAATTGCTGAATACGTATTTATAGGTGCAGCCACTGGTTATGGTATTGCATATGATTTAGATTGGCTGCGGTCTCAATGGACTGGGACATGGTCTAAGACTACTGGAGATTCTATAGCTTTCATACTGGCACTACTCTTAAGCTTATTATGGTACTTCAGATTTTCTAGAAAATACTTCTTCCTATATAGAATTCCATTATCCATAACTGTTGGAACAACTATTGGACTTGCGCTTAGATCCGTTGTATTTGCACAAGTATTGGAGCAGGTTAGAGCTACAGCTGCTTTAACTGTTGTTGGTGTTGATGCTTGGACAGCCTTCAACAATCTAGTTACAATAGCCATCGTTGTATGTACACTACTATACTTCACATTTACAGTTAGTCAGACAGCTGCACCTTGGAAACCCGTTAATAAATTTGCTAGATATTCTATGATGGTTGGCTTTGGATCTGCATATGGATACACTGTGTTGACAAGGATGTCTGTGTTTATCGGTAGAGTTCAATTCTTACTTGGTGTACCTCCAAATCCAGTTGAAGCTAAAATGATGTTTCCATGGGTTGCATTGTTCATGCTTGCTACAATGCTTGGTTACGATTACTACAAGAAGAGCAAGAAATAAATCATAAATTAAAATACTCTTTTTATTGCTACCTCTAAATTTAATTCTTCCAATAATATTTTTTCTATGGGTTTATATACGTCGATATCCATTAATCCCGATCCTAATTTAATTTTATTTGAATCTACATGTGTTATAACTACCTTCTTTTCTAATTCTACTTCTGTTGAATTTAATGGTAGACCTGTTTCTAGATTGAAGATGTTTATTAGATCTGGGAATGTTGCTTTTACATTATCCCATTCATGTAAACTTATATATTCATTTACAAAGGTCACTTTATATTTATTGTTTTCTTCATCTATTACATCTATGAATCCCACATCAAATCCACCTTTACTTAGTAATCTCTTTGCCCTCACTTCCCCTATACATATGATTCTTCCACCCAAAGTTTTCATTGCAGCTTCTATTTTCTCCAATGGTTTTTCTACATCCAACATGGCTTCACCTATTTCTCCAGCTTGCTTTATAGCTCCTTTAGCACCATTTCTAGCTAGATATTCTATCTTCACTGGATTTCTTGAAACTGCCACCATTCCTCCAGCTTCTATTGAAAATAGCCTTACTATTCTACTTGTTGTCTCTATATCTCCCTTAACAATTATTTCAAGATTCCTTTCTCCTCCAGCTGCAGCTTGTATTGATATATAATCCTTTACTTTATGTAGTCCTATTGCTCCCATTATTGCTGTGGGATGAGCTCTTCCATCACATGGACAATCTACTAATGGTTTATTGTATACTGCTGATTGTATCCATCCATGTGTTATTGCCATTGGTCCACATTCACTTCCAATAAATCCATCCACCTTTACTTCAAATTTTTCTAGTAATTTTATTGTTCTTATATGATGCCATGGTAATATTAATCCTCTTGATTGTGTTCCAACTGCTGATACCGTTACTACAACATCTTCTTCATCCATTTCTTCTATATCAAGTAGATTTATCGGTTTTATTTGTGTAGCAAGCTTCCCCATTTTTAATCCTTCACTTATACTTCCCCCGCCTCCACCCCCAAGTACTGCTCCACCATACACATATTTTTCAACATCAATGGGCTTTATGATATTCAATTTTCCACCATTAAACTTTATTATCCTTCAACTTTTACGATTTTTGCTTCTGGAATTAAATCTCTAATTGAATCTATAACCTTTTGATTATCCTCCCACAACTCTATTATTCTATAACCTTTTTTAAGCAAACTTTTTATTACACTCCTCTTATAGATCTCCTCCTTTCTTAGATCATTTTTTCCTCTAAAGTATATTTCATGGTATGGAATATCCCAAGATTTTAATTGTTCTATGGTTCCATCTTTTTGTTTTTCTCTACTTCTACCAGTTACTATGATTATCCTTATACCTCTTTCACTTAATCTTCTAACATGATTTATTACTTCAATTTTTGGTTTATCAAGTTTTAGTAGTTGTGGATTTAAAAATTCTTCCCAAAACTTTTTCTTTTCATCTCTCGATAATGCTTCTACACTCTTCTTTCCAAATGGTTCTAAAGCTTTTCTCAATCTTTCACTTACATCTGCTATTACTCCATCTATATCGAATATTGCTGCTTCCATAACTAGAAACTTCATAATAAATTGTACTTAAAAAGTTTCTATTTAACCAAAATTCATAAATAATTGGTTTTGTTAATGGTTTAAGGTAATTCATTTTTTGAGTTGTCGGTGGGACTATGGTTGATAGTGTTAGAATAGGCGTTTATGTTTGTCATTGTGGTGGGAATATCTCTAATGTTGTTAATATAAGTGAGGTTATAAATGCAATAAGGAATGTTGAAGGTGTTGTAATTGTTAGGGATAATGAACATGTATGTTCTGAAGCTGGTCAAAGGGAGATTCAAGAAGATATAAAGAGGCTTAATTTAAATAGAGTTGTCATTGCCGCTTGTTCCCCAAAGTTTCATGGCCCCACATTTATGAAACTTATTGAAGAATCTGGTTTAAATCCATATCTTTTTGAAATGGTTAATATTAGGGAGCAGGATTCTTGGGTTCATTCCAATGATCCTAAGGGTGCTACAATTAAAGCTATTGACCAGATAATGGCTGCAATTGCTAAAGTCAAATTTAATGAGCCTTTACAGCCTAAGGAGGTTAAGATTGGTAATAGGGTTTTAGTTATTGGTGGTGGTATTTCTGGTATTCAGACTGCTCTAGATCTAGCTGATTCAGGTTGTAAAGTTTACTTGGTTGAAAGGGAGCCGATGATTGGTGGTAGAATGGCTCAATTAAGTTATACATTTCCAACAGATGATTGTTCTTTATGTATTTTATCGCCGAAGATGGCTGCCGTATATAATCATCCAAATATAACATTGTTAACTTATAGTGAAGTTGAAGATGTTAGTGGTAGTGTAGGTGATTTTCATGTTAAAGTTAAAGTTAAACCTAGATATGTTGATATGGATAAGTGTGTAGCTTGTGGAATTTGTGCATCTAAGTGTCCAGCATCTGCTCCAGATGAATTTAATTATGGTCTTAGAACTAGAAGAGCTATTTATGTTCCACATGAGATGGCTGTTCCATACAAGTATCTCATAGATTCAAAATCTTGTTTATATTTCCTGAAGGGTATATGTAGAGTTTGTGAGAGGGTTTGTCCTCAAAAAGCTGTGAATTTTAATGATTCAGAGAGAATTTTGGATTTAGTTGTTGATGCTATTGTTGTCGCCACTGGTTATGATCCTTTTGATGCAACTAAACTTAAACAATATGGTTATGGTGTTTACAAGAATGTTATTATAGCACCACAATTGGAGAGGATGGTTATGCCTGTAGGTCCAACTGGTGGTAAGGTCGTTAGATTATCTGATGGTCAACTCGCCAAGAAGATTGCATTTATACATTGTGTTGGTTCTAGAGATGAACAAATTGGTAGACCTGGATGTTCTAGAGTTTGCTGTATGTATAGTATTAAGCAGGCTATGACTCTTAAAAGGCAGGATGTAACTAGAGATGTACATTTATTTTATATTGATATTAGAGCTTATGGTAAAGGTTTTGAAGAATACTATAGTAGAGCTCAAGATTTAGGTGTTAAATTCATTAGGGGGAAGGTTAGTGAAGTTATTGAGGATCCAGTTACAAATAAGCTTATTGTTAGAGCTGAAGATACTTTGACTGGAAGGTTTATTGAAGATGAATTTGACTTAGTTGTTTTGTCTGTTGGTCTTGTCCCCTCCCATGGCTCTGAGGATTTAGCTAAAAAGTTGAAGTTGAATATTGGACCAGATGGATTCTTCTTAGAAGCTCATCCAAAGTATAGGCCTGTGGATACCCTTAGGGAGGGTGTATTTATATGTGGTTGTGCTCAGGGACCAAAGGATATTGCTGATTCAGTGGCTCAAGCTAGTGCTGCTGCTGGAAGGGTTTTAAGATTGATTAGTCAGGGTAAGATTCTTGTTGAACCTATAAAAGCTTATGTTTTAGGTGATTTATGTAATGGCTGTGGTATATGTATTGATAAATGTCCTCTTGGAGCCATAAGTATGGTTGATGGGAAAGCCATTATTAGTGATGCTTTATGCGTTGGTTGTGGGAGTTGTATTCCATATTGTCCACAAAGTGCAATTGAATTGAGGCATTACACTGAAAAACAGATTTTAAGTCAAATTGAAGCTGCCCTTAAAAGTAAGAGTGAAGGTGAAATTAGAGTTATAGCATTCTTTGATGATTCATGTACTTATAGAGCTGCAGATCTTGCTGGTACTAGTAGATTGATTTATGATGATAGAGTTAGAGTTATAAGTGTTCCTAGCGCTAGTAGACTTACACCTAGAATTATTTTAAGTGCATTTAAGTATGGTGCTGATGGTGTTTTCATTGGAGATTGTCTTCCAGGAGCTTCACCATATCATCCAAAAGTTTTAGATGTAATTAATGATGTTATTAGGGATGTGAGAATTCAGATGAGAAAGTTTAGGATTGATGCTAGGAGATTGAAGTTTGATACTATTGCTGTTGATATGGCTGAGAGATTAGTTAAAGATTTAGAGGATTTGATTTCTATTATAGAGAGGTTGGGGCCTTTAAAGGTTGAGGAGAGAATTAGAATTAAGGTTTAGGGGGGTGAAGTTGTGTTTAAAGGTTTAGCTCAAACAGTTTATGAATTAAGTGGGAAGAATCCATATCTATGTTTTCAATGTGGAATTTGTAGTAGTAGTTGTCCTATGATTAAGGATATGGACATACCTCCACATCAAGTTATACGTATGATTCAATTAGATGTACAAGAAGTTTTGAATTGTAAAACTATATGGGTTTGTGCATCTTGTAATACATGTACAGCTAGATGTCCAAGAGATGTAGATCCAGCTAGAATTATAAATGTCCTTAGAACTATTATGCAGAGGAAGAATGTTTATCCATTGGATTTAAGGAAAGTTAAGGGTTTAGATGAGTTTCCTCAGATAGCTTTGATTTCTGCATCTAGAAAGCTTACGGGGTGATGGGTTTTGAAGTTTATGTATTATCCTGGTTGTTCAGTTAAAGATTATGCTAAGGTTTATGAAGAAACTGCATTATCAGTTTTAAAATTGTTCAATGTTGAACTTGTTGAACTTGATAGATGGAATTGTTGTGGCGTTGTTTATGAGCATGCTACTGATGCTATTATGCAGCACATAGCGTCTCTTAGAGATCTTATAAGAGCTCAAGAATTTATGAATGATATTGGGGATAATAGACTTGTAACGCTTTGTTCAATGTGTTATAATACTTTGAAGAAAGTTAATGAAATCGTCATAAATGATTCTGAGAAACTCAAGAATTTATGTGATTATATGGATGATGAACCAAAGTATAATTGTGGTGTTGATGTTAAATATATTCTTGAATTGATTGTTGATGATAGTATAATAGGACTTAATAAGATCAGTAGTAACGTTAAAAGAGACCTTAAGAGTTTGAAGGTTGCACCCTTCTATGGATGTGCAATACTGAGGCCTAAAGGTATTGGAATTGATGATCCTGAGGATCCACATATATTGTCAGATTTAATATCTAGTTTAGGCGCTAAACCCATTAAATTCCCATATGAAAAGAAGTGTTGTGGTTCTTATAATGTTGTTTATGATAGAAGTATAGTTGAGAGAACCGTTAGTGAAATTGTTAAAGCTGCATCTAGGTGGGGTGCTGACATCATTATAACTACATGTCCACTTTGCCACTATAATTTAAACCTTGTTAAGAGCAAATTTAATATACCTACAATATACTTTACTGAGTTGATGGCTTATGCCCTTGGCATTGATGATAAAATTCCACCGGAAACTCTTTTAATATTAAGAAGTAAATTTGGTGGTGGATGAATATGGTGGAAAAACTGGCGCAAAGATTTGTGAAGATATACATTATGGGTAAAGAGTATGAAGTTCCAGAGGGTATAACCATAATGAAAGCAGTTGAATATGCTGGTTACCAGTATATTAGAGGTGCTGGATGTAGAGGTGGATTTTGTGGTGCATGTGCAACAATATATAGGCTTAAGGGTGATTATAGACTTTATACAGCTCTTGCATGTCAAACAACTGTTAAAGATGGTATGTATCTTGTTCAAATACCATTCTCCCCTGCTGAAAAAGTTAGATATAATATTGAGGAGCTAAAGCCTACTGGTTCAACTGTATTGGCTTTGTATCCTGAAATTGCTAGATGCGTTGCTTGTAATGCATGTACAAAAGCTTGTCCACAAGAATTGCAAGTTATGGATGCTATACAGATGATTAAGAGAGGAGATTTATCGAAAGCTGCTGAATTATGTTTTGATTGTATATCATGTGGACTTTGTAGTATAAGGTGTCCAGCTGAAATAATACATTACCACGTTTTTCAATTGGTTAGGAGACTTTATGGAAAATATATTGCGCCAAAGGCTAAGCATCTTGATATTAGAGTAAAAGAGGTTATTGAAGGTAAATTTGATGAAGAATTAAATAAACTTATCAAAATGAGTCCCGCCGAACTCAAGAAATTATATGATAGTAGGGAGATTGAAAGTCCGGAGGGGTGAGATATGTCGCAAAAGATCGGTTATCCCGATTATATGAGGGATTTAATAAAAATTGTTGAAGAAACTAGAGATAGAAGGCTTAAGGAGAGATATAGAAGGCTTAGTCCAGATGAAAAGAATGAACTCCTTAAAACTTGGCATCCAGACTATAAAGAGGGTACTAAGAGACCTCTAAAGATTGGTCCAAGCGCGGGATTAATGGTTCCACATGAAGTTGCCGATTTAATAGAAGCATATCCATTGGTGGAACCTAATGATATAGATTTGAGTAAAGTTGATTATGATGTAGATTTACTTGTAATCGGTGGAGGTGGAGCTGGGACTTCAGCTGCTATATGGGCTAATATTGAGGGTATACCATCAGAAAATATACTTATAGCAACGAAACTTAGATTTGGAGATGCAAATACGAAAATGGCTCAAGGAGGTATACAGGCTGCCGATAGACCTAATGATAGTCCAGCTATACACTTTATAGATATAATGGGTGGAGGTCAATATACAAATGATCCTGAACTTGTAATGGAGTTAGTTAAAGATGCACCCTTCATAATAAAATGGCTTGAAGATTTAGGTGTAATGTTTGATAAGGAACCTGATGGAACTATGATTGAATTATCTGGTGGTGGCACTTCGAGGAATAGGATGCATGCAGCAAAGGATTATACTGGTCTTGAAATTATGCGTGTATTAATGGATGAAGCATTAAATAGAGGTATAAGAGTATTAGAATTTACACCAGCCATAGAATTATTAACTGATGATTTTGGTAATAGAATTACGGGAGCAGTTCTCTGGAATATGGAAACAAAGGAGTATTATGTTGTTAGGAGTAAAGCCGTTATTTTAGCTACTGGAGGTTATGGTAGACTTCATATACAGAATTATCCAACAACAAATCATTATGGAGCAACCATGGATGGAGTTGTATTAGCATATAGAGTTGGTGCAAAATTAAGGGATTTAGATGCAACTCAATATCATCCAACTGGAGCTGCATATCCAGATCAAATACTAGGCCTCTTAATAACTGAGAAAGTTAGATCTATGGGTGCACAACTTGTTAATATTGATGGAGAACAATTTGTTTATCCATTGGAAACAAGAGATGCTGTTTCTGCAGCTATCATAAGGGAGTGTTATGGTAGAGATAAAGGTGTTAAAACGCCTACTGGAGTTAGAGGTGTATGGCTTGATACACCAATGGTAGATATGATTAGGGGGGAGGGTGCCACTAAGAGGTATCTATCATCAGTTTATAGGATGTATGCTAGGTTTGGAATAGATGTAACAAAAGAGCCTATTCTAGTATTTCCAACATTGCATTATATGAATGGTGGTGTTTGTATAAATAAGTATGCTCAAGTTTTAGGTTGTAATGGTGTAATAGAAGGATTCTTTGCTGCTGGTGAAACCACTGGTGGTGTTCATGGTAAGAATAGGCTTATGGGTAACTCCTTACTGGAGGTAACAGTTTATGGTAGAAGAGCTGGGATTTCAGCTGCAAAGTATATTAAAAGTGGTGTTGGATTTGGAAAATTAACATTGAACCATGTAATACGATTCAAACAAGAACTTGAAAAGCTTGGGGTTCCTAGAAGTAGACGTTCTCCAATGCTACTACCAGAGTATAGAGGTGAAAAAGTTTTATCAAAAGCTATACCAATATTCCCAATATAACCAACTTTTTATTTCATAATTAACTTTAATTTACATGGTAAACTATTTAAGAAGTTGAGTATAATCTTATTTGTCGTGGTGTTGCATTATGAGTGAGAAGTATATTTTGCGTGAAGGCTTCTATTATATTCCAGATCATACATGGGTTGAAGTACTTCCAGATGGAACTGTTAGAGTTGGTATAACTGATTATGCTCAAAAGATGTTGAAGACTGTTAGAAGAGTTAGATTGGAGAATGTTGGAACAGAAGTTTCACAGTATGAACCTTTTGGAGTTATTGAATCAACAAAAGCTACCAGTGATTTAATAGCTCCAGTTAGTGGAATTATAAAGCAAGTTAATGAGAGAGTTTTAAAACAACCTTCTCTTGTAAATGTAGATCCATATGGTGCTGGATGGTTAGTTATAATTCAACCTACAAAATGGGATGAAGAAAAGGATGAACTTCTAACAGCAGAAGAATATTCTCAATATCAGCAATAGCATCTAGAGGCGTATACTTTGAGATTTGAAGAGCAAAAAGTTTTATTCTATGATGCAAAAAAATGTTCAGGATGTCTATATTGCATGGAGGTCTGTTCATATAAGCATTATGGAGTAGTGGATATTGAAAAAGCTTTTCTAATGGTTGCATTAAATCCTGAGGGGAATCCTCTTTTCATAAATAATTATTGTAGTCATTGTCAAGATCCATTTTGTATGGCTGCATGTCCAGTTGAGCCTAAAGCTATAAGTAAAGATCCCAATACTGGATTTGTGTTGATAAATCCAGCTTTATGTATTGGTTGTAGAAGCTGTAATTATGCATGTCCAATAGCAATACCATACTTTAATGAGAAGCTTAGGGTTAGCGTTAAATGTGATGCATGTAAAGGTGAATTTCTATGTGCAAAATATTGTAGTACTGGTGCCCTTCAAGTTGTATCTAGAATTGAAGCTTTAAAGAGGTTAAAATTATGAGTGATCAAGAATCAAATAAATATCCATTGAGGAAAAGTGTTATTGGATTGCAGGATTCACTTAAATCTCCAATTAAGAATATCCTTAGTATAGGTCATGTTCCAATATTCTCTAGATATATTCAGAGGGTTAGAACTAAAATCGGTTTACCAGGAGTTCCGCCAACAGCATATAGCGATAAAAATGTCGTTGCTCAAATATTAGATTTAGCAAGAGCAGTAAATGTTGAAGGTAAAATTGGATTTGACACTAATAAGAAGAATTTCAAATATTAATGGTGATTTTATGGTTGATTATAGCTTATTTTTAGGTTGTTACATACCCGCTATGCAACCTTTTGTAGAAGCCTCCATGAGAAGGATTAGTCAAAAGATTGGAATTAATTTAATAGATATAAATGGTGCTACATGCTGTCCCGTTCCTGAAATAACTAGACTTGTTGATGAAGAATTATGGCTTACAGTTGCAGCTAGAAATATAGCTTTAGCTGAAAAAATAGGCAAAGATATTATGGTAATGTGTAATGGGTGTTGGGAAACACTATATGAAGTTAATGAACATTTAATACATTCAAAGGAAATTATGGATAAAATTAATGCTAACCTCAACAGTTTTGAATTGAAATTTAACGGTATTATAAAGGTTAAGCATTATGTTGAAGTATTATTTGAAGACGTAGGTTTAAATGTTATTAAGGAGAATGTTAAGGTTAATTTAAGTAAATTTAAATTTGCACTTCACCCTGGATGTAAATTGTATAAAATGGTGGATGAAAAGGGTGCAAAATATCTTAAAGAGATTGTAAAAGCATTGAATGTTGAAATAGTTGATTATGGTTTAGAAAGGGTTTGTTGTGGATATCCATTAATGCTTTATTCAGTTGATAAAGCTATGAGGGAAAGAACTAAATGGAAATTGGATTCAATGAAGAATTCTGAAGTGGATGCTATAATTGTAGCTTGTCCTGCATGTTACGATCAATTTGAGAAAACACAATTAACTTTGAAGGATGAAGGTATTGAGTATGGGATTCCAGTGCTTCATTTAAGTGAGTTAATCGCTTTAAGCTTTGGTATTCCACCTAGAGATGTTGGTTTAGATTCCCATGGTATTTCAACTGATAAAATAATTAGTGGATTGGTGGGTTAATATGGGTATAAAACAAAAAATGTTTATATATGCTCCCTGGGTGTATCATCTTCATGCTGGTGGGTGTAATGGATGTGATATTGAACTTCTAGCAGTATTAACGCCTAGATTTGATGTGGAGAGGTTTGGCATTCGTTTGGCTCCTTCACCTAGACATGCTGATATCCTTGTGGTTACAGGTCCCGTAACCAAACAAATAGCTCCCTTTTTGAAACGTGTATATCTCCAGGTCCCATATCCCAAAGTTGTTGTTGCAATAGGGGCATGTGCATGTTCTGGAGGTGTGTTTAATGATGTTGAAGGTGAAGAAACTTATGCCATTCTTGGAGGTTTAGATAAAATGATTCCGGTTGATGTTTATGTTCCTGGTTGTCCACCTAAACCTGAGGCTATAATTGATGGTATTATTAGGGGTGTAAGAATTTTGGGTGTAAAAAGTTGTGAAGTTAAATGATGAGGGGTTAAATAATGGTTAGTTTAAATGATGTTATATATAAGCTGGAACATTCACTTAAACCATATTTCAGAATTGTAAAAAGAGAGTTTAATGGTAAACATATATACATTGAAACTGATAGAGATAAACTTCCAGTGGCCTATGATGTTTTAAGTGAGTTCGATGGTAGATTAATACATGTTACAGCTAGTGATATGGGTTTAGCTGGAATTAAATTGTTTCATGTATATGCTTTTGACCATATTGATAGATATTCGCATGTAATCCTTTATGTGATGCTGTCCAGGGAAAATTTAAAAGCTCCCTCTTTAGCTTCAAAAACTTATCAAGTTAATTGGGCTGAACGTGAAACTAGTGAATTGCTTGGAATAAATTTTGAAAGTCATCCAGACCCCCGTCACATATTTCTACCATTTGAATGGCCGAATCCAGTTGAATCAACCGAATCAACTTCAGAAAAGGTTTTAGTGGATAGGGGTAATCTTCTTCCATTAGGTCCATATCATCCGGCTTTAATTGAAGGTGGATACTTTAAATTTAGTGTTGATGGAGAAGATATTGTTGATGTGGATATTAAAGTTGGTTTTAATCATAGGGGGATAATGAAACTTGCTGAAAGCCGTAGTTATTGGAGAAATGTATTCCTAGTTTCTAGGATTTGTGGGATATGTAATATTTGTCATGTTCTAGCATATTTAAATGCTGTTGAGAGGTTATTCAATGTTAATGTACCATTGAGAGCTAAATACATTAGAACCTTATTGGCAGAGCTTAATAGAATTCATAGTCATGTTCTTTGGCTTGGAGTTGCTGCGGAACTTATTGGATTTAGAACAGTATTTATGTGGTCTTTTAAGATAAGAGAGCCGATACAAGATTGTATTGAACTTATAACTGGAAATCGGGTTCATATGGATGCTGCAATTATTGGTGGTTCAAGAGTTGATTTAACTAATGAAACAATAAATAAAGTTGAATCTAAACTCCGTGAATTTAAAAACCAATTTACTAAATTGATTGATATAATTTATGATCATAGTATGTTTAGGAGTAGAACTGAAGATATAGGTATACTGAAACTTGCTGATGCAAAAAATCTAGGCGTTGTGGGACCCACAGCAAGAGCTAGTGGATGGAAAATTGATGTTAGGAAGGATAGTCCATATGAAGCTTATGGAGAAGATTACACTACCTGGGATATTATAACTGATGATGGTTGTGATGTCTTTTCAAGAGCTTTGGTACGTTTAAAGGAAACACTTACTTCAGTAGACATTTGTTTACAATGTCTAGATACTTTAAAGAGGGTTAATGGTAAGATAATAGTTGAAGAACCAATAAATATAATTGATGGTGAAACTATAGGTAAATCTGAAGCACCTAGAGGTGAATTATTCTATTATATATATTCTGATGGAAGTATAATCCCACATACCGTTAGAATTAGAACTCCAAGTTATAGGAATATTGCAGCATTAAAACACATGCTTGTAGGCTATAGATTGAGTGATGCGCCAATAATAATTGGTAGCGTTGATCCATGTTATTCATGTACAGATCGAGTGATCATCGTAGACGTTTATAAGGGTAAATGTTTAACCATAAACTATAATGAATTTATCAATTTTGCAAAAAGAGGTTTTGTTAATGTATCTTAAATTTTGAGGTGAAAAATCATGGGTCTAAAGAAGGAGTACATTCCAATTCTCTTATCATTATCATTGAGTTTCATGGGTTTATTCATGTCAATCTTCATACAGGATCATTTACTTCTATTATACTCATCTGAAATAGCATTTCTAACTCTTATTTTCTCATTTACAATTTTGGTAATTCATTTTCTTCCACCCAAAAAAATTGATGCTGAAAACATTTTTCTATGTGGTTTAGCTAAACCACCATATTTAGAGTATAAGAATATTTATAGACTTAACTTACCAAGAATGGTTAGTAGAATATCACTATATCTCGTATATTTAACGCTGATTTTTTCATTTTTAACCTTATTAATTGTTAGATTAAAAATGGGGGTTGTTTGAAAATGTGGTGGATGTTTATAGTTCTTCCAGTACTTGTTTTAATATTTGGAGTTTTATTAGAATATATTTTGAGGAAAATTTCTGCTAGAATTCAATTCCGTATTGGTCCCATGTTTATAGTTTATAGTGATTTAAGATCAATATTTGGCTTAACTAGGGTGTTTCAAGCTTTATATGATGTGCTCAAATTATTTTATAAAGAAACTATAGTGCCAAAAACTGCACATAAATTCCTCTTTATATCTTCTCCAATAATTAGTTTAACTTGTTTATTGATCTCTTCCTATTTCCTATCTTACTTTGGTTTTTCACCATTAGGATCTCATGAAGCTAGTATTGAATTTATCATTTATCTGATAGTAAGTGGCACTTTCTTTTTAATAGTTGGAGGATTATCTAGCGGATCTCCTTGGGGTATCATTGGTTCTAAACGTGAAATAGAACTTTTCATACTATATGAGTTTGCCCTTATATCATCAGTATCTTCCATAGCTATTCTTGTAGGATCATTTTCAACTTTTAAAATTGTTAATGTTCAAGTTGAATATTATCCATTTATACTACTTAACCCATTTGCAGCTATAACGTTAATTTTAGCCATTATTGGAAAATTACATTTGAATCCATTTGAAATTCCTGAAGCTAATGTAGAAGTTGTTGCCGGACAGTTTAGTGAGTATTCAGGTAAACTTTTAGCATTAGTAATAATGTTTAGATATGTTTTAATGTCTATTCTTTCAATTTTATTTGTAGATTTGTTTCTATCAGGTGGTATTGTAATAAAAACTGCGTCCATTTTATCGATCATCATAAACTTTGTGGTTTTTGTGATTTTATGTATTTTAGTGGTAGTTGTCGCTTCATTAATTCATCTACTTACATCGAGATTTAGGATTGATCAAGCATTTTCTTGGTCAATAAAGTTTTTATTACCCTTGTCCATATGGTCTATAATCTTTTCCTTTATAATTAGGGGTGTGATGTTAGGGGGTATGTAAATGTTTAAAGCCTTCATTGAAGCTATGAAAGCTTTAAAAAAGCCTTATACCATTACCTATCCTTCGAATACTGGTTTAAAATACAGCCATGTACCAACTAGTTTACGTGGTTCTCCTGCTTTTGATTTAAATAAATGTATTGGTTGTAGTGCTTGTGTTAGTCAATGTAGTAGTGGTGCGTTAACTGTGGTTGATATTGAAAATACTAGAAAGTTGAATGTTAACCTTAATAAGTGTATTTTCTGTAGGCGTTGTGCTGAAATATGTCCTGAAAAGGCGTTGGAGCTTACAAACAAATTTGAGTTAGCTTCAAAAGTTAAATCGGAGCTTGCCGTTTCAAATAGTGTTGAACTTATTAAATGTGTTAATTGTGGTGCATATTTTGCCTCTGGAAAACAGTTGAAACGTATTGCTGAAAGATTGGAGGAAAATCTTAGTGAAGCTAAAGCTATTGAGTATCTTCATGAAGATCTACAAAAATATTTACATCTATGTCAGAATTGTAGGAAGAATTTAAGTTTAAAATTTAATATACACACTAGGAAACATGTTTTATTGGAGTGAGCTTATATAGTGTGACATCTTTATTTTTTAATATGATATTGCTTCAAGATGTTTTAATAATGATAGTTCAATTTTTAATATTAACAATAATCCTCTATTTTTCCTCTAGACTTTTAGGATTAAAAAGCTGGATTTCAACGTTTTTATCCTCAACTTTATTTGCATTTATTAACTCGCTTGTTATATTTAATTTTGAAATAAACTTTTTGTTGAAATTGACATTATTCTTTCTGATTTTAAAATTTACTTATAACATTAGTTGGTCTAGGTCCTTTTTGCTATTATTAATTTTATGGTTTATTTCAAACATCATTAAGATTGTTATACCTTTTTTACCAACCCCTATTTAAACTATATGTTTGGAAAACTTTTTGAATCATGTAATTCATACTTTAAATCTGATTATTATGTCTGAAGATTTAAAGAGGATTGTTGAAGAGTTAAAGCAGATGAATGAATCTTTAATGCATATGTTTTTAATGCTTGAAAAACGCATTGATGATGTACTATGGTATCATAAAGTTGGAGATTTAGCTCGTGTAATTAAGGTTAGGATTGTAGGGCCGCCTCCAAGTAAAGTTTCAAAGCCTAATGCTCCTGGAGCTAGGAATCCCCTAGTTTTTTGGAGTTATGTCTTTATTCCAAGGAATATTGATCGAAATGTTAAGTATCCTTTGATAGTTCTTCCTCATGGTGGCGTTCATGCAAACATGAGTAGTGCGTCAGCAAATGTAGTTAGAGAGCTCATAGCTCAAGGTTATATTATTATAGCTCCAGAGTATCGTGGAAGTACTGGTTATGGGAAAGCCTTTTATGAATTAATTGATTATGGTGGATTAGAAATTGAAGATACACATGCAGCTAGGAATTGGATGGTGGAAAATTGTAGGTATGTTGATTCAAAGAGGATTGGTATTGTGGGTTGGAGTCATGGAGGTCTACATGCTTTAATGAATATATTCTTCTATCCAGATGATTATCAAGTGGCATATGCTGGAGTTCCAGTTAGCGATTTAATTATGCGTATGGGTTATAAAGGGCAGCATTACAGGGACTTGTTTATTGCAAATTATCATATTGGTGTTGATGTATGTGATAATGTTGAAGAGTATAGACGTAGATCTCCTGTAAATTATGTTGATAAACTTAAGACTCCATTGTTAATTCATACTACAACTAATGATGAAGATGTAAATTATCTTGAAGTATTAAATTTGATAAATGCTTTAAAAGCTGCTGGTAAAAATTTTGAATATAAAATATTTAAAGAAGCTCCAGGCGGTCATGTATTCGGTAGAATTGATACTTTACTTTCAAGGGAAGTTAGAGCTGAAGTCTATAGTTTTATAGCGAAATATCTTAATCCCCCTAATCCATTGACTTCAGCTGATGAACTTAATCCATTTGAAATATAAGACTACTCAAAATACTTATTTCTTTATTTTATTAACCCTTTTTGTGGGGATATCTTTGAAATTTAAAGGGAGTTATAAAGCTGCAAAATTAATTAAAGTTTCTATGGAGGTTAAAGATGGAGTCATTGTAAGTATTAGGATTACTGGGGATTTCTTTATGTATCCAGAGGAAGCAATTAGAGATTTGGAAAGTGCATTAATAGGCGCTAATCTAAACGCAATGGATTTAGAGGCTAGGATATCAAAATTCTTATTGGAGAGGAAAATTGAATTTCCAATGATCTCCGTAATGGATCTAGTTAATGCTATACTTTCAGCTAAACCTGAAGGTTAGAGGTAGATACTTATTGGTGGATTACATTAGAGTTTCCATAGGTACTGCATCTAAACTTGGTTTATTGAGGGTTAAAATGTTAGCTGAACCTACAACTGCATATCTAATGTTATTTAGTGAAGGAAGATGTTATGGTAATTGTGCATTTTGCACACAATCCATAAGTAGTACATCGAACACTGAATATCTATCTAGGGTAACCTGGCCTAAATTTAAATTTAATGATGTTAAAGAAGCCTTTAAATCTGTTAGCAATTTTAAACGTATATGTATTCAAACCTTAATATATCCGAGATATCTTGAAGACACTCTTAATATAATCTCAAAATTTAAGGAGTTTCTGAATATACCGATTTCTGTTTCAATACATCCTCAAAGCTCTAACGATCTTCAACTCTTAAAAGATTATAGTGTGGATAGAGTGGGAATAGGTGTTGATGCAGCCTCTGAACAAATTTTCAATAAAGTTAAAAGACCTTTTTCTTGGAATAAAACCATTAATTTAGTTTTTAAAGCGAGAGAAATCTTCGGTCCAAAAAGAGTTTCCGTACATTTAATTTATGGTTTAGGAGATTCCGATCGTAGTTTTATAGAAATGATGTGTAAACTTTATAATAATGATATCAATGTTGGTTTATTCGCTTTTACACCTATGGAAGGAACTTTAATGGATAAATATGAAAAACCAGAATTATCTTCTTATAGGGCAATTCAATTATCGCACTATCTAATAAAACATGGCTTAGCAAAATTTGAAGATTTCATCTTTGATTCTCAAGGTAAACTTAAAATGATTCTAATAGACAAAGACCAGTTGATTAATGTTATTGAAAGTTGTGAACCATTTAAAACTAGTGGATGCCCAGATTGTAATAGACCTTTTTACAATGAATCTCCAGGGGGAGAATTATACAATTATCCAACATTGGAAATGGCTTTAAAGGATCTAAGTAAGATAAAAGCGGAATTGAAATATCTCTTAGGTTAACCTAATAAAAAAGAGTTGTTATTTTGAAGTTTAACAAGGTGATTTGAAAAATGAAATTGATATATAGTTAATTGCTGAATTATTTCTTCCATATATCTATAGGTGGTTTATGATCTGGTGGTATTGGTGATTTATATACTCTCCCCCTAAGTCTATTTTTATGTTCTTTTTTAGCTTCTTCAATTAATTCAATGCTTGTCATTAAGTCTATTATTGTTGCTGCCATGGTTTTTGCTGCAAATATTAATGATTTATGTCCTAAACCAACTGCACTTTGAGCAACATTCTGCCATGAATGCCCAGGAGTCCCCAAAACCCATGTGGCTGTTCCAAATTCTACCGTTGGAGTCTTCCAACTTACATCAGCTACATCAGTTGAACCATGGCTAATTTCACCTTCACCCCAAGGGTCTGGAATCTCATCATCAATCAATTTATCAATAAGCCTCTCCCACCCAGGCCTCTTAGATTTCTTTAATTGATTAATTTTATCTTCCAATGGTATTGTTTTAGCTATTTCCTCTGCAAACTTTAAATCTTCATCACTATACTTTGGCAAACCAATTAGTCTCATATTTTCTACAATTATTTTTCCTATGGTTTTGTTTGGTATAGTGTTGTGCAATCCCTCTAAGAATTCTACTTTGTATTGGGTTTGTGTCATTAATGCTGCTCCCCTAGCAATATCAAGAATCCAATTATAAATCTCCTCAACCTGCTCCCTCTCAGGAGCCCTCACATAATACCAACTCCTAGCATAATCAGGAACAATATTAGGCTGACCACCACCCCTCTCAATAATATAGTGGATTCTAGCATCCTGAACAACATGCTCCCTCAAATAATTAACACCAACATTCATAAGCTCAACAGCATCCAAAGCACTCCTACCAAACTCAGGACTACCACCAGCATGAGAAGCCCTACCAAAAAAATGAAACTTAGCTGAATTTATTGCTAAACTACTTTTTAATGAGACTCCATTCATTGTACTTGGATGATGACTAATTGCTGTATCAACATCATCAAAGTAGCCATCTCTCACCATAAATACTTTTCCACTAAAGTTTTCCTCAGCTGGACATCCATAAAACCTTATGGTACCTTTAATCCCATATTTTTCCATAGCATACCTAACAGCTATTGCAGCTGCAAGCCCACTAACACCATGAATATTATGCCCACAACCATGACCAGGAGCCCCCTCAATCAAAGGCTCCTTCCAAGGAACCTTCTTCTGCGAAAGACCAGGCAAAGCATCATACTCACCCATAACACCAATAACAGGCTTACCAAAACCCCATTCACCAATAAAAGCTGTAGGCATACCTGCAACACCTATTCTAACTTTAAAGCCATGTTTCTCTAATTCCTCAGCTAATAACTTTGATGATTTATATTCTATTAATCCAAGTTCTGCATATTCCCATATTTTATCGGAGATCTCTATGAAACGATCCTTGTTTTTCTCAATATATTCTATTGCATATTCTTTTTCCTTTGTTATTTGCATCATTTATAATCCCCTCATATACTACTTCTCACTTTTGTTTTAATACTTTCTATTATTGATAATCCTTATAATCACTTATTATTATCAATATTATATTGTGATTTTATGAAGGTTAGAAGTTTAACATTTTTAGTTCCAATTCGTTTTCTAAGGGATTTTTCTCAAATAGCTCCATTTATACGCAGTTTTGTAGATGGAATTTCAAAAAGGTATGGTTTAGATATTTGGAGTTTGAGATTGGCTGTTGATCCTCAAATCCCCAATGAGGTAAATAGATTTATAGATTTCTTGGATGAAGTTTCTGAAGACTTTAATTATTATGCTATCCCAATTTTTTGTGATAATACTTTAGATTTTGATTTAATAGTTTCTCTATTGAGTAATTATAATAAACTTTTTATATCTATGTTTGGTGGATTAAGTGAATTTAAAGTTTTTAGAGATCTATTAATTTATGTCAAGGATAAACTTCCACTGGAATCATTTGTTAGATTATCATTTTCTATTGATGGCCCAATAATTACACCATATTTTCCTTCAGCATCTGCAGGTAAGGATGTTATGATTTTAGCTTCTATGTTGTATGTTAATGATTTATTGAATGCTGTTAGAAATGGTCAGTCTATTTCTAAAGTTATTTTAAAGTGCTCTAATAGTGTTAGAGAGTTTATGGCTGAGATCATTGGTTATTTAAAAATAAATTCGATGGGCTTGGATATATCTATATCTCCTTGGATGGAGGAGAGTGTAGTGGATTTAATTGAAGCTTTTGGTGGTGTAAAATTTGGTGGTATAGGGACTTTAAGTTCTATTTTTAGAATTAATGAGTTAATTAAGAGTATTGCTTCAAGTGAAGATTTTTATGTGGGTTATAATGAGCTTATGCTTCCATATGCTGAAGATTCAAAACTTATGCTTCTTGGAGGTGAAGGTTTAATATCTGCTTATGATCTATTACATTTATCTTCGGTTTGTGTTGCAGGATTCGATATGATTGTGCTTCCAAAAATGAGTAGAGAATTAGTAAATATGCTCTTTATGGATATTTATTCAGTTTTGAAATCTAAGGGTAAACCTTGTGGTGTTAGACTAATTTTAAGTGATGGTGTTTATGGTGATATGGTTGATTTAGGTTTTATCGGCAGTGCTCCAGTAATGAGGTTGAATTGATTTTGATCTAATTCAGTTTTATGTTTTAATTCACATAGAACTTTCTCATAAAATTCAACGTTATTTATACATCCTGGATCTGGAGCTGTAATATCTTTAAAGTATACATATGCTCTGGCTCTACAACCTCCACATATATACCTAAATCCACATTTTCCACAATTATCCTTTAATATATCTTTATTTTGAAAAGCTAATAGGATAGGTGTATTATTCCATATCTCTTTAAACTTTTTATTCCTAATATTCCCTAATACTATATTTGGTATGAATACGCATGGTGTTACATCTCCATTGGGTTCTAATGCACAATATAATCTTCCAGCTCCACATCCACCAATAAATTCAGCTAGATAATTTAAGCCGCCAACTGGTGGCCCAGCATAGAAGTGTAATGGACTTATACATATACCATGAGACTTCTGTATTACAATCCTGGCATATTGAGGTGCTGTTGAGAGAACTTCAATACCATAATCCCTCATAGCTTCATATAAAGTTGATAGAAACTCTTCTCTTTCCCATGGATTTAAATCTTCAATTAAAATTTCTTCACCCCTACCAACTGGTATAAAGTTGAAGAATATAACCCTTTTAACGCCGATATTCTTTGCAAACTCTATAATCTTTCTACATTCCTTATAATTCATTTTTAATGTTGTTACTGCAATTCCAGTAAATATATCGTTTTTAACACAATTTAATATTCCATTTATAGTCTTTTCCCAAGCACCTCTCACACCTCTAAAATTGTCATGTTTTACTGGATCTATGGAATCTAAACTTATTTCAACATAGTTTATTCCAATATTTTTAATCTTTCTTGCAATTTCATCTGTTATTATTGTTCCATTGGTTGCTATTGCTGTATAGAATCCTCTTCTTACAGCTTCCTCCGCTATTTTAAAGAAATGTGGATGAATTAATGGTTCTCCACCTGAAAAAGCTATTGCAGCTACACCTGCTTCTTCAAATTGTTTTAATACATTGATTTTCTCTTCTAATGTTAATTCATTTTTCAAAACTGTTTTTGCATTTTGATAGCAATGTTTACAATTAAGGTTACACATATTTGTGAAATTCCATACTACTAGGAATGGTGCATCCAATTTTTGTGGTAATGTTATACCATATTTACTTATACTCCTTAATATAACTTCAAGCCCCCTTCTCAATGATCTATTTTTAAACATTCTTCTTACTTCTTCCTCTTTTACATCTAAAATCTTTAATCCTAAATTTATGATTTGTGAAACTATTAATGATGAAATTATTAACTTAACCTTTTTCGCTTCTTCTTCTCCAGAATATATTGTTAATGCATAATTTAATAGTGATCTTCCATTATATTCATGTGTTGAAAGGAATTTGATTATAGGTCTTATAATTGGATTTCCAAATATTGTTCTTATTAATGCTATATTACTTTCTACATTCATATTCAAGATTAACTAAATTACCCTCTGATAAAAACTTGTTGTTCATTAACTATAATTTAAAACTATTTATAAAAAACTATAAAACTAAAAATTCCCAATTTTCTTTCAATTAATTTCTATCTCCTACTCCTTCTCCCCTCAAATCTTCTAGGGCCTGGTCTACTTCTACCAAATCTTCTTTCTCCTTCTTGTTCATATTGTACTAATGATAGATTGTTTTCAGTATTTACCTCTATTTCTGGGGCTTTACTTAAAACTTCAAAACTACCGTATCTACCAACATTTAGACGCATACTACCTCTAAATAGACTTACAAATCCATTTCTTATCATTATTGTTACTCCTTCATTTACTCTATCTATTGCATCATCCCACAATGTTAGGTATATAGCTCCAGTTTCATCTCCAACCAATATATCTGCAACTCTATGTGCTCCTCCACTAACTGTTCTTGGTTCCCCCTTTGAAACTACTTTAACCAATAGGTTTACACTTCTAGTATTTGGTTTTAGTTGCTCTATTTTCGCTAGGCCCCTTTCTTCACTACCCATATTTTGATTTCACCTCATTTTATCCCCTATAAGCCTTTATTTAAGGGTTTTGGTTTTGAAAGTTAATTTTATTTTTAGTGTTAAATATTTGTTTTAGGTGATTTATTTGGTTGATGTTTTCGTTGATAGGAGTGTTAGATTGATCGAGAAACTTGAGGGTGAAGGTATTGATGGAGTATTAATATTTTCTGGTGTAAACCTTTTATATTTTACTGGTGTAAACATAGGTTTATCTGAGAGGCCTACAGCTGCTTATCTACCAGTTGATGGTGAACCATTTATACTTGTTCCAAAACTTGAGGAGGAACTTAGAGGTCAACGTACATGGATTAATCGTATAGAAGTTTGGGATGAAGATGAAGATGCTATTGAAATTCTCTCTAAACTTATAATGGATTGTAGACCTAAACATGGTGTTATAGGTTTATGTGAAGATGCTCCTTGGGGTTGGGTTAATAGATTACAATCGAAGCTTAGTGATATATGTTTTATTGATATTTCAAATATGATTTTTAGCTTACGTATGATTAAAAGTGAATTGGAATTGGATAATATTAGGAGGGCTTGTGCTATTTCAGATAAAGCTGTTGAAACTATTTTTCAAAGTCTTTCTGAAGGGATCACTGAACTTGAATTAAGCTATATATGCATCTCAAAAATGAGAGAGCTTGGTGGAGTTCCACAATTTGCCACAATCTTATTTGGTGCTAAATCCGCTTTACCACATGGTTATTCAGATAATTCAAAGTTAAAGAAGGGTGATATTGTATTGGCAGATGTAGGATGTTCTGTTAATGGATATTTCTCAGATATAACTAGAACCGTGGTTTACGGTGTTCCAAGTGAGAAACAGCATAGAATTTGGGATTTAGTTTATAGAGCTAATAGGAATGCTATTGAGAATATTAAACCTGGAATTACTTGTGAAAAAGTTGATTTATATGCTAGGTCTTTAATTGACTCTGAAGGGTTTGGAAAATATTTTATTCATAGATTAGGTCATGGTATTGGTTTACAAGTTCATGAGCATCCATATATTGTTAAAGGTAATAAACTAGAATTGAAGCCTGGGATGGTTTTTACTGTAGAGCCTGGAATTTATCTTAAAGGTGAATTTGGAGTTAGAATTGAAGATACTGTTGTTTGCACTGAAGTTGGATGTGAATCTCTAACGAAATTTAAGCGTTCAATATTTCCATAAAGTGATAATCTTAAATATTTCATACCTAATAAAATATTTTCATGATAGATTCAATATACAAATATGTTGATTTAAACTTTGATAAGTTTATTTCAGATCTTATAGAGATATGTAAAATTCCATCGATTGCTGCTCAAAATATTGGTATAAATGATGTTGTGGGAAAGCTTAGTGAAATGTTTGAAAATGTGGGATTCAACGTTAAAGTTTTAAGTTTAGATAAAGGTAATCCATTGATATTTGCAGAGTATAAACCTAGATCTTATAAGAAGACTCTATTATTTTATAATCATTATGATGTTCAACCTCCAGATCCACTTGATCTTTGGGTTTCACCTCCATTTAATCCAAGTTTAAGAGATGGTAAGATCTTTGCTAGAGGAGTTGCTGATAATAAGGGTAATATTATTGCTAGATTAAAAGCTGTGGAATCTATTTTGAATGTTCTCGGAGATCTTCCAGTGGCAATTAAATTTGTTATTGAAGGTGAAGAAGAGATTGGAAGCCCATCTTTACCAAGTTATGTAAATGCTTATGGCAATTTATTTTCTGCAGATGCAGGTATATGGGAATTTGGTTATAGAGATATTGATGAACGTCCAGTGATAACCCTTGGTGTTAGAGGTATAGCATACTTTGAATTCATGGTTAGAGGTCCGAATGTAGATGTTCATAGTGGTCAAGCTGCAATAATACCTAATCCCGCTTGGAGGTTAATCTATTTCTTAAATAGTTTACGTGGTGATGATGGAAGAATCTTAATTGAAGGTTTTTATGATAATCTTAAACCCATTGAAATGGAAGATGAAGAATTATTGAAGAGTATACCATTCAATGATGTTGATTTAATTAAGAGACTTGGAATAAGTGGTTTTGTTGGTGGAGTGAGGGGATTTGAAGCTTTAAAAGCTTTACTCTTCAATCCAACATGTAATATTGATGGTATATATTCTGGCTATATTGGTCAAGGTGCAAAAACTATAATACCAAGTTATGCCATGGCTAAAGTTGATTTTAGACTTCCTCCGGGACTTACCCCTCAAGATGTCATGAATAAATTGAGAAAGCATATGATTAAATATGGATTTAATGATATTGAAATCGTAAGTTTGCATGGTTATGAAGCTGCAAAAACAGATCCTAAAGCTGAGATTGTGAAGATTGGAGTAAAATCTGCAAGAGAAGTCTATAATTTAGATCCAATAGTATATCCCATATCTTCAGGTAGCGGACCTATGTATCTCTTCGTAAATAATTTGAAGATTCCAATGATATCTGTTGGTGTTGGATATTATGATTCTAAATCTCATTCTCCAAATGAGAATATTAGATTGGAAGATTTTAAGTTGGGAATTAAACACATTATTCGAATAATTGATATGTTTGGTTCAATTTGATATGGTGATTTAAAGTTGATAATTGATATTCACAATCACTTTTATCCAATGGAATATATACGCTACCTAAAGGATAATTGTAAGGAAGTTTCTGTATTTCTTGATGATCAAGGTAGAACTATAATTAACTATAAGGGTGATTATAATGTTGTTGTTAAATCCCACATTGATGTCATTGAAAGATTAAAGGTTATGGATAAGTTTAAAATTGATATGCAAATTCTAACTCTAACCACTCCTGGAATTGATTTTGTAAATGTGAAATTAAGTATTGAATTAGCTAGAATAGTCAATGATTCTTTTTCCAAAATTGTAGAGAGATTTCCTGATAGATTTAGAGCATTAGCAGTTTTACCTATGCAAGATCCAGAATCATCTATTGAAGAACTTAAAAGAGCAATTATAGATTTAGGTTTAAATGGTGTAATGATATTCTCAAATGTTAATGGTAAACCTTTAGATAACAGTGATTTCTGGACTGTATATGCTGAGGCCGCTAGATTGAATGTTCCAATATTTATACATCCAACTTCACCATTGAATTTGAAATACATGGAGGATTATAGGATAGTTCCAATGTTTGGTTTTCCAATGGATACAAGTCTAGCAATTTTAAGGTTAGTATTGAGTGGGGTTTTAGATAGATATGATTCATTAAAGATAGTGGCTTCTCATACTGGTGGAGTTCTACCATATTTAATTGGGAGGATAGATATGTGCTTTAAAATGTATCCAGAATCTAAGCAGAATATAAGTAATTCACCATCATATTATTTTAAGAATATTTATGTTGATTCTATATGCTATGATTCGAGGATACTTGAATTTGCATGTAGAATGTTAGGTTCAGAGAAAATTATGCTTGGAACTGATTATCCACATCAAATAACTGATATCGAATATGCTATTGAGAGGATTACAAAATTAAATATATCAAGTGGGGAGAAAGAGGGTATTCTCAGTGGAAATGCATTAAAACTATTCAAAATCAGTAAAAGTTGATTTCCCATATTTCTATCAATACTTATTGAATGAGTTTTAATTTGATGGTTGATATTATTGTTGTAATGTTTTCGCCATTATAAATTGTCCAACTTTAAAGAATCCTCTACCCCAATTATGTAGTGGTATTGGGTTTTCCTTTATAGTCCAACCAGTTTTTGGATTAAAGTATCTTTCATCAACTTTCACATTTAAAACTTGACCTATAAATAATGTTACATCATTTGATTCAACTTTATCCCATAATTCACATTCAATTACTGCTATTGCATCTTGCGCTATTGGTGCATTTACTTCTTCTCCCTCCATTGGTTTTATTATTTTTGTTTTATCTACATTTCTTCCACTTATTGTTCCAATGGTATATAATTCATTTAATTTTTCTATTGGAAGTATATTGATGGAGAATTGTTTGTACGTTTTTATTAATTCATTTGTTAAACTATTCTTCCCTATGGCTATACATACCAATGGAGGTTCTTCACCCATTGGCATAACCCAACTTGCAGCCATGAAATTTACTTTTTCTCCTATTTTTCCAGATCCTATTACATATGCTGGTCTTGGATGTAGTAGGAGATAGAATTTCTCTAATTCTATCTTTGTAAGCATAATACTCACGATAAAAATTTCTATTCTTAAACTTTTAATTATTTTGTGAATGTTGCTGAGATTTATAATAAGCTCATTAAATTTCTATCATTGAGATCATCTGATTTAGTTATGGTATCATCTCCTGGTAGAATAGATTTTTTGAATACACATCAAGATTATAAGGGTCTTCCAGTAGTTCCAGCTGCAATAAACCTTAGATGTTATGCTATTGGTTTTAAGAATGAGAGTGATATTGTGAATTTTACTTCTTTAAATATGTTTGAGAATGGTTTAAATGGTTTTGATTCTTTTAGTTTATCAAATTTTAATTTGGTTGGTGGAGGTTGGTTTGGTGATTATGTTAGATCGATATTTAAAGTTTTAATGGATTCTGGTTTTAGAATTGGAGGTATGGATATTGCTTTATGGAGTGAAATCCCAATAGGTTCTGGTTTATCTAGTAGTGCAGCTTTTGAGGTTTCAATTGTTAAACTTATATCTGAAGTTTTCAATTTAGGTTTAGACAAAAATTCTATTGCTGAAATTGCGTATAAAGCTGAGCATGATGTTATGGGTATACCTTGTGGTAGATTGGATCAATATAGTTGTTCTTATGGTGGAATGATAATATTATATCCTAATCCTCCATGTAAAGTTGAATTTCTACCATCAAGCAATTTTCTATTTGTCATTGTTGATTCTGGTATTCATAGGAGGATAGTTAGTGTTCATCCAATTAGACAAGCTGAAATTAATGAAGCTTTAAGGATTTTGCTAGATGAAATTAAAGTTTCTGAACCTTTGAAATCTAAATTAGCATATAGGTATGATAAAGTTTATTGGATGGATATAAGTGAAGATGAACTTAAACCATACCTTGATTCACTACCTAGGAATTTAGCTAATAGATTAATATTTACAATTAAAATGAATGTATCAACTATTTATGCTGTAAATTTAATTAAAGGTTTTAAGATAAACTTTAATTATTTAATTAGAAACTTGTCATCTAATGCTGATTTTAAGTTTAATGATACTCTTGATATACTTGGTTTAATAGTTAATTATCAACACATGCTTTTAAGAGATTATTATGATGTTAGTCTTCCAGAAATTGAAAATATAAGGGATTTAATGCTTGATAATGGAGCTGTAGGTGTGAAGATTTCTGGAGCAGGTCTTGGAGGTGCAATTATAGGATTGGTTAAAAACGTAGAAAGTGCTGAGAAGGTTTGTAAAGCATGTATAGATTATGGATGTCCACTAGCTTTTTATTCAAATCCAGTTGAAGGTGTAAGAATTGAATCTTATGTTTCACCAATGGATAATTAACCTTTTAAGTATACTGTTTAAACTTATTATTCATGGATGTATTTGAAGCTATACTAAAGCGTAGAAGTATTAGGAGATACCTTGATAAACCTGTGGAAGCTGAGAAAATTTTAAAGTGTTTAGAAGCTGCTAGATGGGCTCCTTCTGCACATAATTCTCAACCATGGCATTTCATAATTGTTAGGGATAGGGAGACACGTGAAAAACTTGCAAGTATACATCCATTTGGTAAACATATGGCTTATAGCCCCATAGTATTAGTGGTTCTAGCAGATCCTGAGAAATCACCTATTTTCTGGCAAAATGATGTTGGTGCAGCTGTACAAAATATTCTTTTAACAGCTTTCTCTGAAGGTTTAGGTTCATGTTGGATTGGAGTTCAATTTACACCATTTGAAGAAGAATTTAAGAAAATTCTAAAAATTCCAGAAAAATTTAGAGTGGTTTGCGCTATTACCATTGGTTATCCAGCTCATGAACGTACATCTACACGTGTAGCATTAGAAGATATTGTTAGTGTTGATTTCTATGGTAATAAATTGAATATGGAAGTTTTTAAGTGTAGTTATAAGTAATTCATTTTGGTGATAGCATGGTTAAATTAAGGATGAATGTAGATAAACTTGTAAAAGTTTCTGTAATTGGAGAAGTTGCAAGTCCAATATTTAGAACTCCCCCATATAGGATTTCAGCTTATGGACAATTGATCGTTTGCCCTGGAACTGGTGGAATAAGGTATAATGTTCGTGTTGGAGATTCAGCTATAGATTGGATGGCAGATCATGTGGAACCTGGAGTTAGCATTAAAAATTTATCTAGTTATCCCGGTGCTCCTGAAGGTCCCAATACTGCATTAAATGTTCTTTCATGTATTGGTAATGAAGCAAAAGTTGTTACTGGTGAAGCTAAGGGGGCTATTGGTTATGTTACTGGTAAGCATGGTGGTATCGAGCATGTTATGGTTGATTTCCCATATGAAGTTATGGAGAAACTTGTTATTGGAGATAAGATTCAAGTTAAATCCTTTGGACAGGGATTAAAACTTTTGGATTATCCAGATATCACTGTTATGAATATTGATCCATCATTGCTAATGAAGATGAATATAAGTGAAGAAGGTGATAGTTTAGTGGTGGGCGTTACACATATAGTTCCAGCTGGTATTATGGGTTCTGGTTTAGGTAGTAATCAAACTTATAGTGGAGATTATGATATAACATTATTCGATGAAGAAACCGTTAAAAAGTATAATCTCAATACATTAAGGCTTGGAGATATTGTAGCTATAATGGATGCTGATAGCACTTATGGTAGAATTTATAAACAAGGTGCTATAACCATTGGAGTTGTTGTACATACTAATTCTTATATTGCTGGTCATGGTCCAGGTGTAACAACAATATTAACTTCAAGTAAGGGGAAGATAAAGCCAGTAATAGATAGTAAAGCAAATATTGCATACTACCTTAATTTACGTCCAGATATAAACTGGCAATAAATCATAATAAAATAATTTTATTTTTTGTTTGATATTATATCTCTACTTACTATTTCTGCGATCTTCTTCCCAGATAATAACATTCCACTGAATATTGGTCCCATTCTTGGAAGGTTATTTATTGCTGCAATAGACATTCCAGTGGCATATAATCCTGGTACTATCCTACCTGTATATTCCACAACAAGTTTCTCTGAGAGTTCTGCGTATGCTGATTTCTCACCTTTAACATTTATATTTAGTTCTGGAATCTTTTTCGATGCTATTGATATTACTTCTGCTCCATGACCTGTAGCATCTATTACAGCTTTTGATTCTATGAATAGTGGATCTACATGTAATCCTGAAAGTGCTATTGCAGACCATAATATAACTACGCCAATTATCCTAAGTGGATTCTCCCTATATATTACATCTTCCACTTGAATTCCATGAATTATCTTTGCTCCAGCTTCTATAGCATTATATGCAAGTTTCGTCATAAGTTCATATGTATCTACAACATAGAATTCATCATTTACATTTACAGCTCTTATATTCATTTCATCCAGTATCTGTTTTGCTTCTTTTCCCACCACAATTTTATGGAATAGCATACCTCCTCCACCCATTCCCCCTCCATAACTAAGCCTCCTCTCTAGAACAATTGTCTTCAAACCTTTTTCCGCTAAGTATTTTGCTGCTGTTAATCCTGATGGGCCTGCTCCAACTATTACTACATCGTTTTCCACTATATTTTCTATCCAATCCTTCATTGTGTATTCAATTATTATTTTGCTAATCTTCCCCTCCATCTCCATATGATTCCCCCTCATTGAAGTCAATTACTATTGGATGTATAAATGTTTAATTAATTTTCTAGGATTTTATCTAGAGTTTCAATTAATATCTTTAGGTTTTCCTTGAATACCTCTGGTTTTTGTCCCATTCCAACTCTTGCAAAACCATTTAATTCAAATGTTGATCCTGGGCATATTAGTATACCATAATCATTAAATAGTTTTTCACATATTTCTAGATCGTTTTTTCTATCTATGAATTCTATTAGGAATATTGCTCCTGCATTTGGTTTATACAATTTAATTTTTCTTACGTTTTTGAAGGTTTCCAATAGGATCTTTAGATTTTCTTTTAATATTTTCATGGTTCTCTCCATTATCTTCCTTCTAGAGTTTGGTTGTAGACATTTGTATGCTATTTCATCACTAATCTTTGATGGTGCTATTGTTGTATAATCCTTTAAACTCCACATTTTAATTATCTCTTTTTCTGGTGCTATTATCCATCCTATCCTTAATCCTGGGAGTCCATATGCCTTTGAAAATCCAGAGGTTGCTATTACATTATTATTTTCAAACCCTATCTCCACAATACTTCTGAATTTTTCATCTCCATATTCTGTTCCCATATATACTTCATCTATGATGATCTTTGAATTTACTCTATCAACTTCTTGATATACCTCTTCAAGTTCCTTTTCATTTAGGTATTGTCCCGTTGGATTGTTTGGATTTGTTAGGAATACTGCTTTTGGTTTAACTTTTCTTATTAAATTTATTAATTCATTTAAGTCTATTTTGAAATGGTTCTCTGATTTCCTCCATATAATATATTGTTTTGCTTTAATCCATTCTGTTAATCCATGGATTTGCATGTAATTTGGTTTTTCCAATATTATTTTATCTCCCCTTTTAACTTGTGATATTGCTACAAGTAGATTTGCTTCTACACTTCCATGTGTTACAAGTACATTTTCCTTCGTTATTTTTGATTGATATATTTCTGTTATTGCTTCTCTAAGTTTTATACTTCCTTGAGTCCATCCATAACCTATTGTAAAATCATCTTCAAGTATAGGGTCTCCTATTATTTCCTTTAATTCTCTTATGCTTAATGGTTCTACTCCACTTTCACTTAATAGTATTTTCGCTTTTGTCTCCCTTAGGCTTTGCCATCTCTCTAATGCAAATTCTCTTAATTCATTGTTTTTTATCATAGATTACATTAATTATTTCTATGTATTTAAACATTTATTGCTGAAAGAATTTTTATCTTAATCATACAACCTATTTAGAGGTTTACGATGGTGATCGATTATGGCTTTCGATTTTGATAAATTTGAGAATTTGAAGCGTAGATTAAATGCTGTTGTTGTTGCACATAATTATCAATTGCCAGAGGTTCAAGATATTGCTGATTTTATTGGTGATAGCTTGGAGATGGCTTTTAGAGCTGTTGAACTTTCTGCTAATGTAATTATTGTTGCTGGTGTTAGGTTTATGGCTGAACTTGTAGCTGCAATGAATCCTGATAAGATAGTTTTACATCCAGATCCAAGTGCTGGTTGTCCATTGGCGGATAAGATAAATTTGAATTTAATTTCTGAAGTTAGATCAAAGTTTAAGGGTATTCCAATAATTGTTTACGTTAATTCCCCTTTGGAAGTTAAAGCTTCAGCTGATTTCTTTGTTACAAGTTCTTCAGTTTTAAGACTTATTTCTAAAATTGGTGTAGACACGGTAATCTTTGGTCCAGATAAAAATCTAGCTGATTACATTGCTGATGCACTTAAAATTAATGTTATACCTTTACCTAGAGATTCATTTTGTCCAGTCCATGAATATTTACTTGATGAGTACTATGTTAAGAAGGCTCTTGAAAAATATCCTAATGCTAAACTTCTCGTTCATCCAGAAGTCCCTCCAACAGTTCGTAGAATGTCTCATTTTGTGGGTGGAAGTAGTCAGATGATTAAAGCTATTGGTGAAATTGAAGGTGATACTTATCTACTTGGAACTGAAGAGGGATTAGCGTATAGAGCTAAATTGATATATGATGATAAAAATATTCTGCCAGTTAATTGTAGAGCTGTTTGTATTGATATGAAAAAGATTACCCCTAGGAAGATTTTGAATTGTCTTGAAAATCTTAAACCTAAAGTTTCTATTGATCGTGAAATCACCGTTAAAGCTCGTGAAGTAATATTTAATTCCCTTGAGCTACTTAGGTGATTTTATGAGTAGTGAACTTCTATTTAAATCGTTTATTGATTGGATTTTTAAAGATGCCCCACATGGAGATTTAACTTCCAATCTTCTCATTCCAAGGGATTGTATAGTAAAAGCCATTATAATTGCAAAATCTAGTGGTGTAGCTGCATGTGTTGAAGAGATTTCAGAAGTTTTAGAGAAATTTGGTTTAAAAATTCATATTAACGTTAAGAGTGGTCAAAAGTTTTCTGTGGGAGATGAAATCATGGTTATTGAAGGATCTGCTAGAAATATACTTTTAATTGAAAGGACTTTATTGAATTTACTATCATACCTATTTGGAGTTGCAACTTCAACTAGAATATTCATTGAGAAAGCTAGAATGGTTAGTTCTAAGGTTAGAATTGCTTCTACACGTAAATATCCACCTGGATTGGGGTATTTAGCTAAGATGGCTGTAAATTATGGTGGTGGAGATACCCATAGATTTTCCCTTAGTGATGCTATTCTAATTAAAGATAATCATTTAGCTATAATTGGAGATTTATGTGAAGCTATTAAAATCGCTAAATCAAAAGTTTCCTTTATACATAAAATTGAAGTAGAAGTTAGAAGTTTAAATGAAGCTATTCTAGCAGTTGAATCTGGTGCTGATGTGATAATGCTTGATAATATGAGTGTTGAAGAAGTTTCAAAGGTTATTGAAGAACTTAAGGTTAGAGGTCTTAGAGATAAAGTTTTAATTGAAGTTAGTGGTGGAATAAATATTGATAACATAATTGATTATGCAAAATTAGATGTAGATATTATAAGTACTAGTAAGATAACTATGAATCCTGTAAGTATAGATCTAAGTTTAGAAATTGTTAATGTGCTTAAATAATTATCAAAATATACGGTTCTATTTCTATTTAAAAGTAATATTCTGATTTAATTTTTGATTTGTATATTTATTAATTATTTTTTTGGTGTTTAAAGGTTTTATTTTTGATTATTTTTGTAAATTCTAGTTATAAATCAATAATAGAAAAAGATAAAAGCTTATTGGATTATAAACTAGAAAATAAGGAGGTATATAGTGAAGTGGAACTAAAAAAGAGGGTTGAATCAATAGAAGTTAAAGAGAAGAGCATATCTCAACTTCTCTCTGAAATGGCTAAAACTGCTTATCAAGGTAGAAAACTTGGAGAAGCTGTTGAAGTTTGGGAAGAAATGATCAAAGATGAGAATGTAACTATAATTATGGGTTTAGCTGGCTCTATGAGTACTGCTGGTCAATGGAAGATAATTAATTGGCTTATTGAGAATAGATTTATTGATGTTCTAGTATCTACAGGTGCCAATGTTTCTGAAGATATCGTTGAAGCTATGGGTTTCTCATATTGGCAGGGGAGTCCATATGTAGATGATAGAATTCTAAGAGAAGCTGACATTAATAGGTATTATGATGTTTATGGGTTTGAAAAGGATTATCATGCTATGGAGAATTTAATAAAAGATTTCATATTAACTCTACGTGAAGACTATGTGTATTCAACCATGGAATTCCTACATTTATTTGGTAAATGGCTTCTTAAAAGGGGTATTAGGAGTATAGTTGCTGTAGCTGCTGAACATGGTGTACCAGTATTTGCACCTGCAATTGCTGATAGCGCTTATGGTGAAGCTTTTCTATTGGCTAAGAATGAAGGTAAAACTATAATTGTTGATAATGTAAAGGATTTCGATCAATTTGTTAGTATAGGTGAGAAGGTTAAAGATATTGGGGTTATATATATTGGTGGTGGAGTTCCAAAGGATTATACACAATTAATAGCTATATCTATATCTCCGAAGACAAGACATGTGGGTGTTCCAGGTAGAAAGGGATTTTTAAGAAAGAGTATAAAGGAATATTACTATCCACATAAATATGCAATACAGATAACAACTGATTCCCCCCAGTGGGGTGGATTGTCTGGATGTACATTGGAGGAAGCCATTAGTTGGGGTAAAATTGATGCTGAAGGTAAAAGGGTTACATGTTATTGTGATGCAACTATAGCGCTTCCACTGATTACACATGCACTAAATGAAAGAATTAAATTTAAGAGGAAAGCACCAGATATGTCTTGGCTTTTCAAAGATGTTTCAAATTTAATTTAAATATTCCAATAATTTTTCAAAAATTATATAAACCTTTAACTACAAATTTATTTTCATGAACGTGACTCTTCCTTCAAAATTTAGGGATATGGTTAAAATCGAGAGGTATAATGCTTTAAACTTGAAACGTTCTTCTAATGTTTCTAATAATATGGTTAAAGTCCTCATGAAAAGCATAGCATATGATTCTTTAAAACATGCTGATCTCTTTAAAGCTTTAATTGAAATGTTACGTGGTTTAAGTAAACCTTTAAGTGAAGAAGATTATGCTAAACTTGATAAAGTTATTATTGAACACATAAACATTGAGTCTATGATGATTAAAGAGATTGAAGCTCTCCTTAAAATAGTTGATGACGAACGGTTGAAATATGTTTTAAGGTATATTCTTGATGATGAAAGACGTCATCATTCTTTATTATTGGGTTTACAGGAAGCTGTTAATAGAAGGGAGGTTGTCGGTAAATTTGATTGGCTTAATATTGTTTGGAAAGATGTCCCCTTCTTCTTTTAATTTAAATTTAAATTACACTTCTTCATTAAATTTATTTGTGGTGTAGTGATTTGATAAGTGAGGAGGCTATTGAAGCTTATAAGCAAGCTGGTGAAGCTGCGAAGGCTGCTATAAGAAAAGCTTTGGAAATTGTTCATGCTGGTGCAAGTATTAAGGATGTTTGCAATACAATCGAAAATGTAATAATTGAATATGGTTGTAAACCTGCATTTCCATGTAATATAGGTATAAATGAAATTGCAGCTCATTATACAGCTGATGAAAATACTAGGGCAGTAATACCAGATAATTGTATTGTTAAAATTGATTTAGGAGCCCATTATAATGGGTATATTGCTGATACAGCTATAACTTTGAATATATCATCTGAATTTGAAGATCTTATTAAAGCTGTTAAGGAAGCTATAGATGTTGTTTCCAATGAGATTGATGTTAATATTCCCATTGCAAAATTAAGTACTATAATTGAGAAGACCATTAAATCCTATGGATTTAAACCAATAAAGAATTTAGCTGGTCATCAAATTGATAGATATAAACTTCACACTGGCATCTCAATACCAAACTCTAGACAAATTAAAGATGTGTTCACAAAGCTATCCCCTGGATTTGCATATGCAATTGAACCTTTTGCAACAATAGATTCCGGGCTGGGTGAAGTTAATGGTGTTAGAGGTGGAAATATATTTAAATTGGTTAGTCCAAGACCTCCAAAGATGGGTGCAGCTAGAAGTTTATTCTTAAATATTCAAAGAAAATTTAACTATTTACCCTTCACTAGACGTTGGCTTACAGATTTTAAAGATAATCCATCATATCCCAAATCATTTTCACAACTATTAGAGAAAGGCTATATAACTGAATATCCATATATGGTGGAAGGATATGGAAAACCTGTAGCTCAATGGGAACACACATTCCTAGTACTTGAAAAAGAAGTTGTAAAATTAACGTGAAAATTTTGATTTAATTTATTTAATGGCTTCCTCAAATCTCCTATTAACTTCAATCCAATTTATACTCTTAAAGAAGGCTTCAATGTAATCTATTTTCCTCAATCCATAATCTATCATATATGCATGTTCAAATACATCCATTACCAGTATTGGTGTTAATCCAGCTAAATGTCCAACATCATGTTCATTAATCCATACATTCAGCAATTTATTTGCTGATTTATCATAGTATAATATTACCCATCCAATACCTCTCATGGCACCAATACCCTTAAATTCCTTTTCCCAATTCTCATAAGAACCAAAATCTTCTACAATCTTTAGATACATCTTTGAATTTTTATCAATTTCTTTAAATTCTTTAGTCATATTTTCAAAGTAGTATTCATGTAGTTTCATACCATTAAATTCCCATCCAAATCTACGTTTTACTTCTGCATATTCAGGTGTTCCAATTTTTCCTTCCATAATAAGATTTTTCATAACTTCCAAAAGCTTATTCGTATTATTAACGTATCCCTGATAAAGTGTGAAATGATTTCTTAATAGTTGTTCACTAAACCCTTTAATTCCAATTAATTGTTCATAATTTTTTGGTTTATACATGATTACCACTCACACTTACATCTAGAACCTTCTAAATTTATCTTTTGCTGCTCTACATAGTGGGCATGTGTCTGGAGCTTCTCCTTCCACAGTATATCCACATATTTCACATATGTATATTGGTCCTATAGCAATGTCTTCACCTTTATCTACTGCTTGTTTAGCTTTTTGATATAATATTGAATGAATCTTTTCTGCTTCCAATGCCCAACCTGTTGTGCGTTCAGCTCCTCTTTCATTTTGCATTTTTGCTACTGTATTGTATGCTGGATACATTTCTTCAACTTCATAATTTTCACCATTAATGGCATCTTGTAAGTTTTGTGACGTATTTCCTATTTTACCGAGAATTCTATAATGATTTTTTGCATGTATAAATTCAGCGTATGCTATAGCTCTAAACAATCTTGATATATTTTTGAAGCCTTCATCTTCAGCTTTTTCTGCATAAATTATGTATTTCATATGTGCTTGACTCTCCCCTTGAAATGCGTTTTTAAGATTTTCTTCACTCATTTTCCTCATTTTCTATCCCTAAACATATATTTTTTAGACTAAAAATATATATTTTACTTCCGATTTTAGTATTATAAAACTAATTATAGTTTTGAATGAGGAGTCCTTTATGGTGGATTCTTTAGATCTTAGGATTATAGAAGCTTTAATTAAAGAGGGGGATTTAAGTTTTAGTGAATTAGCTCGTAGATTGGGTTTAAGTGAATCTACTGTTAGAAAGAGGGTTGAGAAGCTAAAGAGGGATAATATTATAAATAAGTTTACTGTGGTTGTTGATCCATCTAAATTAGGCTTTAATTCCACTGCAATTATAGGTATTGATGTTGATCCCTCTCAACTTTTAAGTGTAGCTAAACGTATTTGTGATCTTCAAGAATCTAAGAGTGTCTTCATTTGTACTGGTGATCATATGATTCTAGTTGAAGTTTGGGCTAGAGATGGTAATCACCTTTCAAAGATAATATCTGAGAAAATTGGTGTTATTGAAGGTGTTAGAAGGGTTTGCCCCTCCATAATTCTTGAAAGATTAAAATTTTAACTTAATACTATATATTTGTTTATTGATGATTTATGTGTTCTGAAATTGATAAAGTTAAGAGGTATGTTGAAAGTGAAGTTCCAAATTTGATGAAGATTTTTAAAGTTCCTGGTTTTAGTATTTCTATTGTTAATAAGAGTGGGATAATTTATTGTGAGGGATTTGGATATAGAGATTTAGAGAAGGCTCTTCCAGCAACTCCTAATACATTGTATGGTCTTGGCTCCACAACAAAGTCTTTTGTTGCATTATCTATAATGCAATTGGTTGAAGCTGGTAGAATTTTTCTAGATGATCCTGTATCTGAATATATCCCATTGAAAATTGGATTAAAGGATAAGCCTATACGTATACGCCACCTATTATCTCATTCCTCTGGAATTCCAGATTTAGGTACATCCACCATAATTTTACAATATGGTTTAGGTCATTACATAGGGATACCATTAGCTAGTGTAAACGATTTTTATAGGTTTGTTAATGATGCTCAAAGTGAAATTGTTGATGAACCCGGTAGAAGATTCTTCTATTTAAATGCTGGTTATAGAATGTTGGGTCATATAATTCAATGTATTAGTGGTATGCCATTTCATATTTACGTTACTGAGAATATTCTAAAACCTCTTAAAATGTTTAGGAGTACATTTGTTAGGAGGATCTTTGAAGGAGATCCCGATAGAATAACTCCATATAGAATTGATGAATCTGGAAAGCATATTCCAACACCATATCCATATCCAAATATTGAAGATAATCTGGAATTCTCATTTATACTAGCTCCTGGTGGATTGATAAGTTCAGTTGTAGAATTATCAAATTATCTTATTGCAAATTTGAATTTTGGTGTATTTGAAGATAGGAGGATAATTAGTAGAGAATCTTTAGAGATGATGTTTCAAATACATATAGATGTTCCAAGGGGATTTTATGGTAGACATGGATATGGATTTGGATGGAGTATAACTGAGAATTTCTTTGGAACAAAACTGGTTTCACATGGAGGTTCAATACTTGTTTCAACATCACATCTATCTCTATTGCCAGAGTATGGTTTTGGAATAGCTATGGCATCTAATTCTGCAGGATTTCCATATGATGAATTTTCACAAACAATATATGCAATACTCCTCGGTAAAAGTCCTGATGATGTACCCTCAGTTAAAGTTAGGAGGAAGATGAATGTGCTTTGCGGTCAATATTCTACTTATAAGGGTGTTGATAATATTGAAGTTGTTAATAGAGGTGGAATGCTATATGTTATTCAGAAAGGTGCATTTGGAAGTATAACTTATCCATTGATTCCAGAGGATCCTCTAATGGAATCCAATAGATTCTACATATATTCTTATGGAGTTAAACAACCTGTGGAATTCGTTATAGGTAGAGATGGTAGAATAGACTTATATATTGAAAGAGATGTTTTCCATAAAGTGAAGTGAGAAATTGAATTAAACATCTACACAAATTTATACTTCAATTAATTCATATTCATCTTGCTTTATTTTTGCAATTTTTACATATTCAAAGATTTCCTTCATATCCCCCACTATATTGTCTTTGTCATATACTATTATACATGTCATTCTTCCATTGCTATGTACTGCAATCACATTTAACCCATATGTTTCTCCAAGGTTTAAAAGTTCCTTTAACACTTGTATATTTATTTCCCTTCTACGTTTTTTACATTCTACAGCTATAGTTTTCCCCTCTTTCACTACTATTATATCTATCGGTGGTTGACCTTTTGGTGTACCTTTACTACTACTAGCTCTAATACTTAGATAACCATGTTTTGCAAATTTCATTCTTACATTATATTCGAAGCTTCTACCTTTAACATAACTTGATGGCATACCATTAATTAAACTAACAAATTATTTTATAAATTCTTGCCATGAAACTTCCTTTTGAATAATTCTATACTTTCCATAACTATTTCTTTAGCTTTTTCAGCATCTTCCCAACTTTTGAATTTAACCCATTTACCTGGTTCAAGTTTCTTATATGCTTCAAAGAATTCTCTTATTTCAATTAATATATGTGGATGTACTTGTTCAAGTCTGGTTATACCATGGAATCTTGGATCTACTATTGGTACTGAGAGTATTTTTGGATCATCGCCTTTTTCATCTTCAAGTATTAATACTCCTATAGGTCTAACTTTAATTATACATCCAATTTCCAATGGTTCATATGATAATGTCATTATGTCTAGTGGATCTTCATCATGATACCATGTTTGCGGTATAAATCCATAATCCACTGGGAATACTGTTGATGTATGTATTATTCTATCCAATATAAAGACTCCCCACTCTAGATGATACTCATATTTATCTCTAGAACCACTAATAACTTCAACCACCATATTTAATATCTCTGGGGGTTTATCTCCCGGGGGTATATCTCTCCATAGGTTTAAAACCAATTTTCAACCTCCACATAGATATTACTTTTAACCTTTAAATCTAGAAGTTTATTAGTATTTAACTTTATTTATGATGGTTCATTCAATTTATATATTTGGTTTAATAGATAACTTTTTGGTTTTAGCTTTGTATAGAAGGATTATTGTTTTAATACAACCTATTGGATTTGTTGATTCAAGTATTCTTGAACGTTTAGCTCTTGATCTAACTTCTAAATTTAACTTCTTTAAAACCTATATCTCAGATATCACTCTTCCACTTTTAGATAGAGCTTATAATAAACGTAGAATGCAATATAATTCTTCTCTTCTCCTTCACTATTTAAGTAATATTTCTGGAGCTGAAAATTATGATAGGATTTTAGGTGTTGTAGATGTTGATATATATGCTGATGAACTTAACTTTGTTTTTGGTGAAGCAATTCTTAATGGTAGATTTGCATTGATTTCACTCTTTAGGTTGAGACCTGAATTCTATGGTTATGGAGTAGATTTAGAATTACTTTTTGAAAGGGCTTTGAAAGAAGCTGTTCATGAACTTGGACATACCCTTGGATTAACCCATTGTCCAGATAGAAGGTGTGTAATGCATTTCAGTAACAGTATTTTAGATACTGATTATAAGAGTTATGAATTTTGTAGTAATTGTAGATTTAAGATTTTAGATGTAGTTTTGAAGCCGAAAGTATAATATCCACGGTAAATTTATAGTGTATTGGTGTATGTATTGAAGGTTATTGGTATACTTGGAGGTTTAGGGCCTGAAGCTACTGCTGAATTATTCATTAGGATAATTAAGGCTACACCAGCTAAAAGAGATCAAGATCATATTCCAATAATAATATTCAATAACCCAAAGATTCCAGATAGAACTGCAGCTATACTCTATGGTGGTGAAAGCCCATTGATAGAACTTATTAAAACTGCTCAAAGACTTGAAAGGGCTGGTGCAGACTTCATTATAATGCCATGTAATACTGCACATTACTATTATGATGAACTTAAATCTTCAGTTAAAATACCCTTCTTAAATATGATTGAATTAACTGCTGAATATGTTGCTAAGGTTTATCCCAATGTAAAATTTGTGGGTTTATTGGCAACTACTGGAACTGTTAAAACTGGTTTATATCAAAAGTTCTTTGAGAAGTATGGTTTTAAGATTATTGTTCCAAGTGATGAAGATCAACGTATTGTTATGAGTGGGATTTATGATGGTGTTAAAGCTGGGAATCTAGATTTAGGTAGAAAGCTTCTCTTGGATATCGCTAATAAACTTATTGATAAAGGTTCTGAACTTATGATTCTTGGTTGTACAGAGGTTTCAGTGGTTATTAAGAGTGGTGATTTAAGGGTTCCAGTTGTTGATCCACTTCAAATTTTAGCTGAAGAAGCTGTTAAATTTGCTTTAAAGTGAATGGTATATGTTTTTTGATGCTCATATGCATATTGGCGGTATTTTTGGTGCATTTACCACGAGGATGTGTGGAGAATATTTAGATTCATTTATGGATAGTGTTGGTTTATCTTATGGTTTTGTAACTTCAATGTCATCTAGTTTAAATCATAATTTATATGTTATAAGTGAAGTTTCTAAATTTCCTAATAGATTATTTGGTTTTTATTGGGTTAATCCTAATCGTACAACAATATTAGATGAAGTTTCAAAAGCTTTAGAGAATGGTTTTATTGGTATAAAGTTTAGACCTGAAACTGATGGTTACAGTATGTTCAATATATCGTTGTTAGAATCAATTTTAGATTATGCTTGCAGAGAGAAACTTTTGGTTTATATTCATTGTTCAGGTTTTGGATCTTCACATCCAAGAGCCATTAGACATGTATGTTCTCTATATCCTGAATTGAAAATTATAATTGGACATATGGCTCAAGGATCTATTGAAGCTATTAAAATTGCAGAGGAATATGATAATGTCTTTTTAGAGACATCTGTTTATCGTGATAAGAAGTTTATTGAATATGCAGTTAATAAGCTTGGATCTAATAGGATATTGTTTGGCTCTGATTATCCATATTCAAATGTGCAAATGGAGATTTCTAAAATCCTCAATTTAAATATTCCACATGAAGATAAACTTAAAATTTTATTTTTCAATTCCTTATCTCTTCTACCTTCTAAATATTCTCCTAATAAATCTCTTAATTCTCATAATTAAAATTTCAAGTAAGCTTGGTTCTCTCTCAAATCTATAGACTTCTTTTAATAAAGCTTCTGCAAGTTCTTCTGCTAATTCATAGTTTATATTTATGTGGAATCTTGATGGAAATAATGTAGCTATTGGTTTTCCATCCTTTAATAATTCTAATCCTCCAGCAGCTTCCCTTCCATATCTTGGATGTGGTATTGGTGGTACATCAACTATATTATCAACATTAAATTTCCCATAGGCTACTTCTTCTATTCTTTTAAATGTATTTGAATCGAAGACTATTTGTGGTAGATTATATATTACATATTCATTTCCAGATATTTCACCTTTTATTGAAGCTCCTCTAAAAACTTCAACCATATCCTTATATTCCTTAGATGAATACATTATTGTTACAGGCTTCCTAGAAAATTCCATTTCCACTACTATTGATGGTAATGGCCTTGTCCTATGCTTCTCCTCTAAATCTTTAAGTCTCCTTTTCAATTCACGTATCAAAGTTGACATTTCAATTTTAACCTAAAATAAATGTTCTACTCTCCATATTTAAGTTAATTTATCTTTAATATTATAGATCCACTATGTTCACCATACTTCAAACTTTTTAAAGCTTCATTTGCATCTTCCAATGAATATATAGTTATCTTTGTTTTAATGTTTACTTTTAATGCTAATTCTAAAAATTCCTTTACATCGTTTCTAGTTACATTGGCTACACTTTTTATCTCTTTCTCCAACCATATATCTTGATAATTTATTTTTTCTATTGGAGTCATGTATATTCCAGCTAATATTAATCTTCCACCTCTATCAAGCTTCTTTAAAGCTTCTATTGCAACCCAACCTGCAGGTGCAAATACTATTGCTGCATCTAAAGTTTCCTCTATTGATTCTCTAGGTTCTCCAACCCATGAAGCTCCCAAATTTAATGCTAATTGTTGTGAATCTTTAGATCTCGTAAATACATATACTTCAATTCCCAAGTATTTTGCTAATTGTAGTATCATATGGGCTGAAGATCCAAATCCAAATAATCCAAGTTTATCACCGCTATTAACCTTAGCCATCTTTAAAGCTCTATAACCTATAGCTCCGCCACATAATAATGGTGCAGCGTGTAAAACATCTAAACCCTCTGGAATCTCATGTATATAACTTGCTTTTGCAATCATGTATTCTGAATATCCACCATCAACACTATATCCAGTGAATAATGCATTTCTACATAGATTTTCAAATCCATTCAAGCAATATTTACATTTTCCACAGCTCCAGTACAACCATGGAACTCCAAAAATTCTACCCTTCAATTCACTTTTAACTTCAGATCCAACTTCAACAACTTCGCCTAACACTTGATGTCCCAATATTAATGGTAGTTTTACAGCTTTTAATTCTCCTTCAACTATATGAAGGTCTGTTCTACATACACCACAACACTTTACTTTCAATAATACTTCATCAAGTTTTAGTTTGGGGAAATCTAAATCTACTAGTTTTAAAGGTTTTTCTTCTATTGGTTTTTGCTCTTCTAGTAACATTGCCTTCAAATTTTACACCGAGAAATTTTTATCGTATCCTTAACTATATTTATTTGGGTTTAAATTTGAATGATGAAGAATCTTTAGATATTGAGAGGATTATGCTTGAATCTCAGATTAAAGAGCTTAAACAGATAATTGAAATGCTTCAAGATAGATTGAGATTTCTAGAGACTGTATTAAACGCTCATAAATGGCATCCATTTAAGAGTGGTAGTGGTGAATGGGCTTTTTCAAATGATTTCCCAGAGTTAAAGCAAAGACTTATTGAAGCGAATGCTAGAGAATCAAATTACCTTGAATTTAATGGTTATAGATATAGACTTTCCGGTGAAGGTGATAAATTCATTCAGAGATTTCCATTGAAATAGATTTATATCATCACAATCAATATTATCTAGTGAACTCTTATGAATAGTTTCATTAAGGATTTTAATGCGCATGTAACTAGTGTTGTAGATAAGGTTTCTAAAGGTGTTGTAACAATAACCACTGTTAAACTTGGTTTTGAAAGTTTCTTTGGAACTGTTCCAGTTAGAGGTATAGGATCGGGTTTCCTTATTAGTGAAGATATAATTGTAACTAATGCACATGTGGTTGCAGACGCCAGAGCTGTAGATGTAATTTTCCATGATGGTTATAGAACTGAAGGTAGAGTTTTAATTGCAGACTCATATAGAGATATCGCTTTAGTTAGAGTTAGCGATATTCCAAGTGGAGTTAAACCTCTTCAAATGGGTGATTCAAATAATCTTAAAGTTGGTGAAATAGTACTTGCAATAGGTAGCCCTCTAGGTCTTCCAGGTCCAACGGTAACTATGGGCGTTGTTAGTGCAATTGGTAGAAATATCGTGGGGCAGGATGTAGCTTTAGAAGATCTTATTCAAACGGATGCAGCTATAAATCCAGGTAATAGTGGCGGTCCATTGGTAAATATAGATGGTTACATTGTTGGAGTAGTTACAGCAATAATACCATATGCTCAAGGTGTGGGGTTTGCAATACCAATAAATACTGTTAAAAGAGTTTTGGAGATGATTGAAATTTATGGTAGGCCTGTTAGAGCTATGATTGGTGTTTATGCTGCATCTATAACTCCACAATTAGCTTCAGCCTATAGACTTCCATTAAAACATGGATTACTTGTTATTCGAGTTATTCCAGGTACACCTGCACATGAAGTTAGAATAGCTCCAGGAGACATTATAACTAAGATTGCTGGTAAAGAGGTTTATGATGTTAGAGAACTTAGAAGGGCTGTAGAAGATTCCATAGCTCAAGGTTATATTGAACTTGAAGTTTATAGGTCTGGATATGGTTATAGGAGGATTAAAGTTCCAATAATGGTTGAAGAAGTAGAGTGAATGATAAATCTTATCTCACATTCAAACTTAATTTTTATAGGTGAATTTCTTGGAATCAAAAGATCTTTTTGATGTTGAAGATTTCTGGAAATTTAAAATGAAAGTTGGATTAGTTAAAAATGCCGAGAGAATTCCTAGAACTAGAAAACTAATTAAGTTAACAGTGGATTTTGGAAATGAATCTAGAACTGTTATTGCTGGAATTGGAGATCAATATAGTCCAGAGGATTTATTGAATAAGAAGATGATTTTTGTTACAAATTTAAAGCCCAAAAAGATCGCTGATGTAGAAAGTCAAGCAATGCTTATTGTAGCTGAAGATGAAAATGGGAAAGTTTATTTAATAAATCTAAGTGAGGAAGTACCTTTAGGGGCTAAAGTCTGGTAAAATATTATTTCTCCATCTTTTTACCATATATGAGAGTGTAAATGGAATTATAAGTGTAGTTAGAGTTGAAACTCCAATAAATGATGTAAATAGTATTTCATCTATAAAACCAGCTGAATATAATATTTGAGCTGGTATTATACCCATAGAAAACTTTGCACTAATCCCCCAACCTACAACTACAATTTCCTTCCAATTCATTCTAGAATACAATCCCACAATAAGTGAAGCTGAAAATTTACTAATGAAATTAGCGAAAAGAAGCAATAAAGTTAAACTTAAACTCCTAATAATGCTATCTAGAGTTATACTTAACCCTATTTTAAAGAAGAATATAGGTCCCAGAAACCCGTAAGCTATAGATCTAAGAATCTCAATACACCTACCATTACTATTAGATTTTAAGGAGAATTTTTGAAATGTAATACCAGCAATTATAGCGCCAAGTAATATGCCGAGATTGAAATACTCTGAAATCACTGTAAACGTTATTGCCACTAATAATATAAGCATAGTTAAACTATGAACATTTATTTTCCCCTCAAATAAAGCTAATTTGGGAAATAAGAATCTATTTAGTAAACTTGCTAGAAAAACTAAAGTTAACATTCCAAAAATTATATTCACTGGATTAAATAAATATCTACCACCAACAATAACTGAAGCTAAGGATGCTAACGATACTTCTAATACATCATCAATAATCCCGGAACCTAAAATTAAATTTGCACTTCTACTTCTAATAACATCAAGTTCATCAAGTATAGGTGCAACAGTTGCTTCAGCAACAGTAGCTAAAGCAGTAGATATTAAAACCGAAATATAAAGTGAATAACCATAAGAAACAATAATTATAGTACCAATCAATGTGGAAAATACTATATTCAGAAAAGATATAACAATAATATTCCAAGATTGCTTCTTAAATTCATTCACATCAATTCTTAAACCAATAAGAAATATCAAAAGCATTATACCTAGATTAGAAAGAAAATTATACTCATCACTTAAAGCTAAAACACATAAATTTGAAGTGTATGGAATAACCATGAGAATTATACCAACAATTAATGGTGCAAGCAAACTTGGTATATGAAATCTATCAAATGGAAAATGTAGTAAATATGATACAAAAAACATAAAAGCCAATAAACCCATCAGAACAAGATCTTCCTCAATCATAAAATCTTAAAATACTAACTAACTCTACCTTTAAACTTTACCAATCAAGATCTTTAAGGAAAAGCATAAAAGAAAGCCTATAAATTCATCATAAACTTTTCCATTGATTAACATTACTTTATATATTTAAAACATTTTAACTTTAAACAGGCAATGAATTTCAATAACTATATGTATATTATGTAATAAGTATATCTACAAAAACAATTTTACATTAATGTATATGGAAAACCCTTATAAACTAATATTCTATAAATAAAATATTTGGTGTTATTCCATATGGAAAGAAAATCAATAATACTAATGATTATACTGCTTATAATTGGTTTAGCTGCTGGTTCTGTTGTTGGATATTATGCATCTCCCCCTAAAATTGTGGAAAAGGAGAAGATTGTTGAGAAACCAGTATATCCACTAAAGGGTGAAATACCCATAGGAGTAATAGTTGCAAGTACTGAAAACCTAGAAACTGAGAGGGCTACGGTTGAGATAGCTATTGAGGAAGTAAATAAATATGTTGAAAGTCTTGGATTACCAATAACATTTAAAGCTTATATTGAGAATGCTGAAGGATCTTCAGCTAAGGCCTTAGAGAAACTTCAAAGTTTATATGCTAAGGGTATTAGGATTACCGTTGGTTGGAGATGGAGTGGGCAAATAAGAGCTTGCTACGATTATATACAGGCAAATAAGATTTTAGTTATTAGTGATGGTTCAACTTCTCCATTACTATGTATGGATGATTATGTCTTTAGATTGCCAACAAATGATCTTGTCCAAGGTAAAATAATACCAAAAATAATACTTGAATATGGTGTAAAAGCAATAGCTGTTCTACAGAGGGCTGATACTTGGGGTGATGGATTATACGCTGTTGTTGAAAGTGAATTTAAAAAGTTTGGTGGTGTAATTGTTGAAAGGATAAGGTATGATCCTGAGAAAACTGAGTTTTCAGCTGAGTTAGCCTTATTGAATTCAAAAATTGATTCAGCTATTAAAACTTATGGTAAGGAGAATGTTGGCTTTTTATTGTTGGCTTTTGATGAAGCCGCAGTAATACAGGCTCAAGCCAAGGATTATCCGCATCTAATGTCAGTTTTATGGTTTGGATCTGATGGTCATGTATGGAGCGATAGACTTGTAGAGGAAGCTGGTGGATATGCATATCTTGTACGACATATATGTACATATGCTGCAACTATGAATTCCACATTGAGAATGAGCTTTGCAGAAAAGCATAAGGCTAAAGTTGGTTACGTTCCAGGAACTTACTCAACATGTCTTTATGATAGTATATGGCTAGTTGCAAAAACTATATTGGAAGCTGCTACAACTGACACCACTGTTCTTAAAAAGGTATTACCCATGGTTGCAGCAAGATATTTTGGCGCTAGCGGTTGGTGTTTACTTGATGAGAATGGTGATAGAGCTATGATGAATTACGATATATGGGCTGTTATAAAGCAGAGCGAAGCACCGCTCTGTAAATTTGTATACTACTATAATGTTACTATTAACGGTGAGAAGCTGGCTTGGGCTATTGTTGGATCATATGATTCTGTAACTGGAGAAATAACATGGTTCTTTAAACCAAAACTTATGACTACTGGTTAATAAACCTATAACATAATTATTTTTTATTATGGTGATTTTGATGGGTGATGTACTTAAGGTAGATGGCTTAACAAAACTTTTTGGAGCTTTTAAAGCTATTGATAATGTGTCTATGGTTGTAGGTGAGAAGAAGATAACTTTACTTGTTGGACCTAATGGTAGTGGTAAAACAACATTATTAAATTGTATATCGGGTGTCTATAAGCCTGAAGCAGGCAGAATCTTTTATTGTGAAGTTGATATAACTAATAAGAAACCTCATGAAAGAGTTAAGATGGGTTTAGTTCCAACGTTTCAAATACCCTCCCCCTTCTATAGACTTACTGTTCTAGAAAATCTATTGGTTTCTTTTCAAAACAATCCTGGGGAAAATTTGTTTAAATGTCTGTTTAGAAGCGTATGGGCTAGGAGTGAAGAAGAAGCTTTAGATAAAGCATTTAAAATTCTGGATTTGCTGGAACTTATGGATGTATATGATAAACCTGCTCATACACTTAGTGGTGGTCAATTGAAATTGTTGGAGATTGGTAGAGCTCTTATGGTTAATCCAAAGACGTTGATTATGGATGAACCTGCTGGCAGTATAAATCCAGTATTAGCACATAAAATATTCCAAAGCTTACTAAAGATAAGAGATGAATTTGGAATTACATTGTTAATAGTGGAACATAGATTGGATTTAGCTATAGATTATGTAGATTATGTTTATGCTATGCATCTTGGTAAAATAATTTCTCATGGAAAACCTGAAGAAGTTTTTAATGATAGTAGAGTTATTGAGGCTTATCTTGGAGGGGAAATTACATGATAGAAGTTGATGGACTTAATGCTGGATATGGGAAGCTGCATATATTATATGACGTTGATTTCAGAGTTGGTGATAATGAGATGGTAACTGTGCTGGGACCTAATGGTAGTGGTAAAAGTACTTTGCTTAAAACTATTATGGGTTTAACCACCATATATTCCGGTAGAATTTTATTTGATGGTAAAGATATTACTAAGCTTAGACCTGATGAAAAGGCTAAGATTGGTATAGCATATTTACCTCAAGTTGGAAGTGTATTTACAAATTTAAGTGTTAGAGAGAATATGATTATGGCTGGTTTAACTGTTGGTAAAGATGAGTTTAATGATAGATTAGAGTATTCATTGAGTATGTTTCCATTTTTGAAGGGTTGCTTAGATAGGAAAGTTAAAACTTTAAGTGGTGGTGAGAGACAGATGCTTGCAATGGCTATGGCTCTTATGAGGAAGCCTAAAATCTTAATGTTTGATGAACCTACAGGTAATCTTGCTCCTAAAATTGCCATGGATGTCTTTAATAAAATTATAGAATTAAAAGATCAATTGGGTATAGCTATATTGTTGGTTGAGCAAAATGTTAAAAGAGCTCTTGAAATTAGTGATAGAGCATATCTATTAGTTTCTGGTAGAATAGTTTTTGAAGGTGAATCTAAGGAACTTTTAAATCATCCTGAACTTGGAAAGATGTATCTCGGTTTAAAGAGGTGAGTTTATGCTTCCACCAGCATTATTAAAGGATGCTATTGTATATGCAAACCTATTGTTAATGTTAACCATTGGTTTTACATTAACATATTTAATAGCTAAAATACCGAATTTTGCACATGGTGAATTTGCTGGGATAGGAATTTATGTATCATTCACCGTCGTTCAGATTTGGAAGATGAATCCATATATTGCTGTACCCTTGGCGTTTATAGTATCTGCAATTATTGGAGTCATCATATATAATGGTGTTTTAAGAACATTGAAGAAGTTTGGTGGAACGTTAATTTCACTGACAATATCTACATTAGCTATGCAAATAATAATATCAGCATTAATAAATGTATATGCAGATTACCTATATCCAATAGCTGGTGCATATTCTAGATTATTTATGTTTAGACATATAGATTTTGAATTTATGGGTCAACCAGGAGTTCTAATAGTTTCATCATTACTAGTGTTTACCCTAATAATAGTTTTACATTTAATTTTGACTAAGACTAAGTTTGGCATATCTCTTAGAGCTGTTGTAGAAGATTCTGATTTAGCTTCAGTTTTGGGGGTTAATGTTGAATTTGCATGTACTATATCTTGGGCTTTAACTGGTGGATTAGCTGGTATGGCTGGAGCACTATTGCCATTATGGTTTCAAGGACACCCATATACTGGGAGTATGCTATTGACAAGTGTATTTGCAGCATCAATACTGGGAGGTATTTCAAGTATTTATGGTGCTATGCTTGGTGGTTATTTAATAGGTTTATCGGAAGTTTTTGGAACATATTTTCTTGCACAAACCTTTGGTAGTCAGATAACTGCATATAGAATGTTAATACCATTAATAATATTATGCATAGTGTTGTTACTAGCTCCAAGAGGTTTAACTGGTGTAATAGAAGATTTACAGGCAAAAAGGATTTCGAAAAAAATTGTTAGAATGGGGGGTTAATGAATGTTTGAAAGTATGGGATGGCTATTGGATATAATTGTGTTTTTCGCTGTATACTTAATAGTTACACTTGCCTTAAACTTACAGTACGGTTATACTGGTATACCAAATTTTGGATTAGCTTTGTCTGTAGCTGTTGGAGCTTATACAACAGGGGCTTTAGCTGGTAGAATTGGTATGTGGTTATGTGGTATAAGAGATTTAGATTATATAATGTATAATGCTATGATTACAAGTATGATAAACAATGCTATAAAAGTAGACCCTATGAAGGGTTTAATAATATTTACTTTAACAATTTTAACAGTAATAGTTGTTTGTGCATTTATTGGTTTTATAGCATCGTACCCAGCAATAAGGTTAAAGGCTGATTACTTAATGATGGTTTTGATAGCTATGGCTGAAGCTGCAAGAATTATAGGTTTAAATTATACGCCTCTTGTAGGTGGAACAACATGGGTTTCCGTACCAAACATTTTCATTTGGATTGGTGATTTCGCATCACAATTTACAATAATATTAACATTGATAATTTCAATACTAATATTTGTATTCATGCAATTCATAGTTTCTTCCCCATTTGGTAGACTTATAAAATCTATTAGGGAAAATGAACTTACAGCTGAATGTATTGGAAAGGATGTTGTAAATGTGAAAATTAAGATTATGATGCTTGGTTCAGCAATCGCTGGGATAGGAGGTTCTTTATGGAGCTTTTATCTCGGCACAGTATTAGCTGCAGCATATACTAGAACTGATTGGACATTTTGGCCATGGCTAATGGCTATGATTGGAGGTATAGGCAACAATATTGGAGCTTTAGTAGGAGTAGCGGCGGTAATCTTCATTAGAAGACTCATAATATACTATAAATATAGCATAGAAGCATACATACCGTTCTCAGTGGTATGGTTAGAACAATTACTCTTAGGAGTTGCATTAATATTAGTAATGATATTTCGTCCCCAAGGATTAATCCCAGAGAAACCTAAGAAGATTAAAAGGAAATAACTCAATATGTAACTATAATCAGTCAGTTAAATTTCTTAGAAGATTCAAGAGAGACTCTAAAGTTTATAGTATTAAAAATATTGAACCATTATAAATCATTCATCACCACCATCTAATTTCTTCACTTAAAAATATGACTCTTTAAAGAACATCTCTCCTTAACGTATAAGAACATTATTAAACAAAAGATGATGAGAGATGCTATAATTAGAATTACTCCAAATGATGATGTACCCTCATCAAATTTATATCCCTGCTCTACAACCTTAAATTTAACCCATAATCCATCAATAACCTTACCAGGAATATAAAATGGTGGAGGCTGATCTCTAATAAGGAAATAATTTGAAACAGTTATATCTATTGGAATACCTTCTTTCCTCCCCACACGTAAACGATAATTTATTGAAGGGGAAAAAAAATACACATCTAATAACTCATAAAATATGTCTGTATGATATTCACTAGTGGATGTTAAAGATAAGAGACTTATATCTATAGCTGAACAAGAAGAGCTTTTACTATCCATTAATAGTGCAAGTAAACTTAGCGTATGAAACTTATTAAAATTGGAATGCAATAAATATGACATGAGAAATATGAAAGCCATGCTCATCAAAATAATGTTATTTTTAAGCTTAACTACTTAAGATATTTAATATTTAGTAAATGATTTAACCTTAACTTCAAATTGGCACTACATGGTTAGATGATTAGATTCTTATACGGTAAACCTTAAATACCTACCTATTATTACTACATTTACTAAGAATGGAAGTGCAAGAGATAAAGAAGGAAATAGAGAAATTAAAGGATGTATTCGCTAAATTCAATAAGGAATTCATTGTTAAGAGCATTAGGGAGGATAGAGAGGAAATTGAAACAAGAAAGCTATCTCTTTGATGCATCATCAATATTTGAAGCTATATCAAGAAATAGAATTGAATTACTAGTGAAAAATTATACTATAGAATTAGCTAAATATGAGCTTATCAATATATTATGGAAGCGTCTTTTCTTAGAAAGAGATGTAAGTAAAGAAGAATGTGACCATATAATTGAAATCATTAAAAATACACTTAAATTAATGCATCTCCTAAACATAAACTGTAATGAAAAAGAAACATTTGATTTAGCGTCCAAACTTGAAATAACAATTTATGATGCATCATACGTATATTACGCGAAGAAGTTAAACTTAAAACTCGTAACAGAAGACCAAAAACTTAAAAGGAAAATTGAAAATTACATTAAAGTTTGCAGCATAGAAGAAATTCTTGAATGATGATGGTTTTGATAGCTATGGCTGAAGCTGCAAGAATTATAGGTTTAAATTATACGCCTCTTGTAGGTGGAACAACATGGGTTTCCGTACCAAACGTATTCATTTGAATTTAGCGTTTCCCCATAAAAACTTAAGAAAGTATGTGGAAAGTTTCATCTAACTTCTTCTCTTAGAAATCTTATGTATGATAATGCTAGGAATACTATTAGTATGGATGTTATGATTGCTAAATTTGGCCATGAAAGTGATAAGCTATCATATAATGGTATTGGTTTAAATGCTGAATATCTTATGAACATACTGAAGGGTTCTATTGAGAATTTTGCATTTAAAATGTTCTTACTAAATGTTTGATAATGTTGATCTGGTGTTAACATTCTTATTGCTGTAATAACTTTTATTCTTGTTTCACTATATATTTCTGGTACCATAGCTCCAATAGCATTTGAAGCATTATAAATCAATTGTGTAAATGTTAACCATACAAGTATTGATATTAATAGTGACATAGATGAATTCTTCGTGGCTATTGATGTAAACATGCTTATAGCCATATACATTGTAATATATATTATTGCTGCTACAAAGTATATTATTAATCGAATGATTTCTTCCATGGTTGGAGCAATCCCCATGATAGCCAATATCACCCCACTGGTTAAAAGTATAGAGTTTGCCAATGCTAAGGCTATCGTAAATATACCTCCAATTATTTTACCATTTATAATGGTATCCCTATAAACTGGACATGAAAGAAATAGTATTAATGACCCTCTTTCATATTCCCTACTTATGGCATCAAAACCAATCATTATACCTATCAATGGCCCTATCGTGCCAATTATTGATATTATGGATGCTGAAGTTTGAGTTATTAAGTCTGAAAATGTTGTTCCATAGATCCCCATATAAATTCTAGATGAAAATGCAGCTATAATGGATAGTACACTTATAAATGCAAATAATATTATAAACCTTTTACTTGCAACGTTATCTGAAAACTCCTTTAAAACAATGTTTTTTAAACTCATTTTCCCTCACCATAAACCTTAAAGAATACTTCTTCAAGTGTTGGTTGTTCAATTTTTATAGTTAAAATCTTTTCACCAAACCCTTCAACAACATCAATGATCTTCAATCTAACATCAATCTTTGCATAAATTATAATTTCGCTGTCACTTTTAACAATTTCATCAACCCCCTCTATATCTTCTATTGCTTTAATCATTTCATTACTTACATTAGTGACTTCAACTACAATTTTGTTACCAATCCTATTTAGAAATCCTTGTAGAGTATCAACAGCCACTAATTTACCATTATTTAAAAATCCAATTCTATTGCATACTTGCCTAACTTCATGTAACATATGACTCGATAAAAATATAGTCATACCATATTCCTTATTCAACTTTATTACTAAATTCCTAAAATTCACAGTGGCATAAGGATCCAATCCAGCTGTAGGTTCATCAAGAAATATTATTTTAGGCCTTTTAATAAGAGCATTTGCCAACGCTAATCTCTGCTTCATACCACGAGAAAATGTTCCAACCAAACTTCCAGCCCTATCTGTAAGTTCCACAACCTCCAAAGCCCATTTAATTCTCTCCTTAGCTTCATCATCCTTAATACCATTCAACCTAGCAAAATATAATAAGTTTCTATATGCAGAGATATCCTCATAAAAACCATATTTTTCAGGTATGTATCCAGCAATACTTCTAATCATCTTAGATTCCCTAACAATATCATATTCAGCAACTCTACCACTACCACTAGTGGGATTAGTTAAACCGAGCAACATCAATATAGTCGTAGTCTTACCAGCACCATTAGGCCCAAGATAACCAAAAATATCCCCCTCAAAAACTCTCAAATTCAAATTATCAACAGCACAGATCTCCCTACCATCAACAAGATAAACCTTAGTTAATCCCTCAGTTTCAATAATGGCTTTCAAAATTTTGTCCCTCCAAAACATCTATTACAAAATAGTTATTTAATAACATTTTTATGGGATGCTAAAACCAAATTTCCTCCTCCAATATATAATTATTAGCAAACCTGTGATCACTAAGGAAAACATAATTAAAACAACACCATACGTGAACAATGAAATCTCAAATTTATACCCTCGTTCCACAACCTTAAACTTAACCCATAATCCATCAATAACTTTACCAGGAATATAATATGCTGGTGGATGCTCGCGATTTGGAATATCATTTGTGATAGTTATTGAAACTGTTTTTCCCTCAAATATTCCAGTTCCCACACGATACCTTATTGAAGAGAAATATACATCCAAAACTTCATAGAAAATATCGAGACGATAACTTACAGTAGAGGGTATATAAGTTGAAATTTCAATTTCTATTACTGAACGATAAGAATTGGTGCTAGCCATTAATGGGTTTGTGAAATTGAAAAGTTTGTATATATCAAGAAAATATGTATAACCAAATTTAAAATTAAAATATTCTTTGAATAATATGGAGATACTTGCACCATAGTATGGAGATAAGGATGATGGCTCATGCTCAAAATTATCCCAAACCACTATCTGACTTCCCTCTTTACATAAGTATTTCTCATGTATTACGTTTATGAATCCATCAGAGCAACGACATTTAGATTTAACTTCACCCCAAACACTATTAACAATCCTATCAAAATCAACATTAACAGGAGTATAATACAAACTAATATACAATACTCCTGTTAATGGATGCATAAAAGAATCCTTTCCACTAAGAGTGCAATCACCCCCAAGAAACCTATAAGATATCCTCCGAGCAATCTCATACCCAACAACATCAGCTCCCTCCAAACCTACACTACCACCCTCCAGAAGAATCCTTAAAGTACATGACAAATTATATTTAATATTTAATGATACACTCTTAATACATCTCAAAAGTGATAAATCAAGCACATCAAGATTAGCAAACATAGGCTCCCTTAAACTTACACTCAATCCAACACGGATACCACCATCACCATAAATCATGATTCTCAAATATTCATCGTATGGTGGCACTTGACCTAAAGATTGTGGTATGAAAGATATCCAAATGTATAATACCATTAATCCTATGAAAATTATTGCAGTCTTTTTCATCATCTATAAACCTATGCATTTTTCGATATATATATTGGTTTTTCCATGAAATATTTGGTGTACATTTTGAAAGAGAAAATGCTATTAACTATAATAATGATTTTACTACTTAATTTCATAGCTTTAGCTGCGAATGTTATACCAATGTGGTCTAAAGATTTTAGTGGTTGGTTGTATTATGTGGGACAAGAAGGCGAGCCTCATGATCAAGGTCCTTATTGTGCAAATTATTATATAGTGGAATTTGAATGGGTTGTTCCTTGGCCAAGCTATGATAGTGTATGGTTATTGATCCGATTCTTAGATATTAATGGGAATCCAATCAAAGGTAGTGAAAGATTATTTAATCAAAATTATCAGCGTACTTTCATTTTCAATTTGGAAGATTTTGGTCATTATCTTCAAATAGTGTATTATTATTGGAATGGTTTAGGGGAAGCTCCAGAAGTATATTATGCTGGATACGTGGAAAGACCTAAAGCATAAATTTAAATTAAATTTATTTATTTTTTTATTTTCTACCAAATCTCCTAAATACCATTATTACTGCTATTATAGCTATTGCGACTATTGCAAATCCTACATATCCCCATTCTGTTGGTTTAGTTACAGTTACTCTAATATCCCTCCCCGTAGAGGATGTTTGATCTGAAACTGCCTTCACAGTTATGAAGTAGTCTCCAGCTGAAACTATTGCTGAAACATAAACATTAACTTTAAACTCCACTTTATCATTTGGTTTTAATATTGAAACTTTTTTAGGCTCTACATCAATTCTCCAATCAAGGGCTGATGGAACATCAACTGATATATACAAATTAGTTACATTTAGAAATCCAGTATTCTCAACTCTAACAGTAAATGTTCTACTTTCACCTGAGGTTATGGTGAAATATAGTGCTGGGAATTCTGGGAATGTTACACTTAAACCATAACTCCCAAAAACATTAACACTCAAAGTAACCGTTTCCATTAGAACTTTATCTTCGGAGGAAACTTGAATATTAAACTTGTATTCCCCAATTTTAATGTATGGTGATGGTGTAGCCTCCACAACAATTGTCGCAGTACTTCCAGCAGGTATCAGTAGGCTTCTAACAATTTTACCAGCAACCCTAAATACAACACTCCAATCACTGGGCTTACCAGTTAAATTCAAATATAAAACTTCATCCATCAAGCCAATATTCCTTATATTTAAAGTGAAATACACTGTTCTACCAGCTTCCACATCTATAGCTGGATAATCCACGAGAAGCTTAATACCACGAGTAACAATGGAGGAAGGTTTAACCCTAACATTAAGTTTAAGCTCCTCTCTAATAAAACTGGAATAAACGGATAAAGTTAAATTATAATACCCAATTACAGTATTTTCCGGAACCTTAAACTTCACTTTAATTAAAGCTTCTTCACCATCACCAAGAGATAAGAGCATTATCTCATCAGAACCATAATAAAATCCTACACTCCAACCCTTTGGCAAATCGGGTACATCAAGCTTAAAAACATCTCTAACACCATAATACTTAACCTTAACATCAAAACCTACAGTTCCGCCAGCTTCAACAACTTTAGCTGGAAAAACACAAGATAAAACAAGATTCCTCAATGCACCCTTAACAATAATATTTAAACCAAGATAACTAGCATATGGAGGATAATCATACCTTGCAATAACACGAAAACTATAATCCCCAATAGAAGCATTCTCGGGAACATTAACAATCAAACTTAAAGAAGTGCTAGTCTTATTCATCAATCTAACACCATTAACTTCAAAACCACCATAAATAATTCTATAACTCCAATCACTAGGCAAACCATCAACAATAAATGAAATATCAACAAAAGATAATGGACCAACATAACTAACACTAAAATCATAACTTACACTACCACCAGCATAAACAATCCTACTTGGAAAACCACACCACAACCTAACATCCATAGCAACACCATAAACCCAATAATTAAACAAGTAAAAACAAACAAAAATCCAAAACAGAAATATGTAAAAGATCCTCTTCATAAATTATCAACCCAAAAAAATTATAAAAATTAAAATAAATAAAACTTAGGATTAAGAAATTGAGGTTTATGGTTGATCATATCCATAGCAGTTACATTCACCCCAATAACTTACGCTTGGAGTAGGAGTTTCATTACCATAATAATATGAGTAAACGACTTTTATGTGGGTTATTCCTCCATAATCTGGTGGAACACTAAACGTTCTATAAGCTACATATCCACCAGCCCACAGCTCATTAGTTTCACCTACTCCACCATCATATATCATATAGATTAGAAGTGCAGTATTTGGATCTGCCCAGAAAAAATTGACTATTTCAATGGTAGTTGCTCCCGGTCCACTTCCCCACTGGTATACAGAGTGGAGTTCACATGCTCCTGGTGTTTGAAGCCAACCACTTATATGATCTATGAATTGACCAATACTCGATATACTTTCCCCCATAGCTAATTCAAATGTAATTATTAGGGAAAACAGTATTATTAGTAGAATTCGTATTTTTCTTTTAATATTTTATCACCTTATATATATATAAGAAAAATTTAAATTTTTCCTTTTATTTCATATATATTGATGAAAAATATTTTCGCACTACTTATAATCCTCATTAACATACCAATATTTTGCCAACAGATTTCTATTGTAACATTTGATGAATTATATATAGCAATTATTTGTAATGGTGATGTTTTCTGCAGGATTGCATCTGATGTTGAGAGTCCATTAGCTTCCATACCATATGTACGTGGTTTGAAAGATAATCTTTTTTCTGTAGGATATACTGTTGGTAGTAATGTGACGACTGGCGGAATTATTGATTTAACTATTATTAATGATGCTGAAGCTGATGTTGAAATATCGAAGGTTGTTGATTATGCTGAAACTTGGCTTGGAATAAACTTCAAACTTAAAGAGAAGAGGGTTCATGAATTTCGCTCTCAAGCAACTGGTCAACTATTTAGATATGCATACTACACCTTTATGGCTGAAGATTTTAATCCAGATATGGTACTCGACAAATTTCTAGCTTTAATACCAAATGAAGGTTTAATGTCACTGGTTAATAGGAAGATTGCTTATGGAGGAAAATTCATTTTAAACATATACACTACAACAAATACTTGTAGATTACAATTTAGTAAGAATTTCAGCAATTACTATAATTTTAAAATTGGTGAAACCTATGTCCTCGATGTATTTAAACTATTTAATTATACCGGCCCCTTAAAGGTTCACAAAATGTCTGACCACAGCACTCAAGTATCAATAGAACTATTGCAATATTCAAGTCCCTATATTGGTCAAGTTAGAGAATCAAATCTCCAAGCACAAATAATTAATATTGAACTACCATTTGAATACAGAGTTAGTACAGGTAGATATGCAAATCTCCCCTTACCCCCATTCTATATGATTAGTAACCTTATACCAACCCCTCCAACTGGAATGCCCAAATGTTCTCTTACTGCTGGTGACACTATTGATTACATGCGTGTAACCTTCAAGATAGTTGAGTATGGCTACACAAGTTTCCAAATAGATTTACCATTTCTTATAGGATTAATAATAATTGCATTAGCAACACTGACGATAACACTATTATTTAGAGCAAAAAACATTAAAAAGAAAGTCTAAAACAACTTTACATATATTCAACTATTTTCAATTAAGGTTACCTCATTAACTTCCCATAATTCTAATAAAAAGAAAAAT
>Ga0209394_1000020_pt1 | contig 162061 bp, 192 predicted proteins | sample JNZ201metaG_FD_184122 | JGI IMG/M metagenome (GOLD analysis project Ga0209394, IMG submission 184122) | Hot spring microbial communities from Jinze hot spring, China to study Microbial Dark Matter (Phase II) - JNZ 20120812A (SPAdes) (version 3) ...
ATGAAAAGGGATTTAAAAATTATGAAATACTTTTCCCCATGGAAATAATTCAAAAATTATCATCAGATAAACCTAAATATGACTTAGCGATATTTATAGGATTTCACTACTACTATGAATGGTTACTCCTAAACCATTTAAAACATAATGCGTATAGAAATCTAAATACGATATCCATAGATCCATATTCACAACCAAATTCAACATGGACAATGCCGTCACTACCATTACCAATATGGTATAAGAACTTATGTCAATTAGAAGAAGAAATTAAGATAAAAACTTAATAAATAATGTTGGAGGAATAATTATGGGAATAAAAATAAACATTTTAAATCCCTTGGAAGTACCAAATGAAATTGTAAAAGTATATAGTGTACCTCCAACACCAGAAAAAGGTATGTTCACAGATATACCTGTTGATGTAGGACCACAATATGAGGGGCAGAGAATTAGAAGAGAAGATATGTATGTTGAATTTGGAGGACCAAAACTCAAGTACAAATTTGAAATTGTAAGAGTAAAAAACATTGATGAAATTGATGATGGAAAAATAATGATTATAGGACAAGATATTAATGAACTTAAAGAGGGAGGAAGTTATCTTCTAGCTATAATCGTGGAAGTAGCTGGTAGAAACTTAAGTGTAGATGCTGAAGGTGTTATAGAAAGAAGAATTCATGAATTCTGCAATTATACACAAGGTTTTATGCATTTAAACCAAAGATATGATATATGGTTAAGAGTTAGTAAGAAATCCTTTAACAAAGGATTAAATTCATTTAAGTATATAGGCACAGTACTTTATAGATTATTTAAATCAGCATTTCCAATAATAGAGAAACTACAAGTAACATTTATAACTGAACCTCAAATAGTTGAAAGTCTATTTGAACAGGCAATAAAGATTTATAACGCAAGAGATGAAAGAACATTTGGATTAAAAGATGAAGAAGTAGATTTATTCTACTCATGTAGACTTTGCCAGTCTTTTGCACCAACACATGTATGCATAATAACTCCTGAAAGACCATCCAATTGTGGAGCTATAACGTGGATAGATGCCATGATAGCTGCAAAAATAGATCCTAAAGGACCAATAGGACCTGTGGAAAAGGGCAAATTACTAGATCCAATAAGGGGAGAGTGGAGTGGAGCTAATGAAGCTATTAGAAAACTGTCTGGAGGATCGATACAAAGAGTAACATTATACTCTGCATTTGATAATCCACATACTTCATGTGGATGCTTTGAATGTGTAACATTCTACGTACCAGAGGTAGATGGATTAGGAATTGTACAAAGAGGATATGCAGGTGTAACCCCAGTGGGATTAAAATTTGGAGATATCGCTGATTCAGCAGGTGGAGGGAAGCAGATACCTGGATTCTATGGTCTTGGAGTACTATACATGAGGACAAAGAAGTTTATACAGGCAGATGGAGGATGGAATAGAGTAGTGTGGATGTCATCAGAATTGAAGGAGAAGATTAAAGATGCTATACCAGAAGAATTACGTGATAAAATCGCAACAGAGAAAGAAGCAAAAAGTGTTGAAGAACTTAAAAAGTTCTTAATAGAAAAGGGTCATCCAATAATGGAGAGAATATCAAAAGCTCCACCAAAACTTGAAGAAAAACCTATTGAAGCTGTAACACCAACAACTCAACAAGTAGAAACGGTAGTGACGCTACCAGAATTACCTCTCACCATGGGTGGATTCAGCTTAATTCTTAAAAATGTGAAGATAAGAGCTGAAAAACTAATTATTAAAAGAGTTGAAGAGAGGAAGTGAAATATATGGGTGAAAAATCTAAGGAGAAAGATGAAGCCTTTAACCATTTACTTACAATGATATTAGAAGCTATTAGTAAAGGTATAATTGAATTACATGATGTAGAGATAGAAGCTGAAGAATTAGAGATAAAACTGCAACCAATAATGAAGAGCGTTTTAAAACCAATTTTAGAAAAGAAGGTTGTAGAATTAAGTAAAATCACATTTGAAGAACCCAAAATATCATTTCCAGGAAAAATTGTAGAAGTAAAGATTGGTGCAACAAAAGCTGAAGGAGGATCTAGAAATAAAGTGATAACTTTAGGAGGACATACAATGCCACCATATTACTATTTAGCTGGATATGAAGCTCCAAATCCACCTGTTTTTAGTGGAGATGTATTTGATATGAGAATATCATTGCCAAGAGCTGTTAGACAAGTATTTGGAGATGTATTGGATAATCCAGTTGAATGGGCTAGAATATGGGTTGATAAATTTGGAGCAGAAGCAATAAACATACATTTAGTAAGTACGGATCCAAGCATAAAAGATACAAAACCATCAGAATCAGCTAAACTAGTTGAGGAATTACTACAACAAATCAAAGTACCTATAGTTGTTGGTGGAAGTGGTCACCCAGTAAAAGATGTTGAAGTATTTAAAAAGGTATCTGATATAGCTGAGGGAGAGAGGATAGTTCTAAATAGCCTTAACTTAGATATGAAACTTGAAGATATATGTACACACATAGCAAAAAAGGATATTGTAGTAATAGACTTTTCACCAATGGATTTAGATAAGGCAAGAGAGATTAATAGAAAGGTTTACGATTGGATTCCGAAGAATAGGATACTACTAGACTTAAATATTGGAGGAATAGGGTATGGTACTGAATATGGATTTACAGCAATGGAAAGAGCTAGACTTGCAGCTCTACTTGGAGATGAAGAACTACAGCATCCATTTAATGTAGGAGCTTCAAATGCTTGGGGTGCAAGAGAAGCATGGGTTGTAATGGATCCATACTGGGGACCTAGAGAAATTAGAGGTCCACTATGGGAAACTTTAACATGTATAATATGTCTACTTGCAGGTGCAGATTACTTTATGACTTTACATCCAACAACTGTGAAGACGTTGAAAGAAATGAGAGAGTACTTATCTTCAAAAGGTAAACGCATCTTTGAAGAAGCAGCTGATTGGGTTTCATTAAAAATACCGGTGGTCTAAATGCCTTGGAAACCTCCAAATCCAATAGAGATATACAATCTACTGCCAAGAACCAATTGTGGTAAATGTGGAGAAGTAAATTGTATGGCTTTTGCAGTTAAAGTTTCAAATTTTGAAGTATCACTTGAAGAATGTTCACCATTATTTGAAGAGAAGTATTTGGGGAATTATCAGAAAATAAAGGCTTTAGTTTCACCTCCAGTTAAAGAGGTAATTCTTAAGACACCTAAGAGAAGTGTTAAGATCGGTGGGAAATATGTGGTTTATAGACATGAACTTAGGTATATGAATCCCACAGCCATAGCTATAGATGTAGATGACTCTATGAATGAAGAAACAATAATAAAGAGATTAAGATTTGCAGAAGATTTCACATATGATTATGTTGGACGCCAACTTAAATTAGATTTAATAGCCATAAGATCCACCTCCAATAATCCAAAACAGTATATGAAGACTGTTCAAATAGTTGTTGAAAATAGCTCATTACCAATAATATTGTGCTCATATAATCCGGAAATAATAGAAGCAGGATTATCAATATTAACACAAGAATATAAGCCTCTAATATATGCGGCCACAAAAGATAATTGGAGGGAAATGGCTGAATTAGCAAAGAATTTTAATGCTGCTCTAGCGGTATCAGGTCAAGGAAATATAGATACTCTAGTATCCATTGTAAAAACGTTAACAGAAGATTTAGGCATAGTGGATGTAGCTTTAGACCCTGGATGTCCAAAAGATGTTAGCGGTCTCTTTCATATGATAAAGGCATTTACACAATTAAGGTATAAAGCTATAAATGAGGGATATAAATATTCATCATACCCATTAATTGGAACTCCAATATCCGTATGGTCATATCCAGAACAAGATTTAACGCAAAAAGTATGGTGGGAAACAATTATTGCAGCAATTTTGATAACAAGATATGCAGATCTAATAATAATGCATTCTACAGAAGGTTGGAGTCTACTACCACTAGTCATATGGAGATTCCAATTATATACGGATCCACGAAAACCTGTAGCTGTAGAACCAGGTATTAGAGCTATTGGAAATCCCGATGAGAATTCTCCAGTATTTGTAACTAGTAATTATGCTTTAACATATAGTATAGTTTCTAATGATATCCAGAAGAGTGGTATAAATGCATGGTTAATAGTTATAGATACTGAGGGGTTAGCCGTAGATGTATCTGTAGCGGCTAAAAAGTTTGTGGGGGAGAAGATTGTAGAATTAATTAAGAAAAACAACTTTGAAGAAAAGGTGAAACACAAGATACTAATAATACCTGGAAAAGCATCTAGGATTTCTGGAGATCTTGAAGAAATAAGTGGATGGAAAGTTTTAGTAGGACCTATGGATTCAAGTGAAATAGCAGCATTTATTAAGAAGATGTGGACTCCAGAAAAGATAAGGGAAATTATGGAGAGTTAATATATTGACTAAAGAAATGGAAAACGTAGAAGTATCATTTCCACAATATAAACTTAAAACAACAATTCATAAAAATTCAACAATATTGGAAGCATTAAGAAAAGTAGGTATAGGTATTAGAAGTATATGTGGCGGAAAAGGACTGTGTGGAAAATGTAAAGTTAGAGTAATTAAGGGAAAAGTTAAACATGAAGTAAAAGATAAAGAGCTAATATCGCCCAAAGAAGTTTCAGAAGGATATGTATTGGCATGTCTAGCAAAAGTTTTAGAAGACGTAGAAGTCCTTATTCCACCAGAAAGTGTAATTGGAAAAGCAAAATTATTAACAGATGTGAATTTACCAAAAACAGCAATTAACCCATATGTAAATAGAATATGCATTAAAGTAAGAGATATACGTAAACTTCAAGAAGAATTCAAGAAGTATTCAATGAGTGATGAAATTAGAAGAAGGATTTATGAATTAGAGCCAGGGGAAGAATTATCCATAATAGTAGACTTTTATAATTCAAAAATATTAGATTTAAGCCTTAAAGAATTAAATGAAGGAATTTATGGATTAGCAGTAGATATAGGAACCACAAAGATAGTGGCATCCCTAATAGAGATATCCACAGGGAAAATCTTAGCAACAGAATCGAAATTCAATAGACAATTGATATATGGTGAAGATTTAATATCTAGGATATCATATACCATTGAAAGAAGTGGAGGATTAAAAGAATTACAACAAGCAATAGTTCAGACGATAAATGAATTAATAAACAATTTGTGCAGTGAGACAAGGATAGATCCAAAAAACATTTACGAATTAACTGCAGCTGGGAATACTGTGATGACATATACCTTCATAGGATTAGATCCAACCCCATTAATTAGATCATTTAAGGAACATGTAAATGTAGAGAGAAAACCTTACATACTTAACCCAAAAGATTTAGGTTTAAACTTAAGGGAAAACGCCACCATATATGTACTTCCATGTATGGGTAGATTTCTAGGTGGAGATGTTGTTGGAGATATAATTACGTCAGAACTTAGCTTCTCAGAAAAACCCACATTACTTATAGATATAGGAACTAATACAGAGGTTGTAATTGGATGTAAAGATTGGATTTTAGGGACCACTGCCCCTGCTGGACCAGCATTTGAGGGATGGGGTCTTAAATGTGGGGTTAGAGCCATTGAAGGTGCTATAGAAAGTGTAGAAATAGACCCTCAAACTTTAAATTCGAAATATACAGTTATAGGCAATGTAAAGCCTATTGGCATCTGTGGGTCTGGATATATAGATGTGGTAGCAGAACTTTTTAGACATAATATCATAGATCCTATTGGGAAATTCAGGAGAGATATAAAATCACCAAATATTAGAAGTGGGCTTGATGGATATGAATATGTAATAGCACCTTCAAATGAAACTTTAACTGGTAGGGATATAGTGATAACAGAAAAAGACATATACAATTTGATAGATGCAAAATCATCAGTATGCGCAGCAATATCCATATTATTAAAGAAGATGATGTTAAAAGTTTATGATGTAGATAAAGTATACATTTGTGGAGCATTTGGTAGATATTTAGATATAAATAATGCTATGGCAATAGGAATGATACCAGAATTCACAAAAGCTGAAGTAATATTCATAGGTAATGGTTCACTAGGTGGAGCATATCTATCAATGATATCGAAAAAACATAGAGATGAAGCTGAAAGAATTGCAAAAATCACGGCTAGTATAGAGTTAATGTTAGATCCAGACTTCATGGATGAATATCAAGCAGGATTCATACTTCCAGGAAAAAGAGAATTATTCCCAACATGGTGGGAAATGAGTAGAAAGATTAGGCAAAAATAAATTATGCAAAATATTCTTAAAATATCGAATTACCATAAAAAGTTATGGAGAAGTTAAATATATGAAAAGACCTTTCATAGCATCAATATCTGGTAAGGGTGGAAGTGGAAAAACAACATTAAGTGCTTTACTACTTAAAGTTTTACTTGAAAAAAATACTGATGATATAATATTGATGGTAGATGCGGATCCAGCTATGAATCTACATGAAGTATTAGGAGTAGAAGTTAAAGAGAGCATATCAGATATAGCTGAAGAATTTAGACGAACAGTAGATAAAATTGATATTGCTCTAGGATTTTCAAAGGATGCATTATTAGAATATTGGGTGTATAGAGCAATAGTTGAAAGTAAAGGATTCGACCTCTTAGCTATGGGGAGGGGGGAAGGTGAAGGATGCTACTGCTATATAAATACAGTATTAACTAGAATCTTGGGGAAGCTAAGTAAAAATTATAGTGTAATATTAATGGATATGGAAGCTGGACTTGAGCATTTAAGTAGAAGAACTGATAGATATGTGGATACATTAATAGTAGTTGTAGATCCATCAATAATGAGTTTTAAAACTGCTGAAAAGATTAAACAAATAGTTAAGGAAGTAAAAATAGATGCAAAATACATGTATGTGGTTGGAAATAGACTTTCAAAATCTATAGAGGAAAGATTGTATAAATGGTCTGAGGATGTGGGATATCAAGTAGCTGGTGTAATTCCAGAAGATGAGAAAATACTTGAATATAGTATACGTGGAAAACCATTACTAGAATTACCAGAAAATAGTGATGCTGTTAAAGCAGCAAGAATGATAGCAAGGAATATAGGATTAATAGATTAACTTAGTTAATGATATATGTCTAAACAATCATTTATAAATTGGTGGAATTGGGAGAAAACTGGGAAATACATAAAATCCCTTAGTGGAAGATTAGGCTTTGAGGAAAGTTCAGAACTTCATTTCCTAGGTTTTAAAATCAACATAGATAATGGAGAAGTTTATGATGAAATATCAAAGAGGTATTTAAAAAATGAGGAAAAAGTCGATATATACTACATATTATACATGTACTCACAGACAACTCAAGACATTGGAGAAATGAAAGAATACACTACGTTCACTGAACTATTTAAATCCATTAAGGATCTAGCATTATACCACTGTCCAGAATTTAGAAGCGTATACAAAAGATTTGAAGATATTTTTGAAAAGAATCCAGATATGTTACACAAAGCTGCAATTGTTTTTAAACATGAAATTTTAGATTATGGTGATCTATCAATAAAGGTATACGCTCTCCCAAGAATTCCAATCGTATTTACCATCTGGAAGGGTGATGATGAACTCCCACCTTCAAGTAGCATAATGTTTGATAAAACAGCATCATATTATCTACCAGATTGTGAAGCATTAGTAAGACTTACAAAAATAACCATTGAAAGACTTATAACAGTAATAGAAACATGAACAAAATAAAGAAGGTTTTCAATGGAAAATAAAGCAGAATCTATTAAATGAATTCATTAATTATTTACATCATAGGGAGGAAAACACTCAATACAATGAAAACAAGAAAAATTTAGGAAAATAGCATACTTATATGCTGTAGATTTCTGTCTAAAGATTTAAATAAATAAGGATCTTTAATCTGATAAATGGGTTTTTATGAGTGAAGAAAAACAAGAACTTTTAATTTATATTAATGGAGAATTTTACCCTGAAAGTGAAGCTAAAATTTCAGTGTTTGACCATGGTTTACTCTATGGTGATGGAGTTTTTGAGGGTATTAGAGCATATAATGGACGTGTATTTAAACTTGAAGAACATATTGATCGACTCTATGAATCTGCTAAAACACTCGATATTAAGATTCCATTATCAAAGGAGGAATTCAAAGAAATTATCCTAGAAACCTTGCGAAGAAATAAATTGACTACCGCTTATATTAGACCTATTGTAACACGGGGTATTGGTAAACTAGGTCTTGATCCTAGACATTGTGAAAAACCAACAATAATAGTAATTCCACAACGAATAGAACAATACCCCTCAATAGCTGCACATAAACGCACTATTAAAGCAATAGTTTCCTCTATAAGACGAACACCTCCCTTTTGTTTACCAGCTTCAGCTAAAGTACTGAATTATCAAAATAACATATTAGCAAAAATTGAAGCAATACATTGTGGAGCCGATGAAGCTATCATGCTTGATTGGAGGGGCTATGTATGTGAGGGGACTGGTGCCAATATATTTATAGTTAAAAGGGGGATGCTAATGACTCCTCCATCATATGCCAGCATACTTCCAGGGATAACTAGACAGACCATTATAGAAATTGCAAAGAGAGTTGGAATTGAAGTTTTAGAGCGTGATCTAACAATTCATGACCTTTATAATGCAGATGAAGTATTTTTAACAGGTACCGGCGTTGAAATACAGCCAGTTGTGGAAGTAGATGGTAGAAAAATTGGGAATGGTGAAGTAGGTCCAATTACCATGAGGATCATAGAAGAATTCAAAAAAGAAGTAGAAAGTACAGGAACACCAATTTATGAGCAAAAACCTAGTACGCAAGAGGAGAGGTTATTTTCATGAAGATGATTATTACCGTTGCTCCAACAGGCTCAGGTCCACAGTGGCAGAAAAATCCTAATGTCCCAATCACTCCAGAAGAAATTGCTAATGAAGCTGTTAAAGCTTATGAAGCAGGTGCATCTGTTGCTCATATACATGTGAGGGATGTAAAAAGTAAGGGTCCATATCCAGATGTAAAATTGTACCGTGAAGTCATAGAAAGAATTAGAGAAAGATGTGATATGATTATTCAACTCACTACGGGTGGAGGAGGCCCTTATGGAATTTCCATGGAACAAAGATTATGTGCACTTGAGCTCAATCCAGAATTTGCATCGTTAAATGTTGCTACTATGACATTCGGTGATGGTGTGTTTCTTAATCCTCCTGCAGATGTAGAAAGAATTGCTAGAATAATGCTTGAGAAAAATATAAAACCAGAAATTGAATGTTATGATGTTGGACATATTAACTTGGCACTACAATTACTTGAAAAGGGGTTACTTAAAGAGCCATTAAGATTTGGATTAGTATTAGGGGTTAAAGGGGGTATCCCAGCTACACCGGAAAATTTAGTATGGATGGTAAAAGCCCTACCAAAAAACTGTAGATGGAATACAATAGTGGTGGGTAGAGCTCATTTCCCATTATTAACCCTTGGTATGATTTTAGGTGGAGATGTTCGAACTGGGATGGAAGATAATATTTACATTTCTCGAGGTGTTTTGGCTAAAAGTAATGCTGAAATGGTTGCTAAAGTGGTTAGGATAGCGAAAGAACTCGGCATAGATATAGCAACACCAAGTGAAGCAAGAGAACTCCTTGGATTAAAGAGTTAAAACATAAAAAGAGTAAACCTACAAGATTTAGCGTTAATATAAGCATAAATAACGTTGTAAACATACTTTCTCATACAAGACTAAAACTGCCATAATTCCTTTCCTCTTCATAAATAAAGGTAAGAATTAACTAGAATTATTTCAACATCCTTTTCTTCCTTCTTAGGATCTCTAAGTTAAAGTTCAAATACCCATAACTTCATTTAGCTAACATCATCAAATAATGTTATGAGGTAACGGGCCCGCTGGGATTTGAACCCAGGACCTTTGGCTCCGCAGGCCAACGCTCTATCCAAACTGAGCTACGGGCCCTGATCTTTTATATCTAAACATCTATCTCTTCTTGATAATTATAGAGATTTTGATTATTATATGTATCTACGTTTTAAAGATCCCCCTTTTAAGAGGCACTCCATTTTAAAGTTTGTTGAATGTAGGTTAAAATAAACTTTCTACTTACGTTGAGTTATGAAATTATCTGTAGAGTTATGCAATTCATTCTATATTTATTATGGAAAATAATGGTTTATCCTTCTTGATTACTTAGATTTTATAGGTAATATATTCCCATATCTCTAGCGATTTTCTTTAATCTTTCAACTCTTTTCTCTACTGATGGATGGGTTGAAAAGAGTTCTTCAATGCTTCCTCCTCTTAAGGGGTTTACGATCCACATATGAGCTGTTGATGGATTTACATTTACAGTTAATCCCACTTTTTTTGCTCCACTAATTTTTATTAAAGCATTTGCTAATTCCATAGGCTTACCAGTTATTCTCGCACCTTCTTCATCAGCATCATATTCTCTCTCACGTGAGATTGCTAGTTGAACTAACATGGCAGCTATAGGTGCTAATACAGCTGCTAATAATGCAGCAGCAATAGAGCCTTCATTCCTCCTTCGATCGCTAGTACTAAATAAAACTCCCCATCTACCTAAATATGCTAGATAAGTTATAGCTCCTGCAAGTGTAGCAGCTATTGTTGATATCAATATATCTCTATGTTTTACATGCGCAATTTCATGTCCTATAACAGCTTCAACTTCCTCTTCATTTAAAATTGAAAGTAAACCTCTAGTTACTGCTACAACACTATTTTTTGGACCTCTACCAGTTGCAAAAGCATTTGGAGCATTACTATCAATAACTGCAACTCTTGGTTTAGGTATATTTGCAGCATTTGCAACACGTTCAACTATACGGTGAAGACGTGGATATTCACTTTCGCTAACTATCCTCGCCCCAGACATACTTAATACTATTTTATCTGAATAGAAGTATGCGAATATATTCATTAAGAGAGCCATGGTCAAGGATACTTCAACTGCTGTCAATGGGCTGCCTAAAATTGAACCAATGGCAAACCCCACTAACATTAATAATCCAGTCATGAATCCAAATAAGAGTACGACTTTCCCCATCATACAAATTATCCCATTATAGAAGGAAGAGTTTAGAGATTTAAAAACTTAGCGTTATTTTGCTAGTGAAGCTTCACATAAAGAGGTTAGGAAGGATTCAGGATCTTTAGCTTTAACATATGCTGAAGCCAATAGAACACCATCAACACCAAGTTTAAATGCTATAGATACATCTTCAGCTGTAGATATTCCAGCACCACAGAAAACTAAAACATCCTTAGAAACCCTTTTAACTTCTGAAACAGCATTTGAAACAACTTCAGGTTTAACTTTACTCACAGCAATACCTGTACCTATCAATTCAGGAGGTTCCACAGCTATACCCCATGGATTAAATTGAGAAATTGCAGAAGCAACTCTAACATTATTTGCACAAACAAGGGTTTTTAACCCTAAAGCTTCAGCTCTACTCAATATAAATTCAATATCAGATAACTTCAACCTGTATTCAGAATGATTTAATAAGGTTCCAGAGGCGCCAGTAGCTTTAACAGCTTCTGGAAGTATATGTCCAGTCCATGACCCTGGAAGTATTGGATCTATATGCTGTGAAAAAACAGGTATATTAACTGAACTAGCAACTCTATATAAGTCTACATGTTGTGGACATACGATAATACTAACACCAGTTTTCTCACTAACCTTTTCAGCAATTTTTGAAAGTCTTAAAGCTCCATCACCAGTAGCCTCCAAAAAACATTTAAAATTCAATACAATTATTGGAGGTTTCAATGAAGACATTGAAGCTATTTCACCTTTTCAAATCTATCCTTCAATTTCTCTAAAACTTGTGGTAGAGTTGTATATTCCATTTCATCAGGTCCAAGTCTAGCTGGCATAAAAGGTCCATGTCTACGCATATAATCAGCAATCTCCATAGCCCTTGCCCTAGTATAATCAAAAGCTGGATCATCAAATAAATCTGCAGGTCCAATAAGTCTTCCATTATTTAATTGAAAACCAAGAGCAACAAGTCTTGGCGGCCCATCAAATCTAGTGCATTTAGCATCTTCAAGTGAAACTGGCATTAAGGGTCCATAATGACTACCTCTCATCCAACCGGCAACGAGATGTGGAAATGCAAATGCTTCTAAAACTTCTCCAACAGCTGGTAAACCGCTTTGAGTTCTAACAATGCATACAGGGTCATCTTTACCCACATATCTACCAGCGATCAAAGATAATCTTGTGGTTGAACAAGAAGCTGCAGCTAAACCCTCTCTACTATAAACCTTTTGAATAACATATCTACCAGTAGTACCGAGAAGAGCTAATAGATCATACATTTCTTCAGGACAATTTAATGTAACTTTTAAACCTTCAATCACATCAAATACTGTAAAGCTAAAACCTTTATGGAGTCTAGGGTCTATTACGAGTCCAGCAGTATTGAATGGATCTGCAAAAACTCTGAATAATGGTAGATTGAAAGCGCCAGGCTCAGTTTTATCAGCTGCAAACACAATTATAGGTTCACTAGGTCTCTCTTCAAATTCCAATTCAGCAACGCCAGGACCTAAACCTCTAACATTACCTGAAAATGCATCTGAAAGTAGATCTTGACCAGCTGCATAAAGCTTCATGGGTTTAGAAACATTTTCAGTAACCATTTTAAAGGTTTTCCAAGCTAATTCATGGATTTCAGGATTATCTTCACCTTTATTATGAGTTATTAAAAGCTCTAAATCATCACCACAATTAAATACATAATAATCAATTACAAGTCCAGTTTCCATAGCTAATTTAAGATTCTCTTTAGCAGTTTCAATCTGTTTTCTATGGACAATATGATGCCCAGCTAAACTACCAACATCAGCTTTAATTATACTTACTGTAATCTTCAAAATATCACCCAAGAAAGGATATAAAATGATGAACATTTAAAGATTGTTTATTCACCTTTAGCTTCAAAATAATAGTATTCACCAATACCCTTCTGATATCTATCAAGCCATGAATCAGGTTTATTAACTCTAGGCCTACCAGTTTGTGGATCTCTTCTAAAGGTTACATCAACATCCCTAAGGAATTTATTCATACCCTCCCTCAAACTCTTTGGAGAATGTGCAACTCCAAATCTACCTGGATGACCGGAGAAAACCATTAAACTATCAGCCAATATACTTTGAACAATAAGATCATGCTCAACAACAAAAGCTGCTACACCCCTACCCTCAATAATCCTCTTAATAACTCTAGCCATAGAAATCCTTTGCTCAACATCTAAATATGCACTAGGTTCATCAATCAAATATAAATCTGCATCCATAGATAGACATGAAGCTATAGCAACTCTTTGAAGTTCTCCACCACTAAGCTCAGATAAATGGAAATCCATAAGATTTACAAGTTCTAAAGGTAGTAATATCTCACTTTTAAACCATGAAGAATCAAACTTATCTTTAGCAGAAGCTTTTAAAACCTCCATAACAGTTAAATCCTCTTTGAAGGATAGATATTGAGGTTTATAACTAACTTTAACATTAATTGTAGGAGTAAAACCTTCATCAACATTTAAAATTCCCGCTAAAAGTTTAATGAAAGTAGTTTTACCAATACCATTAGGACCAAGAATTCCAATAACTTCCCCAATATGTATAACTCCAGGTTCAACCTTTAATTCAAAATCTCCTAACCTCTTAAACATATAATCCCACATTAAAAATACGCTTCCAGAAGACCATTCCATTTGTGGAGGTGAAACATCAAATCTAACAGGTTCACGTCTAAAAAGAACATTATCAGAAGGTATATAACCATCTAAATAAACATTTATACCAACTCTAACACCATAAACTGGAGTAACAATACCATAAACCCCAGGATTACCATAAAATATACATATCTGATCAGAAATATAATCTAAAACAGCTAAATCATGCTCTACTACAACAACATACCTACCTTCAGAAGCCAAACTCCTTATAACCTTTGCCACCCTCATTCTTTCATAAACATCAAGATAACTTGAAGGTTCATCAAAGAGATATACATTAGCATCCTTAAGTGTTGCAGCAGCAATAGCAACCCTTTGAAGTTCTCCACCACTAAGAACATTTATAGGTCTATCCCAAATCTCTCTAAGACCTAGAGAATCCCTAATTTCATTAAGGATGCCACGCTCATCAACTCTAGATAAAACTTCACTTACACAACCTTTAACAACACTTGGAATTTTATCTAAGTATTGAGGTTTAATTACAACCTTAAGTTTACCACTAGATAATTTCTCGAAATATGATTGAAGCTCTGAACCACGATAAAAACTTATTATTTCATCCCAATCTGGAGGTGAATCCCATCTTCCAAGATTAGGCTTAATAAAACCTCCCAAAATCCTTATAGCAGTAGATTTACCTACAGCATTAGGCCCAAGTAAACCTAAAACCATATTAGGTTTAGGTATTGGAAGTCTATAAAGCTTAAATCTATTAGCACCATACCGATGAACACAAACCTCTTCCAATTCATCCGGTAAATTGACGATTCTTAAAGCTTTAAATGGACACTTACGAACACAAATACCGCAACCAGAACATAAAGATTCAGCAATAACAGGCTTATTAGAGTTAGAATCAAATTCAATAGTTTTATCACCACTCCTAACCCTTGGACAAAACCTATAACATTCTCTACTACAATCCTTAGGTTTACATCTCTCATCATCTAAAATAGCTATCCTAACCATGAAATCCACCAAAAATTAAAGCATAAAAATGGGTGTTATGTTATTAGAGGATGCCCTTAGCATCCTTCACCTCTACCTTCACCTTCCTCTTCTTCCTCCTCCATTAACTCTAAAGTTGCCTTATGATAATCTTCCATAAGCTCTAACTCCTCTTCACTCCTCTTAGAATCTTTAACCTCAGATTCACTAACAATAGTAATCTTCCTACGTTTATCTTCACTAATCTCCTGCTTAACTTTATATGATTGTGAAGTATACTTCTTAGAAAACCCACAACTTCTACAAACTAGAAAAATTTCTCCATTACGTTTCTCAGGAACCAGCAAATTTCCACATTTATCACAGAATTCCACAAGGATTACCTCCAATAATCCATTAAAAGACAATTGATTCTTAGATATTTGAATAGGAACAAGTATTTAAGGTTGTCTATCAAAGATTAGTGTGATGTCAATACCCACATATCCATTTACGGCGATAGTAGATCAAGAAAATATGAAACTTGCATTACTCTTAAATGCAATAAACCCAAGGATAGGTGGAGTATTAATAAGAGGTGCAAAAGGAACTGGTAAAAGTACAGCTGTAAGAGCATTAGCAGAAATACTACCGGAAATAGAAGTTGTAAAGGGATGCCCATTTAACTGTAACCCAAGGGATCCAACGAATATGTGTGAAATTTGTAGAAGTAAATATGAGAATGGAGAGCCTCTGGAAATAGAAAGGAAAAAGATGAGGATAGTAACTCTACCTATAGGGGCCACTGAAGATAGAGTTGTAGGAACATTAGATATTGCAAGAGCCATAAAAGAAGGAATAAAAGCACTAGAACCAGGATTATTAGCAGAAGCCAATCAAAACATACTATACGTAGACGAAATAAACCTGCTACCAGACCACATAGTAGATGACATACTTGATGCAGCAGCATCAGGATGGAATGTTGTTGAAAGAGAGGGAATATCAGTAGCTCATCCAGCAAGATTCATACTTATAGGAACCATGAATCCAGAAGAAGGAGAATTAAGACCACAACTACTAGATAGATTAGCTTTACACGTACAAGTAGAAAACATATATGAAAAAGATTTGAGAATAGAAATAATGAAGAGAAACCTTGAATATGAAGAAAATCCAGAAGCATTTAGATCAAAATATGCACAACAGCAAGAAGAACTTAAAAGGAGAATAATTCAAGCTAGAATGCTACTTCAAAAAGTAAAAGTTCCAGATAAATTATTGGAAGTGATATCAAGATTATGCATAAAATTAAGGGTTGATGGACATAGACCAGACATAACAATACTAAAAACTGCAAAAACACTAGCAGCTTTTGAAGGAAATACAGAAGTAACACTTGAACATATAATAACATGTGCAAAACTAACTTTAAGTCATAGAACTAGGAGAGGAGGATTAGAGGAACCAGCTACACCACAACAAATAGAAGCAGCAATAAAGGAAGTAATTTCAGAAGCTAAGATTTTGGAGGCTCCTCAAATAACTCTTCAAAAGTAATTTCAACAGTCCTTCTAGGTTCAATACGCTCAATTAAACCATCCCTAATCCAAGCAATGCGATCACTAACACCTAAAATCTTCATATCATGTGTAGCGCAAATAACAGTAACACCACGCTTAACATTTAAATCCTTCATTAAAGTAATAATCTTAAAACCTGTAGCTAGATCAAGATTCCCAGTGGGTTCATCAGCCAAAAGTATTGATGGATCATTAGCTAAAGCTCTAGCAATAGCAACCCTCTGCTGCTGTCCACCTGAAAGTTCATCAGGCTTATGATGTAATCTATCACCTAAACCTACGGTATTCAAGAGTTCAATAGCTTTTTTACGTCTACTTTCAAGAGGTAAACCTGCAAAAACCATTGGAAGCATAACATTATCTAAAGCTGTTAGAAATGGTATTAAATTGAAGGTTTGAAAGACATATCCAATCTTAAAACATCTAAAATTAGCTAATTCAATATCGCTTAGAGTAGATAGATCAATACCATCAACAGTAACAATCCCACGGGTAGGTCTATCTAAACCTCCAATCATATTAAATAAAGTGGTTTTACCAGATCCTGAAGGACCCATTATAGATAGATATTCCCCTCTATTAACTGTTAAATTTACACCTTGTAGAGCTTTAACAATCCAATTCTTCATGTAGTAATATTTGTGTAGATCTCTAACATCAATAATACAACTACTCATACAAAATATAATGTGAACATTAAAGATTTAAGCTTGGCGAAATAAATAGGCATTGTGGAAAACATGAAATTCACGCTACTTGTATCAACACAAAGAGGGAGGGAAAATGATTGTATATCTGAACTATGGTATCTATTGAGGGAAGTGGGAGAAGAAAAGGTGATGTATGAGAAAATTGGGTTGCCGGGATTAGTAATAGCAAAAACAAGTATGGATCCAATAACAATCGTAGAGAGACTTAAAGAGATGGCTGAAGAAAGGCCATGGGAATTCCACTATGTATTAAAGGTAACACCAATAGAAGTAACCGTGAAAACAGACTTAGAAGAAATTAAGGAAGCTGTTAGAAAACTTCTATGGAAAATTGGTGAAAATGAAAGCTTTAGAATAACAGTAAATAAAAGAGCTACGGAATTAAGTAGCAGGGAAATTATAGAGGAAGTAGCAAAAATTGTGGATAGAAGAGTGAATTTAGAGGCTCCAGATAAGATAATACAAATAGAGATTATAGGTGATGTAACTGGAATTTCAATAATAAAACCAGACCAAATACTCTCAATAACGAAATTGAAGGAAGAATTCATGAAGAAACTTAGATAAACTACTTATAAACTTCGAGTGCACTCCCCCTTTCAATTAAAATATATTCTAAAGCCTTATCCACACTTAAACCAGATTTAATAATGGAATCCAATTCATTTTTATCAACATTAAAGATCTTCATTAAATTCTCAATACGATCCATAGATAAATTAATTAGAAGATCAAAAGATAATTCAGCTTTAAATACTGATAGAAAATCATTTAAAACTTTATGAATAAAATGATTACTTGACCCAAAAATAACAAGTACAACACTATCAATAAATTCGCTTAAACCCACAATGTTCAAAGCATCTTTAATTTGCCTCTTACCAGAACAATATAGTAAAAGCTCAATTTCAATTTTATCTGAAATATTTTGACCATACTTAAAACTTCTTAAAGCTCGCATAGCAGCAGAAGCTACATGCCTCCAAGAAGCTATGGAATTGACATTTAAAAATTGAATTTTGAAAGGTCCTTCTAAAGATTTAACATAATTAAATAGGGTATCTCTATGGATAAGTTCTTTAAAAGATAAAGCAAAGATCCCAATATAATCATATTCAAACCCACTAGAGAAATTTATTATTAAACCACCATCAACATTCTCTATCTTCACCATCTAAAAATCCAGCCTCCTTTAAAACTATTGGGAAGAGTATATCTACAATTTCTCTCTTTATACCTACATCAATGAGCTTAAACTTAATATCACTGAGATTTAAACCATCCTTAATCCACTTTAAAGTTAAACTTTTAATAGATTCATACGGCTCCCATGGATATATGACCCAAGCATCAGTAACATCAACATAAAAGTCTGGAACAAATATAGACCATGGTTTAACATGTATGGTAGCAACCATAACATTATGAGCTCCCATATCCAGTAAATGGCGAACAGCAGTAGCCAGACTACTACCAGTATCTGAAACATCATCTACAGCTAAAACATTTTTACCGCGAACATCTATAGAGACAGGTTGTGTAATAACTGGAATTCTATCATGGACTCCAACACCCTTATAGAATTCTATCCTCAAACTACCAATATCAGCAATATCCAATAGGTCGGATAGAAGTCTAGCAACAATCCAACCCCCTCTGGCAATACCAACTATACAATCAAATTTAAAACCAGACTTTCTAACCATTAAAGATAAATCAATGATCTTAAAGTATATTTCATCCCAAGAGGGGGCAATAAACTTCAATACGACCACAAAATAAAGTGTTTATAAAACTTACTTATTACATTTTCATTCACTTAAATTCAAGTTTAAACCATAATTAAATACTGTAAGATTGTCATTTATGTATCTACTTGGAACATTCTCAACAATGGCTTCCCTCAATACATTTGAAGGTAGAATATCTGGGAAAAGTTTAGATAGAAGACCAAGAAAAACCATATTCGCAGCAACGGGTAAACCAATTTTTAAAGCTATTTCATCAGCATTTACAACATAAACTTTCTCAGTAATGGATTTAAAGGAGCTTTTAACTTCATCAAGAGAAGGCGCTTTATAATCTCCAAGAACAACGGAGATAGGTGGAATAAAACTGGAATTTAACAATATCGTGGATTTATTTGAAGCATATTTAAGAGCTCTAAGAGCTTCAACATAATCTAGTGCAAGAATTACATTAGCACCATTTAATGGTATGAGTGGACTGAAAACTTTACATCCAAATCTAATAAAGCTCTGAACAATACCACCCCTCTGAGACATACCTAAAGTTTCTCCAACACGTACACTATAACCACATTTAACAACTGCTGAAGCAATAATTCTTGAAAGAGTTAAAATCCCCTGACCACCAACACCACAAATTAAAATGTTAAATTCATCTAACAAGTTAACTCACCTCAATAGCTTTAAATGGGCATACATATGCACATGACCCACACCCAGTACAATACTGCTCCAATAACATAGGCCCTTTTAAAGGATCCCAATACATAGCTGGACAAGCAAAGGTAGATATACAGATCTTACATTTCCTACATAAATCATAATTTACTGAAACCTTATGGTAATGTTTACCCATCCTCCTAGCTAGAATAGCACATTCCCTTCTAGCTACAACAACATAAACGCTACTTTCATTCTTTAAGGCTCTTTTAAAAGCTTCAATACTCTGTGGAATATCATAAGGATCTATAACTTCAACTTTTTCAACACCAATACCTTTAACTACATTCACTATATCAACATATTTAGCTGAAGAACCATCAGCTTTAAAACCAACACCTGGATGTGGTTGATGACCAGTCATAGCTGTAGTACCATTATCAAGAATGATGACAATAATATTGGCATCAAAATGAACTGCATCAATTAAGGCTGGAATACCAGCATGGAAGAAGGTTGAATCACCAATAGTGGCTATAACAGGTTTATCATATCCTGAAAGCTTTAAACCTAAAGCCATAGATATACTTGCACCCATACAATGCTCCGTCCATATGGCTTCCAAAGGCTTTTGTAAACTTAAAGCATAACATCCAATATCGCCAAAAATTGGAATATCTTCACGTTTAAAACCAGAATCTCTAATAGCCTTTAAAAGAGCATAATAAGAAGATCTATGAGGACACCCAGAACACATAATTGGACTTCTTGGAGGAACTTCAAAGGAACTAATAGTTGAACTATTAATTTCATGTTTTAAACCTAGAAAGCGTGATAAAGCATTTTCCACAATTTCAACATTAAATTCACCCTCCCTCGGAAGAAGACCATCAAATTTACCATAGAAAACATTTCCAAAACCAAACGTTGTAGATATAGCTCTAATTCTATCCTCTAAGAATGGTTCAAGTTCTTCCACAAACAAAATCTTTCTACAATGTGAAAGAAAATCTCTTAAAACTTTAGTTGGTATAGGATTTGTTAAGCCAAGCTTCAATATTGAACATGAATCAACATTTAATCTACCCAAAGCTTCTAAAACATAATTATAACTAACACCACTAGTAATAATACCTATATCTCCTTTCAAATCTAAAATATTAAATGGGCAATTGGAAGCTATAGAATCAACAAAATACATACGTTTATTAAGCCAAATATGCCTATCTAAATTCCATTTCATAGAAGCACGAATATATCTAGGGGGATCCCTGGGAAATTTAGGTTTACGATCGAAACGATGAATTTCACCTAAAATCACATCAGATGAAGTATGATTAACTCTAGTTGTAGTTCTAAGGATGACTGGTAAACCAACTTCTTCAGAGAAGTTTAAACCCCAAACCACCATATCTTTAGCTTCTTGAGGGGTTGAAGGTTCAATCATAGGTAGATTGGCTAGAAGCGCATAAAATCTACTATCCTGCTCAGTCTGAGTGGTATGTGGACCAGGATCATCAGCAACTAAAATTATCATACCACCATTAATACCAGCATAAGCTGCAGATAGAAGTGCATCAGAAGCCACATTAATTCCAGGAGCTTTCATAGTCACCATAGATCTTAAACCAGCAGAAGAAGCTGAAAAAGCAGCTTCAAAAGCAACTTTCTCATTAACAAACCATTCAACGAAAATTCCAAGTTTACTTGAAACTTTAGATAGAGACATTATAACTTCAGAAGAGGGAGTTCCAGGATATCCAGATACAAAATGTACACCACCTTCAATAGCACCTCTAGCAATAGCTTCATTACCCATGAGGAGCAATTTTAAACCAGCTTCACCTAATAGGGGATCCAATACTTACACCTCCGAAATAAACTATTGAGTAAGCAGCATAAACAGCATCTTCGATACTTAATGCACATGGAATACCTCTACTCTCCAAATATTTAATACATTCCCTAACCATATCTCCATACATAAAACATGGGAAAACAGGCATATTAAAACCTAATTTGTGGAAATCATATATAGCTTTAGCAACTTCCATGGGATTTACAAAACTTGGAGGTACACATATAACTAAAGCTAAATCATACTCACCAGATAAAGCAATTTCCTTCAAAACCCTATAATACCATTCATAACCGCCAATAGCTGTAACATCTATTGGATTCCTTAAAGAACATATTGGCGATAGAAATGAACTAAGCTTATTTTTCAAAGAATTTGAAGGTTCAGGTAGAGAAAAGCCGAGGGATTCACATAAATCAGTAGCTACAACACCAGGACCACCAGAATTAGTTACAATAACAATTCTAGAACCACTAACCTTAATATTCAAACCAGAAAACTTTGATGATGAAAAGAAAGTACTTAAACTTGGAGCTTCAAAAATATTAAATTGCTTAAATAAACTTGAGTATATATGGTATGGGGAAGCTATAGCACCTGTATGTGAAGATGCAGCTCTACTACCAGCATGATATCTACCGGCTTTAAAAGCAATAATGGGTTTAACACCTTTAAACCTCCTACAAACATCAACAAATTTAAAACCATCATGAACAGTCTCAATATATAAAGCTATGGAACCAGTATCCTCATCCTTCAAAAAATATTCAAGAACATCAACTTCAGTAACATCACAAGAATTCCCACAACTAACAAATTTACTAAAACCAATACAACCCTCCCTAGCATAAGCAAATAGAATACCACCGACAGCTCCACTTTGAGAAATAAGTGAAATAGGACCTCGAGGAACCCTAAACTCCATACAAGCATGGAAATTATTAAAGGTATTAATGATTCCAGCACTATTTGGACCTATAACCCTAACGCCATACTTCTTAGCGGAATTAACAAGTTCATCTTCTAAAACCCTATTACCCACTTCACTAAAACCAGCAGAAATAACAACAACACCTTTAACACCAATAGAGCCGCATTCTTCAACTATCTTTGGAACAGTTTCAGCTGGAGTAACTACAATAGCAATATCAGGAGTTGAAGGAAGAGAAGTTATAGAAGGATAAATATTTAAACCAAAAATTTCACCACCCCTAGGATTCACTGGTAAAATTTCACCTTTGAAACCACCTTCAACAAGATTTTTAACAAGTTCATATCCAACTTTACCAGGAGTCGTTGAAGCACCAATAATGGCAACGGAATTAGGGTAGAAAAAGAAGCTTAAATCCAAAATCTACACCTACCCACCATGAACTGTTGGTATAAACACTAATTCATCATCTTCATTAACAATATAATCAAAACCACCTAAAACATCATAAACAACATCATTAACAAGTAGAATAATACTTGAACGCAATTTATCTGGTGATCCATCAAAAATCTCTTTAGAAGAATCTCCAAGTATAGAATAAATCTTTAATAAAACATTGTATAGGCTAAGGCCTCCAACATCATTTAAAATGATCATATCTTTACCCACATAATTCTTCAAATGCCCTAAGAATTTAATTCTCAAATTCTTCACCCCTCAAAGAAGTATATGTATTCATCATACTTCCTATCAAGAATGTGCCCCGGAGGATAAATATTAACTCTCCTACCCTTAATGACTTCAATAAACATAGAAAAAGCTTTCTCAAAATCATCTATAAATAGAATTTTTAAAGGAACATTAATATTCATAGGTCTATAGGGAAAAACATGTCTAGTGGATTTATGCGGCAAAACCCTATTGGAAACAGCTATAGAAATTACATCAACCTTAGAGATTTCAGGTAAAGTTAAAATAGCAGAGCATAAACCTGAGCGCAATTTTGAAATAGCATCAACTTCAAAATCATATTCAATTCTAAAACCACTATTGGAAATAAATCTTTCTAGATTCTTAGCAGACATAAATTTACTAAAAACATCATCGTCATAACTTAAAATGTAAAATCCATCTTTAAAAACAAGCAGAGAAAATTTAGATAGATAATCATTAAGCATTTCATTATCTTTAAACTCCATTTTAAATGAATGTTCTACAACTTTCTTTAAATCAGAACCAAAAATAGATCTCCACCATCTATAAACCTTAACCCTCTCATCCATATAATCAATATAACAAACTGGAATCCAGAAAAGACCAAGCTTCTTAGCGGCTGCAAGTCTATGCATACCATCCAAAACAACATTGGAACTACCATCAACGATAATTGGATCTTTAAAAAGGCCTATACTCTCGATATCCATTACAAGTTTATCTAAGAGGGAAGGAATAACTTCTTCATGAGCATACACAGAATATGGAGAAACTAAGGTGAGTTTAACATTAAAATTTAGGAAGGATAAACACCAATAAGAACTCATATAACATCAATAGAAGTTTAATCAAATTAAACATATTTATAGCTTATTTATCAATCAATTTATAGTGATTAAATGGAGTTATCCACAATACCACTGCGGAAAATAATATTAAAAGAGAAATATGAGAATAGACTTCCAGAGAAATCTATAATTAAAGCTTCATCAGATCAACATTCCAAGAGAAAACCGAGACCATGTGGATTAACAATACATCCAGCAATTGGATGTACAAATCAATGCATATACTGTTACATACAAGATATGGGGTTTAACTTTAAAAGGATAACACCATATGGATTGAATGGATTGGAATTAGCATATGCATTATTATCAAATCCATACTACATGCCAACGATGTATGGAACATACCTAGCCATAGGGAGTGTAACAGAGCCATTCCATGAATTAGTGGTAAACAAAACCATTGAATATTTGAGAGCTATAGAAGAACTTGAAAATCCAGTACAATTTTCTACAAAAGAATATATAGATGAGGAGACAGCAAAGAAAATAGCAAAAATAAAGCTTTCCATAAGCCCATTAATAACAATAGTAACAATAGAAAAGAAGGATATTCTAGAACCAAATGCAAAAGAAATAGATTTAAGATTAAAAACTATAAGAAACCTTAAATCTGAAGGTTTAAAACCAATGGTATTCATTAGACCAATAATACCGGGAGTAACAGATGTAGAAGCTGAAGAAATAATAAATGAAGCAAAAAGAGCTGGAGCCGTTGGAATAGTTGCTGGAAATATGAGGATAACATCAACAATAATTAAAAGAATGAAGAATGCAGGATTAAATCTAAAAGGTGTAATTAGGGGAGTAGATGAAGAAGTTTTAGGGAAAAAGCAAATATATGTAAAGATGGAGGAAGATATAAAAGGTTACATAGTAAAGATGGCTGAAGAAAAAGGTCTTAAAGCATTTAAATCATCCTGTTGTGCAAATGCATATGTATCGGGAACCACATGCATAAATCTATGTAGAAAATCAATGGGAAATATACCAAAAACAAGTGTAGAAGAGGTTGAAAAGATTATAAAGACAATAGTAGGCAAGAAACCTAAAGATATAGTCTTAAATGAGAGTAATGTAAGGATACTCATGGAAGAAAAACTTACAAGAAGGGAGAAGGAAATTCTAAAATACAATCTAAGAATAATACTTAGAAGGACAATAGGTATAGCTTAGCCACTGGGGGCTTCAACTTCTTCCTCTTCACCTTCTGATTCAACTTCTTTAGAAGCTTGCATTTTAAGTTTTACGAGACGAGTAACATAACCTGCAACCCTATTCTTTAAATGTTTAAACCTAATATCAGTTAATTCCTCAATTAAACGCTTATTCTTTTCAAAATCAGTAGTAAAAACATCTGGATAAGACTCCACCAATTTTGAAGCAATATTCTTAACAAGCTTGGTTCGCACTTTTCCCAAGCAAATCCCTAAAGAAAGGAATAATACAATATTATTTAAATATATCGAGAATTGATGATGAATGTGGGAAATAATAGAAGAAAAAGGAAAACAATTAATATCGGAAAAACAAAAATTTTATAGGTGCAAAAAATGCCCGAACTCCCATTAGCACCAATAGAAAGATTAATACGGAAAGCAGGAGCCTATAGAGTAAGTGTAGAAGCTGCAGAAGCCTTAAGAGAAATACTTGAAGACATGGCAATAGAGATATCAAAAGAAGCGATAGAATTAGCTCAACATGCAAATAGGAGAACGGTAACTGGAGAAGATATAAAGTTAGCTATAAAAAGATTACAAAAAAGTTTAAAGTACCCAATATAGAATCAAGCATGTACAGGTATATCAAAACAATAACCTTAATTTTATTAGATTCAATTCATAGAAAGCCGGGGTAGCCTAGCGGTAAGGCGCAGGCCTCGAGACCATAGGATAATAAAGGGCTAGAAAGCCTGTGTCCCCTTAGGGGACTCGCGGGTTCAAATCCCGCCCCCGGCGTTATATTTGAAATTTAATAATGGGCTGAAATTGATATTTTCATTAAAGGTTGCTGAGATATTGCTTGTTCTAAACTTACAAAGATTGATATGTCTTGAATATTTACAACTTTATATCCCCTTGATAAATTGATTCCAATAATTTTAATGTAATTTCAACTTGCATTAATTTAAGTGATTTATTATATGGGGAAGAGCTCATTATCTAGAGCTCTTTCTAATGTTTCAAAACCTTCATCTAACCATCGCTGAATTATTTCCCTCAAGCAGAAAATACATAAGACTCTTGGCTTCTCTTTATTCCATGTAATCACTTCCCCATTTTTTCTCTCCATTCCACACATAGAACAGATAGGCATTGCTTCTCAATTATATTGACGTTTCTCCTCTTTAAAACATTACTATTATAATTTCGAGTAACCTTTAAAATGTTGAAGAATCATAGATAACATGTGATAAAAATATCTAAACAAGAAATAGAGAACCTTAAGGACAAGATAAATAAACATTTTGAAGAGACAGGACTTCCTGCTAAGTTAAATTATTTGGAGTTCATTACAGAAGAAGATGAAATAACCACTAATATGAGCTTATCTCCCACGGGCATTGTAACGGCAGAAGTATGGAAACAAATAAATGAATACATAGAAAGGGAAGTGGAAAAATTTCTTAAAGAGAAATTAGAAAAAGGGAATAGGTTGAAAAATTGAAGAACTATTCCTTAACTTCATATTTTCTAATAGCTGTTTCTACACGTGAAAACCTTGAGTTATGTAGGAAATATTCTCTTGCAGGTTTTCCAAGTAGCATAATGGGAGCTTGGGCATTCTGCGATATTCGACAGGGAGACAGAGTGTCTTTCCTATATGGTGCAAGAGTGTATGATCTGTATATTGTAATGGAGAAGTATCTAGAATATGATGAAAAAGCTCCACCACCATGGAAACCTTTAGAGTTTGGCTCAGGTAAAAGGCGTAGGAGATATTTCTATCCCTTTAGGCTTAGATTAAAGCCTCTACGAATATTCAATGAACCGTTAACACGTATAGAGTTTTCATATGTTGCAGAAAACTTACTACTTCGAGGAGGTTATAGAAAAACTCACTTTCAAGCTGATAGAATTGATTTAGGATATGCATCAAAACTTGGCGTAGTGGTTGACAATGCAGATATACAAGATTCTATTAATAGTAGTTCATCATCTGAATTAAAATTCACATTTAATAAGTCTAAAGTTGATTTACCTAAAATTTTCCCCTTCCGAGAGCAGATCTTACACGCTGCATTACGCCATTATTTAAGTGATGAGAAAAAATTAGAGCAATTTCTTACAGGATTATCTATAATTCTTTCTCAAGAAACTCAATGGGAGGTTTTAGGAGAAAAAGCTCTTCCAGAGGGATATGTTGATATTTTAATTAAGGAAGCTGTACCTACTGGCTTATCGAGAAAGATAATAGTGGAAGTTAAAAGGGGTGAGGCTACCACAAGGGATTTCCAACAGCTAAAAGCCTATAGAAAGGAATTTGGAGAAGAGTGTATAGGAGCTGTTCTAATAGCGAAAAGGATCAATAAGAAATTACGAAGGAAATTTCCAGAAATAAAAGTAGTTGAATATTCAATAGAGGGGCTTGCGGATGTATTTACTTTTCGAGAACTTGTTAACGCTATTAAGATTCATATGCCAGAGTAATATCATTGTAACAAGCAGTGATGCTAGGAATAGGGTATTAGAAAAGATATTGAGCATCAATTAAAGCATATGATTAGTCTTGAAGATTTTTAAATTAGCATTATAGAATTAAGAGTAGTTATTCATTTAATTCTAGGAGTTTTCTATGATAAATGTAGCTTGCAAATTTAATAGGATGTAGTTGAATACCATATTTATATAAGTTAAATACGTTCTACACCTATCTTAAATAGTAGGACCAATATACATTAAGTAAAACAAAGTGAGGTTTTGGTATATGAGGGGAATAGATGAAATAGTGAGGTTGGAGAATGTATCAAAGGTTTATACTATTGGGAAAATTAAGTATCCAGCGCTGAGAAATATAAGCACATCTTTTTACAGAGGTGAGTTTACAGCAATTATGGGACCTTCGGGTTCAGGTAAGTCTACATTATTAAATCTTATTGGTGGATTAGATAGACCTACAGAGGGAGAAATCATAGTGAATAATAGAAATTTGAAATCTATGAGTAGTGATGAACTTGCAGAATATAGAAATAAAACTATTGGGTTTGTATTTCAATTTTTCAATTTGATAGGATATTTAAATATTATTGAAAATGTTATTTTGCCCATGGCTATAAGAAGGGTTAATTCAAAGGATAGAAGGAAGAAGGCTATGGAGATACTTGATTTACTTGGATTAGGAGATAAAATATATAAGAAACCAAATGAGCTTAGTGGTGGGGAGAGGCAGAGAGTAGCTATAGCAAGAGCCTTGATTAATGATCCAGAGTTAATACTTGCAGATGAACCTACGGGAAATGTAGATAGTGAAAATGCTAAGATAATCATGAATATATTTAGGAAACTTGTAGATGAACGAGGTATATCAATAATAATGGTCACACATAATGTGGAGTTGACAAAATTTTGTGATAGGATAATAAGGTTAAAAGATGGTATGATATATGGTGAAGAGGTGATTAAAGGATGAAAAAGAACATTGCCGCTTTAATATTAGTTGTATTTTTAGCAGTATTTTCAACATCAATTAATTTAGGTTTAGGTAGTAGTGGAGATTTTAAACTTCTATCTGCATATTGGGGATCTACAAGTCCAATTGAGGTAACTGGTGGTGATTATACAAGTATAGTGGTATTATTGAGGTATGAAGGAAAATGGAGTTTCAATAACTTAATGGCAAAACTTAATCTTCCAAATACTATTAAGGCATCTAATCCAGATAATAAGGCTGTTATATACTATAAATCAACGATAAACCCTGGAACAATAATACAACTTGAATACCAAGTGTACATAACTCCACAGGCATCTAAGGGAGTATATCTATTAACATTGGAACTTGAATATTTCGTACCAAATTATGGATTAACCATCGACGTTATACATATACCAATGGAAATAACTGGAAGACCAAATATACAAATGAGGATTGCAAATGAAACTGTATTTGAAGGTAAACAAAAAATAACTTTGAACATAGAGAATATTGGTGACGCAGAAGCATACAATTTACAAATAACAAAAGTGTACTCAAGTAGTATAACCATAAACACTATAAACAACACGTATATAGAGTGTATAAAACCAAATGAAACTTTCACATCAATGTTAGATGTATATATACCAAGCACCATGAAGGGTAAGACTATACAAGTGAATGTTGATGTAATATTTCATGGACCTAGAAACTCCATATATACGAAGACATATACTATTCAAACACTTGTAAATCCACAAGAGATCCCGCCGCAAATAAATGTACAATTAAGCACTGGAGAATTATACATTGGAAAAATAAATAGTATAAATGCAAGAATTATCAATACAATTGATGCAGACTTAAGAGATGTAAAGATAACGATGTCAACAGATGCAATATTAAAGGTTTTTGGTACATCGACAACATATGTGGAGAGGATAAAACCGGGGCAAATAATGGAAATACCCATGGAAATATATGTACCATTAACAACATCAGCAACGGGATCTTTAACCATAGTAGTAAGTTACTACGATACTGAAAAACAGATTTCACGTAGCGAAACTAATCAATTCACAATTTTACTAAAGGGTTTCATAGAGATTACACTAACGGATGTCACAATAATACCATCATCACCAAGACCAGGATCACCATTCTCTATAACAATAACAATAACGAATACAGGAACTTCAACTGCATATGCAACACATGCAATACCAATACTTGAAAATCTACCAATACAACCATTTGGATCAAGATCAGTTTATATAGGAAATGTAGATGTAAATATGCCAACAACATTCACATTAAATTTACAATTGCTTAACACAACACAAAGTCAAGTGAAATTGCCAGTTATGCTAAGGTATATGGATAACTTGAGATATATAAGCAATGTAATATTTAACATAACCATAAATATATCTCCAGCAATAACTACAACTACAACAACTCAAAGTAGAGGTACAATAACAACGATCATAACAAACCCAATCACAATAATCTCAACAATAATTATAGTGGCAGTTATAATTGGCATGATAATTATGAGGCGAAGAAAGAAATGAAACTAGTGGATACTGCAAATTTAGCATTAAAACAATTAATGGAAAGAAAATTGAGAACAATACTTACAATTCTAGCTATAGCTGTAGGTGTTGCCAGTATAATTGCACTTTCAGCACAAGTAGAAGGAGTAAAGGGGGAAATATTAAAAAGTCTTGAAAAATTGGGACCTAACACAATAATGGTTAATGTAAGAACATCAACATTGTTTACAGATTTAGATATAGTAAATTTGAAGAGTATAAGTGGAGTAGTAAGTGTTTCACCACTTTTTATGACTACAGCAAGAGCCTCTGGAATTGAAGATAGAATAACTGTAATTGGAATTTCATCAACAGATCTACAGATAATACTTGGAGAAATAAATTTGCAGAGCGGCGGGTTATATTATGATGTACCAGCACCTCAAGCAATTATAGGATATAATATAGCTGTAGATGATACGGGTATGAATAGATATAATGTAGGTCAACCAATATTAGTGCAAATTGGAGCAAGAAGTATAATGCTAATTGGCATTGGAATACTTAATCCATATGGATCTACAACGATAGTAAACCCAGACAATGCATTATTTGTGCCAATAGAATACATAAAACTGTTGTTAAGAGCAAGTGGGTATACAACATTAATAGTGAAGACGGGAAGTATTGAAGAAATAGACCAAGTAATGGAACAGATAAGATATATGTTTGGAAATAGGGCAAATTTAATGTCGGTAAAACAAATTGCAATTACAGTTCAAACAATAACATCACAAATAAACATATTATTAACAGGTATAGCAGCAACTTCATTCATAGCAGCTGGACTTGGAACATTCAATATAATGACTATATCAGTACTAGAGAGAGTTAGGGAGATAGGAACTTTAAAAGCTATTGGAATGAAGGATAGAGGAGTATTAAAATTATATTTATTTCAAGGCTTCATTTTGGGATTTATTGGAAGTATTGTTGGGATGATATTTGGTTCAGCAATAGCATACTTAATCCCCATTATTCTTAGTGGCAGTTTAGATGCAAGAATAGTTGGGCAAAATGTCTTATCATCATATACACCAATAATAACTCCATTAAATGTGTTAACAGCTACAATGGTAGCAATAATAGTGACGTTAATAGCATCAATATACCCATCTTGGAAGGCTGCAAAAATGAATCCTGTAGATGCATTGAGATACGAATAAAAGCAAATAATTCAATTAGAAACCTATAAATGTAAAATGGATATAAATTAACTGTGAGAATATGGTTTCAAAAGAATTACTTGAGTTATTAAATGAAGCAGTAGCTTCTGAAATGCAAGTTTCAATACAATACATGTGGCAACATGTACAATGGAGTGGAATAAAGGGTTTAGCTGTAAAAGATACGTTAAAGAGCATAGCAATACAGGAAATGAAACATGCGGAAAGAATAGCTGAAAGACTATTTTACTTAGGTGGAAAGCCAACTACGAAACCAAAGGAAATATTTGTAGGTGAAAAATTAAAAGAGATGATTGAAAGAAACGTTAAAGATGAAGAAGATGCTATAAAACTTTACAAAACTATAATTAAGAAGGCTTTGGATGAGGGGGATGAAGTAACAGCTCAATTATTTAGAGAGATATTAATGGATGAAGAAGATCATCATGATACATTCACAACGATACTAGAAGACTTAAAATAAAATTAAACTATTTTTTAAATAATTTTAAATAATTTAATTATTATTTACTAACAGAAAATGAATAAGTGTTTTTACGTATAAACAAATTAATTATTTGGATAGTCAAAAATGCAATAAATGTTAGTATAGGTAAAATCCATAGAATTACTAGATAGCTACCTAATGATTTAATCATAAAACCGAAGATTATAGGTCCTATAAGGAAGCCAGCGTCAAAGGCTATGGAATATATACCAGAGCCAAATCCCCTTATTTCAGATGGTATACCACCTAAAGCAAGTAATTGTATTGCTGGAACCCATAAACCAGTTCCTATACCAATTAAAATTGCAGCTAAAAATGCTATTGGAGGAAGCGGAGAAATATTCAAGACAATATATCCAAAAGTCATTATAATAGCACCAAGGGATGATACGGTAATTGAACCATGCTTATCAGCAATTCTACCACTTGTAGCTCTAGTTATTATACTGGCTCCACCATTAATGCTAGAGTAAAGACCATATATGGATGTACCAAAACCTATGCTAACATAATATGCTGGTAGAAATGTTCCAATAGCACTTACAGCCATGGCATGAAAAACTACAGCTATCATTGCACCGATAAAATTAATTTTTAGAAGCTTTTTAATATCTTTAAATCCATTGGAAGCTTCATTACGTTTAATAAACTCTCGAGGAGTTAATCTACTTACAGCATATATCAACATTAATGCAGAAAAAGCGAAAAGGAAGTTTATTATGAAGGTATTTCTCAAACCTATTAAATCAGCTAGATAACCACCAATACCAGGACCTAAAAGTTGGCTAACTCCAAACATAGTACTTCTCCAACCCAATGTTTCACCAATTCTATCTGGTGGTGAGAGATCTATGGCTGTTGATATAGATGCAGGCATAAAGAATGCTGCAGCTAAACCACTAAATATTCTTCCAATTGCAAACATCCATATATTGTTTGATGAAAAGTAAATTAGAGTAGCGATACAGCTTAACATTGTTCCAAGGATTAAAGTTTCAAATCTTTTACCTCGATCTACGATTAAACCAGCATATGGTCTAAGTAGTATGGTTACAGCTGAAGTAATTGATGAAAGTAATCCAATAATTACAGCATCAGCACCTAATGATAATGCATAGGGTGATATTATTGGGGAAACTATCATTCCCCCCATGAAGAATATTAATGTTGATAAATGTAATAACCAACTAAGAGTCATTAAACTAACCACTTCATTTCACCATAGAATGTATTATAGAATACAAGATAGACGGACGTTTAAGTTTTTCTCTAATAATTATAATTTTACTTTAATGGTACATACATGCTTGATCTAGTAGCTCTTAAACCTGGAGCTCCATGAACTACCTTCTTATTAGTTATAGCGAATTCTCCAAGATAGTGACCAATCATTTCAGTAGTTATTTCTACGGGAACAAATTCTTTACCATTATGAACATATAAAGTCATACCAACCATTTCTGGTAATATTATCATATCCCTACAATGAGTACGTATCTTCACATTTTTACCACTTTCTAATAGTTTCTTAGCATATCTAATTTTCTCTAAAAGTGTACGTTGTGGAGGGGTCAAACCTCTCTTTAAACTCCTCCTCTGCCTAGAGGGGAGTAGATCTACAAATTGATCCATTGGCATTTCCAATAACTTTGAAAGTGGATATCCTCTATATGTAAATTCACGTGGCATATTATTCACACCGTCAACTTCATAAAGTTAATACATATAGCCCTAATAAATTTTATCATTTTAGCAATAAAGTAAGTTATATTCATAACCACATAGGCAACACATGATAAAAACTGATGTTTATGTTTAAACTTAACTATTAACCAAAAAAGCAAAATTTTTATAGTATATTATTGAAAAATGCTTAGTTTAAAACTGTAATATGATGTGTAGGAGATTAAAGATATGCCTAATTGGGGATATTCGGTAAAGGAACTGGATCCCGAAACCACAGCTAAAGCTAGTGGTAGAGATTTAAATATTTCATATAAGGCTGCTTATGAAATATGTAAATTCATTAGAGGTATGAAGCTTGAAGAAGCTATAGAATATTTAGAAAAAGTTTGTAGAAAGGAAAGATACATACCATTTACTAGGTATACGGGTAAAATTGCTCATCATAGGGGTATTAAAGGTAGAACCGCCTTGAAATACCCCATAAAAGCATCAAAAGAAATTATTAAAGTTTTAAATCAAGTTAAAGCTAATGCTGAGTTTAAAGGTTTAGACCCTGATAAACTTAAAATAATACATATTGCAGCAATGAAGGGTCCCACATTAAAAAGATATATTGAGAGAGCATTTGGAAGAGCATCACCATATAATAGGCAATTAGTACATATAGAAGTTGCCGTAGCAGAGGAGGAGTAGTTATGAGTGTGAAAAAGTATTTTGTCCATGAAGGATACAAGAGAATGCAGATAGATGAATACTTAATGAAAGAATATGAGAAAGCAGGGTATGCAGGAATGGAAATGTTTAAAACACCATTGGGTATGAGAATAACGATTTACGCTGAAAGACCAGGTTTAATAATAGGTAGAGGAGGATTAACAATAAAAAAGCTTGCAGAAACACTTGAAAAGAAGTTTGGAGTTGAAAGACCACAAATAGCGATAGCACAAGTACAAACACCAGAATTGAATGCAAAGGTAATGGCATTAAGAATAGCGAGAGCAATGGAGAAAGGAATAAACTTTAGGAGAGCTGCATTTGTTGCACTTAGACAAATAATGGAAGCAGGAGCTAGAGGTGCAGAAATAATAATAAGCGGAAAATTAAGATCTGAAAGAGCAAACTATGAGAAAGTTAAAATGGGAGAACTACTTAAAGCAGGAGAAAAGAAGGAGCTACTTGTAGATGAAGCAAAAGCGGAAATATTGTTAAAACCTGGAAAATATGGAATAAAGGTTAGGATAATGCCTCCAGTAAAAATGCCAGATGAAATAACAATAAAGGAAGAAGTTAAAGTTGAAAAAGAGGAGGTGGAGGAGAGTGGCGATAATAAGAATTGAAGAGATAAGGAAAATGACTCCAGAAAAAAGGAGAGAAAAATTAATAGAGCTAAAAACTGAGCTTGCAAAAGCAAGAGCATTGGCAGCTTCTGGAGCACCATTAGAAAATCCAAAGAAGATAAGGGAACTTAGAAAAGCAATAGCAAGAATATTAACTGTGGAGAGAGAAATGAGGATGAAAGAGGGGATGAAAAAATGAAAATAAATGCAAAAAATATAGTTATGCATGAAATAATTGGTTTAAAGGTTAAGGTAAGTGAAAGTAGAAATTCAAGTTATATAGGAATAGAGGGGATAGTTGTAGATGAAACTATGAATACGATAAAAATAAAAGATAGGAGAGATGGTAGAATAAAGGTAATACTGAAAATGGGTACGAAATTTGTATTTGAAACCGAAGCTAATGAAATAGTTGAGGTTGATGGTAATACTATACTTGCAAGACCTGAAGATAGATTAAAGAAGATTCCCAAAAGGAGATGGTGGTAGATGAGTGAAAAAGTAAGAAATATTGGAATACCAGATGTTAAACCTCCAAGTGGGGTATGTGATGATCCATTATGCCCCTACCATGGAAAATTAAGTGTTAGAGGAAAAATACTTGAGGGGATAGTTGTTAGCGCAAAAATGCAGAGATCTGTAGTTGTACAAAGAGATTATCTAAAGTATGTAGAAAAATATCAGAGGTATGAGAGGAGGAGGTCAAAGATACATGCACATAACCCCCCATGTATAAATGCAAAAGAGGGGGATAAAGTAAAAATTGCGGAATGTAGACCTATAAGTAAAACCATATCCTTTGTAGTTATAGAAAAAGTGGAGGGAGGTTAAATGGCTAAGAGAGGAGCGAAGGGGGCTATTGGTGTATCATATAGACATGGGGTAAGCGCTGGACTACCTGTAGGAGCTATGCTGAAATGTGCAGATAATAGCGGTGCAAAAATAGTACAGATAATTGGAGTTACAAAATTAAAATCTAGGTTGAGAAGATTGCCATCAGCTTCCGTTGGAGATATGGTTATAGTATCAGTAAAAGAGGGAACCCAAGAAATGCGAAGACAAGTATTGAGGGCTATTATAGTTAGACAGAAAAAGCCATATAGGAGGCTCGATGGAAGCTGGATACAATTTGAAGATAATGCAGCAGTGATAGTAACTCCAGAAGGTGAACCAAAAGGAACAGATATTAGGGGACCCATAGCTAAAGAAGCAGCTGAAAGATGGCCGAAAATAGCTGCTTTAGCAAGTATAATAATTTGAGGTGAAAAAATGTATTGGAAAACAAAATCTAAAAAACCATCTAAACAGAGAAAAGCCATATTTGAAGCTCCACTACATAAAAGGCATAAATTAATGTCAGCCCCCCTTTCACCAGAATTGAGAAGAATGTATAATAGGAGATCATTCCCTGTGAGAAAGGGAGATCATGTATTAATAATGAGGGGGGATTTTGCAGGAATTGAAGGGAAAGTTTTAGATGTAGATTTAAAGAAGATGAGAATAACAGTTGAAGGGGCAACACGTAAGAAAGCTGATGGGACTACAATTTATGTACCTATTCATCCTTCAAAAGTCATGATTACAAAACTTGATCTATCAGATAAAACAAGAAAAGAAGCTTTAGAGAGGAAGGTGAAGACACATGGGTAGGAGAGGTCCACCAAAACATTTAAAGAGATTTGCATCACCAGCATTCTGGCCTATACCTAAGAAGGCTTATACATTTACTGTTAGACCAGTTCCAGGTCCACATCCAATAGATGAATCAATACCATTACTAATAATTGTTAGAGATATTTTGAAATATGCTGAAACAGCAAGTGAAGCTAAGAAAATAATAAAGAGGGGAGAAATCTTTGTTGATGGAAGAGTAAGGAGGGAAGAAAAGTTTCCAGTGGGGATAATGGATGTAATCTCAATACCAGCTACTGAAGAAAATTATCGTGTATTGCCGGATCCAATAAAGGGGTTAAGATTACATCCAATAAATAAGGAAGAAGCAACATTTAAATTGTGTAGGATAGAAAATAAAACTACAGTTAAAGGTGGAAACATACAATTAAATTTACATGATGGAAGAAATATACTCATAAAAGTTACAAATCCAACAAAACCAGAAGAAGATGTATATGATACACTAGATACATTAAAAATAGGTATACCAAATCAAGAGATACAAGCACATATAAAGTTTAAAGAAGATAATCAAGCAATCATAGTTAAAGGCAAAAATAGAGGGTTATATGGCAAGATAAAGAGCATTGAAGGCCCTATTCAAAGAGAGTATAAAACAGTATTATTGGAAGACTACAATGGGAATTTAATTAGAGCAAGTGTAGAATACGTATTTGTAATTGGAGAAGATAAACCATTAATATCAATTCCAACGTGGTGACAAGAAAATTGGAGAAGAGTAACGTAATGCAGAGAATAGAAATAGCAAAAGTTGTTGTAAATATGAGCATTGGACAGGGAGAAAGACTTGAAAAAGCTGTAAAGGTACTTGAAGAAATAACTGGTCAAAAACCATGTAAAAGGAAGGCTAAGGAAACTATAAGAGAATTTGGAATAAGGAGGGGTGAGTATATGGCATGTATGGTTACATTGAGAGGTGAAAAAGCAATTGAATTTCTGAGGAAAGCATTAATGGCAAAAGGAAATGTAATAAAGAAAAGTAGTTTTGACAAGAATGGTAACATATCCTTTGGAATAAGGGAACATCTCGATATACCTGGAACCAAATATGACCCTAACCTAGGAGTTTTTGGAATGGATGTAACAATAGTCTTTGAAAAACCGGGGTATAGAGTTTCAAGGAGGAAGAGGAAGAGGAGTAAAGTAGGCAGAAACCAAAGAGTAAAAATTGAAGAATCAATAGAATACCTTAAAAATAACTTTGGAGTTGAAGTAGTGGAGGAATGAGAAATGAAGTATAAACCACCAAAAGAAAGAAAATTTGGAAAAGGAAGTAGACCATGTATTAGATGTGGTCATCAAGGACCGATAATAAGAAAGTATGGATTGAATTTATGTAGACAATGTTTTAGGGAAGTAGCTGAAAAAATGGGATTTAAAAAGTATATGTGAGGTGGAGAAGATGGCGCTCGTAGATCCATTATCAAATGCATTATCAAATATATGGAATAGTGAATTAAGAAATAAAAATGAATGTATAATTACACCAGCATCAAAACTAATATTAAATGTATTAAGAGTAATGCAAAAAGAGGGTTATATTGGAGAGATAGAATTAATAGATGATGGTAGATTTGGGAAAATTAGAGTGCAATTGATGGGAAGAGTAAATAAATGCGGCGCTATAAGACCAAGATTTAGTGTTAAAAACAAGGAAATATTAATGTGGGAAAAGAAGTTTTTACCATCAAGAAATATAGGAATACTAATATTATCAACATCAAAGGGGATTATGACGAGTAGAGAAGCATTGGAAAAAGGTCTTGGAGGAATCTTATTAGCATACGTATATTGAGGTGTAATAAAATGGTGAAAGAGCATTTGGCTAGAAAAGAAGTTGAAATTCCAGATGAAGTAAAAATTGAAATAAATGGATTAAAGGTAAGAGCTATAGGACCAAAAGGTGAATTAGAAAAGGATTTCACTCACGCAAAGAATATCACCATAAGGTTTGAAGATGGAAAAATAGTGGTAGAAAAGTATTTCCCATCTAAAGAGGAAAAAGCATTAGTTGGAACAATAGCTGGACATATAAGAAATATGATTAAGGGGGTAACAAAGGGATTTGTATATAAGATGAAGATAGTATATGCACATTTCCCAGTCACGGTCAAAGTTAAGGGAGAATATGTTTACATAGAGAATTTCTTAGGAGAAAAATATCCTAGAAAGGCAAAAATAGTTGGAAATGTAAATGTGAAAGTCTCAGGGGAAGAAATAATTATTGAAGGAATAGATATTGAAGAAGTAGGTACTACAGCATCAAATATTGAACATGCAACAAAAATAGTAGGTAGAGATCCAAGGGTATTTCTAGATGGAATATATGTTTATGAAAAGGGATGATTAAAATGGAGGCAAAAAATCTAAGGGAAATTTTAAAAAAGAAGAAGAGGAAAATTGAATTCGAAAGACCTTGGAGTTATAGATTAAAGAGATTGGGGGAAGCTTGGAGAAAACCTAAGGGATTAGATGATAAACATAGACTACAAGTGGCTGGATATAAGCCAATAGTAAAGATTGGATATGGAAATCCAAAAATGTTAAGAGAATTACATCCTTCAGGATACATGGAAAAGATTGTTCATAACCCAGAGGAATTAGAGGGATTAGACCCAAAAAAGTTTGCTATAAGAATTGCACATACTGTAGGTAGGAAAAAGAGGATAGAGATAGTTAAGAAGGCTATGGATATGGGATTAAAAATATTAAATCCCACAAGAATTGAAATAGGAGAATGATAATATGCCAAATACCTTAAGAAGTGTTAGGAGAATGGCTGCAGAAATACTTAAAGTAGGGGAAAATAGAGTTTGGATAGACCCGGAAAACATTGATAGAGCAATTGAAGCAATAACAAGGGAAGATGTAAGAACATTAATAAAAGATGGTGTAATAAAGAAAAGACCTGAAAAAGGTACAAGTAGAAGAGAAAAGCGTAAAAGGAAAGGTCCTGGAAGTCGTAAGGGAAGTAGATTAAGTGATAAAATTAAATGGATTATGAAAGTTAGAGCACAAAGAAAATTCATAAAACAATTGAAAATGCGAAGAATTATTGATAGATCTACATATAGAAGGTTATATAAGATGGTAAAAGGTAATGCCTTTGATAGCATCTCACAAATAAAGCTATACATAAAGGAAAAAGGATTAGCGAGGAGGAGATAAATGGCTAGAGGACCACAATATAAAGTTCCATTTAGAAGGAGAAGAGAATATTTGACTGATTACAGAAGAAGATTAAAACTTGTAATATCAGGAAAACCAAGATTAGTTGTTAGGAAAACTAATAGATATGTTATAGCACAAGTGATAAAAGCGAAAATTAAGGGTGATGAAACAATAGTTTCAGCGCATACAAGTGAACTTAGAAAACTCGGCTGGAAATACTCCCTTAAAAATGTACCAGCATGTTACCTACTTGGACTAATTATAGGGTATAGAGCAGCGAAATTAGGATTAAATGAAGCTATATTAGACATAGGACTGCAAAGACCAACAAAAGGTTCTAGAGTTTTCGCCGTGGTTAAAGGTGCTATAGATGCAGGATTGAATATTCCAGTATCTAAAGAAAAACTTCCAGATGAAAATAGGATTTTGGGAAATCACATAAAGGAATTTATGGAAAAAGTTTTTGCAGAAGTTGGTGGTGAAAATATACAATTTTCTAGATACTTGAAGATGAGGGTAAATCCAAGTGATATTGTGGAAGATTTCAAAAAAGTTAAAAGGAAGATAGTAATGGAAATAGGGGGAGAAGGATGGAGGAAAAGAGAGCGTTAAAAGAAATGGAATGGACTCCGAAGACTATAGTTGGGAAAATGGTTAAAGAGGGAACTATACACTCAATATATCAAATATATAGTCTAAATCTACCAATACTTGAACCAGAGATAATTGATATACTAGTGCCAGATTTAAAGAATGAAGTTGTATATGTAAGTATAGTACAAAAACAAACAGATGCAGGAGAACAAAGTAGATTTAAAGTTGCAGTTGTCGTTGGGAATGAAGATGGATTAGTAGGTGTTGGAACTGCAAAAGCAAAACAACTTAGATTTGCAATAGATAAAGCAATAGAAGATGCAAAATTGAAGATTGTACCAGTAAATAGAGGATGTGGAAGCTGGGAATGTTCATGTACAAGACCCCACAGTGTACCCTTTAAAGTTGCTGGTAAAAGTGGTAGTATAGAGATAACATTAAAACCGGCACCTAGAGGTGTTGGATTAGTTGCAGGAGATCCAGCTAAAGTAGTACTTAGGTTAGCTGGAATTCAAGACGTATGGTCATTTACAAGAGGATATACAAGAACAACATTAAACTTCATAATGGCAACATATGACGCTCTAAAGAATACAAATAGATTTAGATGGAGGAGTATAGTGAAATGAGTAAGTTAATTGCAGTAATTAGGATAAGAGGTACTGTTGGAGTTCCAAAGGAATTTGAAGATACCTTAAGAATGCTTAAATTAAATAAGCCTAATCATATGAGAATTTTAAAACCAACACCAAGCATACTTGGAATGGTGAAAAAAGTTGAAAACTATGTAACTTGGGGTGAAATAGATTTAGAAACCTTAGAAGAAGTTCTTAGAAGAAGAGGTAGACTTATTGGAAATAAAAAGTTAACTGAAGAATATGTGAAAGAGAAATTGGGAATAAATGGATTAAGGGAACTTGCTGAAAAGATATTTAATGGTGAAATTGATATAGATAAAATTAATGATATAAAACCAGTATTTAGATTAACTCCTCCAAGCGGGGGATTTAAAAAATCGATAAAATCACATTACTCATCCAACGGGGAACTAGGTTATAGAGGAGTTGAAATAAATAAGTTAATACGTAGGATGATTTAAGGTGAGATTATGGTTGTGAGAAGGGAGAAGAAGACTAGAAAGTTAAGGGGGAGTAGATACATGGGGTATGGGGTAAGGCAGCATAGAGGAAGCGGACAAAAGGGTGGTGTAGGAAAAGCGGGATTACATAAACATAAATGGTCATATGTACTAAAGTATGATAGAGATTACTTTGGAAAACATGGCTTCAAACCACCAAAAAGTGAAAAGGAAGAAGATATACCAATAAATCTATGGGAGTTAGAGTTACTCATAGATAAACTATGTAAAAATGGTGTAAAAATGGAAGAAGAAAGTGGGAAAATAGTTATTGATATTACAAAATTTGGATATAGTAAAGTTTTAGGTGAAGGAAAAATTACAAAACCAATAATTGTAAAAGCTAAGAAGTTTTCAGAAAATGCAGTTAAAAAGATAAAAGAAGCTGGTGGAGAAATTATAAAGATATAAACTTTCTTAAATAAGATTATAAGTTTAAAAATAGAATTGAATATGAAATAACATGCCGAAAATACTGGAACTGTTAGAACCAGTAACAAGATTACTTCCAGAAGTTGAAAAACCAAAGCAAAAGTTACCTTTTAGAGATAGACTTATTTGGACAATAGTAGTTTTAACGATATATTTCATAATGAGTGAAATACCACTATATGGTATAATTGGTGTACTTGGATATGATCCATTCATGTATATGAGATGGCTTTTCGCATCAAAAAGAGGAACATTAATGGAATTGGGTATTGGCCCAATAGTTACAGCAGGATTAATAATGCAGCTCTTAGTGGGATCAAGAATTATAGATATTGATTTTAGTAATCCAAGAGACAGAGCATTATTTACAGCATCTCAAAAACTAATGGCAATGATATGGAGTGCAATACAAATAACATCATATATACTTGGAGGTGCATTTGGACAATTAAACATGTATACATCAATATTGATATTCATACAATTGATGATAGCTACAGTCATACTCATATTATTAGATGAGATGGTTCAAAAGGGATGGGGTCTTGGAAGCGGCGTAAGCTTATTCATAGCTGCAGGTATAGCTCAACAAATGTTTTGGGAAACATTTTCACCAGTAATTGGAAGTGATGGGAAATATGTTGGAGCGATATTATATACTATACAGACATTAACCATGGGTGAGGGATTAATAGCATCTCTAACAAGACCATATGGATTACCAAATCTAACTGGATTAATAGTGACATTGGCAATACTACTATTCGTAGTATACATGGAGGGAACTAGAATAGAAATCCCCATAGCTATAGCCAAATATAGAGGAATAAAGACTAAAATACCATTAAAACTATTATATGTCTCAAATATACCAATAATATTCACATCAATGCTATTCGTCGATATACAAATAATATCATTATTAATATGGAGACAATTTAACATGGAAAATACAAATATCATACTAAACATAATTGGAACTTTCAATCAAACCACTAATGCACCTATAGGTGGATTAGCGTATTATACTAAACCACCCAATGGATTAACATCAGTAATGAACGACCCCATACATGCACTAGTATACTCAATACTTTTAATATGTTCATCAGTAATTTTTGCGATAATATGGGTTCAAGCATCAGGATTAAGTCCAAAGGATCAAGCTGAACAACTTGTAAAATCAGGACTTCAAATACCGGGATTTAGAAGTTCACCAAAGATAGTTGAAGGAATACTTGAAAGATATATACCTACACTAACAATATTAAGTGGAATAATAGTTGCTCTAATAGCTATATTGGCAGATCTACTAGGGGCTATAGGTTCTGGGATGGGTATACTATTAGTTGTTGGAATAATATATCAATATTGGGGTATAATAACACAAGAACAAATGTTAGAGTTACACCCAATACTTAGAAGGATAGCTGGAGAAAAGTAACGAGAAAAATTTTAATTTTTAACACATAAAATACCTATAAGCACTCTTGGAGGATTACCCCCCTTGTTAGATTGGATTGTTGACTCAATAACGAAGTTGCTGGGTCCATATAGAGATCCCCCATTATCATCGTTGACGGTAATAGCGATAAGTATAACTGTATGTTTAATAACGATATTAGCAAATTATTTATTAATAGATGTAGAGAAGATTAGGAAGTATACAGCTGAGATAAATGAGTGGAGATTGCAAATGAGGCAAGCTATGCTTAGTAATGATAGAAAACAGATAATGAAGCTGAAAAAGAAGGAAGCATATATAAAAAGTTTAGAAGCTGAAGTAACTGCACAAAGAATGAAACCAACATTGATATTTATGATTCCATTATGGATATTCTTCATAATATTTGCAGCAGTATTTAACAATCCAGAATATGGGTATGTTGTAATATCACCATTTTCAATACCCTTCGCTGGATATAAACTTAGCTTTGGTTCATGGTATATATTGTGTTCAATACTAATATTACCAATCTTGCAGAAAATATTCAAGCTAACTTAATATGATGGTGGTGGGAGAATGAAGATGATATCAAGATCTAAAAGAATTGTTATAAGGAAGACGCCAGGTGGAAGGATTGCAGTACATTACGAAAATAGAAGACCGAATATAGCTAAATGTGCAATATGTAAATCCAATCTTAGAGGAGTACCAAATTTACCAAGTGTTAAAATGAGGAATATACCTAAAAGCTCAAAAAGACCTAATAGACCATATGGAGGATACATAGACCATAAATGTCTAGAAAAATTAATAAAGAAAGCTGTAAGAGAGGAGGTTCATTGAATAAAATAGTTATAACAATTAGTGGACCCCCGGGATCTGGGAAAAGTACACAAGCAAAAAGAATAGCTGAAAAATTAAATTTAAGGTATTTTTCAACGGGAAAATGCTTTAGGGAAATAGCAGAACAAATGAAAATAAGTTTAAAAGAACTTCATAAAATTGCTGAAAAAGATCCTAAATATGATTATGAAGTAGATAAGAGGACGTTAATGGAAGCAGAAAATGGAAATGTGGTTATAGATGGACATTTAACAGGTTGGATTGTAAAAGATAAAGCTGATCTAAGAATATATTTAACAGCTTCATTAGAGGAAAGAGCAAAGAGGATAGCCAAGAGAGATGGTAAAAGTTTAGATGATGCAAGAAATGAAATTATTGATAGAGAGAAGAGTAATTACATTAGATACATGAATTACTATGGTATAGACATAAATGATCTTAGAATATATGATATAGTAATAAACACGGAAAAATGGAGTGAAGATGAAGTTACGAACATATTAATACACCTCATACAAAAGTATATTGAAAACAAAAAACTTTTTAATAGGCAGTGAATTGCGTTTTTGATGAGGGGATGAATATGCCAGCAATAGAAGTGGGGAGGATATGTGTAAAAACTAGAGGTAGAGAAGCTGGTAAGAAATGTGTAATAGTAGATATAATGGATGATAAATTTGTATTAGTAACAGGGCCAAAAAACTTAAATGGAGTAAAAAGAAGGAGAAGCAACATAAAGCATTTAGAACCAACAGAAATTAAAATAGAGATAAAAGCTGGAGCTTCAGATGAAGAAATTATAGAAAAATTGCGGGAAATGAATCTATTAGAAGCAATGAAGGAAAGTGTAAAAATAAAACTACCATGATCAATAACAAATTAAAAAACTAAAATAAACAAATTTATTGAGGGATAAATATGGAGAATATATTTCATAAAGGGGAAATATTGGTAAAAGATGAGGAACCATTAAATCCAGAATATGGTATAAACCCGTATGAAAGACCAATGCAAATACACATTAAATATGGAGTAATAAACATAGATAAAACTCCGGGGCCCACAAGCCATGAAATAACAGCATGGGTAAAGAGAATATTAAAAGTAAATAAAGCAGGTCATGCCGGGACCCTAGAGCCTTATTAGGCGGGGAAACCCAAAGGTATCTGGAGTATTACCTATAGCTTTAGAAAATGCTACAAAAGCTATGATTGCAATGGCAAAAGCACCAAAAGAATATATTTGCGTTATGAGACTACATGGAAATGTTAGTGAAAATGAAATAAGAGAAGTATGTAAAGAATTTACAGGACAAATATATCAAAGACCTCCATTAAAATCTTCAGTAAAGAGAGTTGTGAGAATTAGAACCATATATTATATTGATTTACTTGAAATTTCTAATAGAGATGTATTAATGAGAATAGGATGCGAAGCGGGAACATATATAAGAAAATTATGCCATGACATTGGAATAGTGCTTGGAACAGGTGGGCATATGCAAGAACTCAGAAGAACGAAGAGTGGAGTATTCAAAGAAGATGAAACATTAACAACACTACATAGACTTAAAGATGCATATGATACATGGATTGAAGAAGGAAAAGAGGATGAATTGAGAAAAATAATATTACCAGTTGAAAAAGTTATTGAAGGAATACCAAAGATAACCATAAGAGATAGTGCTGTAGACGCCATATGTCATGGTGCAAATTTAGCAGCGCAAGGAATACTAACACTGGAAAGTAATATAAAACGTGGAAGTTTAGTAGCGATAATAACTAAGAAGGGAGAATTAGTGGCTCTTGGAATTTCACAAAAAAGTAGTGAAGAAATATTAAATGAAGAAAGAGGAATAATGGTAAAAGTTAGAAGAGTTATCATGGAGAGAGGAACATATCCAAAGATGTGGAAATAAATTATTTAGATTACCTAAAATAATAATAAATTTAGCCGGGGTAGCCTAGCGGTAAGGCGCAGGCCTGGAGAGCCTGTGTCCCTTCGGGGACTCGCGGGTTCAAATCCCGCCCCCGGCGCTAATTGAAATTATTATTTAAATGGAATTTTAACTATAGATATCTAGCGCTATTGGGTTACTGTATAATTTAATGTTTAAGAAGATAACAGATATTCCATGATTGTAAACCACCGATCTTTATAGTTTAAGTTTTAAATTTTAAATTGGAATTTTAATTATAATGGTGCATTAGTATTTGAGGAAAGTGAAAGTTGGTGTAATAGGATGTGGTAGTGTTCTTAAAAGATTTCATTTACCAGCAGTACGAAAAATTCCAGAAATAGAAGTTAAAGCTTTAGCTGATATTAATGAAAAGCGTATTAAGGAGATTATAAATAAATTTAATTTAATTAACGTTGAAGAGTATACTGATTATCGTCATTTATTAAAGAATGCTGATATTGATGCTGTATGGATTTTAACACCACCGAAATTTCATGCAAAGATGATTGTGGAAGCATTAAATCATGGGAAACATGTTTTATGTGAAAAACCAATAGCTACGTGTATAGATGAAATTGAAATGATTAATGAAGTTTTAAAACGTAATTCTATATTTGAAAATTTAATTATAATGCCTTCACACAACTATATTTTCACTCCATGCTTTGAAAAAGCTGTTGAATATGTTAAGAGTGGTTTAATAGGGGAAGTAAGGGAAGTTTATGGTAAAGTGGTTACAAATCTACTATTATATAAACCAGCTACAGATTTTCGTTTTCAGACGACAAGTGGTGTAATTGAAGATTTACTTGTACATGCCATATATTTATCTCAAGATCTATGTGGTTTAATAACAAAAGTAAATTCGGTAAAACCAAAATTTAATAATAAAGCCATAATAGAGAAGGTTGAAGTTGACGTCACTTTTGAAAATGGTGTTAGAGGAATCCTTTCATCAGCATGGTCAAATAGAATTCCAACATTTAAATTTGATGTAAAGGGTGATTTAGGATCCATATCAATGAATATCTTTAATTCTCCATATAAACTGATGGTGAAAAAGGGTGAAGAGAAAAAGACTATCTATGTAGGATATAGATTCACTCAATACTTTAAAATTCTAAATCACCCATCATTCTTTAGAGAACATATGCACTTCATAAATTTAATTAATGGTTATGAGAAACCGAGAATTAGCATTGAAGATGGTTTTAAAACTGTTAAAGCATTAAGTATGATTGTGAATTCAATTGAGGGAGGGATGAGTATAAGAGAAGTTTCTCATAGAGAGAAAGTAGCTATAGTTAAAGTTGATGGAGATATTCAGGGAGCTATTAGAAAATCTATAGAGCTTCTCGGAGGCTTAAATATACAGAGGAATGCTAAGGTAGTTATTAAACCAAATGTATGCTTATGGAAGAATACAGATGGCATGATTATAACAGATCCCCGTATTCTAGAAGCAGTTTTAAAAATTGTTAGAAAGTACACGGATAAAATAATTGTCGTAGAATCTGATAATAATTCTGGAAGTGCTGAGAAAAGAGTTAAGAAAAGTGGGATTATGGAGATTATAGAGAAGAATAATGCTGAATTCATAAATCTAAGCCGTGATGAAAGTGAAGAACATGAAGTTGCTGGATTTAAGATTCATATACCAAAAACAGTTTTAAATGCTGATTACTTCATCAATATACCAAAGATAAAAACATGTAATGTTAAAAATTTAGTGATTTCAATAGCTATGAAGAATATGTTTGGAATATTAAGTGATAAAAAGAAGATGGCTTTACATGAAAAATTAATGGATATAATACTGTACATAAATAAAATCGTTAAACAAGATCTAATAATTGTTGATGGAATAATTGGAATGGAGGGATTAGGACCAGTTTTAGGGAAACCAGTTAATCTTAACTTAATAGTTTCAGGTTTAAATCCAGTAACAGTGGATGCCGTATGCTGTAAAATTATGGAGATAAACCCTTATGCTGTTGAAATACTGTGGAAAGCATATAAAATGGGTATGGGGGAAATAGATATGGAAAAAATAGATGTACTTGGAGAGAATATTGAAAATGTGAAAAGGAAATTCGCTAGACCCACTATAATGATGGAGAATGTTATAGGAGCAATAAAGGCAGCTTTAAGGACGTATATAGGTTAGAGAACACATTATTGATGAAAAAGAATTATCTAAATCTAACGACTTACATCTTTAATTATTTTAATGGGTTCATATACGACTTTGATATTGTAATGACTACTTAAATTGGATAGTATTTTCTCCACTAAACTTATTTCTAAAGCTTCTAATGGATAAACACCTTTATTCTTTACTATTTCATGGAAAGATTCTATTAACATAGATGATACTGCTGCAGCAGAAAATGCTGTAGGAGTACTCATTACATTTTTACTAAGCAATTCACTTAAACTTGGAGGTAATGCATGAATTCTAACCATAGATTTCTCGCCACCTTTTACACCAATAGCTTCCAATGATACAGCAATAACCATATCATCCAAGTGATGTATGTAATCCATTGGATTATAGCCATTAAATTTCTTTGATAACTCGTATAGCATTCTAAGGGGAGCAATACGTTTCTTACCAATTTTAATTTCATTGTTCTTAAATAGACCAAGGTTATAGAGACCCTTAATAAATTCTATTTCAGATCCACCAGACTTTAAATCAAGCTTCCTAACTTTTATATAGTTTGGAATAGTTGCAATTTCATCACCATAAATCAGATACGTTCTCTTCTTACCAATTGGAGTTGGAAATACATATTCCTCAACGCCTCCTAAAGGTTCTTCAATTTTAAACCTACCATTCTCATATACTATTGGTGGAGAAGCAAAATGTTCTATTGTTAAATATGGAGACCATGACCAAATACGCCAATATGGAATTTGATCTTCTATTAATCTTATCTTCAAAACTTCAATTTCAGTAAGCACTTCTGAACACCACTTAGCCATTAAATTTGTTAATCCAGGTGAAAAACCTGAATTAATAATAGCGGTTAACCCCTCTCTAATAAAATCTTCATGTAGAGATAATTGTTCAGCTTTAGCATAATCATTAGAAGCTAAATCTAGATAATTTACACCAACATTCAAACATGCCTTCATAATCTTGATATTGAAAATTGGAAGAGCAGCATTAATAACAATATCAGCTCTCTTAGCCAATTTTTCAATTTCATGTATTCTTGAAGCATTCAACTCTTTAAACTCTATATTTGAGAGAAAATCATTATAAAGATTTAATTTCAATAAAGATGATTTAATTGAATTAATCTTACTTAAACTCTTATCACAACAAATCAACTCTGATACCCTACTACTAGAAGCAAGTATTCTACAAATATTAACACCAACCAATCCTAAACCTATCAATAAAACTCTCATGAAAATCACCTTCAAAATCGCTGAAATAATAGTTTAAAACCCATATAAAACGAAGTCGGCAAGTAAAATAGAAAGTACCAGAATAATATAAATTTTACTTCATAAAGCATTATAAAGAAAACTAATTTTAATGATGACGAAGTTAAAAGTTAATGACCTTGATGGACTTAATACACTCATTAATGAAGTTATTAAAATCTAATTCTAAAAGAAGTTTTGAAGTAGTTTCAGGGTCAGCTTTAGTAGTAACGTGTTTAGGTCTAGCCCAACAATCAATATTATGACTAATGTAATTATCTTTATAGATGGCATATTCATATAATCCAAGCTTTTTCGATAATGAGATTATCTCTTCCTTATCATAGCTAATTAAAGGTCGGATTAACGGTATTTCTGAAAATGAGCTTAAAACCATTAGATTATCATGTGTTTGCGATGCAACTTGACCTAATGATTCTCCAGTTACAATAGCCCAAGCACCAAGAGATTTAGCTAAGTATGCAGCAACTTTATACATCATAATCTTACATAAAATACAGGTATATTTGCCGCTTCTACCCATAATGTTTTGAAGCCACTTAAAATGGTCATAGGAATATAGATTCATAGTTTCACCTAAATGCCAATTTGAAATTTTTCGAGAAACATCAATAACCTTTTTAAATCTAGCATTATCATTCATATCAGCATAAAGTATAGAAACTGGGCATCCACGTTTCATCATAAGCCAAGTAGCTACAGGAGAATCAATACCACCAGAGACAAGACAAACAACTCTACCAGAAGTTCCTAATGGAACTCCATTCAAACCGCTAAATTTATCAAAGTAGATATAGCATTCACTATCTCTAACCTCAATATATATGGTTCTCTCAGGATTATCCAATGAAACCTTTAAACCAGTCTTCTCTTTAACTATAGCTCCAAGTTTAGCTTCAAGATCCTTGCTAGTAAAATTATGTTGACCACTTCTCCTAACCCTAATAGCAAATGTATTGATCCCATTCAGAAAATTTTTACAATTTTGAAAGATAAAATCTTCAAGTTGAGATAAACTAACATAGATATATGGTGAAAAGTAAGATATCCCAAAAATCCTAGATAAAATATTTATAGCTTTATCAATATCATCAATCTCAACTAGAATCCTAGACCACCTATGTTTAATCTTAAAATTTAAACCTTCATTCCTTAAGCCAATGGAAATATTTTTCATTAACTTTCCAACGTACCTACGCCTAACAAAATCAGATTTAAGAGCTATTTCACCATAAGCAACAAGGATGCCATTCCACAAAAATAACACCAAAATCATAAACAAAAAGGCTACTAATAAAACTTAAAAGTAAACCATGAATAAAAGTGTACATGAACAAGTTAGAATTAGAAAAGGAATTAGAGGAAATGGTAAAGATACCCGGAGTATCTGGTTATGAGGGTAGAATTAGAGAATATATTAGAAGTAAAGTTATTGAGATAGTAGATGAGAAAAACGTAATTATAGATGCTATTGGAAACTTAATTGTAAAGGTGGGAAGTGGGGAAAGAAGGATAGCATTAATAGCACATATGGATGAAATAGGATTAGTAGTAACTAAAATAGAACAAGATGGTAAAATAGCCTTTTCTAAGATTGGAGGAATACAAGATATTTTACTACCTGGAACTTTATGGGAGATAATAACAGAAAAAGGAGAAATAAATGGAGTAATAGGTATTACACCACCACATCTAGCAATAGAAGAAGCACAGAAAATAATACCGTGGCATCAACTCAGAATAGACGTAGGTGCAAACAGTAAAATAGAAGTAGAAAAAATGGGTGTAAAAGTGCTGGATCCAATAGCGCCAAAAAAGAACTTTATAAAACTAGCAAATAATCTAGTTTCAGCAAGATCATTAGATGATAGATTTGGATGTATAGCATTAATAAAAACTTTAGAAAATATTATAAATGAAAACATGGAATTCAAGGATGAAATATACTTTATATGGTCAGTTCAAGAAGAAGTAGGATTAAAGGGGGCAAAAGTAGTAGCAAATCAAATAAACCCACAAATAACAATAGCAGTAGATAGCTTTCCATGTTGTTCAACATTAACAGGTGACGTACAAATTGGAAATGGACCTGTAATAAGAGCAATAGATAGAAGCTCAATATCAAATATGGATCTCATAAAATATACTATAGGAAAAGCGCAAGAAAACAAAATACCAATACAAATAGGGGTAACGGGAGGAGGAAATGATGGATCAGTATGTCAAGAAAGGGGGAGTAAGCTAATAGCCATAGGAGTACCAATGAAGTATTCACATTCCCTCGTGGAAACGATAAGTCTAAACGACTTAGAAAATTTAATCAAACTATTGATATTAGAAATGGGAAGCATTCATGAATACAATATGGTATAAGTTGAGTTGTAAGAGAGAAAAGTAAATAAATTAAATACTCCGATAATAATTTTAGCCGGGGTAGCTCAGACTGGGAGAGCATCCGGCTGAAGACCGGACCGCCGTGGGTTCAAATCCCACCCCCGGCACCAGCCTCTAGGGTTCAAACCCCTTCATCTCCTTTTAAATTTGGAAGTAATGAATTTGGTGTGAAGAGCGAGATCTATGATTGTGCTTTTCAAAGAGGCAGGAAGCCAAGTACCTAACGATAAGCTACAATGCATTAAAGATGTATAGTTTTAGAGTTAAGAGGTTGATACCTTTTTTACAAGCAGTATTATTATAAGAGAAAAGCCATAATAGTGGCAAATAGGTGATAGTTTCCCCTCATATGGAAGTTAGAACTACTAGGGGTATAATTAAACTTCCAGAAGATTATAGTGGCAAATGGTTTATTTTGTTTAGTCACCCAGCGGATTTCACACCAGTATGTACTACAGAATTTGTTGCATTTCAAAAAAGATATGAAGAATTCAAGAAGTTAAATTGTGAGTTAATAGGATTGAGTATAGACCAGGTTTTTGCACATCTAAAATGGGAAGAATGGATTAAAGAAAAACTTGGCATAGAAATACAATTTCCAATAATTGCAGATAATGCTGGTGAAATATCTGCAAGATTAGGTATGCGCCATAAACAAGCTGCGGGAACGCAAACTGTTAGAGCAGTCTTTATAGTTGACCCTAAGGGTATTATTAGAGCAATACTCTATTATCCGATGGAACTCGGTAGAAACATGGATGAAATACTTCGAATGGTTAAGGCACTTCAAATTGCCGATAAAGGTTATGCTATACCAGCTAATTGGCCAAATAATGAGATAATAGGCGATAATGTAATAGTCCCACCAGCAAACACTATAGACATGATCTTAAAGAGGAGAGAACAAGAAAAGGCTGGAGAAATAAAGTGTATAGATTGGTGGTTCTGCTATAAAAAATATAACTAAATTTATACCCTAAAGAGAGATTCTTATTCTTTACCATAGATTCTTCAACAATATTTTTAGAGACATTTATATAAGGAAGTATTAGAGAAAACTTAAATGAATTATTTAAAAAATCATTTTTAGATTATTTTTATAAGAATTACCCTTGAGGAAAATAAAGTCAACTGTTTATAAAAACGTTAAAAAAATTATTTGATTTGTTTAATTCACTTATAACTTCCCTATTCTATATAGTGTTGTTCCACATACTGAGCATTTTCCACGAATAGCAGGTCTACCATTTTTCAAAGTCACTTGTTCTGTGTCAACTATCGTTCTCTTCGCTTTACATTTCACACAATATGCCTCTACCAATATGAATCACTGTAGGATTATATGAGGATTATTAATTTAAAAGGGTTGTGCTTGAATTACAATAGATAATGGTAAAATTGATTATTAAGAATACTGGGTTTTAAGATTTATGTTGTTAATAGGATGAGTAATGGTGCGAATACTTCAGCCACTAGTGACATTACTGTTATCATAGTATTTAATGATGGACCTGCAGTATCCTTGAATGGATCGCCAACAGTATCTCCTATTACAGCTGCTTTATGAGCTTCAGATCCCTTACCACCATAAATACCAGATTCTATGTATTTCTTTGCATTATCCCATAATCCTCCGGAATTCGCCATAAATAATGCAAATATTATACCCGTAATTATACTTCCTGCTAGAAAACTTGCAAGAGCCTCTTTCCCAAGAAACACTAGTGTTAATATTGGAACTATTATGGCTAATGAGCATGGTAGCATAAGTTCTTTGAGAGCTCCTTTAGTAGCTATATCTACACATCTAGCATAATCAGGTTTGGATTTCCCTTCAATAAGTCCTGGAATTTCTTTAAATTGCCGTCTTATTTCTTCAATCATCCTCTCAGAGTTTCTACCTACAGCCAATATTAATAATGCAGAAAGTAGTGGAGGCATCATACCACCCAAGAATAAACCTGAAATAACTTCTGGTTTCATTAAATCAAGTATAGTGATATCCACTGAATGAGCATAAGCTGCAAAAAGTGCTAATACCGTTAATGCTGCAGCACCAATTGCAAACCCCTTAGTTATAGCCTTAGTTGTATTACCTGCAGCATCCAATTTATCTAAAACTTCAATTACTTCTTCACTTAATCCAGATTGTTCCGCTATACCCTTGGAGTTATCAGATATAGGACCATATGCATCTGCAGATATAGTCATACCAACAGTTGCAAGCATACCTACAGCTGAAATTGCTATTCCATAGAATGGATTAACATTAAATTGTATTGATAGATACCAAGCAGCTAATGTAGCTATACATATACCTAAAATTGGTGGAACTATACTTATTAAACCATAGGAGAAACCTGTTAAAATATTTATAGCAGCACCAGTTGTTGATGCTTCAGCCACCTTTTTTGCTGGAAATCTATCAATAGAAGTGAAATAATCAGAAGTTATACCGATAATTACTCCAGCAGTTAAACCAGCGGCGGTTGGAAGGAAAACCCCTAACCATTTATTTCCAAGTTCAGAGAAGTATGTTACTATTAAGAGGAGGACTCCAAATAAAATCCAAGTTGAAAAAGATCCTCTATTAAGAGTTTTCCCAGGATTACCCTTAATACTCAATCTAACAATTAACACACCAATTATAGATGCTATAAGCCCCATAGCCGCTATAATTAATGGTAAAGTCATCAATACCCTTTCACCTAATTCTGCACCAATAATCATACTAGCCACTATACTAGCTATATATGAATCTATAAGATCTGCTCCCATACCAGCACAATCACCAACATTATCACCAACATTATCTGCAATAACAGCTGGATTACGTGGATCATCCTCTGGAATACCAAGTTCAACTTTACCCACAAGATCAGCACTAATATCTGCAGTTTTAGTATATATTCCTCCACCAGCTTTAGCGAAAAGTGCAAGAGCACTAGCACCAAAGCTAAAACCTAAAACTATTGTTGAAGCTTCAATATCACTCCATCCAAAGATAAAGTAGTATATGAAGAATAGTAAACTTATTCCTAGAATGGCTAATCCAACTATGAATAAACCCATGACAGCTCCACCATAGAAAGCTATTGGAAAAGCTTTATTCATACCAATTCTAGCAGCATTAGTTGTTCTAACATTAGCTTCTACAGCAGCTTTCATACCGAAATATGCAGCAACTGTAGTACAAATAGAGCCAAAAACATATGCAATAGACATACTTAAACCATAAACAACGCTTCTAGAAGAAAAAAAGTAGACGAAAAATAAAACTATAGCCATAACCATAACGAAAAAAGCTAAAGTTTTATTTTGCCTTTTAAGATATGCTTCAGCACCTTCCTTTATAGCATCAGCAATATACTTCATTCTTTCAGTACCACGATCTTGCTTTATAACATAACTATACAAATAAAACGATAATAAAACAGAAATTAAACCAATAAAAGGTGCTAGATAAAGCAACATAAAATCACACCCCAATACAAATAACTCTTTCCTAAAGGAAATATAATATTTACGTTTATAAATATTATTTAAGAAACATAGAAAAATTTCCTAGAATTCTAGATACACTATAGAAAGTTATAGTCAATTTATTCAACGCCATAGAAACCATAAAGTAGTAATAGTGTACCTACACCTGCAATAACCATGGAATTCACTAAGGAAAAGTTATAAGTAGCCCAAGATAACGCCACCATAACTCCCAATAAGGAACCTGAAAAAGCAATTATCACCTTCCCCCTAGGAGATTTATATCTAAAAGCTTGATAAATCATGAAGATGAAAAAAGCTGAAAGAACTCCATATATAATTTGTATAAGAAAATCTTTTGAAAATAACATGGTAGATATTAACCATAATGCTAATGAGAAAGAACCTAAGAGAATCAATGTAGCACTAAACTTATCATATCCACTTGACACAATATAGGTATATAACGCGCAAAAATATATTACTATTCCTCATCCTCTCAATGAAGAAAGCAACTTACCAAAACCATAAACATCAATCTTACAATTCAACCTATTCAAAATAGCCCATAGAGTTGCACTATTACTTGATACAACAGGTTTACCAACAATATTCTCTAAATAATCAATTAAATTCAAAGTTGGTAGATTTGTACAACTTATAAATATAGCATCAGAGGAAGAGTAATTAAGCTTTAAAACTAAATCTATCACCATATTGGAGGGCACCCTACCAATATCAGTATTCCTCAAAATATTTAGAGACTTCAAATCTAAAACATTAAAACCATTATCAACAAAGAATTTTCTTTCCAAATTATTTAGTTCATCAATATATGGTGTAGCAATAGAAATATTCCTAGCGCCAAGGAAATTTAAAGCCTTAACCACAGCACCAGAAGTTGATATTGCAGGTTTACCACTAATTCTCTCAATTTTATCTTCAATAGCTTTATCATGACCCAACCCCCTAAAAAGACTACCAGTGGTACAACCATAAACTATAATATCAACATCAGCATCAACAAGTTTTAAAACTTCATCATCAATATAAGACTCCATTAAAGACAATTCTTCAACATTAACATTACGAAGTTTTAAACGTGCAACATGAACAGAAAAGCCTCGAGGTAGAATTCGCCAAAACTCTTCCTCCATTGTAGTATTAGAAGAAGGAATTAATAATCCTACCCTAAACAAATAAAACCCCAATTAAAATTTAAAAGGGCATTATAAAAATAAATATATTGGGGCAATGACTGATCAGAGTTAAAATGAGAAGTGATATAAAGGCATTAGGAGGAGCCCCATATATGCTATGCGGCGGTCGTCCAGCCTGGTCTAGGACCCGAGTCTCCCAAGCTCGTGATCCCGGGTTCAAATCCCGGCCGCCGCACTACATAAACATACTGGAGAAAATAATATATACATCCAAGGAGAAATGACACAGAGAGTACGTGGTGGAATTATTGTACGAGGAAAATAATAGAGAGAAATTTGTAAGGAAAATTATGAAATTGAAGAATGTATTGGTTAAGATTCAATTGGTTGATGGAAATACAATAACAGGAAAACTCATAGGGATGGACCCAGATTATCTAAATCTAATAATTGAAAAACCTTCAGGAGAAGAAGATGATACTAATGAATTCATGTTAATCCCAGGATCATCAATAAGCTATATAAAGTGGGTTAAGAATAAGGGGAAAAAGAAGGATTTAGAGAAAAATGTAATGAAACTTTTAGAACGTGAACCAAATCTTACAAAGGAAGATCTGGCAAGAATATTGAATACCGATTTAAGAAGCATAGAAAAGGTTATGAGAGATTTGAAGAGGAAAGGATTTATAAATAATCCACAAAATGGTAAAAATTAATCAATAGAATTGATTATAGACCATGAAAATAATTCCAATAGCATTTGAAAGTTTAGGAGTACGATCTATGTGCACATTCATTGAAACAAAGGATATAAGGTTGATGATAGATCCAGGAATGTCCTTAGGATTAAGATATGGAAAGATGCCGCATCCAAAGGAATATAAGAGTTTAATTAAAGCTAGGAAGAGAATGTATAAAGAAGCGGAAAAAGCTGATTTAATAATCATTACACATTATCATATAGATCATTACACCCAACTTAAGATAACTGATTATATGTGGACATGGAGTGATCCTGAAAATGCAGAAAAGTTGTATGAAGGAAAGAATATACTTTTAAAAGACTATAAGAATAATATTAATTTAAATCAAAAGAGGAGAGGATGGATACACTGGAAATTACTAAATAAAATAGAGTGTAAAGTGGAAATAGCAGATAATAAAACCATTAATATCAATAACACAAGGATACGTATAAGTAAACCAATACCACATGGAGAAGAATATTCAAAATTAGGATATGTATTAATGGTGGAAATAGAGGAAGAAGATGAGAAGGTACTATATACATCAGATATACAAGGACCGCAAACCCTAAAACTCACAAACGAAATAATAATGTTAAAACCAAATATAACAATAATTGGGGGGCCGACTACATATATAGCTACAGAGACGAAAAAAGTTATAGAAATCATAGATAATATTAAAACACTGAAAAATAATATACCAAAAATAATTTTAGACCACCATATCCTAAGAGATAAAGATTGGAGAAAATATTTCAATAAAATAAGGGAGAAAGGGGAAAATAAGGTACAAACAGCAGCAGAGTACATGGGGGGAAGAAATAAAACACTTGAATGTATAAGGGATTTATTATATGAAAAATATGAACCATCAAAAGAATTTTTGAAATGGTGTAAGTCAATAAATAAACATCGTGGGAAAGAGCCGCCACCAATATAAGTTATAATAAGTAGTTAATCAATTAAGTTTAAATGGAGAATTTAATTAAAGACCATCATCTCCAAACAAAATCTTAACATTCTTCCTCTCCACGAGAACGTTTATATTAATTGCTGTTGAAATTTTCCCATTCTCTCCAGAGTAAAATAATGTTTCTGAATCTTTTTCAAATGTAAAACTATATGCATATCCACTTTTCTCGTAACCTCTATCATCCAATACTCTAATAACTAAAGCTTCTAAAGAATTATCAATATTATAAAGTTTCATAAGGGTATTATAAAATCCATGAGGAGTTAATATATCAAAAACATATTCCTTCACCTTATTATCTCTACTAGTTTTTTCTAAGATTCTTTTTCCCTCACTTACATGAATCTCCAAACTATCTAAATCAATAATATCACCAGAAGAGATACAGGATAATTTAAAATTATTTTTGTCTTTCATTTCAAGTATAATTATCATTGATCTACCAATAACTTCACCTACATTATCCTTAATTTTTAATGCCGTCTTTTCATCAACCCCTATACCAAGTTTAACTTCAGTTTTCCACATTGCTTCAAAAAGTCTTGTAAAGCGACCTCTTTGAATAAAATGTTGATCTACAATTACTTTCCCATTCATTAGGAAGCCTAACCCAATTCCAACTTTAACATTCACATCCATACCCTCATATATCATTGGATTACTCATTATTGCTGCACCAGCACTTGAACCAGCAATTAATTTTCCATTTGAATATAATTTCCTTATAGCTTTGAGCGCTGGCGTTTCTTCTCCATCCACTATTAATCCTTTAATTATCCTTTCTTGAACCCCACCAGTAAAGTAGATTCCATCTAAATCCAATATTAAATCAACGATTTCATTTGAAAATGCATTAACTCTATAGTTTTCAGAAGTTATATCTAAAAGTATTGGATCAACATTAAAACTTTCAAAACACTTTTTATGTTCTTTCCAAGTTTCATAAGGAGACCCACTAGCTAAAGGTATTATCCCTATCTTACAATTATGTCCTCCAGAAAGCTCAACAATACCCTTAATTATTTCATTAACATCTAAAATAGCTCCCCCACCAATTAAAAGCTTCATATAACTTCTAATAGTAATAAAGTTACTCAAAAATAAACATTAACTAAAAACTAAAATAATTTAAAGTTGGTTCAGCACTCAAGATCCCAATCATTAGTTCATCAGGGCTAGAGTCATCATCCCAATAAACATTTTAATGAAATCATATTTTAATTTAATGGTAGGTATATAGATTTGAGCGTAAAACCTGCGGCGCTAGCAATAGTAAGGACATCACATGAAGCAGAAGCGGAATTGGAAATTCTAGATTGTATATTGCCATATGATTTAGAGTCTAGAATTGTGAAATTAAATGCCCCAGGAGTATTGTTAATAGAGTCAAAACTCAATGGGAAAGATATTATCAATATTTTTAGAAAGTGTTTCGTTAGTCAAGCTAAGAAAATTATACCCATAGATAGAGTCGTAGGAAATAGTATTAATGAAATATTGAATAGTGTAATCATGCTTTCAGAAAACATTAAAGATTCTAATAAAACTTTTAAAATCTATTTGAAAGATTATGGAAAATTAAATATGAGTAGAGAATTGATGAATATTATTGCTGAAAAGTTGAAGGAGAGAAAGGGATGGACTGTTAATTTAAAGAATCCAGATATAATGGTCTTCTTATTTATCTTTAATTGGGGAACTATATTGTCATTGATTGAGCGTAATGACGTATGGGAATTAAATAAATTTTTATAGAAGATTACTTTCAGTTAACTCTCTACTATAAGTTAGTTTAAATGAACGAAACATATAAATTCATTGAAAAAGTAAATGCTTTTGATGAATTTTGTCTAAAATAATTGAAGAAGAATTATTTAAGAAAACTATATTTAAAGATGAGAGCAAACTTTCACCAGACTATGTACCACAAAATCTAGTTCATAGAGAAAATGAAATTAGACAATTATTAAGTTATTTAAGATGCATGATTGATGCACCGGGAAGAATGTCACAAAAAGTTTTAATAATAGGACCTGTAGGAAGTGGAAAAACTGCAACCTCAAAACTATTTGGTTTAAGTTTTTCAGACGCCGCAAAACGAAGAAATATAAAATTGAGGTATATCCACATAAATTGCCATAAAGATAGAACGCCATTTCTAATATTAACTAAGATGGCGAAAAATTTGATAGATGGATTTCCAGATAGAGGACTTTCAACTCAAGAATTATTAAATATAATTTATGAAAAATTGGAAGAGGAAAATGAATACATGCTTTTAACACTAGATGAAGTAGATTACTTCATAAGAATTGGAGGGGAAACATCACTCTATGATCTATTAAGAGTCTCTGATGAATACTTAAATAAACCGCAAAGAGTTAGTTTCATATTAATAGCTAGAGATAGCTCATTTATACCATTACTGGATCGCAGTACACAAAGTGTTTTAATGCAGAATATAATAAAATTTAAACCTTACACAGCAGAACAATTAAAAGACATATTAATTGAAAGAGTAAGAGAAGCATTTTATGAAAATACGATAAGCAGTGAAGTTATTTGGAGTATAGCTGAGATAGCTGCAAAAACAGGGGATGCAAGATATGCATTGGAATTACTTTGGAGAGCAGCCAAAATAGCTGAAATGGAAGGGAGGAAACTTGTAAGTTTAGAAAATGTGAGGATGGCTACTTCACTGATGCACCCAAGTATAAGAGGAGAAGAAATAGATACACTATCCAAACATGAAAAACTGTTGTTATTATCCATTGTAAAATGTTTAAAGAAATATGAACAACAGTATGTGAGTATTGGAGAAGTTGAGAAAATGTATAAAATTGTTTGCGAAGAATACAATTTTGAGCCAAGAGCACATACAAAAATATGGGAGAGTATACAAAACTTAAAAAATATTGGATTAATATCAACCAAGGTAATGAACTTAGAACCAAAAGGTAGGACGACACAGATATCTTTACCAGAAATTCCAATAGAAATCCTTGAAAGGGAATTATTAAAAAACTTAGAGGTGAATAAGTAATGCACATAGAGATAGAAGATATATTTACATCGAGAGGTAGAACTAAAATACTTAAAACATTAACCATGAAAAGAGAATTAAATATTTCTGAAATAGCTAAACAAACAAAGTTAAGTTATGCATCAGTAAATAAACATTTAGAGGAATTAAAGAGTAAAGGAATAGTATTGGAGAAGAAATTTGGGAGAATAAGAATATTTAAATTAAATGAACAAAACAAAGTTGTAAAAGCTATGGAAGAATTCCTTATGAAGGTGTGATTTATGGGAAGTATAAAAATGATTGATATAACAGGAAAGGAAACCTCAATAAGAATATCAACAGCAAATGGAAGAATAAAATTAAAACCTGAAACTATTAATAAAATATTAAAGGGGGATATAGAAAAGGGAGATGTATTTTCAACAGCTAAAATAGCTGCAATAATGGCTGCAAAAAAGACTTCTGAAATAATACCATTATGCCACCCAATACCAATAACCAATGTTAATGTAGATATAAAAGTTGTAGGAGAAGAAACCATAGAAGTAGAAGCTACCGTAAAAACTGAAGCAAAAACAGGTGTAGAAATAGAAGCATTAACAGCTACAGCTATAGCTCTAATAACGATATGGGATATGGTTAAGAAATATGAAAAAGATGAGCATGGAGCATACCCAAAAACCATGATAGAGAAAATCGAAGTTAAAATGAAAATGAAAGATTTACATAAATAGAGATAAATAGAAAGCTAAATAGATATAGAGAAGAGTTATATGCCATTAATAGATAGGTATGGTAGACCCATAGAGAATTTGAGAATAACACTTACCCATCAATGTAATTATAAATGCATATATTGTCATATGGAGGGGGAAGAACCTTCACATGAAGAATTAACACCAGAAGAAATAGAAAGAGTAGTAAAAGCAACTGTAAAACTGGGAATAAAAAGGGTAAAATTTACTGGTGGAGAACCTTTAATTAGAAAAGATTTACCAGAGATCATAGAGAAAACGTCCAATATAGGAGGTTTAGTGGATGTAGCAGTAACAACAAATGGATCTCTCTTAAAACAAATGGCTAAAAGACTTGCAGAAGCAAAGTTAAAGAGGATTAACGTAAATTTACCATCAATAAGAGAAGAAACCTATAGAAAGATAACTAATAGTGAATATACTCCAAAACAGATATTAGAAGGTATTATGGAGGCGAAAAGATTCGGTATAAAACTAATAAAGGTGAATATGGTTGTTTTGAAAGGTATAAATGATAATGAAATATATGACTTAATGGAATACGTAAAAAGAGAAAATCTAATACTTCAGTTAATAGAATTGGAAAATGTTGGAATAAACAATGAATTCTTCTTAAAACATTATTTAGACTTATCATTAATAGAAGAGAAATTGAAAATGGAAGCAAAAGAAGTTATAATTAGGAGAAATATGCAGAATAGGCGAAGATATATACTCAAAAATGGGGGAGAAGTCGAAGTAGTTAAACCATATGAAGATGGAAATTTTTGTTCAGCATGTACGAGGATAAGACTTACTGCTGATGGAAAGATAAAAACGTGTTTAATGAGAAATGACAATTTAATAGATATAAGTAAAATATTGAAAAACAATTTAAGTGAAGTAGAGCTTATAAAGTGCTTTTTAAAGGCTATTGAGGTGAGAGAACCATATTGGAAAACGAAATTAATGTTTTAAAAATATTTTACCTCGGGTATAAATATTATGGTTTTTCTGCCCAGAAAGATGTACCAACAGTAGAAGGATATTTAAGAGAAGTACTAAGGGATTTAGTTAAAGATAGAAAGATTCACATAACGTATTCAAGTAGAACTGATAGAGGGGTGCATGCAATAGGACAGATAATAACCATAAATGTAAGTAACTTAGATATAGATAACTTAAACATAAAACTTCCAGAGGATATAGCCATATGGGCTTATGCTAAAGCACCGAAAAACTTTGATGCTAGAAGAGGCACAATATATAGACATTACAAGTACATAATACAGAGGAAAGATTTAGATTTAGAAAGAATAAAGAATGCTTTAAAGGATTTAATTGGTGTACACGATTTCAGGAAGTTTTGCTATAAGATTAGGGGACCGGTCATAAGAAGGATATACTATGCGAAAACTGAAAAAACTGAAGATGGATATGTCATAATAGAGTTTATAGGTTCAAAATTTGCTAGAGGATTAATAAGAAATTTAATAACACTATTAATGGAAATTGGAAGTGGAAAATTAAATTATACTAATATATGGGATTTTAATGGAAAACTCCACATGGCTCCTCCAGAAAATCTATATCTAGTGAACTCATACTATCCATTAAATTATAAGATAAATGATATAGGAGTAGAGAAAGTATTAAGTATACTAAATAGAAGGTTAAGTGAATCACCAGAAGAAGCATATATATTAAGAGAAATGCTAAAAGACTTTAGAAGATTGTTGAATGAAATAAAAGAATTCAATGAAATATATACTTCAATGTCTAATTAGAGACTTTATCTCATTACTCTTATTAATATCTCCAGTTAAGAATTCTATCATTCTATCGTCTAAATCAAGCCAAGAAGCTATTCCAGCAGCCATCTTAACATTATGATTGAATATAATCTTCAATATTGGAATATACTCTGAAATTGCTGTTTTAGAAGATACATGGCAATTTTTAGCTAAAAGCTTTGCAATCTCATTCATTAACTCTCGTATTTCCACACTTCTCTGAAGAAGTCTAATACGTTCTGGAAATGAGTATTTAACAAACTTGTACTTTCCCTTTTTAGCTAAAGCAACTCCTGCAGTCATTAGATCCATAGCGTAACTTAAAAGCGACCAATCTTGAGAACTCTTTATCCTACCTAAATAGACATCTGCCTTTGAAAGAGAATTAAAGGCGTCTACAAGTTCCTTTGGTTCACTATACTGTATTGGAATGTTTTCATTAAGCCATTGTATAAGCTCATCGTAGGAGAGATCTGAAGTTATAGTATATCTCTTAGCGGAATTACATGTGTTAGCGGAGAATATGCCTCTTAAAACTTCAAATGCAGGAATAACCCTATCCCTATATGCAAGCCATTTAACATCTTCCAACTTAAGGACTTTCCTACCAGCAACACATGTTTGAAGATCATTTATAGCAGATCTAACATCACCTTCACATCTCTCAGCAATAATTTTAAGTGCTTCACGATTATATGAAATACCTTCTGCACGACAAATCTTTTCGAGAAAAGGAATTATAGATGTACTTCTAACAGCATTAAACTGTATCATTAAACATGCATCCCTTAACTGTTTAAATCGTGGATCCCAAGGATCATTAGCTGTAAAAACCACTGGAAACTTAGAAACTTCAATAAGTTTTATTAAAGCATTTAACCCACCCTTATCTTCAGATACTAGTATTCCATCAATTTCATCAACAAGAATTATCTTCCTAGAAACACTAAATCCTACATGCTTTGATGTAGTTATTGCAATTCTCTCAACATCATCATAACTTCTACTATCACTAGCATTCATCTGAATTAATTCAGCTTTATACTCTATAGCTGCAACTTCCACAGTAAGAGTTTTACCAACTCCAGGAGGACCCCAAAGGAGAGCTGCTTTATTTTGTGAAGTACCATTAAAAAAACTATCAAGCCAGTTTCTAAAGGTGGATATAGCTTCCTTATTTCCAATGATTTCATCAAATGATTTTGGCTTATATTTATTAACCCATAAAAGCATTTCAGCAGTACTCATTTACTACCCCTCAATTCTTCACCATACAGAGAGAAGCATGCTAATAGATAGCTTAATTGGATATCTTCATCAGCTCCTTCAATCATTCTAAAATTAACTTCACCAATTTTATCTGATAAAATAACCTTAAGTCCTTCAGGTATATCTAATGTGAAAACTTCTCTATGCATTTGTTTAACTATATCTACACCGGATAACCCATAGTTCACCATTAACTCCCTAAGCTTATTTCTAGCATTAACAAAATCTCCTTTTAGGGCAAGAGTCATCATCTCCCTAATTTCCACAGGATTAGCTTTACCGACAACTCTATATACAGTGGATTCATCAACATCACCTATAGCTGCAGCAGCTTGAAGAGTATTTATAGCCTTTCTCATATCTCCTTCAGCTACATATAATATTGCTTCAAGACCGCCCGAAGTTAATTTTACATTCTCCTTTTGAGCAATATACTTCAACCTTCCCGCAATATCTTCATCAGATAATGGTTGAAACCTAAAGATTGCACATCTAGACTGTATAGGCTCAATAATTTTACTAGAGTAATTCGCAATCAATATAAATCTACATGTCCTAGTGTAAAGCTCCATTATACGCCTCAAAGCCTGCTGAGCATCAGCAGTCATATTATCTGCTTCATCTAAAATTATTATTTTAAATGGGACGTCGCCTATCGGCATAGTTCTAGCATAATCCTTAACTCTCTCTCTAACAGTTTGAATACCACGTTCATCAGATGCATTAAGTTCTAAAACATTTTGCCTCCAATAATTTCCATATAAATCATAAGCTAAAGCCAATGCCACAGTAGTTTTACCACAACCAGGAGGACCTGCAAACAACATATGGGGAATATTCCGACTCTGGACAAAACTTTTTAATCTAGGTACAATATCCTTTTGATTTACAACTTCATCTAAGGTTTTTGGTCTATATTTCTCAGTCCATAACATAAATACTTCAGAACACATGAAATACACCAAACATAATATAAGTAAGGGTAAATATTAAATTAACACGTAAAATAGGAAGAAATAATACTTAGAAAGTTTAAAAAGAAAAATGTTGAGTGTGAAATATAATGCTTGAAATTGTTGATAAAATATCAAACTTAATATCTGAAGTAGAATCAATAAAGGCCATAGTGAAAAATGTTAGGCAACCAATAGAAGTAGGGGGAAATAAAATAATTTTGGAACCAGAAGGTGCTGAAATTCAAATACCAAAATGGGCTTCAGAAAAAATGTTAAAGATGGGATTAATAGAATTAAAAACGACTGAAGAACTAGGGATAAAGGATATTAGAAAAATCCTCTGGAAAGAATCTAGGGAAACAAGTTTAGCAAAAATAGACCCACAATTTTATGCGAAGGTGAGACAGAAAATACAAAAGATGAGGGAAGAATTAAAGAAGGAACCTACACCAGAAAAAATACAAGAACAAAGAAATTATGAAAATACATTTATAGATATAGTAAATTGTAGGATACAGAAGATATTGCAATTAGCAATAACAGAAGCAATACCGCAAACAATAATGGAAAACATGACGATGGAAGAGAAAATGCTTTTGAGAGAGATAAGATATGTATTATCTACTTGGAAAAACAAATTGATAAGTATAGGTGAAAACTTATGAGTATAGAACTATTGGAAGCAGATTTAAGAGAGAGATTCGTTGAATTTTTAAAATCTTTTAAAGATAAAAGTGGGGAATACTATTATAAAAAGGTTTTAAGTCAAATGGCAATAACTGGGCAAAAACATTTAGTAATAAACTTTGAAGATCTATTAGAGAACGATCCAAAATTAGCGGAACAATTAATAGAAAAACCCATTAGAGTTATTGAGGCAGCTTCAACAGCAATAAGAGATGTTATGAGCACAATAAATATTGCTTACGCTAGAAAAGTGAGAAAATTCATAGCTAGATTCAAGAAGCTTCCAGAACTTACACCTATAAGGAAGATAAGATCAGAACATGTCGGAAAATTAATAATGATAGAAGGAATATTGACAAGGGTTTCATCAATAAGACAACAAATAGTAAAAGCAGCATATAGATGTGAAAAATGCTCAGAAATAACGTATGTTGAAGCAACAGACGTAAATGAGAGAATAACACCCCCAGAAAGATGTACACATTGTGGTGGTAAAATATTTAAACTAATACCAGAAGAATCAGAATTTATAGATTGGCAAAGATTAACTATCCAAGAAAGACCTGAAGAACTTCCTCCAGCTCAACTACCAAGATCAATAGAAGCAATTGCAAGAGAAGACTTAGTGGATGTAGCAAAACCTGGAGATAGGATAGTAGTTGTGGGAATTTTAAGATCCGTTAGAGAGCAACATGGAATGGGTATGACATTTAGACCAGAAATAGATGTAAATTACATAGAACTATCAGAAAAGGGATTAGAAGAAATAGAAATAACACCTGAAGATGAAGAGAAAATAAAAAAGTTGTCTAAAGACCCCATGATCCATGAAAAAATAATACAATCAATAGCTCCATCTATATATGGATATAGAGAAATAAAGGAGGGCATTGCATATCTTTTATTTGGAGGAGTACCAAAAGTTCTACCAGATGGTATTAGGATAAGAGGAGACATAAATATACTACTAGTTGGAGATCCAGGAACAGCAAAAAGTCAATTGCTACAGTATGTAGCTAGAATAGCCCCTAGAGGGATATATACTTCGGGGAAGGGATCGACAGCCGCAGGGTTAACAGCTGCTGTAGTTAAAGATAGAACAACTGGAGATTGGTATTTAGAAGCAGGTGCACTCGTATTAGCAGATGGTGGAATAGCATGTGTAGATGAAATAGATAAAATGAGGAATGAGGATAGAGTGGCTATGCATGAAGTAATGGAGCAACAAACAGTAAGTATAGCAAAAGCTGGAATAGTAGCAACATTAAACGCAAGAACATCAATATTAGCTTCAGCAAATCCAACACTTGGAAGATTCGTAGAGCAAAAACCAGTAATTGAAAATGTGAATTTACCAATAACGATACTTTCAAGATTCGATTTAATATTCCCAATAAAAGATAAACCTGATGAAGAAATCGATACGAAAATGAGTGAACATATATTAAAGTTACATCAAGTAAGAGGATATGTTACTTCACCACCAATAGAACCGGAATTACTTAAAAAGTATATAGCATATGTAAGAAAGAACATAAAACCAAAAATATCAGATGAAGCTTTAGAAAAGATAAAGAGATATTATGTGGAAATGCGTAAAACTGGAAAGGAAGGTGGAAGCATCCCCATAACCCCAAGACAATTAGAAGCATTAGTGAGAATGACTGAAGCAAGAGCAAAAATGGCATTAAGAGAAGTAGCTACAGAAGCAGATGCAGATGCAGCAATAAAATTGATGAACTATGTACTTGAAAAAACAGCATACGATACAGAAACCGAGAGAATAGATATAGATGTTCTATTAACAGGTAAATCTAAATCTCAAAGGGATAAAATGAATGTAATAATGGATTATATTAAGAATAAGGTAAAGGAAATTGGAGGACCTATCAAAAAAGATTTTGCAGCAGAAGAAATAGAAAAAGAATATGATATACCGAAAAATACAGTTATCGAAATAATAGATAGATTATTAAAAGAGGGTATTCTCTTCGAGGCAAAACCAGGATATATAATGCCAACATAATGGAGGAAAAACTATTAAGATAAGAGAATTACCAATACCAAACACCATAAAAAATATATTAGAAAAACATGGAATCATCGAACTATACCCACCACAAATACAAGCAATAAAAAGTGGAGTTTTAAATGGTAAAAGCATAGTATTAGCAATACCTACTGCCGCTGGAAAAACATTAATTGCAGAACTTGCAATAACTAAAAGATTAATTGAAAATGGAGGAAAAGCACTTTATCTTACACCATTAAAAGCATTGGCATCGGAAAAATATGAAGAATTTAAGAAATATGAAGAAGCGGGGTTGAAAGTTGCAATAAGCACGGGAGATTATGATAATCCAGAACCATGGTTAAAACAATACGATATAATTGTTATGACCAATGAAAAAGCTGATAGCATCTTAAGAAACAAACCTTCATGGATAAATGATATAAACATTGTTGTAGCAGATGAAATACATTTAATAAATGATCAAGAAAGAGGCCCCACCCTCGAAGTGGTATTATCAAAATTACAATTGATAAATCCAAACACGCAAATAATAGGTTTAAGCGCTACAATAATGAACTCAGATGAAATATCAGAATGGTTAAATGCAAAATTAATTAAGAGTGAGTGGAGACCAGTACCATTAAGGAAAGGTGTGTACATAGATGGAAAGATAGTATATGAAGATAAGAGTGTAATTGAAGTTACAAGGGAAAAGATGGATCCATGCGAAGCATTAACAAAGCAAATATTAGAAGAGGGAGGGCAAGTTCTAATATTTACAAATACTAGAAACAATTCTAGGGAAACAGCATTCAAATTGATACCATTAATATCAAAATATATAAAGGCTAATGAAAAAAGGGAGTTGATGAGTATCGCGAATGAAATACTATCATCAGAAGAAACTACAAGAGTAAGTGAAGAATTAGCTACATGTATTAGGAATGGAGTAGCTTTTCATCATGCAGGATTATCTGCGAATCAAAGAAGCACCATTGAAAAGGGTTTTAGAGAATTCAAAATAAAGGTTATATGTGCTACACCAACACTAGCTGCAGGAGTAAACTTACCAGCAAGAAGAGTGATAATAAAGAATTACTATAGATATGATAGTATAACAGGATATCAAACAATACCAATACTTGAATATCATCAAATGGCTGGGAGAGCTGGAAGACCAAAATATGATGAAAATGGGGATGCAATATTAATAGCAAGAACAATACAAGAACAAGAATTTTTAATGGAAAATTATGTTAAAGCACCACCGGAGAGAATATGGTCTAAATTAGCTTCAGAATCAGCATTAAGATCACATATACTTGCAATAATATCCACAGATTTTGTCAAAACGGAGGAAGAGATTATGGAATTCATGAGAAAAACATTTTATTATAAACAATATGGTGAAGAAAGACAATTAATGAAAGTTCTGAGAAGAGTATTAGGGTTCTTAATAGAAAATGAAATGGTAAAGATCTTGGGAGAATACATGAATGCAACAAAACTGGGATTTAGAGTATCACAATTATACATAGACCCATTATCAGCAGTATACATTATAAGAGGATTACAGAAAAAGAGAAAGGCTAGTGAAATTGCATATCTACACCTAGTCTCTACAACACCAGATATGCCAAAATTACATATAACGAGGAGAGAAAGATCATTACTAATTTCAAAAATTATGGAAATGGGGGGAGAACTACTCATTAACATGGAAGAATGTGAAGATGAAATTGACCAAACAATAATGCTACAAGCATTAAAAACTGCTATGATGTTAAATGATTGGATAAATGAAGAAAAGGAAGATGATATAATAGATAAATATGATGTTGGACCTGGAGATATATACACTATAGCCTTAACAACACAATGGTTAACATATTCAGCTGCAGAAATATGTAAAGTTCTAGGATTAACAAATCATATACAAAAACTTGAAGAATTAACATCTAGACTAGAATATGGATGCAAACCAGAATTACTTGAATTAGTACAGTTAAGAGGTATAGGGAGAGTAAGGGCAAGACTACTATATAGAGCTGGTTATAAATCTATTGAAGATTTGAAAAAGGCGAAAATTGAAGACTTAAGGAAGATACCGTTGATGGGAGAAGAAACTATAAAGAAGATAAAAGAACAATTAGAGGGGGCAAAATTTACAATTTAACAAATATTTTACCATCAAGACTGTAGAAATAAATGAAAATATATTCATAAGAAATAGAGGCTGATGAATTAACATAAGAAATAGAGGGTGAAGAAGGTAGCTTAAACCTAAAGACTATTCTTCCATTAATATCGAATAATACACATTCACAATTAAGTATAAAGATCGTAAACCCAATTAATTTAGTTGGTACCTCTAATTTCAAACGTATACTAGAATTTGGACCAAGATCTTTACATATTTGAGCACCATAAATTATAGAATCTTTAAAAACACATGCTAAAGTTGAATAAATGCGTTCATTATCCATAACATTATAACAGAAGATACTCAGAGAGGAGAAAGACAATATACATGAAAGCATAAGACCGAAAGTCAAAATACAATTAGATAATACGTTCCTCAAATCAACCACCAGAAATACCTATTGAGATTAACCTAAAATCTAAATTTATATGTGAAAATTTCTCCGCATTAAAAACAAAGTTATATGAATGAAAATGATAGTGAAGATACATATTTATAGGCATAGTAATTCTATAAAAACGATTAATGAAAATTATAGATGGATTGAAAATATATTTTCCACTAACGATTTTGAGAGAATTATTAATGTTAAAAACAACTGCTCCAACAACAACCTTATCCATATCTATGGAGAGGAGAGGATATAGGTAGAGTATAAGCTGATTTTCACACCCAACAATATAGAATGAAAAATATGTAGAGTTGCCACTTTCAATTATCACATTTCTTGATGGATAAATTTTATATTGAGAAACATATTTCAAAATCATAAAATAAGAGGAAAATATAGTTTCATTAGCAAAATTTAGAAATTGAAATCCATCCACTGAAATTATCAAAATACCATATCTAAGAGAAAACGTATATGTAACTGGATTTAACATATTTAAACCATTTACTAAATCTCTAAAGAAAGACTTCACACTCTCAATTTCCAAAGATACCAATGTAAAAACATAATGGGATACATACAATTGCAAACCAATAGATCCTATTGTCAAAATCAATCCAATAAGAATTATAGACGAAAAAATTTCTGAAGAAATCATAATGGAACCACCTCTAAGAAAACAACTTCAAATAACAAGTTTATAATACCACGTAAGTGCAAAACCTCTGAACCATTATATAGATTGGTATAAACTTTAATTGAAACTTCACCATTAGATGCTATAGAGTAATGGGCCTTCATTAAACCTTTAACCTTCAAAATAAAATTCCCATGGATACTACCAGTACCATTTACAACAAAAAACTTAACATATAAGACAGAATCTAAGTTTGATACTGAAATTGATGGAATGAGATGGGCATTATAACCACGTAAATGTATAGAACCTAAAGTCCCATTAAAATGTATAAAACTTTCATGAATTATTGGAGGAGAATAATAATAGAGTGGTATTGAAAAAATGTTGAGGGGAAAGCTTCCCAAAAATAAATCATCAATGAAAATAGCTATTCTATCAGCATTTTCCAATTTAATTTCATAATGAGTATTAAATATCTTCACAGAATCATTGACAAATGAAAGCCTATTAATCTCTAATCTTAGATATCTCAAAAAATCAATAGCATCATTAGATTTTAAATAAAGTTCTAAAACACTTAAGTATTGAAATCCAAAATGGAATGAAGCAACTAATAACACCATAAATACTGAAAATATAATAACATTTGAAATAATAGTCGAAATCCCCTTAACATTCAAAAAACACAATACATTTCACCCCTCTCCAATCAGTTATACATAGAGTAAAATGACGAGTGTTGAGGGGAGCAATGAAGTAGATGCAATAGTATTGATCTTGAAGATACTCTACTTCAGGGATACAAGTGAGAATAGTTTCATTATATGAATAAGACACTTCAAAGATTGGAGAATTAATTAGGAAATCTTCATCCCCAAAAACTTTAACTATAACTTTAATACCTTTAAAACTAGGCAGATAAGAACGTAAAATTGTAAAGTTAACGATATTTAAACCAAGGAAACATCTATAGATAAAATTATACTTACAACCATATCTAAAATCATATACGTCTAGAGAAACAAAAGCTTCAACATATCCATTGTGAGAAACTAGCCTATGAGATGATAGGTTTATAGATAATGGATAAAATTTATAAAGAATATTTAAATTTGAATTAAATTTATCTATGAAAGAATATCCACTAATATTGTAAATAAGTGAATCCCATACGAATCTCTTAATCATAAGGTTTAAAAGTTGAATATATGGTTTGGGTGAACTTACACTAACACTATAGTATGGTATAAAGTAAGCTAATTGATAAATTAATGCAACACATAATACTGCAAAAATAATTATAATCTGTCCTTTATCTCCAAATCTCCAATACAATTATTCTAGTCACCCCCTTGAATTTCAATATATATGGAATAGAGATTAGATGAACAAAATCGCTAGGATTAACTCCATTGGAATAAAGTACATTAAGAGATTCATCATAAACAATTAAGCGAAATTTAAAATTCGCAGGTATGAAGTTTTTAATATAATTTGTTAATTCACCCCAATTTCCATTATAAACCATAAAACTTAAGTACCCATTCTCTTCAACTGTAGAAAGAGCATTAAAGGCAATACTATACATGAATTCTACATCAATGTAAACTCTATAGCTAATAAGTGGGAAAATAACAGAAGCAGAAGATATTATAATGAGTGCAAAAAGTAATTCAATAATCCTTGAAAAACCCTTATTGGACATCCACCATCACACCTCATGTATTACTGTAATTTTTTGGTGGATGCTATCAGACGCTAATGGTAAGGACAATTTACACAATAAATGATATCCATTAATGTTAAGAAGTCTATAGGTGGCATCACCATTAATTATACAACCAATAGAAATTTCTAATTCCGGTATAAGGGCTACATAAAACATTCCATTAAAATTGGAAACCACTATACATAGAGGTTTAAATTGATGGAGACTACTGATGTTAGCAGCTTCTTCAAACCAAAGACGCCAAATAAATTTAGTATGGAGGCAATTAGATAAAGGACTTTGAGAAAAAGTAGGTATATTACAATTTAAAGTAAATTTTGACGAATAACTCCAACCACCGAAATAAATGTATATAGTATCATCACTAATTGAATAAAATCTTATGAATAACCTCATATTTTCACCATGAAAACTTTTTGTTATTGGAATCGTTAAAAAATACTCATTAATCTCACTAGAGTTAATTGGAAACGAAGCATTACCTAAAATAATCATATTACTAAAATTGTATGAACATACGCCGAAAGACACACATAAACTTCCAAAACCTCTAATAAAAATAGAAATATTCAAATACCCACTAAAAATCGTAAAGTTTCTAAAATCTCTAGTGTAAAATGATACTCCAGAGCTATCAACTAATCTAGATGAGGAGCTTCCAGCTATACCATCAATAGCGTAAAACCCTTGTTCACATTCAAAACTTGATAGATATAGAACTCCAGGAGGAATAAACATATGGAAGATTTCAAATTCCCCATAAAATCCATATCCAAAAAGAGAACCATACTTAACAAATGCTACAACTAATTCAGGTTTGAAACTTAATTTAGATTTCCCAAATCCATCAATTAAGTATAAATGTACAAAATGGTTTAAACTTCCATTACTAAATACATAGATAAATGCTTCTTGACCACATGGTTTTAAAAATTGAGCATGAAATGAATTTACGACTAGAAAACCATCAATAAAGTCTACAAATACCTTTAAAGATGGAGAAATTTGAATGGAAATAGGATAATCATCAATTTTTAAAATTTCCTTAATATTCTCATAACTCCAATAGTATCCGAAAAATGATGAATAATTATATGATAAAGATTGCATGAAGAAGGCATCTAAACGACCCTCAGGAGCTAAAGAAGAGAGTATATAATCATAGATAAAGTTAGGTTTAAAATTATATGCAAAATAATAACGATCAGCCAATTCTCCCATAAACATTAAACTTGAATATAAAAGAAGTGAAAACATAAATCCTACGAAGATATATTCTACAACGTTTTCCATGAAAAATCACCATCAATCCATATTCCTTCAAAAACTTCATAACCATGCACAGAGATATAGAAAAGTATTCTATGAACCTTCTTATGAAGTGAAAAAGTGTAGTAATTGATTGAACCATGATTTAAAGGAATAAGTGTAGAGAAAGAATAAAATAATGTATCAAATTCATCATAAAACATAGCATAAAAAGTACATTTAAAATTCATGAATCTCGACGTTGGGATAAAGGTAAAATTAACAAATCCATTTTGAACATTAACATAAGATAATACACCGATATTTTCATCCCAATAAAGATCTGAAGGATCCTTAACTCTTGAAACCCATCTATCATTAATATCTCTACAAAGAAGTTTGAACACTATATATTTGGAAGGGGGCAAACTGAAATTAATTGAGGCAAACCCATTAACATCAGTTACATAATTAAATTCAACTATAGAATCATCGTAATAAGCCACTAGTAATAACATTAGTTTTGCAGGAGTATTATCTTCATAGTAGAATCTAAGATTTAAATTGAAATTGAAATCATTAAATGAAATTCTAAGAATATCATACGATATACGTCTATATGGAACAATTATTGAAAGTAAGCTTGAATTAGCGCTTTTAACTCTAATAGGGGAAAAAGCATAATGAACATGGAAAATTAAATGAGAATCAAGGATGATCGGTGGTACATTAAATATAGCAACACCACTATCATTAATTAAACAACGATTTAAAGTTGGAATATTGGATTTCAAAATAAATTCTATGTTTCCCCCTCTAAATCTAATACTTTCATTGTTATGAGACCATTTCAAATAAAAAAGTATTCTACTATAATTATAATCATTGTAAACTTGATAAAAAGCGTTTAAACTATCAATACATATATGGCTTGTACAGACAATTTCTCCAGAATCATCCAGCAGGTAAATTTCATAGAAACCAATAGGACACTGTAAACCATTTAAAAATACTATAAATCTACATGTACCATTCTCGTCAGTAAACAATTTTATAACCGAAGAATTGAATTCACCAAAGATATGTTTAGGTAATATCATTGTAAGATTTTTGAGGGGTTCATAACTAATAATAATGCCAATAGCTTCATAAGGCATAAAAACATGCTCATGATGCCAAGTATTTCTAAGCCAATTAACATAATAAAGTTCAATAGATGCAGACTTTTTAACTTCAAGGGAAAAACTACATGAATCTTGATGAAAAGATGAATATGCATAAATAGTAAAATTGAATATGCCGTAAACATCTGATGAAGGAGATACATATAATTTAACAATCTTAGTTAAATTTGATGGCGAAAGATTGATGCGATTCTCTGAGAAAATGAATCTAAAGGATTTTGAAACATTTACATCACATAAAACTTCAAGTGAAATGTAATCATTAAATCCATTAAATGACGTTAAGTTAACATAAAATATTGCTGTTTCACCACTAAAAATTGATGAAAAAGTTGGATGAACAGAAATTTTAAAATATGGACCTTCCTTCACATTCAATTTAAATGGATTACTATATACAATTAATCCATTACTATCAACACCCTTAACTATCAGATCATAAGATCCCACATTAACAAAGGGTGGTACTTGAATAGTAAGTGTAATTTGTTTCTCATAAGAATATAGAGGAACTGGATTCAAAGAGAAATGTGATGAGAAATTAAGTCCATTAACTTCAAGAAATAGGTTAATTAGACCATTATAGCCATTTAATGGGGTTAAGATAACTGTATATGTGGTTGAAGAACCTTGGAAAACTTCATTTACATATGGAATAACAGATATTGAGTATGTAGGTTGGGGATAACTTTCAATATTTAATAGTATTTTCTTAATTTGACCATCAGAACCTACAGCCAAAATTTCAAGATTAAATTCACCAACATCATAAGTGGTAAAGTAGATATGGAATTGAAATGGTGGAATAGATAGAGTATCACCTACTATTCCATAACTAATCCAATTCGGTAAATCAACAATTTTAACTTCAACAGGTAGGTTGTAGTTATAAATATCATTAACGTATATATCAACACCCCTAACGGAGCCAAAGGGTATCTTAATACTGTAATGTGAAGCATGTAAAGAGAATGATGGAACTATCAATTTAAATTCCTGAGAAGAAGGTAAATGGCCACTATCACCTTCAAAAACAACTTTGAAAATCTTCTCACCAGGGACTATATCCATTGGAACAATATATTGAAAGTAGAAGTAACCATTACTCTCAGTGCGCGTAGAGGATATGTAATTTGAATCTAGATATAAAAGCAAAATGGAATTTTGAATACCACGCCCATTACTATCCACCAAATAACCACTTATCTCAATAGAATCACCAATATAAGCTTTAGAAGGATTTATTGAAGCGGAAATATATGAATCCTCTAAATATCCGATATACAGTATTATGCGTAAACCATAATCTCCACTACTAAAATCTGCAAGTGAATATGAATAATCTTCAAGGGCACCTAGAGCTACACTACTAATATGCATTGTAACTGTAAATTCAATAACTTCACCTTTAAAAACTCTTAAATTTAATTCCTTAGAAACGGTTTGAGAAATATCGTTAAAGACATACTGATCTTCACCAGAATAATATAGCTCTATAGTTTTAGAAGCTAAAACCATTCTTGATCCCATTAAATCAACGTAAACACCAACTTCAGCTGAAGCAGAAAACGTATTAGGTAAACACACAGATTTAACATATAACCTACCCTTCAAAGTATATTTAACAAATAATCTTTCTATTACACCACTAAAAGACGTGGTTAAATAACCCTTAAAAATTAGAGTTAAATCCGCTTCATCTAATATAGAGCCAATGTTTTTAACTGCAGTACAAATACCCTTCATAACACCTCGATTCTTATCATACATATACGAAAAAGTTCCACTGCCACGAGTATGATAGAATACTTGGACTTCATTGAATGGAGGAGCTAAAGGATAGTATAGAGATTCATTTGAAAATGGGATTGAGATCATTAAAATAGAAAATATTAAGATTAAGGAAAATAGAAGGCGTTTCACCATAATTTTATACCACCACAATATATTCCGAATAAACAAATGTAACATGATATCAAAGCATGTTTAAATCCACTAAAAATAGTCCCACCAGATATTTTACCCATTAAAATACCGGTTAGAAATGATAATATTGTTATAGTTGAATATATTGTAGTTATTAGATCTGAAATTAAAACTTCATCTACAATCATAAAGCTAATATTAAAATCAAAGGTTCTATACCCACTTCTAAAGAAGTTTAAAAAAGTTATAAGTTGAGAAGAAACAAAAATCAATATTAGTGAAGCAAAGTATCCTATAAAGATATATACTTTCAACTCATTTTCAATTTTACGTTTAAATTCATAATAATCCCAACAAAACTTTGAAATATGAGAAAAAACTTCAGCGGTACCTCCACCAGTAGAAATAGCTTCCCCAAAAAGCCAAAATACAGTTTTTGCAAACCAAGAATTAATCTTAGAAATCAAATCATTAAAAATATCACTTATAGATTTTGTGGAGAAAGATAGAGACCTATTTATATCGTTAATAACTTTATTTAAAAAAGCGCCATAAGAATTTTTTGAAACCAATGAAATAGCACCTTCAATACTTAATCCAATTTTAATATACTCCGAAACATCTCTAACAAATTTTGGAAGATTAAATTCTAAAGACCTATTCCTTATAACATTGAGTTCATACATAACGCTTGTTGGAGCCAATAGAAATGATGAAAAAACCGTAAAAGTAATTGGAAAATCAAAATTAAATTTTGTTAGAATAATTAGAAGTATTACTAATGATGGTGGAATAGAAAACAATAATATACGTTTATAATCATTAAGTTTAAATGGAAGTTTTAATTGACTAGAATCTACAATTAATAATAGTGAAAGTGCAATTAATGGTGAAAAAACAGATCCATAAAGCTTCAACCAAAAAAGTGTATTAAATGAATTTACAACTATGAAAATTCCAATTAAGCCAAGAGGTAAAAAAACAAATAAAGTGATTATTAAATCACCAAAGATATTGACATCTTCTGAAAAACGTTTAAGCCTATTTGATAAACGTTCACTTAAATTTGAACTATAATCTAATAGGAAAGAAAGAGGATATCCACCACTTTCAATAGATCTAATATAAGATTCTAAGTAATCTTTAAACTCTTTACATGGATGATTATTAGATAAATTTTTCATGGATATCAGTGGATCCTTACTGAAAAATATATAATCAGTTAAAAAGAGTTCACTCTCAAATTTAAACCATGGGAAAATATTTTGAGAAGATAATTTCTCGAAACCTCTATATATTGGAACATGTGATAAACCCAATATACTAAAATAAGTAGATATAAATGGAAGTTCAGATAAAACACCATTTCTACGAAGAGAAATTTTAATGAATGGATATGCATAGAAGAATACTACTGAAAAAGACATAAGACATAATGGAACTATGCATGAGAGTGTAAAATGATTTAAAAATTGAAATATGATAAACGTTATAAGAGAAACTGGTAGTACGATAAAGAAGAATTGAAAAAGAAAAATTGAACAATACCCTTGAGGGCTAATCTTTAAACCAGAACGATAAATTAAATTATCTAAATCAAACTTTTTCGAAAATGAATATGCAATCCCTCCAAAAATTTTAAATGCCAAATTTACGGGTATAAAGAAAAACTTTTTACTTTCCATAAACAACTTTAACCACCTTTGAACTTCTAGAATAATTAAATAATCTAAGGTTTGTAACAAAATCATCATACTCCCTAACACCCTGTTTACGTAAACCTTCTAAGAAGGATAATCTAGAACTTATTTCATGAGCTACATCTTTAGTGGACCAACCATTTTCTTCAGCTATTTCTTTCAATAGAATACTTGAAGAGATGAGAGAATCAACACTTGATGGTGAAAAAGTATTATACAATGGAATCCACTTAAAGACCTCAATATAATTATCTAAAGACTTTAGCTCATATATACTTACAACCTTCCTCCTTACATCCCTACCATTTTCAATTTTCCTTAAAACAATAACACAGTTCATAAGTGGAATATATGTTGGGGAAACATTCATTGGTGGGGAAGAAAGACGTTTAATGGCTGATTCTATTGAATCAGCATGCATAGTACACATACATCCATGTCCAGTAGCTGCTGCTTGGAAAAGTACATAAGCTTCTTCACCACGAATTTCACCTACAACAATATAATCAGGACGCTTCCTAACAGCCACTTTAACTAAATCAAAAAGTGAAATTTCAAATTGTTTACTGTCCATTGAATATGCATGTCTAGCTATAAGAGGTTCCCAACCTTTAACTGGAATTTTGAGTTCAGGAACGTCCTCAATAGAATCTACAGACCAATTCGGCTTGAATAATGCGCTTAAAGCACATAAAAGAGTAGTTTTACCAGTAGCAGTACCACCCAATATAAATATGTTTCTTTTATTTTCAATTAAAACCCATAAATAACAAGCCATAAGAGGGCTTAAAGTTGAATAATCATAAACTAAATGCATAATGGTATATGGCTTCTCCCTAAACTTCCTAATACAGATATTAGTAGATCTAGCACTAACTTCTCTACCATAACATATAGAAAGCCTATTTTTATCTGGTAAAATTGCATCAACTATTGGAAAAGCTATAGAAACATGTTTACCACACATATGTGCAAGTTTTGAAGCTAAAGAATTCAATTCATACTCATTTAAAACAATGTTAGTAGTAAGCCAATCAAAATACCCAAACTTTCTATGCCAAACAAAGAAAGGCATATTGGGGCCAACACATTTAACATCTTCAATATCTGGATCCCTAAGAAGGGGTTCTATATAACCATAACCTAAATCCCTAGAAATATAATAGGCGATTCTATCTACACTTAATTCGTACAAATTTTTAAATCCATAATCTTTAGCAATCCTAAGTATACAATCGTGAATATACTTGTGTAAATCAATATCGGAAAGATCATGTGGAATATTGATCTCAAATTTTAATATTTTAGATAATTCCCTATAGACTTTTAACTCTATATCCATTAATTCAGGTTCAGAAACTATATATAATCCTTCACCATTATTTTCTGCAATAATTACATGAACTTGATTATTACAAATTTTATAAGATGAAAGAATAGATGAATCCACAGGAAGTTTAGATCTAAAAATCTTAAAATCGAAATTTTGATGTGAAGGATTCTTTTCATGCTTAAAAATCTTCTTTAAAAACATATCTCAAACTCCACATTTAAAGAAAATATTTGGATATTTAAAACCGAGAGAAAAGAAACATATACATTTTAATACTGTAATATGTAGCAAAAAAGTAGAGGTAATGTTTAAATCTAATGCGAAGGGAATCATAGAGAAACTTGAATGGATAATGCAAATACTAAATGAAATGAACACAAAAATAAATGAAAATATATCTAGAGTTATGAAGCTTGAAGCAGAATTAAAGAGAAGCAAAGTAAATGAAATAGAAGAACAATTAATAAAGGTTATTGAAAGTATTGGAAAAGTGAAAGAAGTAATAGATGAAGCTGAGAAATTTAAAGAAACATTAAATAAAATAACAAATTCAGACATACTTACGGAGATCATTAATAAATCTAATATTTTACAAGAAAATACTATGAAAATTATGGATGAAATTGCACATATGAAAAATGAAATGAAAACAAATCTAAATACAATAATTGGAAAGATGAGTAATATTGAAGAAATAAATCAAGAAGCTATGAAAAATATAATTAACATAAAAGACCTAGAAATAAACGCACTAAAAAACATATCAACAGCAACAATAATACAAAAGGAAATCAGTGAAATGGAAGTAAACATAAAAAGACTATTAGAAAATTATAAAGCAGCAATAGATCAAGTAGCATCTACAAAAGTAGAATTAGGCATATTAATGGAGAAAGCAGAAATGAGAAATAAAGAAATTAAAGGTAAAATTGAAGAATTATCAATGTATGAAGAAAAATTACACAGAAAAGAAGAAGAATTAAATGAGAAAGAAAGAGAATTAACAAAATTAGCAAATACATTAATGGAAAAAATAAAGGAATATGAAGAAATAATGAAATTAACAAATTCAAGGATTACATACTTAAAAATTTTAGAGGAAAAAGAAAAAGAAATTGAAAAAAGGATTAAGGAATTAAAAGAGGAAAAAGAAAAGTTGGAAAAAGATGTAAACACCTTAATTAGGAAGAGAAGCTACCTAGAGGAAGAAGTATGTAAATTAAATGAAGAAAAAAGGAGTATAGAAGAAAACTTAATGGTGAAAATGAAAATTGAGCCAAAACATAGAACTAACATATAAAGTAATAAAATGTTTGAGAGAAGAAGTAGAATATTTAGCGAGAGAACAGTATAAATTTACATCTAGAAGTTTAGCGAGAAAGATTAAGGAAAGTGGAGATATAAGGAAGATTAATGCGATAATTAAGAAAATAAGCAAAGAAGGGATAATAAAATACAATAAGAAAATGAAATATTACTATTTGGATGTTGAAGACAAAGATAAACTGGATATGTACATGAAGGAATTAAGCGATACATTAATACTATCATATGATAAACCACTAAATAAAATAGAACCTCCCATAAACGTATACAAGATAGTGAATGGAGTAGGAAAATTAGTGGCTCAAGCAAAAAGAGAAGGTATATTAAAATCAATATACCATGTAAATGGAGAAGAAAATTACGAAATAATATTTAAAACGTACAAATTTGCAGGATTCACCATAAAGAAGATGGATGAAATTATTTTTGAAGCCTATAGAATTGGTTTTATGAAACCTATAGAATCATTTTATAAAGGAGAGAATATAATTATAAAAAGAATTTGGGGAAGAGAAATTGCAATATTAAACTCTAGGAAAGAGAAAATTGGATGCATGAAAGGTTTAGGTATTGAAAAAGCGACATTTACATGTAAAGAACCCTTAAAAAAGATAAGTATACCTCTCTCAATAGCATTATACGCAATAAAACAATTAGACGTTATAATATAAAAATTAACTGCACAAATTCAGTATGCAATTTTATACTCTAAGATTTCATTAGATAAAGGGTTAAATGAATAGGAAAGGGATAAGTGCCATAATGGTTTCATTAATACTCTTAGCAGTTTCACTTGGAATGGCCATAGCGTATGCATCAACAATGATGGGATGGTTCAGTGGTGCAATAAACATTGTGAAAATAGATGCATCCGAGTCAAAAATAATTCTGAGTCCATCAAATAATAAAGCCAGGATACAAATAGTACTAAGGAATACAGGGACAACAACAATAAAGATAAGTAAAATAGAGATAGACACAGAAAAAAGCAATGAAAAAGCGAATATAACTTTTTCACCAAATAATGGGGCAACAATAAATTTAACAAACTCATTACAATTTGGACAAATATATGGATCATCAAAAGATGTAGTAGTGGATGCTGACAATAAATTATTAATACCTCAGGGCTGTGTAGCAACAATATACTTTGAAATAAATTCTCAAGGAGATTGGAAGATTGGAAATATATATAGGGCAGTGATATTTTACGATGGAGGAATCATAGATTTCAAAATAATTGTAGTTTACTAGTAAACCAAGTTAATGCAATAAAATTCTTTTTTATTTTTTATTGAGTAGAATGTTTAAGATTTCATTTAATAATATTTTAATTTCGTTGAGTAACTCATATATTACCATATCCCTCTGTAATAATTCATTTCTTAATTGGTTGGAGTTCATGAAATCTATTATGCCATCTACATGATTCTTTATGTACGATATATCAATTTTCATTTCTTCAACAGATCTTTCGATATTAGATAATTTTATGGACAATTCTTTACCACCCATATCAACCCAACATAATAATGATTAATATGATATTTAAGTTTCATAATTCTCCTCCATAGACTATATATGTAAAACTTTAAATTACAATAGCTAAATGATGAATAGTATGGAGAAGATTGCGGTAATATACTCTGATGATTATTTGAAACATAAAGTTACTAAACACCCAGAAAATCCTTTGAGACTTACTAAAACAATTGAGATTATAGAGAAATCATGGTTATATAAAAGTGGGATTATTAGTATAATGCAACCGATTAAAGCACATGAAAAAGAGGTTTTGTATGTTCATTCAAATGAATTACTTATGAGAATTAAAAAGTTGGCAGAGCATGGTGGTGGGAAGATAGCGCCTGATACTTACGTTTCAAGAGATTCATATAATGTTGCATTATTAGCTGCTGGTGGAGGTTTGAAAGCACTTAAAGTAATAAATGAGGTAAAAAGAGTATTTGTGTTATGTAGACCTCCAGGTCACCATGCTGAAAGAGATGTAGCAAGAGGATTTTGCCTAATAAATAATATCGCTGTAACTGCTAGAAATGCATTGAATATGGGATTTAAGAGAATTTTCATATTAGATTGGGATGCTCATCATGGAAATGGGACCCAAAAGATTTTCTATGAGAACCCAAACGTATTTTATGCATCTATACATCAGGATGGGAAAACACTATATCCATATAGTGGGGGGATAGAAGAAGTAGGGATTGGAGATGGTGAAGGATACACAATAAATATACCGCTTCCACCAAATTCCAGTGGAGCTATGGCAATTGCATGCTTATATGAAATAATTATTCCAGTAATTGAAGAATTTAAACCAGATATAATACTAATATCTGCAGGATACGATGGACACTGGCGTGATAAATTAGCAGATCTAAGATATACAGAAGATACATATTACAATTTCATGAAACACATAATAGAAGTTGCAGAAAAGGTAAGTAATGGAAAAATTATAGCTATGCTAGAAGGTGGATACGATTTAAAATATACACCACAATCAATATTGAGAACTTTAGAAGCTATGGGTGATCACATATATTATGAGATAAAAGAGGAAAAAATAAATGTAATTGAAAAGAGAATCATAGAAATATTAATAAAGAAAGCAAAGAAGGTTTTATCAAAGTATTGGAATGTATAGTTTGGGGATAATTATGGGAAAATTTCACATAGCATTACCAGAAGAGATAAAGAGAGGTGAAACCACAGACATATACTTTCGTAGAACTATGGAAGTTTTAAAGAGCATAGGGAAAAGTGAAGTATGGGTGGTTGCAGAGATAACTACCGGTAGACTACCAAACAATTGGGATTGGGGGATATTATGTGGAATAGAGGAAGAAATAAACTTGCTTGAAGGTTATCCAGTAAATGTATATGCAATGCCAGAAGGAAGCATATTTTATCCAACAACATATGAGGGTATTAGGGAACCAGTAATGATAATTGAAGGAAAATATGAAGACTTTGGTCATTTAGAAACAGCTATACTTGGACTATTATGTCAAGCTTCAGGAATAGCAACTGCAGCAGCACATATAAAAGTAGCAGCGAATTTCAAACCTGTATACTCATTTGGAATTAGAAGAATGCATCCAGCAATAGCACCAATGATAGATAGAGCTGCATATATAGGTGGATTAGATGGAGTTTCAGGAGTTAGCGGTGCAAAACTTATTGGAATAGAGCCAGTGGGAACTATGCCTCATGCCCTAATAATAATAATTGGAGACCAAAAGGAAGCTTGGAAGAAGTTTGATGAAGTTATTGATGAACATGTTCCAAGGGTAGCATTAATAGACACATTTTATGATGAAAAAATAGAAGCAATAATGGCTGCAGAAACATTAGGAAATAAACTATATGGAGTGAGACTGGATACGCCAAGTTCAAGAAGGGGGGATATGGCGGCAATAGTTAGAGAAGTAAGATGGGAACTTAACATAAGAGGTTACAGAAATGTGAAAATAATGGTTTCAGGAGGTTTAGATGAAAAGAGTGTAATGGAGTTAAGTAAGGAGGGAGTGGATATGTTTGGTGTTGGCACTAGCATATCAAATGCAAAAACTATAGATTTTGCATTGGACATAGTGGAAGTTGATGGAATCCCAATAGCAAAAAGAGGAAAGGCAAGTGGTAAGAAACAGGTTTGGAGATGCCAAGATTGTTTCACAGATATTGTTACATTAATGAGTGAAAGCTCAGATAAATGTGTAAAATGTGGAAGTAAAAATCTAAAACCAATGTTACAAAAGATAATAGACAATGGGAAAATACTATTTGAAATATCTAAGCCACAAGAAATAAGAGAAAGGGTATTAAAAGACATAAAGAAATTAATCGAAGCAAGGAAACAATTAATATAGATAAAATTAAAGTTAAATATTGGCTGGGGCCGTCGTCTAGCTTGGATTAGGATGCCAGCCTGGGGCGCTGGTGGTCCTGGGTTCAAATCCCAGCGGCCCCATCACTATACCGTTATTCTTTAGTTAACCATGGATATGTACCTTTAAGATAATTTGTAAGGTATATTGAAAAATCATTGTTACTACTATACAACTTAGTTATTTCCTCGTTCTCTATGATCACACATCTTTCTTTTAATGAAGATTTAATTAGATCACCTAATCTTGCAGTAAGTATTTTCTCAGATAATAATTGTTTAACATCAATATATTTGCGCTTAATGTAAACAACCCATCTACAATCTTCAATCTTAGGACCTAAAAAGACTATGGGGGAATTTAAATATTTGTTTAGAAAGTTTTTAACTTCATTCTGTATGTAGACTGGAGGACCTACATGCCTCTTAATGCTTGGTAAAGTTGCATTTTCTAATTCAAAAATGAAAATGATTAATTCTTTTTCATCAGACCAGACGTCACAATTGATTATTTTGAAATCAAAATTTGATATTAGTTTCTTTAATCCTTTAAGGGACCTATATAATTGACCCCAAAGAATTTCGCTATGAACCTTTGGACATTTTGTAATTATGAAAATTAAGTTGCTTCCTCTTCTCTTAATCTCTTCTATAAGTTCATTGGCTGATAAGGGTTTTATTGATTTAGGTTGAAAGAAGCTTAGATTTGGAGATTCTAGGAAAAATTTTGATGCTGAAATAAACTTTGACATTGACTCTAAAGATAATGCTGCAGCAACATTTCTATTTCTATCTACAGGGTCTATAACTACTAGTGGAGCATTAAATAATTTTAGAGCTTCTTCAGCATCTTTATAATATCCTTCAATATCTATTAATGTACTATATGGTTTCCAATTGATTGAACTTCTTAAAACGTTTATAAATGACCCATAATATAGGACTAGAAGTTCACATAAATATCCAGAAAACCCCTTAATCTTTGTTTCAGCACCGTAACATCCAATTCCTTTCATAAACCCTTTAAGTAATCTAACTTCATCTTTAAGATTATCACTTAAGTTGCTCTTTATATATATGGTGTGAAATGGAGTTCTATCTACGGCAGTTTTAGCTTCATCAATAGATGATGATTTAATGCAGGGAACTAAATCTATTTTAACACCATGGTAATCTAACTCTACATAAGGATGTTCAGCATAGGCTTCAATAAATTTATCCCCTACAATACATTCCGCTAAACGCAAAATTGTACCTTTTAAATCTTCCTTCTTGGAGTTTTTTGGGAATAGTATGAATACATCTATATCCTGTTCTCCCGAAAGCCAAGTATCTTTTGCAATTGATCCTTCGACTTCAACTTCTAAGTTCAAATTAAGTTTTCCAATACATTTTCTTAAGTGCTCTAATAACTCATTCAACAATTTTTCAATTTTCAGTTTTTCTTCCACATTTGGCTTTAATATTTTTAAGGCTTCAAATAAAATTTCATCTAAATCCATAATCTACACCAATTTTACCTCATATAAATTTGAATATATAGGACCTCTAGGAGTTAATACGCTCTTCTTTAAACGTATACAAGTAACATTAAATTGTCCGAAAACGGTATTCTCATAGTTTTTAATAAATTTTACAAATACGCTCATATTCCTATTACTTCTAAACCTTCCAATAGTTATATGGGGAGTAAATTCTTCAGCTTCAGATTTAAAATTTAATTTTCTTAAATTAGAATCCAAAATTTTAAAGATTTCTACAACATTCTGATACCCCTCACCAACACCAGCCCAAACAACTCTAGGTCTATTAAGAGATGGAAATACACCTATCCCCTTAACCTCAAGCGTAAAAGGAGGAAATTCAATATCATCCATTAATCTACAAATTTCATTAATCTTATTTAAAGAAAGTTCCCCAAGAAATTTTAATGTTAAATGAATATTATCCCTCTCAACAAATTTAATATCACAATCTAAAGAAGCCAATTCCTCTTGAAATTTAACCAAAGAATCTACAATTTTTTCATCGATATCAATTGCTATAAAGGCTCTAATCAAATTCAAAATTAACACCTCAAATAAATAAGGAGAAAAACTAAATAAACTTTAATAGATATTTAGAGGGGATTCACTATTAGAATCATAATATGTCTTACTGGAATGCCAGGAGCTGGAAAAACAATTGTAAGTGAAATTGCAAAGAAGATGGGTATACCAACAATCTCTATGGGTGATATTATTAGAGAAGAAGCTGAAATTAGAAGTATAGAACCAACTTCAAATAATCTTGGATGGTTAATGATGGAATTAAGAGAAAAAATGGGTGCAAATATAGTAGCATTAAGATGTATAGAGAAAATTGAGAGGATAAAATCAGATAAGATTTTAATAGAGGGTGTTAGAAATATAGAAGAAATTAAAGAATTTAAGAATATTGGAAAAGTAACAATAATAGCTGTACATGCATCTCCAAAAACTAGATTTAAAAGACTCATAGATAGAGGAAGAAAAGACGACCCAAAAACTTGGGAAGAATTTGAAAAAAGAGATTTTAGGGAATTAGAAGTTGGAATAGGTAAAGTAATAGCATTAGCAGATAAAGTAATAATAAATGAAGGTACACTAGAGGAACTAGAGAGGATAACATTTAAAACTCTAGAAGAGGTGGTAAAAAGCTCATGAAAATAATAATTAAATCTGAAGTGAAACCCACAGAAGATGAGGAAAAAGTAAGGAAGGCAATACTAAATATCATAAATTCAGAAACAATCAAATTAATAGAAGAAAATGGGGTAAAAACACTAATAGCAGAAGGGGATAACATAGAAGTCCTATCAAAATTACGTGAAACATTAAGGAGAAGGAGAATACTAACTACTGCAAAAGCAATATTAAAACGATCAATAATGGAAAATAAGATAACATTCTATTTAAATAAACAGGCAGCATATATGGGGCAAGTATCATTCTGCGAGAAAGATGGAGAATCTCCACTTGGACCAATAACTATAGAAATTACATGTAATAATATCGATGAAATAAATGAAGCAATAAATTGGCTCACCTCAGAATAAAAAATACTAAATTAAACGTCTTAAGTTAAAGGTATTTTTTGAAATAGATAATTCAAGGAAATCTTCAGCTATAATAACATTACTAAACTTCTCCTTAGCTTGCTTAAGCAAGATATCAGGTGAAGATTCATATCTAGCACTTATATGCGTTAAAACAAGTAATTTCACATTAGCTTTAGCTGCTAATTCAGCAGCTTCACCAGCAGTGGAATGCATATCTGAAATAGCTTTATCTATCATGGAATCATCAAAGGTAGAGTCATAAATCAAAATATCAGCATTCCTACTTAAATTTAAAATATTCTCACATGGACGCGTATCTCCGGAGAAAACAATTTTTAAACCAGCTCTAGGAGGATCCATAACTTGTTCTGGAAATATTAAATCCCCAAAAATATTACTAACGGGAAAACCATTCTGCAATTTCCTCCACAAAGGACCTTTAGGAATACCAAGCGCTAAAGCCCTATCAGGATGAAATTTGCCAGGTCTAGGTTTTTCTTCAAATGAATACGCAAAACTAGGTTTAACATGTTCAGTTTCTACAGCTCTAACAATATAATCTTTATCATCCAATATTACACCAGGATTTATTTCATGTAAAAATAATTCATATGATAAATGAAAGTTTAAAATCTTCTTATTAAAATTAATAAAATCAGATATTCCTCTAGGACCGTAGACATGTAAATCAAAGGATCTATTCATTAAGGATAATGTTTGAAGTAAACCTAAAATACCTAAAACATGATCACTATGCATATGTGTAATGAAGATTTTAAGGTTTTTTGGAAATCCTAAACCAGCCATGATAATACTTCTTTGAGCACCTTCACCACAATCAAATATCAATAAATCACCATGATATTTAAGAGCTATACAAGATAATCCACGTTTTATTGTAGGTAAACCAGCACTTGTTCCTAAAAACACCAATTTTATACTCATAACAATCACCTATAATTTAAAGATGCAAATTTCCCTAACTAAACTTTTATGAACCCTCATTAAATGAGATTCAATGAGATTGAATCCCATACTTAAACCAAGATGGCTTAAACCAATAGTATATGGAGACGCTAAACATAAATATCCATCTTTAGATAATAAAGTTTTCATTTCCTCGAAGAAATCTATCAATAAATCTTTCAAATTCATACCCTTAGTAGATGCAGTTCTACCATAAGGAGGATCTGTCGCAACATATCTTACAGATTTAAATGGAACCTTTCTCGCATCCCCCAAAAAAAGATGAAACCCTTTTAAACCTAAAGATTCCATATTAAGTTTACATCCACGAAGCATTTTTTCATCTACATCTAAACCAATAACTTCACAACCAATTAATGCAGCCTCTATGAGAAAACCACCAGAACCACAAAATGGATCAAGGAAAATTTCTCCACGCCTAGCTCTACATAAATTAACAAATAATCTAGAAACAATGGGATCTAAAGAACTTGGATGTATAAATGGTCTATTACCAACCCATCTCGAATAAAAAGTACTCCTAAGAGATTCACCCAATAGAACTCCCAAAATAAAATTCCCACCACTTAAAACTCCAATGATAGTTACATCTGGAGATTTTAAGTTAACATGAGTAGAACCAGACAAACTATTGCTAATTATCCTTCCAATTTCAAATTCCAAAAATCTTGTCGATAAATCTGTGGAAGAAGCCAATACCCTTTTAACCCTTACACAAAAAGACTTATTGGAAATGAATGACCAATCAACATCTCTACAAGATTTAAAAATACTATCATAATTTGCATCACAAAACACAAGTTCCTTAGCACAGAAAAAGACCATACCAGACCTTTTCAGAATTATATCAACATATTTCAATGGCATTGAAACTCTAAATATACATGGAGGCGAAAATTTAGACTTATATGGAATCCTTTCAGCTTCCATGACAGCTTTAACTTCCGCTGTTGGAAGAGATTCATGTTCACATGATAATCTAAAAAAGACATCCTCCATAATTATCCTTCAACTAAAGATTTTATTGCGGAAACTATAACTGGTGCTACAGATACACGGCTATAATAAGATTCAATGGTATCAGTAGATATTATTTCATAAACACCAGCATTATACATGTTAGTTATAGCATTACCAACAAAAACACCATGAGTACAACATGCAAAAATTCTATTTACACCATACTTCTTCAAAATTCTTGTAGCATTAATAATAGTTCCACCAGTACTAATAATATCATCAACTAAGATGACATCTCTACCACTAACATTCAAATCTTTAATATAAGATTCAACTTCACCAGTGCTTCTATCCCTCTTCTTAACGACATAGTCATATTCAGCATTAATACCATGAGCTACAACCTCAGCATATTTCAAGGCTTTAGCATCTGGAGCTAAAACAAAGGGATTAATAAGATTATACATTAAAAGGATGTTACGAAAAAGTGGAAACGCTGAAACTTCAATTACCCTTCCCTTAAAAAATTTCAATACCTCTTCACTATGAACATCAACAAACACATATTTATTAACACCATAAAAACTCAGTAATTCCCCAAGAACTTCAATACTGATAATCTCCCCCTCAAGAAACTTCTTGTCTTGACGCATGTATGCAATATATGGTAATACTAATATTACATCATTAGCGCCATAACTACGTAAACCTTTCAATAAAAAAAACAATTCTAAAATCCTCTTATCCTGAGGTGGAGATAACGAATGTACTAAAATAATATCATCATCAACCTTAGATAGAAATCTAAAATAACTTTCACCATCAGGAAAAATCTTCCACTCTAAATTAACAATATCCAATGATAATAGTTTAGATATAGACTTACCTAAACCATGTGATGAGGGGCCGATGACCAATTTCAATTATGCCACCATTAACAATAATAAATACTGTGCCAAATTAATAAAAGTTCAGTACGAGATGATGTAGAAATTATGCGGCGGCCGGGATTTGAACCCGGGTTTCCTGTCCAAATGGATAACAGGCTCGGCAAGCCTGTGTCCTAGTCCAGGCTAGACCACCGCCGCAACTAAAATAAGCTTTTTCAAACATAAAATTAAAACTTTTCTAATATCATCCTTAATAAACTATTTATAATAAAAGGTTTATAATGTATTGATATGCCATTGGATGAAGAGATACAATGTCCCTGTGGAACGAAAATTTCAGATCCTAAACAATATAAGCTAGTTTTCATAAGGAAAGAATCATTTGAAATAGATATACTATGCCCAAATGATTTATGCTACTTAAAGGAATTGGGATGGATAAAATTTGAATTAAATGAACATGGAAACATAAAATTCAGTAAAGCGGAATTTCATACACCATTTGTAACATGGAATTCTAGTAGGTTAGGATATGAAGAAACAGCGGAAAAACTCAAAATACATCTTAAAAAGATAATACTAGAACTTGTTGATTGGGATAAAGTGAAAAAAGTTTTGGAAGAGGATAAGTCTGGAACAAAATTTGAAAATTTAATTAAAAGTTGAATCAATAGTTAATTGGGAATTTATGGAGGTGACTTAAAATATCATGCTTAAAACAAGTTATTGAAGCAATAGATATTCTTGAAAATGCCAATATAACTGGATTTGAAATAGAAAATGAACTCCGAAGAAGAGGAATAGAAGAAGTAGAAGTAAAAACTATAGAGGGAAAAAGGGGGAAAACAGACTTAGTAAAAATACTTATACAAGGTGAAAACGGTAAAACTAAAAGTGGAAATAAACCAACGCTTGGAATCATCGGTAGACTTGGCGGATTGGGAGCTAGACCTCAAATGTTGGGTTTAGTATCAGATGCTGATGGAGCAATAGTAGCAATAGCATCTGCATTTAAATTGGCAGACCTCATGAAAAAAGGTGATAAAATACAAGGAGATGTAATAATAACAACACATATATGCCCTAAAGCTCCAACGAAACCACATAAACCAGTACCATTTATGGATTCGCCAGTAGACATGTATACAATGGTCATTAATGAAGTTGATGAAAGAATGGATGCAATACTATCAGTTGACGCTACGAAAGGTAATAGAGTCATAAAGGTTAATGGTTTTGCCATAACACCCACGGTATTAAATGGTTGGATACTAAAGGTCAGCGATGATCTAATAAATATCTATGAGAGAGTTACTGGGCATAGAGCATATATAGTTCCAATAACTATGCAAGATATAACACCATACATAGATGGAATATACCACATAAATAGTATAATGCAACCATGGATAGCTACAAAATCACCAGTGGTAGGTGTAGCCATAACAGCAGAAGTACCAGTAGCTGGTTGTGCAACTGGAGCTACATATATAAAAAGCTTAGAAGAAGCCACTAGATTCTGTATAGAAGTAGCTAAAGATTACACGAATGGAATCTGTAAATTTTATGATGAAGAAGAATACAAGAAAATCATTGAGTTATATGGAGATATGGAAAAACTCCGTGGAAAACTCATTTTTGAAAAAAGATTTTAAAGTATCTAAACTTTTTAATGCATCAAAATATGAAAGATTTTCAATAATTAAAGGACAATTAAAACCAAAATTTAAAATTTCTTTAAGATAGCCCCTCCAATATTGAGAGCCAACATTTAAAGGCCAATGTCTATCAGCTTTATCATCATTACCACTAATATGTAGATATGCAATTCTGTTATGGAGGTTATTTAAATATCCATTGAATAAACCCATAACATGAGCGTGAGATATGTCTAATGCAACCATGAACTTACTGGATTTACTTAGAAAATCCTTAAAACTATTAATGGAGAGGATGGTGGATCTCTCAGTAGCTAGATTCTCCAATAATGGAGTTATACCATAACTAGCACATTTATCACCAAGAGATAAAAGAAAGTATATACTTTCAATTACAGAATCTCTTAAATCATTAAATAAATAAGAAAAAGAATCCAATAAACCTGGATGAAAAACAATATACTTACATCCTATAGCATGAGCATGTTCCACAGACTCCATATAAACATCCATACTGAATTTTCTAACTTTATAATTTGTTGCAGAAATATTGACTGAAGTATATGGAGCATGCAAACTAAAAATTATATCCTCACTAGAAATAGCATTAAGAAGGAGGGAAATTTTATTTAAATCTAAAAAGTGCGGACCATCATCTACAATCTCCCAAAAACGTATATTGGAAAATTTTAAAGAATCAATGAAAACTTCAAAATCTTTTGAAATAAAACATAGAGATGAAACACCAATATTAAACATGTTTCCACACAACCCCCTAATAATAAATGCTATCAGGAATAGCTGGTTTATGTATCCTATTAACTAAGTCAGTTCCACAAAATCTACATAACCCCCTCAGTAAACAATTACTATCACATTTAAAAAAGAGGGATAAAGAACACTTTTCATCACACTTATAAACACATTTTGGATGAGAAAATTTACAGCAATGAGATGTAAACATATCTAAAAAGTCGTGGAGTAGCATAGAATCCTTCTTCGAAATTTTAGAAGTAAAATCTAATCCCTCCCTAATACGAATTCTCAAAGCATAATCTTCAGACAAAGTTATTAATCCACTTAAAAATCTATCCATAAATTCATCATCCAAATAAATTAAGCCAAACCTTAAGGAAAAAACAAGAATTTTACTCTCAACAGGCACATGAAAATTGTCAATATCATTCAACGATAAAAATCCACGTCTAAAGAGGATCTTAGCCAAAAGTAAACTTTTATATTCAACTGGATCATTAAATCCCCTAAATTTACTTAATCTCTCAATAAATCCAGAACCATTACAATACAAATAATTGGAAGAAGCATCAATAAGATTGTAAAAAGAACCATTATAATCTTTTAAGATCTTATTAGCAACCTCTCTTAAAATTTGAACTCTTAAATTAAGATTTAAAAGATCAACACCATAAATACGCCCAATACTAAACATACTTCTAAATTCATCAACTTTTAAACTGGCAATCGAATCAAGAGAGAAGAATTCAGGATTATCATCAAACCTAATTTTCCCTAAACGCCAAAAAAGTAGGGACCCACTATAGTAAACATCATCAATATAACCATAAAAATGTGAATCGGGAAAATTATAATCCATAAGAACCATAAACAAAAAGTAGTTTAGAATGTTTTCATCATCATATGATGAAACAGGATAAAAAAGTTCATTACAGTAATAATTAATAGGAAAATCATATACGCTCAAAAGCCAACCTAAAGCAGCTGCCTTATTAATGTCAAGCTTCACCCTCAAAGTAACCTATAAAATTGTTATATACCAAAAATTTAAAATTTTAATATCTATTTGGAATAATTAAGATGTTATTAAAATGAAAATAATAAAATGGGATGAGAAAAGTAGAGAACTGCAATTGAAAATAGAAGATGAAGATGACCTTTGGATACTAGATACTATAATTGAAAAAGATGATGAAGTATATGCAAAAACCACAAGAGAAATAAAGATAGGAGATGAAAGCGTGAGAAAATATATGCAAATTGGGATAAAAGTAGAAAAGGTAGAATTTCAACCATTTACAAATAGGCTAAGAATCAATGGAGTAATAATATATCATCCGGAAGAATATGAAAAATATGGATTTTTAGGAAGTTATCATACAATAAGTATAAAGGCTTCAGACGAAATAAAAATAATAAAAAGTAAATGGACTAAATCCTTAATAAAACAAATAGAAGAAAAATGTAAAATAAAAGGTGAAAATAGAAACGTTCTAATAATAGCTATAGATGATGAAGAAGCAGCTATAGGAGTGATAAGAGAATATGGAATAGACTTACAACTTGAAATTCAACTTAAATTGCCAAGTAAAAGAGAAGAAAAAATGAGGGAAGAAAAAATAGAGAGAGTAATAAACGAACTTGCGAGAAAAATTGCTGAAATTATTGAGAAAAACAATATGAAAACCATAGTTGTAGTAGGAATAAACTACTTGAGAGAAAAATTAACATCAGAAATTTCAAAGGAAATACAGAAAATGAAGAATAAAATCATATTAATAAGCGAAGATACATCAAATGGGGGAATAAGAGGAATAAATGAAGCACTAAGGAAAAATAGCATACTAAAAGCATTAAAAGAAATAAAAATGATTGAAGACTCTAAAATTATGGAAGATTACTTAGAGATTTTAGCTAAAGAAAAGGGGAAAGCAACCTATGGATTAAATGAAACATATAAAGCTGCAAAAATTGGTGCTGTAAAAACATTGATGATATCCAATAGAATGCTTAAAAGTTATGGAGAAAAAAGGGAGAAAATAGAAGAAATAATAGAAGATGTTGAAAGACAAGGTGGAGAAATTAGAATTATATCAGAAATAAGTGAAGCTGGAAAGAAACTCCTTTCTTTAGGAGGAATAGCAGCAATACTAAGGTATAGAATAGAGGAATAACAAAAATAAAGATAAAAATAAGGTGATTGAATAAATACATGGCTATGACGATGCGTGTAAGGGCTGAACAATGATGAGCCAACAGGCTCTGAGCCAAAAGTAAAAAAGAAAAAGAAAACCTTTAAAAATATGCAAAATAAAAAATTAAAAAGTTGATTGCAATGTTCGATTGGAGAGAAAGTCAAAGTTTCAGGAAATATTCTAAAGCAATAGATAAAAATTGTCAAAAGATAATAAAAACTCTACATGAAACAGGAACAAACAACCTATCATTATTGGCAAAAAAGGCTGAAATGTCACCTGCATTAGTCCACTATTATTATGACAAATTAACAGGCAGGAACATATTAAAACTAAAAGTAAAGATAAATGTAAGAAACATTGGGTTACAACCAATAGAGATAATTTTTAAAGACGAAAGTGAAAAAGGAGAGATAAGATTAGAGACAGATTTAGAACGTATAGACTATTGGAGAAGAATCGAAAAATACTATGTGCAAATGGATACATATTGGCATGCATATTATAATATACCTAAAGAAGCCATAAGTGAATTCAATAAATTTATTAGGTCATTAGAAAAAGAAGGCAACATAAAGATCACTTATATAAATACAAACCCAATAGAGTATAACACAAAACCAAATATTGACTGGTTTAATGATGAAGAAAGAAAATGGGATTTTAAATGGGAGGAATGGATAGATGAAGTAATCCATGGTAAAGAGATAGAAGTACCATTAATAAAAAGTGAAGAATATATGGTATTAGATAAACCAGATGTCTTCATAATAAGGAAACTAGAAGAAGACGCTGAAACTTCATTTAAAGAAATTGCAAGTGAAATGGGGGTTACTCCACCAACAATACGATACCACTATTATAAACATTTAATTAAATACGACATTATAAAAGGGTATGAAGCAGAGTTAAAACTATATCCAGAAGAAATATCAGCACATATATTAACCCAAATTCAATTTACAAGTAGAAAAAATATGTACACATTCTTAGCTTCACTTGAGGGAAAGCCATTTACAAGTAGAGCATTAATAAACTTAGAAAACAACATAGTAGTAATATACAATTACGTACCATTAGACCAAATTATAGAATTAAACAAAGCATTGATAATTATGAAGAAAATAGGAATAATAAAGGATTGCAGTATTGGTTTAATTGATAGGAAAGTAAAAAAGGAGAAGAAATTGCCAATGGAATTATATGAAAGAGGAAAATGGACTGTAAAATTTTAAATTTATGGAGTTAAGAAATCTTCAACTTTTGGTGGATTCATAGGTAATCCCTTTCTCTTTCTAATTTGTCTAATTACATCTTCAGCTAATTGTTGAGGTAATGGGCTCCAATGTGAAAATTCTGTACTCCAGAAACATCTACCCTGAGTTGCACCTCTAATCTGATCTGATAAATCAAAGGTTTCCGAAACAGGTATATGACATTTAACAAACATTAGAAGCTTTTGATCTTCCATACTTATTATTTTACCACGTTTAGAGGTTATTACTCGAAGTAATCCACTGACGAATTCCTGTGGAACTTTTGCATCCATTTTTAAAACGGGTTCCAAAATTATTGGAGAAGCAGAAAGGAAAGCTGCAAAAATAGCATTTCTAGTTGCAGGCATTATTTGAGCAGGCCCCCTATGAGCTGGATCTTCATGAACCATTGCATCAACTAATTTAACTTTAACTCCCCTAATAGGTTCATGGGCCAATGGTCCAGCCTCCATAGCCCATCTAAAGGCAGATATAAGTGTTTCTCTAATATCCCTTAGATATTGAATACCCTTAGTTACATCTACAAATATGTTTAGATGCTCATCAATAGCCATTATACCCCTAGCTTCATCAGCATCCCATCCAGCTTCAGAACGTAGAATCTTTGCTCTTGTACGCCAATCTTGATCATCATAAACAGCACCAGTACTAAGTAATCTTAAAGTATTTTCATCAAGAGGTTCAATACTAATGTATATCCGGTTATGCCTATTTGGAGATTTACCTTCTATAGGTCCAGCAGAACCCTTAATACTTTCTCTATAAACCACTATAGGGGGAGATACCTCTATATCTATTCCACCGGTTCGTTGTTGTAAATCCCATAAAGCAATTTCTAGATGTAAAGTCCCCATACCACTAATCAAATATTCTCCGGTTTCCTCATTTATTTTTACGTGTAATGTTGGATCTTCTATAGCCATTTTCCTTAAAGTATCTACTAAACGTGGAAGTTCAGCGCTTTTCTTAGGTTCAAGAGCAACAGTAACTACAGGTTCACTTATATAAACCAATTTTTCAAAGGGAAACATAACATCCTTATAGTTAACATCAACTATGGTTTCACCAGCTCTAGCATCGTCTAAACCAAGAATAGCAACAATGTTTCCAGCAAGAACTCTATCTACAACTTCTCTGTAAGGCCCCATGTATAAACCTACTTGCTGAATTCTGCCAGCTCTCTTTGCCATTAGTAAGTAAACTTCATCACCACTATTAACCATTCCACTGAAAACTCTACCTGTAGCTACAAGACCCGCATGAGGGTCCACAACTATCTTACTTACGCAAACAACTAGAGGACCTTTAGGGTCGCATTTAAGCATAGATTGCCCAATTTCACTATCTATATCTCCACGCCAAAGCTTAGGTATTCTATATTTTTGAGCCACTCTTGGACTTGGAACATGTTGAACAACCATATCTAAAATTGCTCTATATAATGGGAAATCTTCAGCTAAATGAGCCACTTCTTCAGGTCCTTTCTCATAAGCTTTAACTATTTCACTAAACTTAATTCCAGCTTTTTGCGCTATGGGTATTGTTAGCCCCCATTTATGTAATGCAGAACCAAATGCCATCTGCCCCTTTAAAGGATTTATCTTCCATAATTCTTTAAATTCTGGTTCAGCATATAAATCAATTAAATTATTAAAATCTCTAATTATCTCTAATAATTTGTGTTGAACTTCTTCTGGAGTAAGCTTGAGTTCTCTAATTAATCTATCAATTTTATTTACATATAGAAGTGGACGAACTCTTTCTTCTAATCCCTGTCTAACAACAGTTTCTGTTTGTGTCATAACACCTTCAACTGCATCAACAACTACTATAGCACCATCCATAACCCTCAACGACCTCGTAACATGACCTGTAAAATCAACATGCCCAGGAGTATCAACAAGATTAATTAAATATTCATTTCCATTATATTCATGGTAAAGAGAAACATTGGCAGCTTTAACAGTCATCTGCCTCATTTGCTCTATTGGAACATAATCTAAAGCGAGAGCTTTACCAGCAACTTTGGGAGAAATAAGACCTGCAGCCATTAGAAGAGAATCAGACAAAGTAGTTTTACCATGATCAACATGCGCTAAAGTACCGATATTTCTAACATTATCTAATGCATCCATTATCTTCAATATTTGTTCAGTAGTTTTATACTTAACCAAGTACAGCACACCCTCCAAACAATCAAAACTAGAAAGTAAATATATAAAGTCTTTCTTAAACTTTACTAGGGCTAACAATTAACTGTATAATATAAATGTCAAGTGAAAACATTAAAAATAAAATAAAGGCAAAGTTATAGTAGGGTGTTTATATGAAGACTATTGAAGAATTAATTAATGAAGCTGCTACAACACAGGTAATAATGCCAATAGGTGGAAAAGCTAAAAGGATGGGATTACCAGATGTAAATAAAGCATTAATAAAAGTTGCTGGAAAAACATTACTTGAAAGAGAAATAGAATTATTTAGAAATTGTGGATTTAAAAAATACAAGTTATTAATAGGACATTTAGGAGAAGAAATAATGAAGTATGCAGGTAATGGGGAAAAATGGAATGTAGAAATACAATATTCTATGGATCCAAATGTGGAAAAAGTTGGAAAGGGGAAGGCATTAAAACATGCATTAAAAAGTGGAGTAATAGAACGTGATAAAAGGGCTATAATAACATTTCCAGACGATTTAAAATTAAATAGATTTTTACCATTAATCCTCTTAGCACAACACATACATGGAGTGGAAAACTATGATATTTGGGCTACATCAACATTAATAACTTCAACAACATATCCATATGGAATAGCGGAAATAGATGAAGTTGGAAGAATAAAGAGATTTGTTGAAAAACCATTTATAAATGTCTTAACTCATATAGGAATGTGCGTTATTGAACCAAATGTATATCAATTAGTAGATGAATTAATAGATATAAATAGTGCAGAAGCAATAGAATATGAGTCAACAATATTACCAAAATTAGCAGAAAAAGGGAAGCTTTATAGTCTAATACTATATGCAAATGATAGAAATGATTGGATACCAATAAATACATTAAAAGAGCTTGAATTGGCAGAAAGTATACTAACAAGAAAACACGAAATATATGATTAAAAATCTTTAAAAATGTATAAAAAAGGTGAATTAAGATTATTTCGTTGTCACAGTATATTTACATCCTAATGGTTGTAATGCTTCATCAATTTTTGAAATCAATAATTTTAACTGCTCAAAGGTTGGTGGAACAGTCCATTCAAAATAAAAGTCATGCTCCCCTAAAGTCCATCCACTCTTACTTATCATTTTTTCATAATGCATACGTGCTTCATCAACTGAGATACCAAGTCTCTCAGAGATAAAAGCTGTAACATCACTTTGCGGTAAAGCAGTACCTCCAAGAGTATCATAAAAACATACTTCTGGCAATTCTTTAGATATTTCAATAGCCACTCGTTCAAGGGCTTTTAACGCTTCAATAATTGGAGGCCCATATATTTTGATATATGTTTTCAATTAAAATACACCTCAAATATAATATGTCAAAAATTAGTTAATAAACAATTCCTTTTTATCCTTTATTTGAACACGTCTTATAACAATTTCTGCAGAATGTAATAAATCCATAGATACAGGATCTTCATATTGAGCATCATAGACAATTTCTTTAACTTCAGCATTAATAATAATTTTTGCACAAATAGAACATGGAAAATCAGTTACATACAATGTTGAACCACGAGTACTAACACCAAAAACAGCTGCTTGTATTATTGCATTCTGCTCTGCATGAACACCTCTACAAAGCTCATGCCTCTGACCAGAAGGTATATTTAACTTCTCCCTTAAACATCCAGTTTCAGAACAATGAGGTAAACCTTTTGGGGCACCATTATAACCAGTGGACAGTATATGTTTATCTTTAACTAATACAGCACCAACCTTTCTACGTAAACAGGTAGATCTCTCTTTTACTATATGTGCAATCTTCATGAAATACTCATCCCATGAAGGACGAATTAAAATATTGGAATTCAAATATCCCACCGTAACAAACAATATTTATTCATAATTCATGTTATAAAGATTCTAGTGTTGCATGTCTACTTCTTAAATCTTCTTCAGTTTTTCCAAGCCTCTTCATAAGTTCTCCAACAAGAGATTCTAAGAATATGGTTGCAGCTATTTCGAATAGAGTTCCAAGAGGAGCTAATGGTTCATGTAAACCTAAAACTTGTCTAGAAAAGTAATCAGTGGTTTCAGATACTTTTGTTCTACCAGGAATGTAAACTATGTGATCTGCCAATTGACCAAGTGGTGAATCCACATGTGAAGTTATAGCTACAATAGTACAACCAACCTTCTTTGCAGCTTGAGCTACATTAACAACTATACCTGTACTACCCGAACCAGATATGGCTAACAATACATCACCTTTCCCAGCAGCAGGAGTTATTGTTTCTCCAATTACATACACTTGAAATCCTAAATGCATTAATCTCATGGCGAAGGCACGTGCAACAAGTCCAGATCTACCAGCACCAACAACGAAAATTGAGTGTTTTGCCGCTTGAGCATATATTAATATGTCAATTAATTTTTCAACTTGAGATTCATCTATGATAGATGAAAGTTTACTGATGAAGGTTATGATTATGTTAAAAAAGTCTCTCATAGCTTCTAGTGGCAATTTAATCCATTAAAAGATTATAAATACTGATAGTTAAAGTTTTTCTATTAACTAACTTAAATTTAACTTACTCTGTTTAGTAGTAGAATTCAAACCTTCAAATTTAGCATTAAAGAATTCAACTAGTTTTTCAGCTTTACTTCTACTTAAACCTTCAACCATTGACAATTCAGCTACAGAAGCAAGTATAATGTTCTTTAAAGAACCAAATTTATTAAGTAACCTAATGGCAAGTTTATTGCCTATTCCAGGAAAACTACTAACGGTTAATAATTGTTTTTCACTAATACTAGTATACTTTGACTTCCCTTTTACCGTAATAACTTTTCTAAATCCCTCTTGTTCATGTTTGATCATCGAGTATATTAATTGAGCAGTATCTTGCTCATCTCTAGTGAAAAAGAAGGCAACACCTAAATTCAGCCATATAGATGATAAAATTCCATAAAAAGCTTTTATTCCAGCTTTTAAAGATCCATAAATATACTCTAAATCACCTTCAATAATTATCGCAGATTTAAGATAAGATTGAGAAAGCCTATCAGCTTGATCGAAAAGTCTCCCTTCAATAACACTATTAACAAAGTCTCTAACATTCTTACGTTCAATAGCACAATCATTTGAAATTATATAATCACCAACAGGCAGTTGTTTAAATATTATATATAAGCCGTACTCTCTCAAATATGAGGGGACTTTACAATTCTTTTCTCTTTCATCAATAAATACTCTTAAAGTCAAATCATATACACCAAAAAATTTAATGTAAAACAAATTAATATGCCATACTGGTGTTAAATTAATGCTTGAGAGAGGTAGAAGGTATTTTATTCAAGGTAATATATCATGTGCGGAAGCAGCCATAATTGCTGGGTGTAGATTTTTTGCTGCATACCCAATAACGCCAGCATCAGAAATAGGAGAACGATTATCTGAACTTTTACCAAAAGTTGGAGGAAAATTCATGCAGATGGAGGATGAAATAGCATCTATAAATGCAATTATAGGGGCGAGCTGGGCAGGAGCAAAAGCTATGACGGCAACAAGCGGCCCAGGATTTAGTTTAATGCAGGAGGGTATAGGATACGCATTTATGACGGAAACACCTTGTGTAATAGTTGTAGTACAGCGTGTTGGACCGGCAACTGGTCAAGCAAGTAAAGGGGCTCAGGGAAATTTTTACCAATCAAGATGGGGGACTCATGGAGATTATAGTGCTATAGTATTATCACCAAATTCTGCACAAGAAATGTTTGATTTAACTATAAAAGCATTTAATTATGCGGAGGAGTATAGGACGCCAGTGATATTACTTGCAGATGAATTAACTGCACACATATTTGAACCTGTGGAAGTTCCAGAAAAAATAGAAATAATAGATAGAAGAGTAGCAATTGATGATTCTAAACCATTCTTCGATTCAGAAGATCCATTAAAAGCCCCTCCAATGCCATTATTGGGTATGGGATTAAACGTATTAGTGACAGGATCTACACATAATGAATGGGGTTATAGAGCGACTTCTGATCCAAAAATTCATAGAAAATTGGTTACAAGACTATATTATAAGATAGAGGGAAATTCGAAGAAGATATGTGAATATGAATTAAAATTGGAGGATAATTCAAGGGTTGGAATAGTATCATATGGATGTTCTTCGAGATCAGCCTATGGAGCAATAGAAATACTGGAGAAAGAGGGGGTGAAAATCTCGCATTTAAGATTAAAGACCATATGGCCATTTCCAGATTGGGCAGTTGAAGAATTAGCTGATAAGGTAAATATGATAATAGTTCCAGAATTAAGTTTAGGTCAATTAGTTAGGGAGGTGCAACGTTCAACGCATGGCAAAGCAAAAGTATTATCATTAACGAAGATAGGAGGTGGTGAATTAATTATGCCGCAAGAAATAATTGAAATTGTAAGGAGGATTTGAAATGAAACATTATGCAATAAGATATATTAGAGAGGAAGTTTTACCAAGTCCATTCTGCCCAGGATGTGGAAATGGAATGATAATTAACGCATTATTTAAAGCTATAAGTGAGTTAGGATATGAAGATCTTAAAAACTTTGTATTTTGTAGTGGCATAGGGTGTGCAGCATGGATACCGTCACCCCATTTTAAAGCAGACAGTATACATACACTTCATGGAAGAGCTATTCCAGTAGCAACAGGAATAAAAATTATGAGACCAGAATTGAATGTTTTCGTAATAAGTGGAGATGGGGATCTTGCAGGGATAGGGTTAAATCATCTTATACATGCAGCTAGAAGGGATATAGGAATAAAAGTTATAATGGTAAATAACATGATATATGGAATGACTGGAGGTCAAGTTTCACCAACAACGCCAAAGGGAATAAAAACTACAACAACCCCATTTGGAAATCCAGAAAAACCATTGGATGTCGCTAAAATAATGGCAGCTATGAAGGTACCGTATGTTGCTAAATGGACTACATATCATATGTTACCATTAAAGAATTCCATAAAAAAGGTTATACCAGTAGATAAATTCGCATTTATAGAAGTTATCAGTCAATGTCCAACAGCATATGGTAGAAATGCAGGATTTAAGAAGCCATTTGAAATGTTAAAATGGTTTAAGGAAAACTCCATACCAATATCTAGAGCAAAAGAAATGGATGAGAAAGATATTGAAGGGAAAATAATTATTGGAGAATATATAAACCAAATAGGGTGAAAAAAGTGAAAATTAGAATTTGTGGTTTTGGTGGACAAGGAATATTATTAGCTGGTGAAATACTTGGAGCAGCTGCAGTAATAGATGGTAAAAATGCTGCAGTAATGGGTAGTTATGGAGCTGAAGCAAGAGGGACATCAACTATAAGTGATGTAACGATTTCAAATGAAAAGATAGGTTTCCCAATAATCGATAAATGTGATATTCTAGTTGCAATGAGTCAACAAGCATTTAATATGAATATAGGTATATTGAAAGAGGATGGAATAGTAATTGTAGATGAAGATTTAGTTAAAATACCAAAGGAGCTTGAGAAAAAAGCATTAAAAATAAGAGCAACAAAAATAGCTGAAGAGAAATATAATAGAATTGTGGCGAACATGGTGATGCTTGGATATCTAGTTTCAAAAACGAAGGTAGTAACAATAGAAGCTTTAAAAAAAGCTGTAAAAGATAGAGTTACAAGAATGATAGAAATAAATTTAGCAGCTATAGATGAAGGCGTGAAATTAGGTAGTGAACTATAATTAAATATATATTTTTTGTTATTTGTTGTTAAGTTATTTTAAGTAATCTTCTATATGAAAGTAAAACTTTAAAAATAACATTAAAACTGTAAATGAAACTATAAGAGTTAAAGCTACATAATCCCGCCTCTTAAATGAAAGTTCAATTAAACTGCTCCTCTTAGGAGATGCACCAAAAGCCCTTGACTCCATGGCTTCAGCTACGCTCATTGAACGCCTTAATGAACTTACAATTAGTGGAACTAATATTGGAATATAATTTTTCAACTTAGTTATAAAAGCACCTTTATCCAACTCCAATCCTCTAGATCTTTGCGCATCAATTATTAATTGAGCTTCCCTAGCCAATGTGGGAACAAATCTCATAGCCATTATAAATGTTAATGCAAAATCATAAGGGATACCAATACTCACAAGTGCAAGTGCAAAATCTTCAGGATAGGTTGTTAAGAAGAATATGGAAAAGGAAGACATGATCAAAATTAATCGTATAATGATCAATATAGCCATATCTATACCAGAGGTAAAATAATTTAATAAAAAGATAATTATCATAAAGAATAAAGCACCCCTTAAACTTTTAAGATAGTTACCTAAGGATTTTGATATATAGAATAATGGAAGTATCATTATGAGAATACAAAACAGTATAATGACGCTTCCAAACAAGAACGACAATAGTAAACAAGAAAATGAGAAAATAAACTTTACACGTGGATCTAACTTATGTATAATGGTATCGCCACGTTTAAATTCAAATGCTTTAAGAATCAACATAAACACTCACCTACGAAAAACTTTGATTATAGAATCTCTAATTTCAGAGATCCATAAAAGATCTTTAGGAATACCGAAATCCTTTAGAAAATAAGCAATTTGAGTTATTTGAGGTAATACTAAGTTAGCTTTCATAATTAAATTTTCATCTGTGAGAATTCTACGTGTACTACCATCAGCAATAACTCTACCTGAAGATAAAAGTATAACTCTGGGAATATTTTCAGCTACAAATTCTATATCATGAGTAACAACGACAATGGTTTTAGATTGTGTATGTAGCAACTTAATTAACCTAGCCAATCTCTCTTTATTCCTATAATCCTGACCAACTGTAGGTTCATCAAAAACAATAATGTCAGGATCATAACATAAAACTGATGCTATGGTAACTCTTCTACGTTCACCACCACTCAAAGTAAAAGGAGAACGATCCTTTAAATCATATAAATCCAACATTTTAAGTATTTTCTCAACTCTAACTTCAATAACATCTTTAGGAAAACCAAAATTTTTTAAAGCAAAAGACACCTCATCTTTAACTGTCTCTGCGAAAAGTTGATGATCTGGATTTTGAAAAATTAGCCCAACCTTTCGAGAAAGTTGAGCCACAGTCACTTCTCTAGTATCTACACCAAAAATCTTCACATACCCACGTTTGGGCTTTAATAAACCATTAAAATGCTTAATAAGAGTCGTTTTACCAGCGCCATTTTCACCCATTATAGCAACAATTTCTCCAGAACTTATTTCAAATGAAACCCCCTTTAACACTGGATGCCCATCATAATCAAACCATAAATCATTTACTTCAATCATCCTTTGAACACCTCCATAAGATATTCTCTTAACATAGATGGAGTTAGAGGAACATCCCGTATTACCAATCCATTTTCCATAAGTTCATAGTATAAACTGATTACTTTTGGTATACCTATACCGATACTTTTAATAATGTTAGCATTTGAAAATGAGAAAATTTTTCTAACATCTCCATCAAAAACTATTTTACCATTATCCATAATGATAAATCTGTCACTTATGGGAGCTAGGGCTTCCAATCTATGCTCAACTATGATAACAGTTAATTTCAATTTATTTTTAAGATCATTTAAAAGATTAATCAATGATAAAGCACTTACAGGATCTAAATGTGATGTAGGTTCATCTAAAACTAATACTTTGGGTTTCATAACTAAACATGCGGCTAAAGCAACTTTTTGCTGCTCACCACCAGAAAGTTCATAAGGAGCTCGATGACGTAAATGTTTAATCCCCATTAAATCCAAAATTTCATTAATCCTATGTATCATCTCATCTCTACTTACACTAAGATTCTCAAGTCCAAACGCTATCTCCCTCTCAACACTCAATGAAAAAAGCTGAGATTCTGGATCTTGAAAAACCATTCCAACCCTTTGAGATAGAATATTCGTTGGCGTATTTCTAACAGACAACCCATCAACAATAACTTCTCCAATAAATTCACCACCATAGAAATGTGGTATTAAACCATTAAAACATCTACATAGCGTAGTTTTACCACAACCACTAGGTCCAGTTATAACTACGAATTCACCTTCATTTATATTGAGTGAAATATCATTTAGGACGTAATTTGAAGTGTTTGGATATCTATATGATAATCCATGAACTTCAATTATCCCCACTCATAAACCCCCAGCCAACTATTTTACCATTGATACATAAGGAAACTATAATGATCTTAATAATAAAATTAGCTTATTTTACTCAAAATTAAATTCATACAAAAATCTTGTATCATATCCCTATTCTTATAGCCATTAGCACCAGCAGCCAAAGAATGACCTCCACCAGAACCTCCAATAAAAGCTCCAAGTGGTATCATAAGGTCTCTACCTAGATGGAAATTAGTCTCTTTATAGAAGGCTTCAGTGGATCTTGCACTTACACGTATTTCATCATCTCCACCAATAACTATACTTAAATCACTACCAAGTTCTATTAATGCTCTAGCCACGGAAGCTTCAAAGGAACTTACATTTGAAAAGGATATTAACCATTTATTGATTCTAAAAAACTTTAATCTTTGTGCACCCTTCAACCTAGCAATCTTCTCAGAAATATCCATAGGTTCTGAAAGTATAGATAAGGCTAAACTATAATCACCTCCATGACGAAGGAGAAATGAAGCAGCTTCAAAAGTTTTATATGAAGCAAAAGAAAAACGCTTAGAATCATAAATTAAAGCTGTAAGCAAAGCTAGAGAACTCTTTTTACTGATGTCTAAATTAAATTCCCTATACATATCTGTAACAATCTCAGCGGTAGATGAAGCTCCAGTATCAGATAGTATGTATGTAGCTCTATGAACAGTTTCTTCAATAGGTTCATGATGATCTATAACTATCAATGGAATATTTGAGTCCTTCACAACAGTCCCAATTGAACCTAATTGTATAAAGGAAATGGAGTCTACCATTATAAATAAGTCAATTTCATCAACTTCAACATTTTCTAGAATATTTACATCACCAAGAATACTGAAAAGCCTTTTTGATACTGAACTTAACCCTTCAGGAACTACTATAAAAACATTTAAATCCTCATATAGTTTATTTAGGAATTCTCTAATGGCATATGCACTACCAAATGAGTCAGGATCAGCATTATGATGGCAAGTTAAAGCTACCTTTCTTGGAGATAACCTATTAAAAACTCCTACTAAATCATTCACACCCATACTAGGACCCACTTCAATTAACTTCATATAAACACTTTAAAATAATTCTTACCTAGAAATTTTGAAACAAGTAAAGGTAAGCTGTTACACATCCTTTTATTAGATTCCCCCCTTCTAAATAAATCAATTGAATTTTAATAATGGAAAATCTTTAACCCTAGTTATAAAGTTTAATGAAATATCATGTAATCATACATTACTTTGTGAAACTGTAGATAAAAGTCTATTAACTTCTCTTCTTAAATCTTCAAATTGTTTACGTAATAACCCTTCTTGTTTCTCCAAAGTCTTTATCCTTAATTCTAACGTATCTCTCTTATCCCTTAATTCCTCCAAAATTTTACTTTTAGACGATTTAAACATGACGTACCCAGCAGTTTTGTATATTTCACAATCATCTGAAAGTTTTTCTACTTCTTCTAATGCGCTTTGAGACTCTACTAATTGAAGTTGTAATTGCTGTTTCCTAATTAAAATTAACCTTAGTTGATCTTGAATATCTTGTAATTTCGCGACTCTTTCTTCAATCTCAGGAGGAAATTTACTCTCCAAGCTATCAACCCCATATAAACAATCAAAAGGTAAAATAAAATATTTGCGATTAAACTTTACATTCTAAGACTTTTAATAATCTCTTCCAACAAAATGATTAATCTAAGAAAGGAATTTAATGCTGCTCTTAATAAAGAGGGATTATCGGAAGAGAAGAATAATGAAATTTTCGGTGGAGAATGATTCATAAAAACCTTAACCCTACTTGATGGAGGATTTAAAACTTCTGGAAGTAACGCCTCAAAAACTATTTTTGAAAAAAGATCATCTTTAAGGTCTAAATTTATTTCAACTTCAAACATCATCAGCAACAACCCTAGACGTTATCATGATATATAAAATTAAGTTAAATATGGAGTATTTAAATAAACTTAACTCTCATAGTAGGACCAATAATATCTCCAAGTGAATTTGTGAAGGAAATATTATAGTATCCATCTTCAACGCTACTTAAACTAACGATCGAAATTGTATTTGAAAGAAATTTAACATCAGCATCGGAAACTACTCTACAATTTAAGAGCTTGGATAATATAATTGCTGGTTGAAGAAGCTCTTCAGAAGAACATATAACAATGTCACTTGGTTTAATTCTTTTAACATTTAACGTTTCAAACATAAGTTTTACACCAACAATGTAGAGTCGTGGATTAATTTGAATAAGTTCCTTCTCATCTACATAATAAAATGTTATACTCCTTGGATTACCCTTTGCAGTACTGACTATTAAAACTCTATCACACTTATTTTGAAGAGATATTAGATGTAAATCATTAAGAGACATTTTCCCCCTATTAATCTTAATTGAATGTGGTAATGCAAATGAAAGGTCTTTACAAAAACTTCTGGTACGTGGGCTATTACGTCTAGACATTGTTATCAGGAAGCGTATATAAGTGCTTTTCATATTTTCATTTCAACATAATGGAAGAAGGTAAATAAGCGCCTCCAGCAAAGGTATAACCACATTTTTTGCAGGTCCATATTCCAACACTTAATCTTTTAAGCTTTCCAGCAGAATAACATTTAGGACATTTATGTTTACTATGCATTAATACTTCAATGTTTCTAACTCTAGCTCTAATGGTAGAACCATAACGTGCACCAAATCTTCCAGTTGGGCCAACTTTACTTTTTGGGCTCAATTTAGATGCCTCCCATACTCTTTTTCCAATTATTAAATGAGTCTAATAAAGTTAATCTTAACTCTTCCCCCTTAGATTTTGCAATTTCTACAGCTTTAGAAATTTCATCAAAACTTAGAGCCCCTGGAAGCCCCTTTTGAATCGCACATATTTCCTTTTTAGAATTTGTAAAAATGGTTATTCTCGTTTCAACAAAATTTAATTCCTCTAGAGTTGGATCTAAAAATAAGTATTGGCCAATCTTATTTACAGTTACTGATATGGGGTAATCATTTATTTTGAGAGGTCTTTTTTCTTCATGTAAAGATACTTGTGTACCCTCAACCACAGTTACCGGTATCTGTGTAGTCATTAATGCTGCAAGAGAAGCTAAAGATGTGGCATCAAAAAGATCTCCACCGTGATCGAGAATGTATATATCCACCCATAATATCCAGACTTTCTCATTGGGAATAATACATAAATCTTTTAGATCAATAGCATTACCATGTCTTAAACCTCTATCTATAACTCTGGCTAATTCTATTGAATTCTCATCTGGAGGTCCTGCTTCAAACTGAGGTGAAGCTAAAGGTACAAATTCAGAGTTAACTATTAAAACGCCTTCATTTGGTGTATCTGGAAAAGGTTTTCCTATTTCAGCTTTGACGCCTACTAAAACATATGTATCACCTATTCTAACACTTGCAGAACCATTAGCTTTACTTATAACATTAAACTCAAATTTTATAGGTCTATAATCAAATAGTCCTCGATTATCAGTTCTAACACCTTTGGAAAGTGAAGCTAATACTAGATCCCTATTTATGGGAATTGATAGAGTAGTCATAGCGATCCCTCCAATATAATTCCTTTAGCCTCCCAAACCCCATTTTTTAAAGCGTTCCTTTGAACTTCATTTATACGTTTACAGCTTTCCATAGCAAGCTTTATTAAATTAGTAAATTCATCAACACTTAATACACCATCCATTTGAAGTAATGTAATCATATTTTTGTTTGGCATACACGCTACAGGAACATCAGCCTCTCCATACTTATCTTCTAAATCAGATAAATCAATAACCATTTGACCATTAACTTTACCAACAGCACACGCTGCAACAAGATCTCTCATTGGAATCCCAGCATCAGCAAGAGCGACGGAAGCAGCTGTTATACTTGCACATCTAGTACCACCATCAGCTTCTAACACTTCAATAAAGATATCTATAGTTGTCCTTGGAAATTCATCAACAATAATTGCAGGTTCTAAAGCTTCCCTAATAACTTTAGATAACTCTATCTCACGTCTTGATGGAGCTGGAGATTTACGTTCTTCAACAGAAAAAGGTGCCATACGATATCTACATCTAATCATAGCTCTATCAGGCAAGTTTATATGTTTAGCAAAACTTTCTCTTGGACCATATACGCCAACAAGAATATGTGTTCTACCTTGAATTATACGTGCAGAACCATCTACATTTGAAAGTATACCAACTTCGATTTTCAATGGTCTAAGTTCATTCCATCTCCTACCATCCAGTCTTAATCCATTCTCATTAATAAGCTTCCTTTCAGTCGTATACAACCCCCCAAACAAAATGACTAGAAAAAATTGACATCCCAAAAATATAAGTTAAATGGTTATTCACCAATCTTTTCACGCTCTTCCAATATTAATGATCTAACTTTATCCGTAAGTCCAGGTAAATGAGATTCCTCCTCAACGAGGAAAATCACTTTTTTCACTAGGTTTACTACTTTTGGATCTACAGATGAAACCCAAATTCTACCATTTCTACCTATCATGATTTTACAATTAAGCTCCTTTTTAATCATATTTATCATAGAACCTCTTCTACCAATTAATCGCGGAACTTTAACTGGTGAAAATGTTATAAGGGAACCATGTTCTAGTTTACCTAACTCATTCCCCTTAATAGAAATTAATGGATTTCTAAGTTTATCAAAGGCAATAACTTCAGCCATTAAGATATCCCCAATCTTAAGGTATTTCCTAATATCCTCCCTAGCTACATCCACTGGTTTTGATAATGCATCAGAAACTTGTAATATAGCCATGTAAGGTGAATTTATATCAACTTGCCAACTTGTAGGTGAATTGTCTACAATTATCCCAATAACAACATCTCCAACTCTGGGAACATAGAATCCATGTAATGGAATTACATTTACCACTTTATTTCTAATTTCACATAAACCAAATACTGAAGAGAAAATTTTACCCTCTTCATAATAAGTATGAGCACCAGCTTTTAAATTGCCTTCAGCAATTACATCCCCAGGAAAAACAAATTTTCGAGTTTTAACAGACATACTTACTTCCCTCCATTAATGTAGAATATTTACTTCAACGTTCCCCTTACATAGCTTATTAATTTTATCCATAAAAGATAATTGAAGCCCAGCTGGCATTTCCAATTCACATAATAGAGAACCATCATTCAACCATTCAGAACGTTTTATAACCCCAAAACTTGAAATTACCCCATATACTTTACCAGCATATTCAGGTCCTACTTTAACCATTAAGGTGACATTAGCAACCTTCAATGGCAAAATGCTTTTTAAACTTTTTATAATGTTTACTGCCTGTTCTTCAGCATCTTTAAATGGATCTATTGATGCGCCCAATTCCTCTAAAGCTAATTCTATACGTTTAGGGGGATGAGGAAGATTTGTACGAGGATCTACACAACACTTAGATATAAAGTTTACAATTTGTTTCTTCTTATTCTCTATCATTTCTTTCCTCTGTTCAGCAGTTAATTGCAATTCACCTTTCTTCAAAATAATCGGAGCAATTTTACTAATATCTGTAGTTCCAAAAACTTTCTTTAAAACTTCTTCAGAAGCTTTCAGTCCCTTGTTTGCATCCTTATATATGATATCGCCCACTAAAACAGATTCTAGACTGATGGGTTCACCTTGTTTAAACATCCATGCAGATTTTGGATCCACGAGAATTTCAAATTTTTCACCTTTATATAGATACCTTGCAATAATGAAATCTTTCTTCGAACCCATTTAATACACCCTATTTATAGGAGGACCCTCGCCCATAAATATTGCACTTATACTAATTTTATGTCAAAATAATATTATATTTTTATCTTTATGAAATGAAGAACGCTTTATACGCCTAATAACGAAGCTATCTCATTCCTAGATAATTTTCTGAAAATTCTATCTTTAACTGAGACAACACCAAGCTCTAATTTATCAGGTTCCATAGGTCCTTCAATCACAGGTTTTAACGCATTAATAGCTATCCTTATAGCATCGTTAAGAGAGATTTCAAATTTATAATTCTTCTCAAGAAATTCAGTAACCTGTTGACTGCCAGCTCCAATAACTCTAGCGAAATATGATGCATATGCGCCACTTGGTTCAGTCATTAAAAGTCTTGGACCATTATCATCTACTCCAGCCACTAAAAACGCTACACCAAATGGCCTTACACCTCCACGTTGAGTATAGATCTGCATAACATCACTAATCCTCTTCGTTAAAACTTCAACATCAATAGGTTCATCATATAGAATCCTATTTATTTGTGCTTCCTGACGTGCATAATCTATTAATATTCTAGCATCGAAAGGAAAACCTGCATAAGTTATACCAATATGTTCATCTATCTTGAATATTTTTTCTAGAGATGAGTAATCTATTAATGGTAAGATTTTCCTCCTTTCAGCAGCTAGAACCACGCCTTCAACACATTTAATTCCAAGAGCAGTAAATCCTCTTCTGACAGCTTCCATTGCATATTCAACTTGAAATAATCTACCATCAGGAGAGAATACGGTTATAGCCCTATCATAACCCATACCAGGTGGTGTAAACACTTTCTAATCACCTTAACTTTATTAGTTTAATGTTTAATTAAGCAATAAACTTTACTCTATCTATGAGAGTGGGGTCTGTTCGTCGCGAGAATGTCATCCATTCATCAAACATCTGGGACGGCTTCTTCATCCCCCATAAATTTAAGTAATAGACAAACTATTAAGGATTTTCTCAGCTTTCCTGAAGGTACCAGTAACTTTAATAACCCTAAAGGTTACATTATTCCCCTCAATATCTTTGATAAAAGCTAATGCACTCCTCATCTTAATTAAATTTAAATGATCACAACGTAAAATCCCAAGCCTTTTTTCAGGGTAATATCTCATCAAACTAAAGCTAATTTTACTTGCACCAACTTCCCCAAATAGTGACAATATTGAGTTAAAAATTGAATTTAAAATTTCACGAAAACTAATATTAACATTATCTCTACAAAAAACCGTAAAAATAATATATCTATTCCTCCTTAACTTCACTTTGATCACCAACTTTACCTAATAACTTAACCCCTTTATACAACAATTTACCACACAATTTATCTCTATTACTGATGATCAAATTTAATGGAACATCAGATAAACATCTTAATGCATCAAATTCAGAAATACCTAAAAGTGTAGCTATAGAAGCCATAGCTCTAGGCTCTCTCAGTTCAAAAACATTCTTAGCGCCAGATGAAATAATTATAGGCACATTGTACTTTAAGGCAATTCTAACATTCTCAGATATAATCCTCATCATTTTTATTCTTTCATTAAAACTTGAGCATCTAATTAAATTTGCAATATTTATTTCATATGCAGCTTCATTCTCAACTGCAAGTTTAGCTTCAGAAACATCAAAAAAGTTGTTTTTCCAATCAGTATAGGAAAACATGAGTATATCAACACGACTATCTCTAGCAGCAAATCTCGCAACAGATAGATTACTACAAAAAACCGCTATTATTTCAATTTTGTTCCTTAAAAACCTTAGATCCCTCTTTAGTTCTTCAACATTATTTGGAGATAAATCAATTCGACTAACCATGTCTAAACCATAATCATTAAATAATTTCTTAACATCTTTAATTTCATTAATGTTATTCTTGTTAAAATCTGCTATGCCAATATACTTAAAGCCCATATCAGAAGCCATCTTAACTATTTCAGAAATAGGTGATGAACCTATAGAAAGATTTGAAAAAACATGTAGATCCACAAATTTCCTACCCATAACTACACACCCATAATCAATCCAATATCAACACAAAAATCTTTTATAAGCTTTTTAGCAACTTTAAACTTTATAACAACTCTAACTACATCACTACCATCATGTAAACGTAAGAGACCATTATATGCTGCACCTTTATCAAATCTTAAATATAGGTTTCCAGAACTATCTAATCTAGATAAAAAAGATCTTGAAATCAGCTTTTTATCAGCTTCATGAATATTTCTGCAAATAAAATCAATAATATTTTTAACTATCTCAACATCAGATATATGAATTTTTAGATTTAATATCCTATTACCATAATACCCTTCTAGAACATCTTCAGAAATAACTATTCTTGACCTATATAACTCAGGTATAAAGTTTAACATAGCTTTTCGCACTTTTTCCAAATCTTCAGTAGCATGACAAAAAGCATTTATTAAAATTTCAGCTATAGGAAAATCTTTGAGTGACATACCAGAAAACCAAATTATCTAATTTGATAAACAGTTAAATAAAAGAAATTGATAAATATAAAAATTTCATGCAGAAGATCTGCTCGGCCTATTCTTAACAGCTCTAGAACCTTTTAATCTTAATCCTCTAGACTTTCTACCCGCAGGAGTCAACCCTCTAAAAACTCTTCCACGTTGACTTGGATTACAAATCCAATTAATATTATTATCATTGATTATACTTGGATGATTTGGATCAACAAGAATGACTTCAAACCATTTATATCTACCATCTTCACCAACCCAATAACTTGAAAGAACCTCAAGATTTGGATATTTTCTAGCAGCTTTTTCTTCAGCTATCCATTGTAGGCTTTTACGAACAGAATGCCCATAAACTCCCATTCTCTTTGGTCGTCTACCACTATCAGGTCTAATTTTATTCATAGGCCCGCGTCTAACCCTAACTCTAACAACAACAAACCCTTGTTTATCCTTATATCCAAGCGATCTAGCTCTATCAAGTCTAGTAGGTTTATCGATCCTAACGACCGTTGGTTCTCTACGCCACTTTATAAGTCTTGCTCTAACTAATTCAGGAAATTTCCCCTTTCTAATATCCTTCCACAACAGAGATATATGCTTATACATCTCTATCAACTCTCACTACACTTTAGACGTACTACCGATATAGGAGTAAAACATTCTTTATAAACCTTTTCCCCTAAAAAATTCAATGATCTTATTTGCCAAGATAACTGCAGCCCTATCTTGAGCTTCAATAGTCATAGAACCTATATGAGGAGTAGCAACAACATTTTCAAGGGATATTAACTCCTTCTCCCAAGGCTCCTTTGGAGGTTCATTTTCAAACACATCTAAACATGCGCCATATAAATGACCATTTTTCAAATAATTGAGTAATGCTTTACCATCTATAATCGCACCCCTAGAAGTATTGACAAGTATAGCGCCTTTCTTCATAATTTTAAGTTTATCTTCATTTATCAAATGATAAGTTTGAGGTGTTAGAGGTAAATGTATCGTAACTATATCTGAATTCCTTAATAAATTATCGAAATCCATATATTGAACACCTAACTCTCTTTCAACGGAAGTATCAGGGCGAACTATATCATAATAGATTACATGCATTTCAAAAGCTTTAGCCCTCTTAGCAATTTCTCTACCAATTCTACCTAGTCCAATTATTCCAAGGGTTTTACCCCTTAACTCAAAACCCATAGCATGTCTTTTTGGCCATTCCCCCATTTTCATAAGTTTATCACAAATTGAAATTTTCCTAACCAAAGATAAAAGTAGTCCAAAAAAGAGTTCAGATACTGATGTTGAAGGCGCTTCAGGTGTGTTAAAAACAATTATGTTTCTTTCTTCAGCAGCTTTTACATCAATATTATCTAAACCCACACCTGCTCGACCTATGAAACGTAAATTAACTCCAGCTTCAATAATACTACGATCAACTTTAGTTCTGCTACGAACTATTAAACCATCATAATTTCCAATGATCCTCTTTAAATCATCATAGGAAATATCAAAATTCAAATCTACAATAAAACCTGCTTTTCGTAGAATTTCAATACCTTCATTTGAAATTTCATCGGCAACTAATATCTTTAACATATTTACCTCTTACCTCCAGAAATATTCACTTCTTAAATCTTTTTAAAGCTATTTCTGAAGCTTTAACTATTGGTTCAATTACATCAGCAACCGGAGGACTATAACAAGTATCTAATTTAATGAGATCATCAACTTTAGCCCCCATAGAAATAGCCATTGATGCTAAATTAATTCTCTGAGCTACATCACTTGTTCCAACGATCTGGCATCCCAATAATTTCCTACTATTAGCATCAAAAATTAATTTAACAGTTATGTCTCCATGATGAGGAAAGTATTCGGCTTTAGTATACCATTTAACTTTGCTCACAATAGTATTCAATCCCTCTTTTTCAGCTTGTTCATTAGTTAAACCAGTAAATCCAATTTCATAATCAAAAATCCTTAAAACAATAGACCCAAGAGAACCAGGAAAGACCATAGATCCCCCAGCAGCATTAGCACCAGCAACATTTCCCTGTCTATAGGCAACGGTACCTAAATATGGGGTAAAGGGTTTTGATGTTATTAAATTTTTAGTTTCAACGCAATCTCCAGCAGCATAAACTCCAGTTTTTGAAGTCTCCATGAAGTCATCAGTTTTAATAGCTACTGACCCCAGTTCTACACCAATATTTTTAGCAAAAACTACATCTGCTTTAACACCAGTGGCAATTAATACAGCATCGCAATCAATAATTTCACCATTAACTACTAAACCCTTAACACTATTAGAACCAAGTATCTCTTCAACTCTTTTACCTAATTTTAAATTAACGTTATGCTTTACCATATCTTCCTGTATTAGCAAAGCCATATCATGATCCAAAATATTAGGTAAAACCTTTGGCATAAGCTCTATTACACTAACAGTCAACCCCCTCTTAGAAAATGCTTCAGCACATTCTAATCCAATAGCACCAGCCCCAACTATAGCAAAGTGCCTAATATTGTTAAGAGATTTCATTATTTTTATACCATCATCAATACTCCTCAATGTAAAGACATTGTTAATATTAACATTTTTAATAGGTGGAATAAATGGTTTTGAACCTGTAGCAATTACCAATGAATCAAAATTTATTTGCCGACTTTCCTTTCCATCAATACTGTCAATATATAGGGTATTACCAATAACGTCAATAGCTCTAAAACCCAAAATTAAATCTATGCCAGATTTTTGAAGTATAGCATTAGAAACCACAATTAAATTTTCAAAACTTTTTATATCACCACCAATAACAAAGGGCAGTCCACAACGAGAATACGTTAAATATTGTTCTTCAGATACAACAATAACATTTGACCCCGGATTTTGAGCTTTAGCAGATAAAGCCGCTCTAAGACCAGCTGTACCAAATCCAACGATAACTACTCTCCTCAAAAGAATCACTCTAAACAAATTTATAAATAGAAAAAGAATAAAAAGATAGTGCAAAATAAAAGACGTCATTAAAGATATGGGAGGAATAATTATTCTTTGTGGAATAGTTGGAAAACCAAATGCTGGAAAATCTACATTTTTTTCAGCTGCAACATTAATTCCTGTGAAAATAGCACCATATCCATTTACAACAATAGAACCAAATATAGGGACAGCGTATGTAAAGATACCATGCGTATGCAGGGAATTCAATGTAAAAGATAACCCAAAAAATTCTATATGCATAAATGGAATAAGATATATACCATTTCAATTAATGGATGTGGCCGGATTAGTACCAGATGCATGGAAAGGTAGAGGTTTAGGAAACAAATTTTTAGATGAATTAAGAAGGGCATCAGTATTAATTCATATTGTAGATGCTTCTGGATCCACAGATGAGGAAGGAAGAATAGTTCCTCCAGGAACATACAATCCATGTAAAGATGTAGAATTCTTAGAAAGAGAAATAGTGATGTGGATTAGACAGATAATAATGAATGATTGGCAAAGAATGATTAAAATAAGAGAAAAAGAGGTAGATGAAATATTATTAGAAAGATTAAGTGGTCTTCAAGTAACTAAGGAGCATGTAAATAAAGCATTAGAAAACACAGGATTGGAAGGAAAGAAATTAAATTCATGGAATGAAGAAGATTTAATAAACTTTTGTTATGAACTCAGAAAAATAAACAAACCAATATTAATTGCAGCAAACAAGATAGATTTACCCACAGCTGAAGATGGTATTAAAAAACTTAAAGAGAAATATCCAAATGAAATAATAATTCCATGTAGTGCAGAAGCAGAACTTGTACTTAGAAGAGCGGCTGAAAAAGGACTTATAAAATATTCACCTGGAGATGAAAATTTTGAAATTATTGATGAAAGTAGAATAACACAAAATCAAAGAAAAGCACTTAAAATAATAGAGGAAAGGGTATTGAATAAATGGGGTGGAACTGGAGTTCAAGAAATACTTAATACAGCGGTATTTAAAATACTGAAAATGATGGTTGTATACCCTGTAGAAGATATTAATAAATTATCGGATCATTATGGTAATATACTTCCAGACGCCTTATTAATTAAAAATGGAACAACAGCAAGAGAATTGGCATATATCATACACCAAGAGTTGGGAGACACCTTTCTATATGCAATAGATGTTAGAACTAAGCAGAGAATTGGAGAAAATGCTAAATTAAAAATGAATGATATAATCAAAATAGTTGCAACAAAAGCTAGAAAATAGTTATTCTAATTTTCAACAATAATTTAACGATTGTCTTCTTTAAAGTACCATCCAGGATCTTTTTTAGATCCAAAAAATCGAACACCTTTTTCTTTCAATAAAATCCTTATATTTTCAGCTTCTTCATGGGACAGTTCATTACGCTTTTCCAAGAAATCTACTATCTCAAGTGCTTGAGACACGGAATCGCATCTTCTAATGAAATCTATAACATTTGGTTCATAACCTCTAAACTTTGGTTTACGATGATCTTCAGAATCTCTAAGTGGAGTATTGCGATAAGTTAATGAAATCTTACATGTATTTTCTTCAATTTCCTTAGCTAAATTTGGAAAGTACTTCCTTAAAGTTTCCCAATCCATCGCCATCTTGAATTCACACAAGAATTAATGTAAAAAGACTAACTTAAATTATTTCTTTTACTATGTATGATTTAAATAGTTTTACAGTTCACTAATAGCTTTATTAAACTCTTTAAAAAGTATTAAACGATCGTAACCAATATCAAAAAACTCCCAAGGAAGGCGAACTGATGAATCAAGAGTTTTTGTAACTATTTCTTCGATAGAAAATTTAAAATGCTTTTCAGCAACATACCAAGAAGACAAGTTTCCATCAATTTTAGCAACATAAAGAAGAATAGGAGATATTTCCCTACCCGATCTAGAGATAAAAGCTTGAATCATACTCTCCCTAATACTTGGAAACCTAACTTCAAATCTTTTGTCACCTTTCAATTTCATCCTAATTAAATTGATTTTATCCTTTAAAGATTTTTTATTCTCCATACCGAACCATTGAAATGGAGTGTTAGCTTTAGGAACGAAAAAGGAGAAGGATAATCTTACGCTCCTTAATCCCATGAACCCTAAGTCAGCAACTTTACATACAATATCCAATATCGATTGAACATCATCAATAGTTTCTCCAGGTAACCCCAAAATAAAATATAATTTAACATTTTTAAAACCAACATTTTTTACAATTCTAATAGTATCAAATAATCTATCCAATTCAAACCTCTTGTTTATGATATTCAAAAGACGTTCTGATGAAGTTTCAGGTGCAAAAACAGGGGTTCTTTGACCACCCTTCTTTAGAAGCATTAATAAATCCTCATCTACAAGATCTAATCTTAGGGAGGGCATAGAGAAGAAGTAACCATGCATATGTAAGTAGTTGAGTAATTCCTTAAGGTTTGGATGTGAAAGTGCTGCTGAACCTATTATCACAATATTGTTTGTAGGAGTATACTTTAAACCATCATCTAGAATTTTAATTAGTTTTTCGAAGGATCTAAAACGCATCGGTAAATAATTGTATCCTTCAAGACAAAACCTACAACCCCATCCACAACCTCTTGAAACTTCTAGTAGAAATGATTTACCCAACACAGGATGGAAGGAACTTTTAGATGAAACTTTGGGAATTATTTGTCTAATCGCATGAGGCACCTTATCTAAATTGTTAACCCACACTCTTTTTACTCGATTATTTAGTTTTGGCACATAAACTCCAGGAATTTTTGAAAAGCCATCTAAGATTTCAAATCTCTTCCTACTTCTCCGCTCCAAAAAAGTGTCTATAAATTGATTAAGAGTATCTTCTACTTCCCCGATGAAAATTACGTCTGCAAAAGGTGCTAAGGGTTCGGGATTTGAAGTTACTGAAGGCCCTCCAAAACATACTATTGGATCACCCTCTTTACGGTCATCTGATAATGGCGGGATCCCAGACTTTAATAACATTTTGATAGAGTGAATATAATCCAACTCATATTGCATTGAGAAACCAATTATATTAAATAAGTTCAGTGGTTTTTTTGATTCTATAGATAGAATAGGTAACTTTGAATCATAAAAAAATCTTTCACATAATACATCATTTCTCATATTTAGAATCTCGTATAATAGGTGTGTAGCTAAACAAGACATCCCAACCCTATATGCATTTGGATAACACAAAGCAAATTTTACAGGGGTAATTCTCCAATTCTTTTTCATACTATTATGTTCAATAATGTTCATGTACCATTCATTTGTGAATATGATTGGACTAATAAAAATATTTAACTTAATGATAAACGTAATATTATTTTACTTCTGTTACAACCGTACTCTCACTTTTTTCTGGCAAGGAGATTAGCTTACTTTTACTAATTTCAACCTTTTTAATAGGATAAATTTTCTTTGCGGAGTTATATATATCAGATGCTATCTTTCCTAAAACCATTTGTTGAACAAATTCATCAAAACTTAACTCCGAAGCTCTAGATGAAACTATTTCTTTCATAATCCTTCTAATAGTCTTTGCCTGGGATGTTTTAGCCCTATATCTAGTTATTGCTATAACAGTTATTCTTAAGGTGTAACTATCTTTTGTTGTTACGTTAAATATCCCATCAACGAGAGTGCTACCTCTACGTATAAGACTTCTAATATAATCTCTAGACAATTCATGACCTTTAAATATAGTTTTACAAATAGAATCATTAACTTCAACTATTTTGAACCGCAACTTTATATGTAGAAATGAAAAATCTCCAACTAAATCACTTAGAGAAGTTTCAACAACTCTATTATATAATTTTGATTCATTATCAGCTAAAGTTATCCCAATCTCACTTGAGCCAAAAGCTGTAGATGCAAGTACTTTATAAGGTTTCTTCATACGCCATTTATCACGAACCCTTGAAGCCACACAAAGGCACCTCACTAATTTGCAGATATTTTACATAAAACTTACTTATATGTTTGTTGCGAAATCTTTATACTTTCAATACCCACATTAATACTTGCAATTAATTCGTCAATTGTATTAAGCAACGACCCTATACGTTCTTTACAATTGATTATTATGATTAAACAGTTGCCATTAATAAAAGAAGAAATACTCATGTTATCTGGAAGAATACAATTGTCTGGGTTTAAAGCTTCAAAAATGGATTTTAAAACTTTTTCATCATCTAAATAAACTTTTAAGATACAATTATGCATTATTACCACCAGAAATTTGCTTACCAATAACTTCATCTAAAATTTTAAGAAATTGCTCTTCAGAATCAGATGGAATTTCTGCACCAGCAGCAACATCATGACCACCCCCAATACCTCCCACGGCTTCTGCAGTTAATCTCGTAGCTAATCCAAGGTTTATACCCTTTTTAACTAGACTACGTTCAGCTCTGCAAGAAATTTTCAATTTTCCACTTCTAGTTAAGACAGAACTTACAATAGGTTTATCCGTTGGAACCATTTTTGATGAATATATGATGGATATAAATGTACTCAACATTTTCTCATCAAAGTTACTCTCAAGACTTATAAAGTATATATTCTTTAAAGATCTAAGTCTATCTCTATTGAGATTAAACCAATTCAACATTCTTGAAATCTCTTTACGATAGCTGCCAGCAATTTCAGAAATCCTTTGAACAATAACACCCCTAATCCCCATACATAATGCTAAACCATAACTTGGAAATCCCATTCTTCCACAAGCATTTAAAACTGAAGAAAATTCTCTAGCATCCCTTAAACATGAATCTGGACTCTCTTTAATTAGGGTATAGACTGTTCCAATAATACTTTCAGCAACATCACTAGAAACACCATGGCTCAACATATATTTAATTATTTCAACAATTAGTTTACGAGTTTCATCACTAGATAAATCGGATCCTCTTCTCAAGATACCATTTTCATCGATTGGAGAAATACCAATACTTTTAAGAAATTGCATACACGCATTAAAATCTCCACTCAACCCTGGTATTAATGGATCAATCGTATACTCTAAACTTTTAACTATTGACCTTGATTCGAATCCAAAAAGTCTTAAACCAATTTTTACATCTAAAAGTTTATTTTCAACAGCTTCAGACACTAACAACTTATTTAAACCTATAAGGCTGAAATTTTCTCCACAATCTTGCCTATCACCAAGTGCACCAACAATGGCCACTGTAGAAAGAGTAACGTTTTTACTGGAAAAATTTTTAGCTAGTAAATATGACAAACCGGAAGAACTTATCTCTGATGATCCATCTATCCCAAAATAATGAGGGTTAATTTCTATTGAATCACTATTTTCAAATTCACCTTTGGGTTGATGATGATCAATGATGATATATGGAACCCTCAAAAATCTTTTCAACATATCCTTTTGACTACTTCCAAAATCTGTAAAAATAGCTACATCCCTTTCTCTAAGCTTCAAAGTAGATATAGTATCTTCAGTTAATTGATTGAAAACTCTAATTCTAAAGGGAGCTTCTAGTTTTTTTAAAATTGAACAAATAATTCCACCGGAAGCTAATCCATCTGCATCTAGATGGGTGAACACATTGAAAAATGAGTTCTCATTATTCCATTCATTAATTTTCTCAATAGCTATTTTAATGGTATCAACGAAATCTTTTGGTAAAATGTTTTCAAAGGTCAATTTCCTAAACCAAAATAATTGAATGTAACAGGTTTATCTAAGCTTTACTGTCTTTAACCCGCTGAATTCATATTTCCAATCAGATGGTAGAACCCCTTGACTCTTATAATACTTTATAAGACGCCAAATTTTTGATTCTATCAATTGTAGTCCACGTCTACTAGATTTATCTTTAGGATGTTCTTCGAGATGTCGCTTAATATTTTCTGCTCTTTTAATAAGGTTATTTAAATCTTCAGGTATAGATGGGGATAAACCATTGTTTCGTAGAATTTCTGTTATAGTTTTCCCAGTTACAGCTTTAACTAGTGGAATTCCATATTGATCCCTTAATATAATCCCAATCATGGATGGAGAATAACCTCTCCTAGCAAGATTTACAACTAAGTTTTCAACGTCTTCTGGAGTATAATCTACCCATTTAGGAGCTTCTACCCTAATGGGTCTCGTGGAATGGGATTTCCCCTTCTCCTTACTCTTCTTCAATTCTAACCCCTAACAATTTACGAAGTTGTCACCAAAATATTTAAAATTTTTTGAGAACCATTCGGCAAAGGATTTTAAAGCAATAGCCCTATGACTAATAGAGCATTTATATTCCAATGACATTTCAGCAAATGTAATAGATTCACCTCTAGGTATGAAAATAGGGTCAAATCCAAAACCACCTTGTCCTCTAATATTTTCAGAAATTGTACCATAAACCCGTCCTAAGAAAACTTTATTTAGACTACCATTACAAAAGGCTACTGCAGACTCAAAGAAACATTCTCTATCCTTTATATTCTCCATTAATTTTAAAATTCCATCAAGTCCTATGGTACTATAAACATAGGAAGAATAAGGCCCTGGAAATCCATTTAAAGCTTTTATAAACAATCCATCATCTTCAACTATTAAAGGTTTCCTCAGAGTTTCAAAAGCGTTTTTTGCAGCACTTGAAGCTATTTCACTTAAAGAAATAGATTGTATTTCCATCTTTGAAAATGGAGCCCAATCTAACTTAATACCATAATTTTTAAGTATATTTGAAGCTTCAATAAACTTATTTTTATTTTTAGATACGAAGAGTATTGTCTGATAATCTAATTCTTCTTTCAGTGACATATCTCCCCCTCTTTCTTATTTCGTCCACTTTGTTTAACACAGCTTTATATTGGTTAAAATTTTCAATGTATCCCGATTTAAAATATTCGAAGCATTTCCGAGAAATTTCGTGATGAGTGCTTTCTAAAGCTCTTAACATTAGATGTATATCTACACCAAACAATTCTATTTCTTTAGATGAACCTCCTAAACCAAAATCTATTAAAAAGATTTTTTGATCAACAAGTATGATGTTGGATGTTGTTAAATCACCATGAAAAAAGCCATTTTGATGCATAGTTCCAACAATGCCTCCAAGCACTATAAAAACTTCTTTTAATTTTTCAATGTTCATTTGCGGAATTAATTCTCTCAGCGAAACTCCTTCTAAAAACTCCATAGTTATGGAGCATTCATTTAAATCAACATCAAAAACTACTGGTACTGGTACTTTAATCCTTTTTACATTGATTAATAACTTTGCTTCATTTGAAGTCCTATACCTACGTAAATATATATCTAATTCTTTGACCCTAGACTTTTTTTCTATACGTAACTTTTTAACAGCCTTATAACCAAACCAATCAATTAGATATAATTCAGCTTCAGCCCCTTTCTTTAATAATTTCATCATAAAGTTCATCTCCAAGGTATCTCCACATCATCTAACCTCCATTTAGGACGAATAAAACTTTCACTTACATTAATGGTGACATTATGCATTAGAGATAGTATGCCAGTCCAAGCTATCATAGCTCCATTATCCCTAGCATATTCTGTGGGGACTGCAAAAAATGATGCTCCATGATCTTTAGCGACGGATTCAATCATGGATTTCAATCTATTATTTGCAGCTACACCTCCGGTTAGAAGGATAGAATCTTTACCTGTATGAACTAATGCTCTCTCGGTAACTTCACATATCATTGAAAAAGCAGTTTCCTGTAAACTATAGCATAAGTCTTCTAAACGTACACCATTTTTAAGTTTCTTTATAGCTGCAGTGAGCAATCCTGAAAAAGAAACGTCTTGCCCCTTAACAACATATGGTAATTCAATGTATCTTGACCCCTTCAACGCTAATTTCTCTACATGTGGTCCTCCAGGGTGAGGTAAACCTGCATATCTCGCAAAAACATCTAGACAATTCCCTAAAGCTATATCAAGAGTCTCTCCAAAAACCCTATATCTACCATCAGAAAAGGCAGAAATTATAGTATTACCACCTGATATATATACCACCAGCGGATCTTCAACTTTACACATTAATCTTGCAATTTCAATGTGAGCTACACAATGATTTACTGGAATTAGAGGCTTATTATGATATAGAGATAAGGCTCTAGCTACAGTTGCACCAACTCTAAGACAAGGCCCTAAACCCGGACCTAGAGAAACAGCAAAACCATTAATCTCTTTCACATCAATCTTAGCATTTCTTAATGCATTATGAATTATAGTCTTTGCAACAGATAGATGGTGACGCGCAGCCTCTCTAGGATGTATACCACCGATCGTGGGTATATATTCAGAGTTTATATTGGAGAGAACTTTACCTTGAGAATTAACAATACCACAACCAAAAGTATGAGCTGTACACTCTATCCCTAGAATTATCATCTATAGGATCACCAAAATAATTGGTAAACATTATTAATTTTTAGTTGAGGAAGTGTTTCTCTTTATAATGTAATCTGGTTCTATTTCAAGAGCTATATCTTTTGAATCATAGATGTGTATATGACCCTTACTTATTGGTATACCATATTCAGATATTAGCTTCACAACATAAACTCTATCTACATCAACTTTAAATTGTGAAGCTATAAATTCTCGTAGAGCAGCTCTCTGAGGCGTACCAGAGTGAAAATGCTTTATAACAACATCTAATTCCAATCTCCTCAAAAGTTTGTTTTCCCTCTTGCTGACAATGTCAATCTCCATTACTATCCTCACCACAATCTTTACAAATAAAAAATGAAACAAATAAATAAATTTGTTATTGTGTGGATACTGGTATAAAAAATTTCAATAAGTTAAAAGCGTAATCTCTAGCTTTAGAATCTACAGGGACCAGCATAAGTCCAATATTTGGTATACCAAAAAACACGACTGAATTTAATGGTGCACATAAAATACATGGCAGCGCAAGTAAATCCTCTTCTCCATTAACAATTATGAGAGAAGTATCTTCTAATGAGAGAGTATATTGAATAGTTAACCAAGAACTTGCATTTATAGTTCCAGGGGGATTATCAATTATAAACTTTCTCTTAAAGAAAGTTGTTGGGTCATATTGAAAACTTTCACGTTTAATTTTAAAATCAATGATAGCAACATTTATGGAGATCCCTTTATTTAAAAGGGAGTAAGTAACATAATCACCAACTGTAATTATCATTTTGGGATTTATTTCACTCAATTTTTTAATAAGTTCATGATAGAAATTATTGAAATCCCCTTCGAAAAGAATTCCGTAGGGTAACTTAAATTTATCCTCATATAACCTATTTAAAACAAGTTTATTTATTTGAGGGTGTGTCTCAATGGACTTCAATAGCATATCTCCCCGTCTTTTTCTTATTTAAGATTTTAGCAGTTTCACTCTCAGCATTTAGAATTATAACTAAACCATCCCACTCACTAGAAAAAGTTTTTGAACCACAGGCAGGACATTTAACCTCATCATCACTAACAAGATAATGACAATTTCTACATGCTTTAAATGGTAAACCTCGTTTAGGCAAAATCAATTCCCCCTATTTTCCACTCAACTTTTTAATATCCTCCTCTATCCATGATAGAACTCCGAGAAAAGGTTGACGCATTGTTAAACCAATTTTAACACTTTTAGGGGACAAACTTGCGGTAACTATTCTAGCTCTAATATAATCTCCCTTTTTCACAATCCTTGTACTTTCTTTACCTTGTAAAGCTCCTCTTTTCTTATCGTATACTATATAGTCATCCATAATTTGTGATACATGTACTAAACCATCTATTGGTCCTAACCTAACAAAAATACCAAAATCAGTAACATCAACAACTTCACCTTCAATAACCTCTTGAATTACTGGATAGAATGTAAGAGCATGAAAAGTTACATCATGATAACTTGCACCGTCACCATGAATTATCTTTCCAACAGGGGATACTTCAACATTCAATAATGCAATGATTATACCTAGTTCCGCATCTATAAATCCTTCATATTTATTACGTAAAAATTCTAATGCAACTTTTTCTAAAGGGCTACCAAAATATTGTGGGGGAATTCTAACAACATCCTTCAATTTTACAATATAATACATCTCCAATCACTCCACACACTTATGGCGTAATCATATATTAACAATTTGAAATAAAGAACTATTAAAATTCTTCCTCAAAAAATTTCTCCCTCAATATCAAGATGATCAAAATCCCTGAGGTATATTACGGGAATACCCATATCTCTAAGTTTATGTTTTAAATTAAAATCATTAGTTGCAACTACAATACCTCCACGATTATTTTTTGCAAAGTATAATATTGATTCATCAGTGTCTGTATAAGAATTAATATGAATCACCTCACATCTATTTACAATTTTAAGTGCGGCTCTAGCTAAGATCTTATCTTTATTTGAACCTAGAGAAGCAAGTTTATTTAGTTCATCTACAACACTACTCAAAACTGCACATCTATGTAATTCAGGAATCAACCTCTCTATTTCACTAAATATGTCTATCGATCTATTAATAGCTAGAATTAAGATATTAGTATCTAACAACACAGTAATACACTTTCTATCCAAGGATCTAACCTCTAATGATGCCATAACCTATTAATCTCCATCTACCACTAACTCTTCTACTTAGGGCAATTCTACTATTTACCTCCATACAAATAGGCCTTTTCAAAGATACATGAACATTCTCTTTAGAAATGGAAGTTATAACCCCAAGGGTTGTAGCTGTACCAGCATTTATCATTATTTGCTCTTTAACTTTTAATGGTTCTACACGTTGAGGTTCTTTTAATCCGACAACCCACTCTAATAAGTGAGGTTCAAAGGAAAATTCATACCATACTGGTGGGAGAGTACCTGGAATACCTGCAACATTACCAGCAAGGGCATCAGCTTTAGTTAAAGATGGATCTAACAATGTCCCAACACCCACAAGACCCCCAGGTTTAGCTATTTTAACGGGAACTTCTCCCGCCTTTAAGCTTACAGCACGCGTATATAATGGCATGTGTTCAATTTTCCCATTACGTTCAATTAATATACCAGGGCTAATTTCTATTTCATCATCTAACCTTAAAACACCCTGCATTATTGAACCCCCAATAACTCCCCCTAAAAGTTTGTTAAAAGGAGTTCCTGGCTTATTAACATCAAATGATCTAGCAATATACATTCTTGCAGGTTTAGATTCATCTCTAAATGGTGTGGGGATATATTCCTCAATCGCTTGTATTAACACATCAATATTTATTCCATGAAGAGCAGAAACAGGTATTATCGGAGCATCTTCTGCTATACTACCTTTAACGAAGGCTTTAATTTCTCTATAATTTTTAATTAAAGTTTCACGCTCAGCAAGTTCTATTTTATTTTGAACAATTATTATGTTCTTTAAACCAATCATTTCAAGAGCTATTAAGTGTTCACGTGTTTGTGGTTGAGGACATGGTTGAGTAGAATCAATGACCATTAATGCACCATCCATTAATGTAGCTCCAGCAAGCATACTTGCCATAAGCATTTCATGACCTGGACAATCAACAAAAGATACCCGCCTAATAATCTGCGTAGCAGAACCACATACAGGACACTTAGACTTAGTAGTATAACATTCTGGTGGAGGACAATTAGGGCATTTCCTAATAGTTGCATCTGCATAACCCAATTTTAAGGTTAATCCCCTTTTTAATTCTTCACTATGCCTCGCTGTCCAAATACCAGTTAAAGCTTGAACTAATGTTGTTTTACCATGATCTACATGACCCGTAGTACCAATATTACATTCAGGTTGTTTATACTCATATAATTCTTCAGATTCTTGAATTAGATTATTATCCATCAGGTAAATCACCTTCAACAATTACAGTATTTATTTGGACGATATCACTTGTAATAGTATTTCCCCTAACAGTTTTACGTTTTCTAAGTCCATCCTCTTTAGGATGAAAACCGGGAGGATGAGATAATAGGATTCTGTATTTCTTACCACCTGGAAGATATGGAATCATCGGGAAACCAGAAGAATCGCTACCACCAGTAATTTTCAATTTTAAATTTGGTAGATCAATAATTGATCCATCAATAACATCGCCTATTTTTAGTCCAATTAAATACGCAGATCTCTGCTCATCTACTTCAAAAGTTTTTGATTTACCGTTCTTTGGATTACTTACAACCAATTTAAACTTAGCCATATATTACTCACCCCTCTTTATTTTTTGTATTTCCTTTAACAAGTTTATTTCCTCCTCAGAGAGTCTATCAACAAATTCTTTGAGAAATACCACAATATGTTCATATGGTACATTTACATAAAGAATATCATTCTCATTTATATGTCTTCCCACCATCATATTACTTTTTATAGATATAGCTACACTAATCCCTTTTGAAGCTTCTTTCAATACTTTACCTTTATCTTGGATTTGCATAATTTCACCAACAATTTTACCATCGTTTCTAATTAAAGTATATCCAGGCAATATTTTTCCACATAAAACTTCAACCCCAACAATTATTGGTTCACTTCTTCTAAAGACATATCCAGGTAAGATTCTAATTTTACCTGGAAAAATTAACGAAGTAAATTTCTTCTCTTTTTCAAGTGATATCATTTGAGTAAACCATTTTTGATATTCCTCAACTAATCTATATATTATTACATCATGGAAGATCTTGACTCCACGATTAACAGCTTCAACTTCAGCATCATCCAATATTTTAACATTAAATGCTAAAATAACACCTCTGTAAGGGTTAGATGCACTTACAATTGATGCTTCTATAACGTCCCTTTTAGAGACAGGTCCAATATCAGCCATCTTAACTGGAATATGAAGATTCTCCAAATAATTTGTTAAAGCTTCAAGCGAACCGAGAGAATCAGCTTTTAAAATAACACCATCAATATCCTTTGAAAATTTAATGGAGGAAACCTCTTCCTTAACAATCCAAATCGCTTCATCTAATTTAGAAGGATCATTGACGACTATAAGTGGAGCGCCCGCAATAGCTCCTTCCACATCCGGAGCTACCACTCTAACCCCAGCAGCTGCAGAAACCTCTTCTATATCCATAAATTTATCTTCAGGTGAACGAATTTCATCAAGTGGTTTAGGAAGTAATAGGGCTCTTACTCTACTTACTAAAGGCTTTTCCAAACCACCTATAACTATTAAGTCACCTCGTTTAATTATTCCATCGTAAATTATAGTATCAAGACATATTCCTAATCCACGATCTTCACGAACTTCAAGTACAACGCCCTTTCCAGGACCTTCTACAAATTTTAAACGTTCACGCATAAATTTATTGGATAATCCTATAAGAACCATCAAGAGTTCAGGAATACCCTCACCAGTTTTAGCACTCGTAGGAATTATGGCAACCGTCTTAGAAAAATCTCTGATCTTTTCAAAACTATCTGCATTAAAACCTAGTTTATTAAACTCGTAAATTATTTTTTGTTTAAGTTCTTCAAGTACTTTAATAGTTTGTGGAGTTTGCTTCTTAATACTATGAAGAAAAGGAGAATCCGGCAGAGACTTCCACCCGGATATTTTATCAACTTTATTTGCTGCAACAATAAAGGGGGTTTTCCTAGACTTTAATATATCAATAGCTTCATATGTTTGATTTTGAAATCCTTTAGTAATGTCGATTACGAGTACAGCAATATCAGCAATGGACCCCCCTCGACGCCTTAAATTTACGAATGCTTCATGTCCAGGTGTATCTATAAATAACAACCCTGGAAAATCAATTTCAATCTTCATTTCACTTAACAATTGACTGCAAATCTTTTTTAATGAAGATTGCGGTATAAAACTTGCTCCAATATGTTGTGTCATGGTTCCAGGTTCTCTTAAAGCAACAGCGGTGCCTCTAATTTTATCTAGTAATGAAGTTTTACCCACATCCACATGACCAAGTACACAAACTATTGGTTGTCTAATTCTAAAATTAGAAGACAATATGGACACCTACCTATACGTAATCAAAGAAATAAGGTAAGAAAAAGAAAGTTAAAAACTTTCTGTAGATAATATTATGATGAATTTTTATCATCAAATTGGATTAGTTCATCACTATTAAATATAAGTTTTATTTCTCTTAAACCATTTTCAACATTATCTGATGCATGAACAACATTTAATGTTAAGCTCAAACCATAATCGCCCCGAATAGTTCCCGGAGCAGCTTGATAAGGAGATGTTGCACCTACCATGTTCCTAATAACTGTAACAGCAAAATCTCCTTCAACTGCAATAGCTACTACAGGACCAGACGTTATATGCTTAATAAGTTCATCAAAAAATGGTTTACCACGATGCATGTGATAAAATTCTTCAGCGCTTTCCTTATTTAAAACTAACATTTTTAAACCAATAATTCTTAATCCTTTACGTTCAATCCTACTTATAATTTCACCAATTAATCCCCTGCGTACGCCATCTGGTTTAATTAAGACTAATGTTCTTTCACGCATTTACTACACCTCATATAAAATTAATTATTTAGTTTGTTTAGTAGATTTAGTAATCCATTTCATCTTACTTGGTTTTCTAGAAAGATATAACATACTTTTTCTACACTTACTTGAACAAAAAAAGAGGGTAGATCCATCAGTTTTCACGTATAATATACCCTTTCCCCTAGGTACGTTCCTTCCACAGAAACTACAACGTCTAGTAGTTATGCTCATTAGTATCACAACCTATCTTGGAGTGAGTTTACGCGCCTCTCTTTCCGTCTCACGTAACATCAATATGTCTCCAAGACGTACGGGTCCTTTTACATTCCTTGTAATAACTCTACCTTTATCCTTACCTTCGAGAACTCTCACTCTTACTTGAATAACTTCTCCAGTAACTCCAGTTCTACCAATTATTTGAATAACCTCTGCAGGGGTTGCATCAGTTGAAGAGGTGCTCACAATATAACCTCCTAGCTAGCAATTGTTAATCAACCTTTTTTCCCTTCTCCAGCTTTTATCTTGTTAATTTCAGAGATTATTTCTTCAACAATCTTACTTGCGCCACCCGGATCTAAAATACATGCAGATGCTGCTGCAATATCAATCCCGGCACTTTGCCCAAGTTTAGCTTTACTTGGAACATATAAGTAAGGTATTTTGCGTTCTTCACAAAGTAGAGGTAAATGAGCAACTATCTCTGGCGGATCTACATCTTCAGCTATTAAAACTAGTTTTGCAAATCCCCGTTCTACAGCTTTTGTGGTTTCATTTGTACCCTTCTTTATTTTTCCAGTATCTTTTGCAATTTTTAGAGCTTCATATCCCTTTTCCGCAAGTTCAGAGGGGACATCAAATCTAACATAAAATGGTTTTCCTTTAGTTTTAGACATCATCTCACATCCAATTCATTGAATCATCTAAATAGGAGTAAAGAAACTCATTTTTAAACTTTTTTATAATAAGTCACGGATGTAGATAGTAAAATAAGATTTCAGATTGATCAAAAAATATCTTATCAACCTTAACAAACCCGAACCTCATAAATTGTATAACCTCATTAATTTTGAGATTAATACATTCATAATTACATATACCTCTTTCTTCAGTGGCATCTGGCATTATAATTATGGCGTTAACATTACCCTCTGAGGGAAGCCAATGTATTATTCTTTGTTCACCTTTATGTTTCAAGAAATCAACATTACTATCACATAGAAATCCTTCGACTATTTGAGAATTATAATCAATTTTTACCACTCTAAAATTCAGTAACCCCATTAACCTATATACTTCCCCGATCTTTAAATTTTTAGCATCAGACTCAGAAATATAAACCCAAAGTATGTTATCAATAGGTGTAACAGTAACAGTTCTATAGCCTCTTTCTACATAACTTGGATGTAAAGGTATTCTAGCTTCTAACTTGGAAGTTACATTTAAGATTTTTAATTTAAATAATGGAAGTGGAATAAAGAAGTGTCTATTAGCTTCAGATTCAACAAAACGTCTATTTATGGAATATAGATTTTCTAGAGAAATTGATGCAGATGTAGGCTTTATCCCAATACTCAATATTAATTCTCTTATAGCCTCAGGTTTAAATCCGCGTCTTTTAAGGGCAGCTAAAGTTCCAAGTCTTGGATCATCCCAAGACTTGTATACTCCATGTTTCACTCCTTCAGCAATCTTAGACTTACTTAAGATCCAACCACTCAATTTCATTTTTCCAAAGTGTATTGCCTCTGGATACTCCCACCCAAAATAATTGAATATATACTCTTGTTTGATGGTATTTATAGCATGCTCTCTACCTCTAAGTATATGTGTAATATTCATAAGATGATCATCTATAGCACATGCAAAATTATATGTAGGCCAAACACAATATTTATCCCCAGTTCTTGGATGAGGCCAACGTTTAACATCGATGATTCTAAAAGCAACCCAATCCCTAACCGATGGATTAGGATGTGACATACTAGTCTTTATTCTAACAACCGCCTTACCTTCATCAAAAAAACCATTAATCATTTTTTCCCATAAATCAATATTTTCCTCAATACTTCTATTTCGACAAGGACAATTTTTAGCAGCAATTTTATACTTTTTAAATGTATCAGTAGAACACGTACATACATATGCAGCATTCATTTCAAGTAATTTACGAGAGAATTCATAATATATTTGCATTCTATCTGATTGAATATATAATTCATCCCACTTAGCCCCAAGCCAAAGCAAATCTTCTTTAATCATTTCATAAAATTCTAGTACTGGAGGTTTTGTTTTGGGATCCGTATCTTCAAATCTTAACACGAATTTACCATTATACATTTTTGCGTACTCATAACAAAGTATTATTGGTCGAGCACTACCAAGATGTAGAGGAGCATCGGGATTTGGTGCGAATCTCGTTTTAACCAGCTTTACCCTATCAACATTTGGTAATGGGGGAAGTCTCTTTTCTTCAACAACAGGTTTAGTGGATGCAAGAGTTTCAGGCCAATTTTTCGATAAAATATCTTTTTGAACTTCGATAGGCATATTGTTGACTTCAGCTACTATTTTTTCAACATAAGGTAGTATAGTTTTAACATGTACCCTATATTGAGGTAATTCACTAAGAAATTTCGATAAAACAGCATTAATTTGGGCTTTACCACCATGTTTATATGCGTTTAAAAGTGCATGTTTGAGGATTATTTGTTCAATATCTTTAGTGAATTCAAACAACTTTTTTCACCTTTACATCTTCTGAAATCACAAATAAATACTTTTGAGGTTTATATTCTGTTTGAGTAAAATAGAAGACTATTCCTGAACATGTGGAAAGTCCATATCTAAGTTCACGCTTACCAGTAAAAATTGCAACTAGACGAGAGGACTTATTAACTATTTCACCTACCGAAACTAGAGGGACTATATTTCTACCAATAAATTCTCTCAAAGAGATTTTCGCATTTGTATCCAAGAATAATGCATTATTACTAACAATAACACAAACATCCCTACATAACTTATTATTTTCAAAATCTAGAAAATATTTGTAAGAATCATCATAAACTTCCTCAACATAAATTTCATTGAATAAATGAGCAATATTATTTGTACGTGAAGCTATCTCCACATAATCATCTTTTATAATCAAAAAATTCCTAATGTTTTCATAATCAGAAATATTTCTCTTAATAAAGATACGAGGTATAGTAAGCCACCTCAAACCTTAGTAACCTCTTAAAACTATATAATCAGCAATTTCCATTAATATATCTCTATCTTCAGATTTAGGTAAAACATTTAAAGCATTTTTAGCTAGAGAAACATAATTTTTAGCAAGAGATGAAACATAATTTATGGATCCTAACTCATTTAGTATGTCTATGACTTCATTTAATTCAAATATCGTTAAATCTTTTTTACCGTAATACTTTAGAAGAAGCTTTTTCTGATTTTCATCACAATTTTTAGCAGCATGTAAAAGTACTAATGTACATTTTCCATCTCGAAGATCGCTACCCACAGGTTTACCCAAGGTTTTTTCATCTCCAATTATGCCAAGAATATCATCATGCATTTGAAATGCCATACCTATATTCTCACCATATTTGGATAATGCTTCTACGATAGATAGATCGCCCATGCCAAGTAACCCGCCAATCTCACAAGAAACTTTGATTAAAGTTGCTGTTTTCTTATAAATCATGTTCAAATAATCTGCCTCAGTGATTAAGTTGCTAAATAGCTTTCCTTCAAAACTAATATCTAACGCTTGTCCCTCAGCTACAACAGTTATTGCATGAGCAAGTTTCTTTGCAGAATCTATTAGTCGATTACGATCTATTTTTGGTGATGTAGCGCATTCAAAAAATATTTCAAAAGCCTTTGATAGGAGGAGGTCACCTGCAAGTATTGCTAAAGGTATTCCCCATAAAACGTGTACTGTAGGTACACCACGTCTAAATTCATCTTTATCCATAATATCATCATGAACTAATGTGAAATTATGTATAAGTTCAATTGATATAGCAGCAGGCATTATCGATTCAACATCACCGCCAACAATTTTACAAGATTGATAAAGTAGAAATGGTCTTAATCTTTTCCCACCAGATTTTAAGAGATGTTTAGATGCAGAGTATAAATCCTGTGGTAATAAATCGTCTGGGAGGAATTTATTAAGATACTTTGAAAAGATACTTTGAAAAGAGTTAAGAGCTTCTTGAATCTTCATATAGGTCCTTACAAAACAAATGATTAATTGTTATAATATATTTTTCGTCTTTTTCTCGTAAATTTCAAGTGGAATTCCTCTGGAAGATAACCATTCCCTTAAATTTCCAGTTATGACTAATGGTATATTTTTTAGTTCTTCAATAGTTTTAGCACCTACAAGGAACATTGAAATCTTTAGTTCTCTTATAAAATGCTTGATATAATTGTAAACACCTTCAAATCCACCTTCAATAACCATTTTGAGTAAAGGAAGAGCTATACCTACGCAATCAGCACCTAAAGCTATGGCTTTTGCTGCATCAATTCCAGATCTTATGCCACCACTTGCTATAATAGGTAAATTAATAGCATATTTAACTTCACACAAACTTGCAGCTGTAGGTATACCCCAATCCCAAAATGTATAAGCTAAATGTGCACATTCTTCATCACCCAATTTCATAGACCTATAGTATTCAACAGCTGCCCAGCTTGTTCCACCAGCCCCTGCTATATCAATGGCTGAAAACCCAGTTTCATAAAGTTTTAATGCAGCTTCACGGGAAAAACCAGAACCGGTCTCTTTTGCTATTAATGGTATTTTTAAATAAGGAATTAAAGACTTAATTTTCTCCAATACGCCATAATAAAATGGCTCTCCCTCATGTTGAATGGCTTCTTGAAGTGGGTTAAAGTGAATGGCAAAAGCATCTGCTTTAACCATATCAATGGCTTTTTGTATTTCAACTATACCGTAATTTAGACCAAGTTGAGCTGCACCCAAGTTACCTATTATAAAAGCATTCGGAGCTACTTCACGAACCACAGAGAACGTATAAGACCATTCCGGTTTTTCTATAGCTACCCTCTGACTGCCAACGCCCATACCAATACCTAATTTTTCAGCTACAGATGCTAAAATTGAATTTATTTTATAAGCTTCTTCACTTCCACCGGTCATTGCAGAGATAATTATTGGGGCATTTAACTTATGACCTAAAAATGTTGTTGTCGTATCTATATCGCTTAAGTTTATTTGTGGTAAAGAATTATGAATAAGTTTAACATCTTCAAACAAAGTTCTATTATATCTAAATTCTACAGGATATGAAAGGCATATTTCTATGTGGTCTATTTTCCTCTGCGTAATCATACTATATCCACTCAGAAAATAATAATGTAAAACTCAGTAAATAACATTTGTTAAGTATTAATTTAAAACGACTTTACTCCCATAGAAATCTTGATCTCGTATCGCACTTATAAGTCTACCAGGAATCAATGCATTCACAATACGTACTTCAACACCCATTGAAACGATTTTCCTAGCTTCAATAAGCTTACTCCTCATACCTCCAGTAACATCAAAAGTATATGTTGAAAAAACATTATCCAAAAATTTTGAAATTTCACTTAATGTTAGTTTTCTAACTAATTTCGCAGCAGGATCCCTTTTAGGATCAGATGTATATATCCCATCAACATCACAAGCAAACACCACTCTCTCAACATTAAGCTTTGTTACTAAATATGAACAAATTTTATCTCCTGAAAGTATGTAGAATCCATGTTCATAGTCAAGTACAATATCTCCATAAAGTACTGGTGTAAAACCTAATTTCATAGCCCATTCTACTAAAGAGATATCTGCAATTTCTATTTCACCATTGCGTGTTGCTATAAAAGATGATGGTTGAAAAGGAAAAGGTTGAAATCCAGCATTCAAAAGCTCGTTACAAACAATGCTGTTTAAACGTAACATTGCTTCACGGGTTTTTACGACTCCAAATAATTGATCACTGTTCTTAAATCCCTCATGAAGTTTGTATTTATATGCATGAGGGTGCCCAAAGGATCCGCCACCATGAACAATTATAAGAGGGAAAAGCAATTTTACTTCTAAAAGTTCAGAAATAATTCTACGTATAACAGGTATATTTGCTGATTCAAATTCATCCTTTAATGTTATTACACTTCCACCTAGTTTAACTATTATAGATTTTTTACCCAGATTATTCATGAATTTTTACACCACAATTTGAAATATATGAAGATATCACGCTACCACCATTATCTTTAATAACTTTGGAGACCAACCCAATTTTTTCACTATCACAAACTGCAATCATAGCACCACCTCCACCAGCACCAGTTATCTTTGCTCCATAAGCACCAGCATTTCTTGCAGCATAAATCAAACGTTCTAAACTTAAACTTGAAACCCCAATGGAGGATAAAAGTCCATGTGCGATATTCATTAACTCTCCTATTTTAAGGAGGTCATTAGATTTTAATGCTTCAATTGCTTCATAGACAATTATGTCATTTGCTTCATATAGGAAATCAAATATTTTAGGATACTTTGCCTTAAAATTTAAAACTTTCATAACCATTTCAGCTGTAGACCTTGATTCATTAGTTACACCTATAATTACTGGATTATTAATAGAGACGTCTAATGTCCTAAAGCCTTCAGAGCGTCTATAAACTAAAATTCCTCCTAAAGTTGATATTGTTGGATCAATTCCACTAGGTCTTTCATGAGCTAAAGATTCACCTTTAGAAGCAAAAATAATAATATCTTTCATACCAAAGTTATAATTTAAAAGTTTTAAGGTAGCGGCAGAGAAAGCCACGGAAACAGCTGCTGAAGATCCTAATCCAACACCAATTGGAATATCACTATCAATAATAAAATCTATACCACGTTCTAATTTTAAACATTTAGAAATTTCATAGAGAATAAATAATAATGGCTTGAAAAAACTATTGTAATTGTTTATACGTCCATTAACAACATCATCAAAATTGACATCAATTTTAAAATTATTTTTCTTTGACAAAAATGAAAAAATTTTAGAATCATTAAAATTAGCTTCAACTTTCGCCCTTAAATCTATGGCTGCTGCTATTGCTAGCCTATCCGAGACTACGAAATGTTCTCCAAATAATATGATCTTTGCAGGTGCAGATGCCAATACCATAGGGTCACCTTAGAAATGCTATTGATGAATACCCAACTACAGAAGACATGTTACCTGAAGTATCTCCAGAAGTTGCATATTTTAATTTAGTCACATGTTTTGCCCCAAGGTTTTTTGCAGCCACGATTAACGCACTTACAGGACCCGGACCACACATAGAAACTCTTCTTGAATAATAAACTTTGAAAAATCCTTCCACATCCAAACTTAATATCCTATCAATTATTAATGAATCATTTTTAAATGCAGTTTCATATCTTTCATAATGAGAAAAATCTGTGGATGCTATTATAACGACTTTTCTATCTTTAACAACATCAGACAAACACTTTCCAAGCATTACAGATACCTCTTGATTTTGTAGCATTAAACATATTGGAACAAACTTTATTCCACCAAATAAGTATTGTAAAAATGGAAGTTGAACTTCTATTGAATGTTCATTAATGTGAGCTGAAAAATCATCCTCTAAAATGTCTGATTTTTTCAATAATTCATCGCTTAATTCTTTGTCAATTTCAACTTCACCTAAAGGAGTTTTCCAGATACCTTCTCTCATAATAGCTATAGGGGCTCCCATACCCGAATGATTTGGTCCAAGTATGATAAAAGATTCAGGTTTCCCATTTTCAGCTATTGCTTTATACCCCCAAGCAGCTACAGGTCCTGAGTATATATACCCTGCATGAGGAACTATAACTCCTATTAAATTTCCGGTAAATGAATCTTTAACTTCCGGAATTACACCAGGACCAAGTTTATGATGAAAACACCACTCAATCTGTTTCAATAAATCTTCTTTAAATCCTTCATAAAATAATCCAGCTACAGCAGGATTTCTAACCAACATAATTGTCAAAATATATTGTAGTAAAGAATTATTTAAATCAATATTTATCCTAGTTCATAGATTATCATATAATAAATATAAATTCAAATACGATGGTCGTTATAATATTTTATAATGGCTGGTATTCTTTCATGAAATAGCCCATGAATATTTACCATTTACTTCTAATAAGCTTCCGGTTTTGCTTCAAAGTCTTCTACTGAGAGTGAGATATCTCCATCTGGAGGAATATCTCCTCTTTCCCTTAGAACTTGTCTAGCTAATATCCAATAAGTTAAAGCCAAAGCTTTCCTACCTTTGTTATTAACTGGTATTATAAGCTCCACACCTGAAGCAATATTTTCAGTATCGCAAAGAGCAACAACAGGTATCCCCATATCCATAGCTTCACTAATAGCTTGTTCATCAGCTCTAGGATCTGAAACTATTATAACGGATGGTTCCTTATAATACGGTAGGCTGGGATTTGTAAAAGTACCAGGTATAAATCTACCAGTAATAGGAATCCCACCAATTAAAGAACAAAATTGCTCAACGGGTCTCCAACCATATTGCCTAGAGGAAACTGCACAAACTTTATGTGGTGGAAATCTTGATATAAATTTTGCAGCTATACGTATACGTTCATCAATTTTTTTCACATCTAAAACATATAATCCATCAGGTCTAACTCTATAGATAAATGGCATCATAGATTTAGTTTTTATTCTAGTGCCTATATGTACACCAGTGGATAAGTATAGTTCTAAGGGTACAAGTAAATCCGAGTATTGAGGGGTTGTCATTTTAATAACACCTCCAGCTCAGCTATCCTAGCGTTTTCACCTAAATCTTCTTCAATTCTTATAAATTCATTTATTTTAGATATTCTTTCACCTCCAACAATACCACATTTAACCATAGGTGAATTTGTGGCAACAGCAAAATGTGAAAGAAAAACATCAGGAGTATCCCCAGATCTATGGGAACAAATTGGAATTAAACCATATGAAAACACTTTTCTTACAGCATACAATGCATCTGTTAGTGTACCTACCTGATTTGGTTTTATTATAACAGCGTCAAATGCTTTTAAAGATGCACCATACTTTATTCTCTCAACATTGGTCGCTGTTAAATCATCGCTGCATATTATACAATTATCAGTTTCCTCACGTAATCTCGCAAATAAATCGAAGGCATTTTCCATAAATGGATCCTCAATGTAGAAAATGTTAAATTCCTCTATAAGATTAAAAATAAACTTGTAAAATTCATCCTCAGTATAACATTTACCAACTCCAGCTAAGCAATATTTACGTGAAGTAGGATTCCATAAAGAAGTAGCAGCAACATCTAAACCTAAGTAAAAGTTTATTTTATTTTCTTCAAATACCTTTACACAAGCCTTTTTTACAAAATTAAGTATATCAAATACGTTAGATGTGGTTACTAAGGCACCTTCATCATTTTTACCATAAAATACTCCTGGTGGTGCAGATTTTATTAGTTCCATATAAACTTTTATATTAGCTAAAGCTAAGTCTATGAAGGAAGACCCTCCATAAGGTATTATTAAAATTTCTTGTATATCTAGACCTTTAACATGAGTATGTTTGCCACCACCAACAACATTACCAATAGGTATTGGCAATTGATTAGAACCTACACCGCCAATATATCTGTATAAGGGTATCAATAGAGAGTTAGCTGCTGCTGTGGCATTAGCAATAGATGTTGCTATAGCCAAGGACCCACCAATTTTACTAAAATTAGGTGTTCCATCAATTTCTTTTAAAGTTTTATCCAATTCAAATTGATTAATAGAATCCATACCTACAATTTCAGGGGCTACAAGTTCTTCGAAAAGGTTTAACGCTTCATCAACACCGCCGGACGGGAAACTGGGAACTTCATACATGCCTTTGCTAGCTCCAGAGGGGGATATAAAAGATCCAAAACCACTTTCAGTATATATTTCTACTTCTACAGACACTTCACCTCTACTATTGAAACATTTTCTTGCTAAAGCATCATTAATTATGGTTGATGTAAATGATTTCATAGAATCACCTCTTATATTTTCTCTTCATGTATAACACATCAAGATTTATTATATCATCAATATACTCTATGTGTGTAAATAACATTCTTCTACAACAATAGCGAGTGACTCCAAGAATTTCAAAAGCCTTAGATATTGGTACTCCAGAATCTACTAAGTACTTAAACTTCTCAAATTTATCTCCTATTGGGGCACCACATGTAAAACATCTGATGGGATACATATTTGACACCTACCTGTAGGATTTTTGAAATCTACGACGAGCTGATGGACCTCCAAATTTCTTAGGTTCTGTCCTTCTACTATCACCTTTCAACATAGTTTCATCATATTCCAGAAAAATCTTCTTCAAATTATCGTCATTAAACCATTCAACTAAACCACGGGCTATTGCCATTCTAGCAGCATCAGCTTGCCCCATGAAACCCCCTCCTCTAACTGATACCTCAATGTCAACTTGATCTATTAGTTTATCTCCAGCTAACTTTATCGGTTCAAGTATTTTCCATCTTGCAAGTTCAGGTTGATAAAGTGGTAATGGAATACCATTAATATAAATTCTACCTTTACCTGGTCTAAAAACTGCTCTTGCAATTGCCTTCTTTCTTTTCCCACTTGTCACCAATACTTTATCATTTGACAAGTTAACCACCAGTCCACCCCAATTGCTTTGAAATTTCGATTAAATAAACATACTTTCCAGACAAATTTTTTGCGTCAATATCCTCAAATTTAATAACGTTATAATTTTTATATTTTTCTGGGAATCCTATAAAAACCTTTAAGTTTCTAATAGCTTCACGACCTCTATTATTGTTCTTAGGAAGCATACCTCTAACAGCATTTTTGAATATCATACATGGAGACCTATGTATTTTAGGGCCTCTACTTGGATTCCTCAAGGTACGTAAATTCAATAGTTTCTTATTTTCCTCAATTATACTTTGAGGATTACCTGAAACAACAGTTTTCTCAACATTAACAACAAAAATCTTTTCACCTTGAAGTAAACGTTTAGCGATAACACTTGCAAGTCTACCTAAAATCATATTTTCAGCATCAACTACCACAATATTTTTATCCAAAACTATCCCCCCAAAATTTTCACATTAGATCCCTTTGGATTCATATTAACCAGATCAATTATACTAATGCATTTACCACCAGCCTTATTTATTTTTTCGTAGGCTGATTTAGAGAAGGAGAAAGCAGCAACTGTTACTGAATGACTTATAGTCCCTGCACCAAGGACTTTACCTGGAACTACGACAACATCATTAGGAACAGTATACCTATTTATTTTCCCTACATTAACAACAACTCTTGATCTTCTTGGAGCTGCAAGTTTATCAGCAATATATTCCCATATTTTAGCATTATTTTCAATAGACTTCTTCCTTAAGAATGATATAGTTTTACGTAAAATTACATTTGTAGGACCTGTTTTCTTCATTTCATCACCTCTTTAAGCTTTATTAAAAAATCATCACATTTTTCAGCAAGAATTGTCGCAGCAGTATAAACGATCTTCGATATAGGGAGAGATCCTGTAGATTCAATATAAAAAACAAAAGACCTATTATCTGGTTCAAGTTTAATAGCATTATATTCACATACCTCTACACATGCTTTACATAGATTACAACCCAATGGTTCACGTAAATATGGGAATCCGTTATCACCCACATCTAAAACCCCTTTAGGACACGCATCTACACACGTTAATTTCCCATTAGATCTACATTTTTTACATGAAGAAGTATTGACAATTATATTAGGTAAATACTTGTATGCGCAAGCAGAAACAGGTTGAAATCTTGCATTATCCTTACCCTTCCCAAGTCTTGCATACATCTCTATTAAGATTTCATCACCAATAGATAATTTTGCTATTGGAAAATCTTCACTTACTGGTCTTACATAAGGGTCGTTTGATACTATGTCTCGTGAGTAAACAGTTCTAGGCTCTTCATCTGCTTTTACATCCAAAATTAAAGTAACTTGACAACGTGAACAACCTACACCACCACACGTACACTTTTCAGGCAAATTAAATCTATCAAGATCCGTTGTAAGAGGAATGAGTGATAGTCTATGAGTAAGGATTTCATCATATATTGGGGATGTATTATTTAATATAGCAAATTCACTTATAGCCATAACTGGAACTTCAGATATCATTATTCTTCTTAAAGCATTTGCAAATGCTACATAGGAATTTTTAAGTATAAATCTCGCTTTTCTATCATTAAGCTCAATTATTTCAACAGGTGCAACCATAAATAACACCAAAAGTTACAATCTTCTACCCCTACGACCACCAGGTCTTCTTGTAGTATCATGAGGAATAGGAGTTACATCTTCAATTCTACCAATAATGAAGCCAGATCTAGCAAGCGCTCTGATTGCAGCTTGGGCTCCAGGACCTGGAGTTTTAGGACCGTGTCCTCCAGGAGCTCTAACCTTTATATGAAGTGCTTTAACTCCCCTATCTTTAACTATTTGCGCTATCTTAAAGGCTGCTTGCATAGCCGCATATGGAGAAGGCTTTTCCCTATCGGCTTCTACAACCATACCTCCAGAAGCTAATGCTATAGTTTCAGATCCAGATATGTCAGTTATATGAATAATGGTATTATTAAAAGAGCTATAAATATGAGCTACCCCCCACAGCAGATCTTTACTAATCATAGTTGTACCCCCTCACTACTCTTATTAACTAACGATGCAAAAGGACTATCATATGAGTAATGGATTTTATCTTCTTCCTCCCTGCTAACAATGTATCCTGGAACTGTAACCCTCCTACCATTAATTGATATATGTCCATGTACTATAAGTTGTCTAGCTTGATGAATAGTCTTCGCCAATCCTTTCCTATAAACAACCGTTTGTAAACGTCGTTCCAATAAATCTTCTACTTTTAAACCTAAGACATCATCAATAGAGCTATCTTCATGTAATAATCCAATTCTAGATAATTTACCTATTAATTCCTTACGTTTTATAGATAATTCCTCTGGAGGTAATGCTAGCATAGATCTTGCTTGCTGTCTAAATTTTGATAATATAGTTTTTGCTATTCTCAATTCACGTTTATTTCTAAGACCATATTCTCCAACTAGTTTAAGTTCCTCTTTAAGTAATTCTCTATCCCATGGATGACGGGGGCTCTTCCACTTATTTTTTGGACGTCTAGGATCACCCATATTATCACCCTTTAGGTTTACGTGAAACACCAACAGTTTGTCCTGTTCTCCCAGTCGTTCTAGTTCGTTGACCTCTTACTTTTAATCCTAGGGAATGTCTAATACCTTTCCAACATTTAATTTTCTTCATAAATTCAATATCGGATTTTATCCTCAAAATCAAATCTGACCCTATTAAATGTTTATTTTCGCCAGTTTCAAGATCCTTAACTCTATTTAACATCCACGAAGGAATATTTTGAGATGATAATGAATTAATAATACCTTCAATTTTTCTAATTTTAACATCTGGTAGATAACCTAACCTCTCATTTGGTGAAACATCAGCTAACCTAGTGATAACATAAGCGAGATTAATACCAACACCTTTAATTCTCGATATAGCGTAAGCTACTTTATTTGATCCATCCAAATCCTGACCTGCAATTCGAACAATATGTTTAAACGACAAGTATCGACACCAAATGCTGTAAACAAAATCATCAAAACTTACTATTTAATTTTTCTTCGTAAAAGAGGTATATGGGCGGGGTGGGATTTGAACCCACGACCACCGCCGTGTAAGGGCGACATCCTAACCAACTAGACGACCCGCCCACAATAATAATGTGGTTTAACGATATATATTTATGACTGACTCTTTGAAATATCTTCTTCAAGTTCTTTTATTTTCCTTTCAAGGAATTGAATTATTAAACTATTATTAAATGTTTCAAGGTTACCTCCACATACACTACATTTAAACCCATTTTCTAAAGCTTCTTCAAAGGAATATCTATTGTTGTCTTTAGGGCAATGTAAAAACACATGTTGTGTTTCGTATTTGTATCTTTCTTTTAACTTCTCTAATACTGCGCGTTTTTTCGTATTTATGACGTATTCAACATTATCCTTATTAAGGCGCCATAAGTATATGAACCATCCAGTAGATTTATCTCTTATCCTTTTATACGATACTAATTGATTATCAAAAAGTGAATACAGAATTTTTCTAACATCATTAAGTTTTATCCCAGTTTTTTGTGACAACATTTCATCAGTAACATCAAAATTCTCAGATAGAAATGAAACTATAGCTACCCCTTCATCACCCCAAAGCTCTCTAACAAATTCCATAAAACTTTCATCAAGTGGTGTAGACTCATAATATTCATACAAATCTATACACCCTCTTTTCTGCATTTCATATTAATAAGAAGATAAATTTAAATCTTAAATAACCTATGAGCTTCTAATAACAAGTTTACCTTTTGATGATGGTATTATCTTAATTTTAGCATCTTCAAAATTACAGTAAAAAATCCATTTATCAAAAAGTTCAAAAAGAAAAATGGCAAGTGCTGATACTTCTGAGTGAGGTTGGTTTCCAATAGCAACATTCCAATCGGCAATTTCATAATAAAATTTTGGAACTTTTTCTGCTCCTACAATAACAAGTTTATTTTTCTTGCTATTTTTAATATCATTAATTACATATGGAAGGTTAATGCCATACATAGTTAGATGAATGATTTCTCCATTACTATTTTTCCAATTTTTACAGTAGCTATATGGATCATCTGTAAAACTAACTGAAAAATTTCCTCCCCATCTTTTACATACTGAAGAGAGAGAGGAAAAAACTGCTTTATCATTACAATCCAAAATTATTCCTTTTGCACCAAAAGCTCTTGCAACTAAACCAACATGTGTAGTTATACGCTTATCTCTAGTAGGCCTATGTCCAATTCTTAATACGTAGACATCAAACACTATATATCAGAAACGACATAAATATATTAAATTTACTTTTTACTAATTTTAGTGTAGTGAAGAATAAAAAATGAGAGCAATCATAATGGAAGTTCGAAGATTCAATGAAAGATCGAAGATTTGTGAAGTAAAAGAATTGGCTGAAGGTATTGGATATGAGGTTATTGGCAGTATTATTCAAATAAGGAGAAATCCGGATCCAGCTTATCTCATTGGGAAAGGAAAATTAAAAGAATTAAAAGATATTATAAAAAGGGAAAATGTAAAGACAATAATCTTTTCAAATACTTTAAAGGCAAATCAAGCATTTAGAATAAGAAAAGAAGTAGGTTGGGACGTTGATGTTATTGATAGGAATATACTAATTTTGAAGATTTTCGAAAAAAGAAGTAGAACTTCAGAAGCAAAGATGCAGATAGAATTAGCAAGATTACATTATATGCTTCCATGGGTTAAAGAACACTTGAAATTTAGGGATGTATATGGAGAACAAGTTGGGTGGGGAGCTTTAGGAGAGTATCTACATAAAATCTATAGACAACACATAATAGATAGGATAAAGCTACTTGAAGAAAAACTAGAAAAAATTAGAAGCAAAAACGTTTACATGATTAACAGAAGAAAGGAAAAAGGCTTTCCAGAAATAATTCTAACTGGATATACGCAAGCTGGAAAAACGGAATTATTCAATAAATTGACACGAGAAAGTAAACCTGTGGGATTAGGCCCCTTTACAACTTTGCTAACATATGCAAGAAGAATAAAAGTACCTACAAACAAAGATTTGATAATCATAGACTCCATAGGATTCATAGAGGATATGCATCCAATAATATTAAATGCATTTTACACTACATTACATGAATTAGCGCTTTCAGATTTAATACTTTTAGTGGTAGATGGATCTGAGGAAATAGAGGAAATCGAAAGAAAGATAAGAACATCAAAAGATATAATAAATAAAGTAGCTCCAGATACTGATTTAATGATAGCATTAAACAAGATAGATTTAATAAGTCATGAAAAACTTGAGGAAGGAATGAAAGTAATTAAATATTTTTTCCCTTTCACAGAAATTATACCAATAAGTGCAAAAGAAGGAAAAAATTTGGATCTCCTTGTTAATAAGATAAACGAAAAAGTATGTAAGTAAAAGCATAAAACAAAAAATGAATTAACTAATCGATTTTTCATTTCTTTTATTTTTAAACCTTATCTCAGCAACATCGCCCAAGGTAATGTCCATATCTATTTTAGTGGAAGAACTACTCAAACCGGTGTCTTTAATAGAGGGGACTAGCAATTTTACTCCTAAAACTCGTTCTAAACGTTTTGCTAAATCTATTGATGGAACCATTTTACCACTTTCAATCTTTTTAATTATAGAAACTCTCTCATGTACTTGTTGAGCAAGTAAATCAATGGTCCACCCCATACCTTCCCTTGCATTTTTAATTATTTTTGAATAATCATCGATAATTTCATACTCAGCATCCTTGCCTAATTTCTTAGGTAGTTTTTGAAGTATATCCTTACTTTTAGTAATGTTATTAAACTTCTTTTTAGGCTGAATATATATTGGAGTCCCATACTTTACACAATTATCACATACATTCAATATTGCTCCAGAAATCATAATTTTTTTCCCCTTTCCAAGGAGGGGATTTCCACATAGCTCACAAGACAAAGGAATCCCAAAATAAATGTTTGGAATGGTTATATTTATTTTGTACTTCCATTTTATCCCCTCTACCAAACGAAATTTTAATTTCCAACAAAAGTGTATAAAGAAATGGAGAATATGACATATAGAGCGCAAAGCGAGAATAGCGTTCTTAAAAATTATCAGAATACAGAGGAGTACATAATATATTTAGAGCGGAAGCTAATGAAGATTGAAGAAGAATTAAAAAGTTTGAGTATAGAAAGAGAAAGACTACTTGAGGAAATAGCTTATTTAAGAAGTGAACTAGAAAAAATGAAGACACCGCCACTAATTGAAGCATATGTTGTAGATATACTAAGTGATGGAAGAGTTATAGTAAAAAGTACGACCGGACCGAATTTAATAGTTCAAGTTTCTGGTGAGATTGATGTGAAAAAAATTAAACCATACATGAGGGTAGCATTAAACCAAAGAAATTTCGCGGTAGTTGAAATATTACCACAAACAGAGGATCCTTATGTACAAGTTATGGAAGTAATTGAAAAGCCGAATATAACCTATGATGATATAGGTGGATTGGAAGAACAAAAACAAGAGATAAAAGAAGTGGTTGAACTTCCATTGAAACATCCAGAATTATTTGAGAGAATAGGCGTAACTCCTCCTAAAGGTGTTTTACTCTATGGACCACCTGGATGTGGAAAAACATTATTAGCAAAAGCAGTAGCAAATGAAACAAATGCGACCTTTATAAGGACTGTTGGTTCAGAACTTGTGAGGAAATATATAGGTGAAGGTGCAAGAATAGTAAAAGAACTATTCATGCTTGCTAGGAGAAAAGCGCCAAGCATAATATTCATAGATGAAATTGATGCAATAGGTGCTAAACGATTGGAAGACGCCACGAGTGGTGAAAGAGAAATTCATAGAACACTAGCTCAGCTCTTACATGAATTAGATGGATTTAACCCAAGGGATAATATAAAGGTTATTGCAGCCACAAATCGGATTGACATATTAGATGAAGCACTTTTACGTCCTGGACGTTTTGATAGAATCATTCATATACCATTACCAAATGAGAGAGAAAGAGAGAAAATATTTATGGTACATATGAGAAAATTGCGTCTTGATGATGGAATTTCAATTAAAGACCTCGTGAAAGAAACAGAAAATATGACTGGTGCAGATATAATGAAAATATGTACAGAAGCGGGAATGAATGCAATAAGAAGAGGAGGAGATAAAGTGACTATGGATGATTTCATGAATGCAATAATGAAAATTAGGAAAAAAACTAAAGAACAATTAACAATATATCGTTGAGGAATTATGAGGAATTCAAAAGAGCAGAACAGATATGAATATGAAAAGTATAAGTTGAAGAAAATTGCAGATTATCAATTTGGAGAAGGTGTAGGAGACATTATATTCCCAGACGAAATAGAAATAGAGAAATCAAAAAAGACAGGAAAAATAAGAAACATAAAATGGAATGGAAAAATTATAGCAACTATCAGGGCGAGAGACGGGTGGATTTCTCTAACAATTCATGGAGCAGATATGATTAGGAGAAATGTTAAACCACCAAAAATGAGGGTCATCGTAGTAAACGATGTTAAAGAAATTATAAAAAGGGGTAGGAATGTATTTGCTAAACATATAAAAGATGCAGACCCGGAGATAAGACCGGGAAGTGAGGTTATTATTGTCGATGAAAATGATGAATTACTAGCTGTAGGAAAAGCAATATTAAATGGGGAAGAGATGATATTGTTTAAGAGGGGGATAGCTGTAAAAGTTAGAAAAGGGGTGAATGAAAATTAGGAAAATTTCCCCTCGTGAAATGAGAAGAATAATGCAAAAAATGGGGATGGAAGTCAATGAAGTAGAGGAAGTGGAAGAGGTAATAATAGTAAAAAAACAAGAGAATTTAAGAATTCCATCCCCAACTGTATCTATGATAAGGATTGGTGAACAAACGATAATTCAAGTTTCCGGAGAAAAAATTATAGTGGAAAAGAAAGAAGAAGTAGCTAAACCTCTTGAAGAAATCGAAATATCAGATGAAGATGCCCAACTAGTAGCTATGCAAGCTGGAGTGAGTTTAGATGATGCTAGAAGAGTCTTGAAGCAAGTAGGTGGAGACCTTGCAAAAGCAATATTAACATTAACTGCATCAAAGAGAGATGCTAATAAATAATCTTCTATTACTGAGATTTACTTTCAATCCTTTTCTTTATACGCTTAAACCTAAAAATATCTTCTCTCTCCCTTTCCTCAAGGTAAAATTCAATATAATTGATTATCGTATTCAATTTAGGTATTATAATGTTTTCCAATGCATTAACCCTCCTACGTATCTTTTTTATCTCCTCTGCCAATTTTGTCAATGTAGCGCTGGTTTCAGCTAACTTTATGATTAGAGGAAGCACTTGAGAAAACTTTTCAGAAACACTTTCAAGGTATACTGATGTATCAGTTAAACTATAAGGTCTAGGTATAGGTTTAAAGTTAGCCTCTATGATAGGTACAGAGACACCCATTATATTCCTAGTTTTAATTTCTACGAATATAGAGTCAGATATACCTTCAGCTATTCTCTCAAGTTTTAATGCGCCCATCTCCACTTCTGCGTTTGCAAGTGCAGAATAAGCTTCTGAGAGCAATGGAAGTATTGATTCTCTCAACTTCCTATACTTCTGAACAGTTACGAAAAATTCCATAATAAGAGCATCTTGTTTTTCACGAAGTAATTCAAGTCCTCTTTGAGCCAATTTTAATCTACGTTTAAATATTAAAAGCTCCATTCTCGTAGGTTTAAACTCTATTCCCGCCATACTTTTCGTAGTTATTTTTGATGTGACCTATTAAAAAAGATGACGATTATTATAGGTAATCTCTTACATCACTAATTATACAATGGGGAATTGTAATATCTTTCATGGTTAAGAGTCCAGGAGGAGCTTTTATGACCTTAGGGATCACATTTATTAACATTGATATAGTTCCCCAATCCCCATGTACACATGGAGAGATACGTTCATGAATTTCAGGAATACCAATTATATCTATTGCATCATAATCTTCTACTGCTCCCACATAAGCTATAAAGTTTAATGTTATGAAGATATTACCATTAACAATTCCATGAGCCACCTGCTTTAAACCAGCTACATATCCTGGGAAAACCTCTACATGTTCTGTTTTAACATATTTATCAGAAATTATAGGTTCAACCTCATTAACCAAAATTTTATCCAGTTTAACTTTTAATGCTGATGCTATAAGGGCTATACTTTGCTCTAAACCTACATGTCCAGATATTTCTTTTGTATAAAGTTTATTTTTAAACTCCTCCACAGTTAATCCTGCACCTATTTTCTTTTGGAAAGGACCTCTCCTAATAGATGCATTCATATGTCGAGTAACATTAATCTTTTCAATTTTTATACAAGGTGCAGTCAATGTTATAACTAACGTATCCATCAAGAATCCAGGATTTATCCCAGTGGCTAATATTGTTGACCCATAACGTTTCGCTTCCGCATCTAGTTTACTAGAAATTTGAGCATCAACTATGAATGGATAACTTAATTCTTCACAGGATGACACTACATTTACACCATATTTAACTATGTTAAGTATTTGTGGATAAACGTCTTTAAGATATGATGAAGTCATGTGTATAACTACATCTGGTTTTGAATTTTTAAGAACTTCATCAATATTATTTGAAACTATAACACCAATATTTTTACCTAAACCAATAACTTCACCTACATCTCTTCCTACCTTGTTTGGATCTATATCAATTGCACCAACAATTTCAAATCCAGGTTTATTTAACAATTCTTTCGTTAGCATTTTCCCAATTGCTCCAATACCCATAACAACAACTCTGACTGGTTTCATAGTATACACCGCAATTAAGCTCAAAAGAATATTAATAAGTGAACCTATAAATACGTTTCTTAAAGTAATAGATTTATAATATTACCCTAAAACACGATAGTTTTTAATTCAACATTTTGTTGTTTGGCGGGCCCGGCGGGATTTGAACCCGCGACCAATGGGTTAAGAGCCCACTGCTCTGTCCTGGCTGAGCTACGGGCCCTTAAAATAAAGTTCAGAATATGTTATAAATTAATGTTTCGTAACTAAACAATATTAAAACATAGACTTTCCCCAATAAATGTTTCATAAAGACATGAAAGTTAAGGTTAAGTTTTTCAGTCTTTCTAGTACTATAGTGGATACTTAATGCTTGTATTTATAGGTTTAGGATTAAATGGATTAGCAGATCTAACATTATCTGGTATGGAGTGGATCTGCAAAGGAGACAAGATTTACTTAGATACATACACAAGTATAATACCAAATTTTTCGATTAAAGAATTAGAAGATTTTTCTGGTAAAAGTATAATACCAGTGGATAGGAAAACATTAGAAATTAACTATGAAAAAATACTAAGTGAAGCAAAAAACGGCATTATAATTTTGCTCAGCCCAGGAGATCCGTTTGTAGCCACTACACACATACAATTAAGACTAGCAGCTATTAATGCAGGCATAGAAACAAAAGTCATTCATTCAACATCTATAATATCTGCAATTTTTGGTGAAACAGGTTTATCAAGTTATAAGCTCGGTAGGATTGTAACTATAACTTTTCCATTTGGTAAAGAATTATCTGAAACTCCATATGATGTTATAAAAGATAACATGAGTAGAGGATTGCATACTTTGCTGCTATTAGACATGGATCTTGAAAGAAAATTATTTATGAAGATAGGAGAAGCTATAGATATACTAAGAATGATTGAAGAAAGAAGAAGAGAAAATGTTGTAACGAAGAAGACGTTGGCAGTGGGGTGTGCTAGAGTGGGATCAAATACCCAAATAATACGAGCGAATTATATATATGATCTTGCTAAAGAAGATTTTGGAGATCCTCCACATTCGCTTATAATTGTTGGTAAATTACATTTTATGGAGGCAGAGGCTTTAGTAAAACTCGCAAAAGCACCAAAAGAAATTTTGGAGGTGTGATTGTATGATTGAAAATGAGAAAGATAAATTGAAAAATTATATTGAAAATTTTTGTTTAACATTAAATGAAGTGAAAACTAAAAGTAGGGATAATAAAAAGATTAATGAAATACTAGATTTATGCGAAAGATACTATAACGACTCTATTTTTTACTTTGAGAAGAATGATTATTTCACGAGTTTAACTTGCATCTCTTATGCTGAAGGATTATTAGATTGTTTAAGATTATTAAATATCATAGAATTTGAATGGAAGAAAAGTAAACCTAAGAGAGTATTGATTGCAGGAACCTTTGATATACTCCATCCTGGTCATATATGGTTAATAGAGAAAGCTAGAGAATATGGACGAGTAATAGTTCTTATAGCCACGGATAAAAATGTTGAAAGATTCAAAGGAAGGAAGCCAATATTACCCAGTGATCATAGATTAAAAATTGTTCAAAGCCTTAAATATGTAGATGAAGTTGTTCTTGGTAGTGAAAACGAGGATATATTGGAAAAGGTAAAGGAGATACGTCCTGATGTAATAATCTTGGGTCCTGATCAAAATTTTGTAACCCCTGATGAATTGAGGGATAAGCTGAAGGAAGCAGGTATTAATGTAGATATAGTTAAAATAGGTGAGGAATATAGAAATTCGAAATTCTATAAAACATCACAAATTATAAATGAAATAATAAGAAGAAAAGATGAATTTCAGAAAAATTTAAGGTAAGCATAAATATGATCGTCAAGAAGTTGTTTCTAAAGGTATAAATTTCTCTACAGCACCATCATTAGTTATCTTGAGTAAATCTATACCATCACCGGATATTATGTTCCTTTTTATGGCAGCACTCATTGCTTTTATAACTATCTCTTCCCCCACGTCTGTAGTTTTTTCAGGGGAATATTCTGATTCTAGAATACTCATTGCAAGAGTTGCACCAGAGCCTAGTGCAGCATATTTATCTTCAATTAGTGAGCCTAATGTATCCAATACATAGAGATGCGGACCAGTAGAATCTATACCTCCAACTATTATTTCCGTTAGATATGGGGATAACCTACTACTATATAATATTGTTGAAAGTAATTTTGCTAAACTTCTAACTTTCATTGGTCTTTTATAATTTAATTCAAATAAATTTGCTTCTGCAGTTAAAGATTTAGCAAGTATTTGCATATCTGCTATTATTCCTGCACATGCTATACCCGAATAATTTGTTATTTTAAAAACTTTTTTCCCCGTTTTACTTAAAATAGTATATCCATATGCAACCCTTTTTTCTGCTGCAAGAATAACCCCATCTTTAAAAACCATTCCAACGGCTGTCGCACCTATCGCTTCCATACTAACACCAATAGACACTATATCTTGGTAACTACAAAAATATTAATTTATTTACCTTTATATGTGAAATCTTAATAGATAAAACATCAGATAAAAATATTTCATAAACTTATAAAATATTTGAAGTAGAGGGTAGTACAAATCATGGAAACTTTAAAAATAAAAGCATTAATCGCAAAGATGTCAATGCAAGGGGTTCAAATAAGCCCAGACGTTCTAAATATCATATTAAAGCACAATAATGCAGTAAACATACTTGAAGAAGTTATAAACAGATTATCATGTATGGAAGAAAAACCATTAATGATAACCCCTGAAGTTATCTCTGATATCATAAAAATAAACCACTCTGAAGAAGAATTCATTCATGCAAGTAATATTCCTGAAGATATAGAAGTGGTATTCGAACCTACAGAGCATATCCTAAGTAAATCCCTATCGAAAGATTTCAAAAATTATTTTATCAGTAGATACTTGCACCTTAAGAAAATACTGCTTACAGAAAGATTTGATGTAAAGGGAGCTATAGATATTGCGAAAATCAATAATATTAAGAATAGGAAAGATATATTTGGAAATACGATTAAAATCATTTGTATCATTAGTGAGAAGCATATTGGTAAGAATCACATAACTTTTAGTGTTGAAGATTTAACTGGCAGTATATCTGTAATAGTTCCCGAAAAGAATATTGATTTATTCCGTAAGGCTCAAAGGATACTACTGAATGAAGTTGTATGCATAGAAGGTAAGATTTTAAATGAGGGAATTATAGTAGCCACTGATATAATCCAACCTGAATTAACAAAACCATCAAATAATACGAATGTGAAACAGACTATGTATGCTGTTTTAATATCTGATTTACATATTGGAAGCAGATATTTTATGAGAAATGCATTTAACAGGTTTCTATTATGGTTAAATGGTGTTTTAGGAGACGAAAAGATCAGAAGGATAGCTAGATGTGTAAAATACTTGATAGTAGCAGGAGATATAGTTGATGGAATAGGGGTTTATCCAAATCAAGAAAAAGAATTAGCCATAAAGGATTTAAAAAAGCAATATGAAGTTGCAGCATATTATTTTTCGCAAATTCCACAACATATCAAGGTAATAATTATACCTGGAAATCATGATGCTACTAGACAAGCATTACCGTCAACAGCATTATACAAAGAATATGCATACCCCTTATACAAACTAGATAATGTGATCATTTTGGGGGATCCAGCTTATGTGAAACTTCATGGATCATTATTCCTAATAACACATGGGAAGAGTTTAGATGATATAATGTTAAACATTCCAGAATTGAAATACGATACTCCTGCAAAAGCCATGGTTGAATTATTGAGAAGAAGACATATAGCTCCAGTATATGGTGGTCAAACACTTATCGCCCCTGAAGAAGAAGATTATATGATTATTACAAAAACCCCACATGTATTTCATGCGGGACATCTACATACTTTCGAATACACATATTATAAAGGGGTTACTGTAGTGAACTCCGGAACTTGGCAAGAGCAAACTGAATACATGAAAAAAATGGGAATTTACCCAGATCCCGCAAAAGCAGTTATAATAAACCTATGTAATAATACTGTCCAAAGTGTTATAAACTTTAAGGAAGAAAAGGAGGAAGTTAGCATATATGAAGGTTTTTGAAATTGGTGAATGGAAAATAATTGACATAATTTTTAAAATAATAGAAAAAAATGAAAAAACAGCATTACCGTATGGTGATGATGCTGTTGCTATTAAGCTTCCGAAAGGATATTTTCTCGTTATAAATGTAGATATGTTAGTCGGCAAAACTGATGTTCCTCCAGGTATGGATGAATATTATATAGGTAGGAAAGTTGTAACAATGAGCGTAAGTGATTTAGCTGCAAAAGGAGCTAAACCCATAGGCTTCTTATCGTCAATAGGTTTGAGAAAAGATATGAACATTGAAAGCCTAGAAGAAATATATAGAGGAATGAATGATGCGGCAAAAATGTATGGAATGCATATACTTGGGGGGGATACTAATGAAGCAGATGATTTAATAATTGACGGTGTAGCTATAGGAATTGCTAAAAATATAGTGCCAAGATGTGGAGCAAAAGTTGGAGATATAGTAGCAGTTACTGGTTTATTTGGAAATGTCTCCTCTGGATTAAAAATTCTACTTGAAAACATAAATGTACCTAAAAAGCTAAAAGATAAGATATTAAAAGATGTATACAATCCCAAAGCACATGTGAGAGAAGGATATGTATTAGCTAAGAAAAAACTGGTAAATTCTTCAATTGATAGCAGTGATGGATTAGCCGTTTCTTTACATGAAATTGCTCAAAAAAGTAACGTAGGTATTGAAATATATAATATGCCTATAACAAGAGAAGCAGAATATTTTGCTAAGAAAAATGGAATAGATCCTTTTGAATTAGTGTTTTATGGAGGAGAGGAGTACATATTAATTGTCACTATAAGTGAAAAAAACTGGAATGAAGCTTTAGATGAAATTAGGAAGATTAATGGAAAATTAATAAAGATAGGTAAAGTAACCGAAAATATAGGAGAAATTATTTATAGAGAGGGGGAAAAAGAGAGAACAATAGAAAAAAGGGGTTGGCAACATTTTAAATATGATTTGGAGAAATCATTATGAACGTAAAAAACATAGAGAAGGTCATAATAGTTGATGGGTATAATGATGAGCCTGCAGGATTAGGTGTTCCACCTTATTTAGATGTATATGCAAGATATGCAGCGGGAGCTATATGGATATACGATGATAAAATAAGGGTGTACTACTATACTATTGATGAAGTTCGTAAAGATTTCATAAAGTACCTCCAACTTATGAATAAGGCAGATATGCTCATAGTGCTTGGAGGGGTAAGTGTTCCAGGGAAATACTTGGGAGGGACGCCAATAACAAAAGATGAAGTTTTGAAAATAGGGTTTCTTGTTAGTAAACCTATAAAGATTTTAGGCGGCCCCTTGGCAAGATATGGTTTTTGTGGGGAAGGAGGTAAAAGAGCGCGTGAAATAAGTGAAGTCAATGATTTGTATCATCTTGTGGTGAAGGGAGATATAGAAGTTGTATTAACAAGTTTATTTACAGAGAATCTAGATATAGATAAAGTTGATTCAAATTTAACAAGAAGTGATTACGAACTTGTGAGAGAAGTTTCTATAAGGGGTGCAAGAATAGTTAAGGAGCATCCAAATTATGGTTGGAATCTCATATGCGAAATTGAGACTTATAGAGGATGTCCAAGATTTATTGTAGGAGGATGTTCTTTTTGCGTTGAACCGCTATGGGGGTTACCGATCTTTAGACCTATAGAGCATATTGTGGAAGAGGTTTCTACATTGTATAATTTGGGGGTTAGACATTTTAGAATAGGTAGACAACCAGATATATACAGTTATTTAGCAGAAGGTGTGGGGGAGAGAGAGTTTCCTCGTCCAAATCCTGAAGCTATTAAAAAGTTATTTAAAGGTATAAGGGATGCTGCACCATACATTGATACATTACACATAGATAATGTTAATCCTGGAACTATAGCAAATTACCCAGATGAATGTAGAGAGATAACAAAGATAATTGTACAATATCATACTCCTGGCGATGTTGCAGCTATGGGAATAGAATCTGCTGATCCAAATGTTATAAAGCTAAACAATCTAAAAGTTGATCCAGAAGGTGCATTTAAAGCCATAAAGATAATAAATGAAATTGGTGCAAAGAGAGGATGGAATGGGCTTCCGGAATTATTACCTGGAATTAATTTTGTTTATGGATTAATTGGTGAAAGAGAAGAAACATATCGTCTAAACTTCGAATTTATGAAGAGAATTATGGATGAAGGACTATTGGTGAGGAGAATAAACATACGTCAATGCATTCCATTACCTGGAACTAAAATGTGGAATATTGGAGAAAAAATCATAAGGAAACACAAACATTATTTTAAGTTCTATAAAGAAAAAATTAGAAGAGAAATTGACAGACCTATGCTTAAGAAAATTCTTCCACCATATTCAATTTTAAAAAATGTATTTATTGAAGAAAACTATAAAAATTTAGCTTATGGTAGACAAGCGGGCAGTTATCCATTATTAGTTGTTATACCATTCAATCATCATCCAAGGAAATCTATAGATGTTATGATTATTGGGTATGGTTATAGATCTGTACTTGGAATACCCTTACCTATAGAAATAAATAAGTGGACAAGAAAACAATTAAATAAAATACCATGTTTCAAAGGGAAGAAAGTGTCGCAATTAATTAATCATAGACCGATCAGTAGTGTTGAAAATTTAAAGAAGATAATAGGAGAATTTAATCAATTAAATGTATTAGAGAAACATATTGATTTCTCTATTTAAAATTTGGCAAATTTTAAATTTTAGATATACAAGTCAAAATATTAGGGCCCGTAGCTCAGCTAGGACAGAGCATCCTCAGATTTTAATGAGGCTCGAACCGGCCTTCTAAGTCGGGGGTCGCGGGTTCAAATCCCGCCGGGCCCGCCAAACAACAAAATATTTGAAAATGTATTGACCAATTTAACAGACCTTAATGTATTTAGGAAACCTATTTACAAAGAAAATTTTAAGAGATGTTAAAT